>FWPV01000638.1_pt1 | contig 109333 bp, 117 predicted proteins | sample 2228371 | NCBI WGS metagenome assembly FWPV01 (sample SAMEA103939776, study PRJEB20133) | metagenome
GGAGGCACTCGGCCTGCTCAAACGCCCGCTGCCGCCAACGATTGATCTTCCCCAAGAACAACATCGTCACGAATAAGAGCGGCTAAAGGCTGTGACCATGACTGTCCTCCCCACGGCATTTTTTGATTTGGCGCCATTTGCCGCGCCTTGGGGCTCATCGTCCAATTCAATTTGTTGGCGAACTATTCCTTCCACTCATTGATTGAGGATTGTTGAGCCTGCACCGGCGACGTCTCGTGGCGGAGCAAATGACCCCATACACTTCATTGGAATAGTCACGCTGAGCGCGCCCAGCGGGACGGATGCGCGCGCGCGAGGCGTTCCAATCCAGCTTTTCCAAACGGTGTATCGGTGTAATCGGCGGTGCCAACGGTTTTCCCTTGCCGAGTAGCAAAGGAAATCAGCTATTCGGGTGACCGTGAATGCACCATCTCTGTCGCCGTGAGCGGCGACAGCGCGCCTTGAAAGCAGCCCCGTCGACATCCGCGTATACGGGCTGTGCATTGTGCCGTTGTTGGATCATGAAGATGAGGTACGAATTCATCTGGCGATACGGATTCTCAGGCACGCCAAAGGGCCGTGTCTGGACGGCCGAATCGGTCGATGACCGAAGCCCTCATTCGCTTGCTTCCTGTGCACGGCTCAGAAGGCGACGCGGTCACTGCCCTTGAGACCGAGGATTTCCCTCGCTTCGGCGGGGCTCGCGGGTTCGTGACCCATTTCGGCGAGGATGCGCTTGATCTTCTCGACCTGCTGGGCATTCGAAGCCGCAAGGACGCCGCGTTCGATGAAAAGGCTGTCCTCGAGCCCGACGCGGACATAGCCGCCGAGCAACGCCGCCTGCGTCAGAAAGGGCATCTGGTGCCTACCCGCGGCGAGCACCGACCAGCGGTAATTGCCGCGTCCGAAGAGGCGATCGGCGGTTTCCTTCATATAATGAAGATTTTCGAGATCGGCACCGATGCCGCCCAATATGCCGAAGATCATCTGGACGAAGAAGGGTGGCTTCACCAGGCCGCGATCGACGAAATGGGCGAGATTGTAGAGATGGCCGACGTCATAGCATTCATGCTCAAATTTGGTACCCGCCTCCGCCATCGTCGTGAGGATCGTCTCGATATCGCGGAAGGTGTTGCGGAAGATATAGTCGTCGGAGCCGGTGACATAGTCCTTCTCCCACGCGTATTTCCAGTCGGCGATGCGCTTCGCGGCGGGGAAGAAGGCGAAATTGAGCGAGCCCATGTTGAGCGAGCAAAGCTCGGGCTTGAAACGCGCAGAGGCGGCGAGGCGCTCGGCGACCGGCATGGTGGCCGCACCGCCCGTCGTGATGTTGATGACGGCGTCGGTGCGCTGCCGGATCACGGGCAGGAAGCGGGCATAGACCTCGGGATCGCCGGTCGGCCTACCGTCCTCGGGGATGCGGGCATGGAGATGCAGGATCGCCGCGCCCGCTTCGGCGGCGGCGATCGACTGCTCGGCGATCTCCTCGGGCGTGACCGGGAGCGCGTCCGACATCGTCGGCGTGTGCGCCGATCCCGTCACCGCGCAGCTGATGATGACCTTGTTGCTCATGGCCAGACTCCATTCAATCGTCGAGGACGGCGACCGCGCGGGTCCAGCCTGCCGAAGCGCCTTTGATCTTGGTCGGGAAACACATCACGGTGAATCCGGAGGATGGAAGCGCTTCGAGATTATGCAGCTTCTCCAGATGGCAATAGCCGATTTCCCGACCCGCTTTGTGCCCCTCCCAGATCAGGTCGGCATTCCCGGTTTCGGCATATTTCTGCGCCGTGTAAGTGAACGGCGCGTCCCATGACCATGCATCGGTCCCTGTCACCCGGACACCGCGCTCAAGCAGGTGAAGCGTGGCTTCGCGGCCCATTCCACACCCCGCGTTGACATAGTCATCCGTGCCGTAGGCCGAACCGGCCCGCGTGTTGATGACCACGATGGTCAGCGGGCTGAGCTTGACGCCGATCCGATCGAGTTCAGCCCGAACATCCTCGGCGGTCACCACATAGCCATCGGGGAAATGCCGGAAATCGAGCTTGACGCCTGGTTGGCAGCACCAGTGGAGCGGAACCTCGTCGATCGTGATCGCCCGCTTGCCCCCATCCATCGTCGAATGAAAATGGTAAGGTGCGTCGAGATGCGTGCCGTTGTGCGTGATCAGCTCGACATGCTCGATCGCCCAGGCCTCGCCATCGGGCAGGTCGCTGGCCGTCATTCCGGGGAAGAAGGCCAGCATCTGTTCTCGTGTATCATCGTGCCCGAAATATCGGACCCGTGGACGAAAGGCCGCCGGATCCGATACGATATCATTCTCGATGGGCATCGAAATGTCGATGATGGACTCGGCGGTGGGAATCGTGATCATGAGAATATATTCCCGGCTAGAACTTATACCCGATGGTCACGCCATAGGTTCGCGGCTCCTCGAGGAAGCCGTTGACGCCAAATCCCACGATGCTGGAGCTGACAAAGGCGTTTGAGATGTACGTCTTGTTGGCGAGATTCTTGCCGTAGACGGTCACGCTCCAGCGATCGCCCGGATCGGTGTAGATCAGCGAGGCATTGAGCTTGGTCTTTGCCGGCTGCGACACCTGCGGAACGTTGAAGGCACTGAAATAGACCTTATCGACCCACAAGACCTCTCCGCGAAGGGCAAAGGATCCATGGTCCGAGCGCACGGTATATTGTGCCATGGCGTCGACCGTCCATTTGGGGGCTTGCGGCAGGCGGTTGCCGGCGTTGTTGAAAGCCGGTGCGCCGGTCGCCGGGTCGACGGTGCGCCCGTCACCTCCGGGTCGCGCGGGATCGATACTGATGAAACTGTCGAACTTGGCGTTGAGATAGGAGCCGGTCAGACCCAGTTCTAAGTCGGGCGTGGGGCGCGCGCGCAACTCGAGCTCGGCACCGTAGATCGTCGCTGTCGCCGCATTCTCCAGCGCGAGTGACGCGTTGACCACCTTGCCGACCTGGAGATCCTTGTAATCATAATAAAAGCCGGCAAGATTTATGCGGAGCCGCCGATCGAGGAATTCCGATTTCAGGCCCCCTTCATAGGCCGTGACCTTCTCCGGCTTCACGGGCGGCTGCACGCCGCCGACATTGTAGGTGCCGCTTTTGAAGCCTCGCGAAACCGAGGCGTAGAGCAAAGCGTCGGGCGTGATTTGATACTCGAGCGCCACTTTCGGCGTGAAGGATCGGAAGGTCTTGTGCGGTTGGCAGGTCGGGACCGATGGGATATCGGCTCCGCACTGGGCGAGCGGCGCGACGGGATTGGCGGGCGAATAGGGTCGCGCGAGGTCGAACTGAAGCTGTTCGGAAATGCCTTTTCGCTCGATGCTGTAACGGCCACCGACGACGAGGTGAATCTCCGGGGTCAGATTGTAGGTCGCTTGCCCGAAGATGGCGCCGGCATCAGTCTCGAGACGCCCGCCGGCATAATAGCCCTGGCGGATGACGCCGGGACCGCCGAAGCCAATATCATTGTAGGGAATGATGATCGCGCCGGCGTCATTTTCGTGGAAATAAAATGCCCCCAGCAGCCATCGGAACCGGTCGGATTCGGACGAGAGCTGAAACTCCTGGCTGAACTGTTTGTCGTCTTCGTTCTGGAAGATCGGCGCGAGACGAAAACTGGTGGAATCGAGGTCCGATCCGGTAATGTATTTCGTGCTGCGATAGGCCGTGATCGACTTGGCTGTGACGCCGCCGAATCGATATGCAATCTCGCTGCTGACACCCCAGATCGTGCGCCGGTTGAACGGATCGGCTTCGTTTGCGATATCGCGCGGATTGCTTGCGGTGACGCCGCCGAACTGAATGCCGAAAGGTGTGATTGTCTGGCCGCTGGCAGTCTGGCCCGCGGGTCCGAAATAATGATAGCCGTTCGCGTTGTCATTTTCTCGATGATAGTCGGCGATCAGAGTGATGGTGAGATCGTCGGCGGGTAAAAGCTTCAGCGTACCACGGATCGAACGGGCATTGGTGTCGTCGATCCTAGTGCCGGTCGTGATGTTTCGGCCATAGCCGTTGCGGTCGTCCGTCGAGAAAGCGATCCGCGCGAGCACTTTATCAGAGACAATCGGGCCGCTGACGGCGCCGTCGAACGCCAAACGACCATAGTTGCCGACCGTGACATCGCCATAACCCGAAAACGTGTCGGTGGGCTGGCGCGTTATGAGGTTGATTGAGCCGCCGGTCGCGTTGCGGCCATAGAGCGTGCCCTGTGGCCCGCGCAGAACTTCCACGCGATCGACGTCGTAGAATGCGCTGAGCGCTGCGGCGCCGCGCGAAATGAACGCGCTGTTGAGGTGGAAAGCGATACTTCCCTCGGCGCCGGTGCTGAGGTTGTCGAGGCCGATGCCGCGCAGCGAGATTCTCGCGACGCCGAGCTGCTGGCCGAGGTTGAGATTGGGGACGGCGGCCTGCAGACCCTCGATGCTGTTGATGCCCGCCTTCGCGAGGTCATTGCCGGATAGGGCCGTCACCGCGAGAGGAATTTTCTGCACCGACTCGCTGCGCTTCTGCGCAGTCACGATGATGTCCTGAAGACCGGCGCCCTGATCCTGTGCGGCGGGCGTCGATACGGCCTCCGGCTGCGGAGTGCTCGCAGCCGATGAAGCCGGCTCAGTCTGTGCGTAAGCGCTTGTGCCAACGACCGCAGGCAAAAGAAGTCCGATCCGCGCGGCGCGCGGCCAAAGCTTATCCATTTCGTAATCCCCTCCTCGTTGGACGCCGACGCGGTTCATGCGGCGCCTTTGGTTTCCTACCCCGCTATGCGGCCAGGTTCTGGCGCGCGGTCTCCTCCATCTCTGCCATTGCCGTGGTGTTGGGCGGCGGAACGAGCGGACCGCGACGCAGGGCCTGCTCCATGATCCGCTCGCGCGAGCCCTCCGCCATGCGGAGCAACTGCTTGAAGTCGACGCCAGTCAAGCGACCGTGGCGCTTCACGACCTCGCCGCGCAGGACCACCGTATCGATGTTGGAAACGTTAGCCTGCAGCACGACCGCGCCCACCATGTCGTTCAGCGGCATGAGGTTGAAGTCGTTGGGCGCGATGAGAACGATATCGCCATCCTTGCCCGGCGTGAGCGATCCCGTGCGATGATCAAGACCCATCGCTTCCGCGCCGTTGATCGTCATCCACGCGATCGCGTCACGTACCTTGAATGGGATATCCTCAGGCATCCGACCTTGCGCATTGACCGGATCGTTGGCCAGGACGCGCGCGTCTTGAAGACCGAGGCGTGCCTGCGTGAGTAGGTCGCCACCGTTGCAGGAGATAACGTCGGCCCCAAGTGTAGGCTTGATGCCGACATCGTGGGCGCGGCCGATCAAGGGGTGGCCCATGCCCATCTGCAGTTCCGTATCGGGCGTGCATGAAACCTTGGCGCCATTATCGGCGAGCAGGCGAAGTTCGTTGTCTGTCACGGAATTGCAATGCACATGGACCTGGTCGGGTCCAAGGAGTCCGGCCGCCGCGAGTTCCTCTATACCGCTGCAAAAAGCGGAGCCCCAGAAACAGTTCGTGTGAATTGTTTGCTGCACGCCAAGTCGGCGGCCTGTCATGATCTCCTTACGCGTCGAATCGAACGGATACATCCCGACCTCGGTGATCGCGACCGCCATGCCCAGCCGCTGATCGTCCGACGAAAAATGCTGCGTCCTTATCCGTTCCGCATCGGCGATGCGTTGGTCGACGCTCGTAAAATAAGGCCGGTCGACCGGTGCTGGATAGAAGCCGTAGGCATAGAGGCCAGCAATCCGGGCGTCCCGCAGGCCGCGGATGGCCTCATCGGCATGTTCCGGACTGTGCGACGTATGTGAGAAGTCATAGAGCGTCGTGATCCCGGCGTTCAGAGCTTCTAGGGCGCCGATATAATTGCCCACATAGACATCTTCTGGCGTATAGACGGGCGAGATGTTGAAGCGGATGCAGCGCATATACTGCATGAGGCTCATGTCGGCGCAAATCGCGCGTAGCTGAGTCTGCCAAGTATGCCGATGCGTATCGACCATGCCTGGCATTACAATCGTGCCGGTCGCGTCGATCTCCTCTGCCTCATCATGGTGAAGGTTTTGACCGATCTCAGCGATGCGTCCGTTCACGATCAAAACATCCCCACTGGGCACGTCGCCGATCGCAGGATCGCCGGTGATGACATAGCCGTTACGGATCAGGATCGGTCTCACAGTTTCGTTCCCCTACCATCTATTTTTGTGACGGAAGCCAGCGTAGGCTGCGCGTCCTTGATCGAGTGATACGAACGTTCCACTCACATGTCAATTCGGGGCGCTTTTGGGGGAGAAGATGATTGAAATTACCAGATATTAAGCCAAAAAAGGCAATCTCCAAGCCGCAAACGGAACGACCGGATCTGCGCGAGCAGATCCTGGACGCCGCCGAGTCGCTGTTCGCGGACCGGGGCTATTTCGGCGTTTCGGTGCGAGAAATAACGGATGCAGCGTCCACACGGCTCGCCGCTGTGAATTATCATTTTGGAACCAAGGAAGCGCTGTTCACGGAAGTCATAGAACGCCGCAGCGCGTGGTTGAACGAAGAGCGGCTGCGAAGGCTTGCGGAGCTGGACCTCGATCCAGATCGCCCGGAAGCATCGGCTCGACTTCTCATCCGCGCATTTTACGGCCCCCTCTTGAGCCGTTTTGAATCCGGTGAGCCGGGGTGGATGAATTATTGTCGCCTCATCTCACAGATAGCAGGCGTGCAACTCTGGATGGACGAAATAGTTGCACCGCTATTTGATGAAATATCTCGCCGATATGTCGAGGCGATGATATCTATCAAACCAAAGTCATCGCGCGATGATGCCTTGCAGGCCTATCAGTTTATTCTGAGCTGTACGCTGTACACATTCGCCGACAATCGCCGGATCGATCACATGTCGGGTGGGCGACTTTCTTCACGGAACATCTCGGTGACCCTGAAGGCCATGGAGGACTTTTGCGTGGGGGGATTGTTATCGTGTCTTAGGGTACAGGGCATTGGCAAGCTCGATGGTTGATGCCGCTCACCGTGATTGCCTGCTTGATTGAACGAATGTCCGCCATGAGGGCGCTCTTCCGACGTAGGTGAATTTGTGACGTAGGGCATGGTAGGATATGATACGATACTGCTTCTTATTGTTCAGTCCCACTATTCACGGATGCATCTAAGTAACTGACGTTTATAATAATTATGGTGGAAAGCCGCGCTCTTAATCAGCGGTTCCGAGCCGTGACGCTTATCGCGAAGCCGCCCAACGAGGGCGCTGCCAATACGGCTGTCTCCGGTCGCTCGGCGGCAAGCGCTGGATGGGCGCAGAACAGCCCGTGAGCTGTGAGAACTCGATAGGATCCTTCTCGACATCCGACACTGCGGTTGCCGCGTCGATCACGTCGGCCCAATCTTGCAGCATCCGCCTTCGCGGGGTGAGATAGAGCGCGCTGTTATAGGCGCCGCGCACTTCGTCCTCATCCTCGTGGGCGAGCGCCATCTCGATCCAGTCGGGCTTGTAGCGTTCGGCTTCGTTCGCCCAGGTCGAGCCGAGCCCCCGAAACCCATGCACCGTCTGCCGGCCAAGATAGCCCATGCGGTAGCAGGCATAGATCATGGTGTTCTCGGAAATAGGCTTTCCAGGCTTGGCTCCGGGAAAGAGGAACGCATCGTTCGTCGCCTGCAAGCGGCGCTGAACGATCATTGCGGCCTGGCGGGACAGCGGAACAAGATGCTCACGTTCCATCTTCATGCGCTCCGGCGACAGACGCCATAGCGGGTTCGGTCCATAGAGATCCTCGAACTCGTCCCTGGCCGCGAAGCGGGTTTCGCTGGTTCGGACCCATGTGAGCAAGGTGAACAGCAGCGCGTCACGGGTGATCTCGCGGCGGCGCGGCGTGTCCTCGCCGTCATAGGCGAAGATCGCCCGCACCAGCTTCGGAAACTCCGCGAGCGGCACGCGCGCCATGTGCCTGACGGGCGGCTTGGGCTTGAGCGCATCGTTGAGGCCGAGCGTCGGATCGATGGTCGCCCAGCCGCTCGCGATCGCGAAGCGATAGATCTGGCTGACGTTCTGCTTGAGGCGACGGGCGATATCGAGGGCGCCGCGCGCTTCGACCGCGCGGATCATCTCGAGAATCTCGGGCGGGTCGATTTCCGTGATCGGACGCTTCCCGATGACCGGAAAGACGTCGCGCTCCATCCGGTTGATGACGCGCAGGGCATGGGCCGAGTCCAGCCCTTCAATACGATTGGCGTGCCAGGCCCGCGCAATCTCTTCGAACAGCTTGAGCGCGGCCCTCTGCTTCTTCGCCCGCTTCCTGGCCTCGGCGGGGTCCTCACCCTGATCGAGCAGCCGCTTGGCTTCGGTCCGCTTCTCGCGGGCGATCGCCAGCGTGACGGTCGGATATTTGCCGAAGCTCAGCAGTTTTTCCTTGCCGTCGAAGCGGTATTTCAGGCGCCAGAGCTTCGATCCGTTCGGCTGGACGAGCAGGTGCAGGCCTTCTCCATCGGACAGCTTGTAGGGGCGCTGCCGCTTGGTGGCGTATTTGACCTCAAGTTCTTTCAAAGCCATCTGGGGGTATCGCCTGTTTTGGGGACAGCCGAAAAATACCCCCAAAATACCCCCAATCCAAATCGCCGTGGGTGGCCGCAGCGGGTCGCACCGGGACGCCGGCGTACGCAACGGGACGCGAAAAATATTTGATTTTCCTCGAAAAATGTCTGCCAGTGGCCTCAGTGGGCCACCGGTGGACAATCCGGGATGGTAGCGGAGGAGGGACTCGAACCCCCGACACGCGGATTATGATTCCGCTGCTCTAACCAGCTGAGCTACTCCGCCCCGAAAGGCCGCCGTTGCGGGCGAGCCGCGCCTATAGGCAGACGGATGCCACCGGTCAATATGATGCGCCATGCCGCCCGTGAAAATTCCGGACGAACGCCGTCTCCCACGGGCCGCCGCGATAATGGTGCGCGGCAAGCCCCTTGATTGCCAGCGCACGCGGTGCGAATCCGGCCGCAAGATCGGCCAGCAGCGCGCGGGCGACCGCGGGATCGACCTTGTTCTGGACCGTGATATGCAGCCGCGGGGTGCCCTGGTCCTGCGCGGTGAGCATGCCGGTGAAATGGTCGGCGATACGCGCCCGGATCGCTAGCAGGTCGGGACTGTCGATACGAAAAGCGACGCCCTTGCCAAGCGAATACACCTCGCGAAGCGCCGCCGCCGGCGCCGCCAACTCGGCGGTCAACCGGCGGATCAGGCCGTCCAGTTCCCCCAGTGCCGACGGCGGCAAATGATGAAACAGCGTGATATGTGCGCTGAGATGATTGCGTTCGGGCGGAAAATGCGCGCTACGCAGATCGTCGAAATAGCGCTGGTCCGCCGCACCCATCGTCGCGGTCACGATGATGGGTGCGGCGCCAGCGGCCCGATCGGGAGGGGGGATGGCCGGACCGCTTATTGGTTCAGGCCGCCTGCGACAGCTTGCCTCGATACGGGTTCGCTTTCACCCATTCGAGCGCCTTTTCGGGGGTCGATTCGGCATAGGGGTCGCTGTCGGTGCCGACGTCGTTGATGCCGGGTTCGACGAACATCTGGACGACGACGCCGTCATCGACGATCGCGGTGTAGCGCCAGCTGCGCATGCCGAAACCGACATGATCCTTGTTGATCAGCATGCCCATGCGGCGCGTGAAGGCGCCCGAGCCGTCGGGAACCATCTTGACGTTCTGGATGCCGAGGCTCTTGCCCCAATTATACATCACGAACGCGTCGTTGACGCTGATGCAATGGATGTCGGCGACGCCTTCGGCGGTGAAGTCGCCATAGAGGCGTTCGAAGCCCGGGCATTGTTCGTTCGAGCAGGTCGGGGTGTAGGCGCCGGGCAGGCCGAACAGGATGTGACGGCCAGTGCCGAATGCTTCGCCTGTGTCGACGTCCTGCCAGCGGAACGGGTTCGGGCCGTCGACGGCCTCGTCGCGGACGCGCGTTTTGAGCGTCACCGCGGGAACGGGTTGATTGATCATGGGAGAGAATCCTTTCTATGGGGATTTTTGTGCGGCGCACCAAAAGCAGACCGGCGGACGCAGGTCAAATCGAGTTGGCCGCTTATGTTGATTGCGTCAGCCGATCAGAGCCCGGACCAGAAACGATGCAGCGCCGCCGCAACTTCGACCGGTCGCTCGGCGATCGCCCAATGGCCCGCTCTGTCGATGACGGTGAGCGGAATGCCGGTGTTGGCGCTGAAACGCTGCGCCACCGACAATGGCACATATGGGTCGTCGGCGCCCCAAATCAACGCCCCTTGCGCGGGCAATCTGTCGATATCGCGCGCCCAGTCATGCGAAAAGCTGAGTCCCTTGGCCGACCGATAGAGTTTCAGGATCGCGCGGCGCTTGTCCTTGTTCCGCCACTGTTCGGCTTCTTCGGCCGCGATGTCGGCGGGCATCCCCTGCTCCGCCAGCCCCTCGGCCAGCTTGGCGGCCTTGCTCACCGCCATGAAGAGTTCGCCGAGCACGGGGGTGTTCCAGATCCGCGCGACGCGGTGGCCGCGATAGTCCGGGTCGATCACCGCGTTCGAGATCGCCCAGCTGCGGAGGAGGTCGGGGCGCAACATCGCGACGCGCTGCGCGATCAGCGCGCCCCAGTCGTGGCCGATAATGTCGATCGGGCCATGCACGGCGAACAAAGCCTCGGCCTGGCCCACCGCCCAATCGGCATAGGCCTCCTTGGTCGCGGGAAAGCCGGCGGGCAGCGGGCCGGTGAAGCCGGGCAGCGCGGGAACGGCAACGGGTGTGTCGCCAAGATCGAGCGCGGCAAGCAGCGGGCGCCAGATGGCGGGGCTGTCGGGTACGCCATGGAGAAAGAGTTTGGCGGTCACTTTCAATCCTTCCCGTCGCCCCCGCGCAGGCGGGAGCGACGATTACTCCATCTCCCCGCGTTCGCGGCGGAGCGCATACCATTTCTGCACATTGGCGTTGTGCTCGGCCAGCGTGCGCGCAAAGATGTGGCTGCCGTCGCCCCGTGCGACGAAGAACAGATAGTCGGTGGGTGCCGGATCGAGTACCGCCGCGATCGACGCCTTGCCAGGATTGGCAATTGGCCCCTTCGGCAGCCCGGCCATGCTGTAGGTGTTGTAATCGTTCACCGCCTGGATCTCGCTGCGCAAGATGCGGCGGCCGAGCGGCTTGCCCTTGGTGATCGGATAGATGATCGTCGGATCGGCCTGGAGCCGCATGCCGACGGCGAGCCGGTTGGTATACACGCCCGCGACGGTGCGGCGCTCGGCGGCGACCGCGGTTTCCTTTTCGACGATCGAGGCAAGCGTCAGCGCTTCGTTGCGGTCTTTCACCGCGGTGCGCGGGCTGCGCTTGGCCCACAGCTCGGTGAATGCCTTGTCCATCGCCGCCTGCATCCGCGCGACAACCGCAGCGCGGCTCTCGCCGGTGGTAAAGGCATAGGAATCGGGCAGGATGCTGCCCTCCGCCGGCACCGGGATTTCGCCCTTGAGCCGCTTTTCGGCCATCAGCCGTTCCCACACCATGATCGACGGCATGCCTTCGGGGATCATCACGAGCCGCTGGATCGTCTTGCCCGACTGGAACAGTGTCAGGATGTCGCCCGCGTCCATCCCCTTTTCGATTCGATATTCGCCGGGTTTGATCGGGGCATCGCCGCCGAAAAAGCGCGCCTGATTGCGAAAGCTGGACGCCGACACGATACCGGCATCTTCGAGGATCTGTCCCGCTTTCGCGATGCTCGCGCCTTGCGGGATCACCACCTCGGCATCCTTTGGCGCGCCGCCCGAGCAGGCGGCGAGCAGCAGGGCGAGGAAGGAGGCGAGCAGGAGGCGACCGAGGATCATGGAGCTGTCACCCAAGTCCGTTCGTGCTGAGCTTGTCGAAGCACTGTTCTTCTCTTTCCACGGCAAAGGAAGGACGGCCCTTCGACAAGCTCAGGGCGAACGGAAGCTGGTGCGCGGCGGACTATCAGTCTTCGACCGCCTTGACGATCAAGCTCGCATTCGTTCCCCCGAACCCGAAGCTGTTGTTGAGCGCCGCGCGCACCTTGCGCTTCTTGGCGACCTTGGGAACCAGGTCGGCGCCCTCGGTGCCCTCGTCGGGATTGTCGAGGTTCAGAGTCGGCGGCACGATCTGGTCGCGGATCGCGAGGATGCAGAAGATCGTCTCGACCGCGCCCGCCCCGCCGAGCAAGTGACCGATCGCCGACTTGGTCGAGCTCATCGACACATTGGCCATCGCGTCGCCGAACAGCCGCTTCACCGCGCCGAGTTCGATCGTGTCGGCCATCGTCGACGTGCCGTGGGCGTTGATATAGTCGATGTCGGCGGGGGTCATGCCCGCCTTTTTCAGCGCCGCGCTCATCGAACGGAAGGCGCCGTCCATTTCGGGGTCGGGCGCGGTGACGTGATAGGCGTCGCCCGACAGGCCATAACCCACGACTTCGGCATAAATCTTGGCGCCGCGCGCCTTGGCATGCTCATATTCCTCGAGCACGACGACGCCCGCGCCCTCGCCCATCACGAACCCGTCGCGGTCTTTATCGTAAGGACGGCTCGCGTGTTCGGGGCGGTCGTTGTAGCTCATGTTGAGCGCGCGCGCCTGCGCGAAGCCCGCGATGCCGATCGGGCAGATCGTCGCCTCGGCGCCGCCCGCGAGCATGATATCGGCATCGTCGTCGCGGATCATCCGCGCCGCATCGCCGATCGAATGCGCACCGGTCGAACAGGCAGTGACGACGGCGTGGTTCGGGCCTTTGAGGCCATATTTGATGCTGACCTGCCCCGAAATCAGGTTGATCAGGCGGCCGTGGACGAAGTGCGGCGAAACGCGGCCCGGCCCCTTTTCGGCAAGCAGCAGGCTCTCGCTCTCGATCCCCGGCAGGCCGCCGATGCCCGAGCCGATCGAGCAACCGGCGCGCACCTTCTGCTCCTCGGTCAGCTCGGTCAGGCCCGCGTCCTCGAGCGCCTGGCCCGCGGCGTCGATGCCAAAGATGATGAAGGGATCGACCTGGCGCTGCACCTTGTGATCGACGCGCTTGCCGGGGTCGAAACCATATTCATGGTCGGGCCCCTTCACCTCGCACGCGATGGTGCATTTCTGGTCCGACGCATCGAAATGGGTGATCGGACCCGCGCCCGATTTGCCCGCGATCAGATTTTTCCAGCTGGTTTCGACGTCACCACCCAGCGGCGTCACCAAACCCAAACCCGTCACCACAACCCGGCGCATAGTCATTCCTTTCGTCGGCCCTGTCCCCGCAGGATGCCGCTTCATATGATTTCCATCGTCACCCCGGCGGAGGCCAGGGTCTCGCCCGCGCGGCCTGTGATCACCGAACCGGCCAGATCCCGGCTTTCGCCGGGACGACGGATGTAGCGCCGTGTCAGGCTACATCCATAAAAAAAGCTTCCCGGCCACTGCGCACGAGCGCTCGGGACCGGGAAGCCGGAAACGCGTGGACGGCTCCGGCATGGCCGGACCGCAGAGCCTTAGCCCTTGTTCGCTTCGATATAGTCGATCGCATCCTTGACGGTGGCGATCTTTTCCGCCGCGTCGTCGGGGATTTCGACGCCGAATTCTTCTTCGAACGCCATCACCAGTTCGACGATGTCGAGGCTGTCGGCGCCCAGATCGTCGATGAAGCTCGCTTCTTCGGTGACCTTGTCGGCTTCGACGCCCAGATGTTCGACGACGATCTTCTTAACCTTTTCGGCCGAATCGCTCATGCGCTATTCCTTTTCTGACTAAGCCGTGAATGTTGGAAATTGCCCTAGTGTCCGTCGGCGGGGCTGGCAAGGGGGCTGGTATCGCGGTCGCTGACCCGCGCCGCATCGACCAGTTCCTCCTCGGCCGCGCTATAGGCCGAACGCTTCCCTTTCTGCCCGTCCGGCACCTGCGTGACAAAATAGGCGGTGCCATTGCCCGCTGCAAGATCGTACCAGAGCCCGGAACGCAGCCCATAAGCATCGCCCGAATGCCCCTGCCGTCGTCGCCCGTCGCCGAACAGGTCATCACGGCACCCCGGGCCGCTCGCCGTCCGCGTCCCGTTGCTGTGCAGGGCCACGCCATATTCGCAGAAAAAGCCGCCGGCCCCCTCGCCCGTCACCGGCCTTACCGGGGCCATCGCTTCGAGCCGTGCAATGCTGGCGGGTTTCAAAAAGCCGTCGCCGCGGCGCAGCAGCATCACGCCGATCCGCGCCAGGCCGTTCGCCGATATGCGCAGGCCGCCCTGCGGACTAAACCCCGCGCCGTGGCGCGCCAGCCGATAGGATGCGAGGTCGCAGCTGCCGTCCGCTGCCGGCACCACCGGACAGGCGGGGCGTCCGCCGCGCAGGTCGTCGCGGACGACCGCACCCTCGCTGTCGTAAAGCACCACCGCGCGCGCCACCGCGGCATCGCTGCACGTCGGCCAGTTGAAACAGGCGTCGATGCCCAGCGGGCGAAACACCAGCTCGGTCATGGCCCGGTCAAACCGCTCGCCGGTGGCCCCTTCCACCGCCGCGGCGACCACCGGATAATTGAGGTTGGCATAGACAAAGTCGCCGCCCGGCGGGCGCGCATCGTCCCACGCCTCCGCATCCTTGAGCGCGGTTTCAAGGTCGGTACCGAGCGGCAGTGCGTAATTGATCCGGTCGGCCAGACCCGCCCGGTGCCCGAGCAGCTGCGCCAGCGTGATTGGCCAGTCGGGATATGCCGGATGGCGCAGGCGCCAGCCAAGATAGTCCGAAACATCGCGGTCCAGATCGAGCCGGCCTTGCTCGGCCAGTCGCAACACGCCGAGCGCGACAACCAGTTTCGATACCGAGGCGATGCGAACCGGATCGTCGGCGGTCAGGACGCGGCCATTGGCGCGGTCGGCCTGCCCTGCGACGACCCGCGTTTCGACCGTGCCCTCGCGATCGAAATAGACGGCAATGGCGGCCGGATCGGCCGCGCCCGACGAGGCCAAAAGGGCTAGTGCATAAAGCATCGTCCGCTTCTGCGGAGCGCGGCCGGTCGCGTCAAGCGGCAGGTTTGGCCGCAACGACCCCCGACTCGCGCAGCGCCGCCGAAGCGCGCTGGATCACGGTTGGCGTGATCAGGAACCGCCCGAGGACCGCTTCCGGCGACGCCGTCGCGGGCTGGCGCGTATAGGCCAGCAAACGGCGCCACTCGGCCTGCCCGCCCGCAACGTCGCCCTGCCGCGCCAACACGATCGCGCGGACCATCAGATACTGCGGTTCCATGGTGCTGGGCGACGGCATCGCATCGAGCACCGCGCGCGCCTCCTCCTGCTCGCCGCGCTGCGACAGGATGAACGCCAGCGTCACAGCCGGAACGCCGGGATAGGAGGCGTCGAGCGCGAGCGACCGCCGGAGCAGCGCTTCGCCCGGCTCAGCTTGGCCGCAGGTGATCTTGAACAACCCCAGAAAGCCGTTGAGATCAGGGTCGTAGGGATTGAGCCGCAGGGCGGCGTCGCCCATCGTGTTGCCGCGCAGACAATTGCCCGCGTAAAAATTCGCGCGGGCCATCGCGAACAGCCCGGACGACGAGTTGGGGCTGCTTTCATAGGCCCGCTCGGCGAGCGCGCGCCCTTCGGCAAAGGCTTCGCGGCCCGCGGGTGTCGTGCGTTGCGGTTGCCAGTCGCCGAAGCGCAGCAGCGACAGCGCTGCCAGTGCAACCGGGTTGCGCTCGTCCCGTTTCAGCGTGGCACGCAGGCAGGCTTCGACTTGCCGCGCATAGGGTGTGTTGCGCATCTGGCGCATCCGGTTGAACTGCGCGAGGCAGGGATAGCCCGCGGCGAAATTATCGGGCTGGCGCTGGACCTGGTCGCGAACGATCACCCCGTAATCGGCGGCGATCTGGGCAATCAACGGCTCGATTGGGGCCAGCCGCGGCATGCCGTCATCGGTGATTTCCTCCTGCTGCGACCAGATCGCGCGCTGGTCGGCGACGCGGTTAAGCACCAGCGTCACCTGGCCGACGCCCTGCTGGTTGAGCACCATCGACACGTCGAGCCGATAATCGGCGGCGCGCGCTGCCGCGGTTCCGGGCGCCGGCGCGCTCATCAGATCGACCATGTCGAACCGGCGCAGACCATCGCGCAGCTTGCTGTCGAGCGCGCGCGCCAGCGCCCGCGACGGCGGCGTATTGCCGGACACCGGCGGGCTGACTTCCAGCAGCGGCATCGCAACCGGTGCGCCGACGAACAGGCGATCGGGGCCGCTGCGCAGCGCCGACAGCGCGAACAGCGCGAGCGCGAGAAGCAGGATCGCGACAAACCAGCGGCCATAGCGCGGTGCAGCGCCCGACGGGGCTGCTCCCGGCGCCAACGGCACGCCCGCCTGGTCTCCGCTGCCGGCTGCCTTGACGTCACCGCCGACGCCTGCGCCATCGGCAGACCGCGTCGGCGGCGCAACGCGATGCTGGACAACAACCTCGTAACTGCCTTGCGGAACGCGCAGCCGGTGGACCCAGGGCGTGTCGGCGTAATAACGATCGAGCAAGGTGCGCAGGCGGCCGACCATCACGCGCGGATAGCTGTCCACCGCGGGGTCGAAATCGGCGCTGCGACCGAGCGCTTCGGTGGCGATCGCATAGGCTTTGGGTGCGCTGCGCCCGCCGCGCAACCGGTGCTCGACAAGGAATTGCAGCAGGCGGGACAGTACCGGCGAGCGCACGAACAGCGGCGATTCGAGCAATCGCTCCAGCTCTGCCGCGATGATCCGGTCGTTTTCCCCGGAACCCTGCGTGTCGTTCGCTTTCGCGTGGTCCATGCTACCCTCAATTGCCCGAAGCGGGCGCGGCGGGTGATACGCCAATCAACAAGCTCGACCAGCCATTGTTACGTCGACGTAACGGTAACAGGCGTGCACGCTGCCATAGCAGAAGTACGACAAGCCGCCAATCTGGAACGATGAAACGCGAAACCAGGTTAAGAAAGGGTTATCAAACGGCAACACGGCGGCGTGTGACCCCTTGTAACTGCCGCATAACGAGAATCCTGTCATTCTTCATCGCGTCGCGCCCCTCCTACATCGGCGCGATATTGAGGCCGACAGGCGAAGCATGCGAGCTGGTCCCTGGCATGTTTCATTGCCCTCCGGTCTCGGTTCAAGACTTCGCCGGACGGATGACAGCCCCACCTGTCACCTGTCCGGCAAGTCGACCCGCCGCTTTCGCGGCCACAGGCGGAGCGCCAACGCGGCAAACAAGATCGACCCGAAAACGATCCCCACCACCCGTTTGTCGGGATCGTCGCCGAACGCCCGGCCCGCATAGCTGGCGGTGAAGATGAACCAGATATAATAGACCCCGAACCGGTGCAGCCGCGCCCACCACTGACCCAGCCGCCGCTGCCACCCATCGGTCGAGGTCAGCGCCATCATGAAAATCATCGCATAGGCAAGGCCGCCGCCGATCAGCGATTGCCATGTTCGCCCGGGCGCATAGACGATGACATTCACCGCGAGCGCAGCAAGATGGATGGTGTGCGCCAGCGCAAAGCCCAGCCCCCATTGGCGACGACGCCGCAACAGCGCGCGCGTCACGTCGCCCGGCCAGCGCCGGACCAGCGTCGATGCCAGGAAGGCCACCAGAAACAGCGGCAATGCCGCGCGCGCCGTCCATCGCGCCGCGAGGCCGGCGCGCTCGGCTGCATCGCTACCCGCGAGCAGGCCCAGCGCAACGGCCAGCAGGCCCGCAACGAGGCCGATGAGCAGCGGCGCCGGCCGGCGCGCCAGCCAGCCGGTCAAAATCAGGCTGGCCCGATCCGGAACGCGCAGAGCTTGTTGCCGTCAAGGTCACGGAAATAGGCCCCATAAAACGCCTGCTCGCCCCCGTCGCCGCGCACGCCCGGCGCGCCTTCGCAGCTGCCGCCCAGTTCGAGCGCCTTGGCGTGAAGCGCATCGACCTTGGCACGGCTATCGACGACGATCGCCGCCATATGACCGTTGCCGCGATGCGCCGGTTGGCCGTCATACGGCCGCGTGACCGCGATCCCCGGCTGTCCCCAGCCGGTCGCATAGAGGGTGAACCCGTTGTCTTCGTCCGACATACGCATCAATTCGCTGGCGCCGATCGTCCCCAGCAGCGCGGCGTAAAATTCGCGCGCACGGTTCAGATCGTCGGTGCCCATCGTCACATAACCCAGCATCGCGCGCTCCTTTCGCATCCAGCTGACAAGCCAGTCGACAAGCCAGCCGACGGGGGCGCCAGCATGGCTGACGCCCCCGTCGCCCGGCAATTACCCCCGGTTTCAGGTTGTCGCCGGTGCCTTGCACGGGCCGGTGTGCGTGCTGGTCATCTGCATGACCATCTCCATGTCGCCGCCGGTCGGCACCTTGCCCTTGGTGGTGATCGTCACGTCGCTCTTTTTCGCCGCCATGGTGCCCGTCATCGCCATGTCGACCGTCTGGCCGTTGGCGGTGCAGGTACCGGCGATGTCGATCGAGCCGCCGGCAATTTCCTTTTTCGCCCAGGTGCATTCGCCGCCATTGCCCGGTCCCTTGGCGAGCTCGGCCGCGATGTCTTCCTTGTCGACCTGCTCCTGCGTCAGGCACTGGTCCATGCCGCTGGCGCCTTCCATCATCTTCGACATGCCCTCCTTCATTTCGGGCGGCATGCCGGGCACTTCGAACTTCACCAGCTTGACATCGGTTTTCCAGTTGCCCGCCTCGCGCTTGACCGCGCCGCCGGCATTTTCGCTTTTGCCGCAACCCGACACCGCCAGGAGCGTGCCGACGGCTGCAATCGTCATAATCTTTTTCATATCTGTCTCCTGTGACTTGCCGCTGCCTGCTCTCCGGCTGACTCATTGCGATTGTGGACCCGCTCCATCGATACCATATTACCGGCGATGGCAATCCAGATTCGCACCTCGCTCGACGAAATCGACACCGCCGAAGGCTATGTCCCGCACCGCCCCGCCCGCCCCGAAAAGGTCGAAGGCGGCAAGCGTTTTGAACTGGTTAGCGAATATCAGCCCGCGGGCGACCAGCCAACCGCGATCAAGGAGCTGGTCGACACCGCGCGCGCGGGCGAGCGCGACCAGGTGCTGCTCGGCGTTACCGGATCGGGCAAGACCTTCACCATGGCGAAGGTCATCGACGAGCTGCAACGACCCGCGCTGATCCTCGCCCCGAACAAGATCCTCGCGGCGCAGCTCTATGGCGAGTTCAAGAGCTTTTTCCCGAACAATGCCGTCGAATATTTCGTCAGCTATTACGACTATTACCAGCCCGAAGCCTATGTGCCGCGGTCGGACACGTACATCGAAAAGGAAAGCTCGGTAAACGAGGCGATCGACCGCATGCGCCACTCGGCGACGCGCGCACTGCTCGAACGCGACGACGTCATCATCGTCGCCTCGGTGAGCTGCCTCTATGGCATCGGGTCGGTCGAGACTTACTCGGCGATGATCTTCGACCTCAAAAAGGGTCAGGTCGCCGACAGTCGCGAAATCATTAGGAAGCTCGTCGCGCTACAATACAAGCGCAACGACCAGGCGTTCGCACGCGGCAATTTCCGCGTCCGCGGCGACAGTCTCGAAATCTTCCCGTCGCACTATGAAGATATGGCATGGCGTGTCAGCTTCTTCGGCGACGAGATCGAGGAGATCACCGAGTTCGATCCGCTGACGGGCAAGAAGATCGCGACCCTGAATTATGTCCGGGTGTTTGCGAACAGCCATTATGTGACGCCGGGACCGACGCTGAAGCAGGCGTCGGAAGCGATCCGGCACGAGCTTTCCGAGCGGCTGAAGGAGCTGGAGGCCGAGGGCCGCCTGCTCGAAGCGCAACGCCTTGAACAGCGCACCAATTTCGACCTCGAAATGATCGCCGCGACCGGCAGCTGCGCGGGCATCGAAAACTACAGCCGCTTCCTCACCGGCCGCCTCCCCGGCGAGCCGCCGCCGACCCTGTTCGAATATCTGCCCGACAACGCGCTGCTCTTCGTCGACGAAAGCCACCAGACGATCCCGCAGATCGGCGCGATGTCGAAGGGCGACCACCGCCGCAAGATCACCCTCGCCGAATATGGCTTCCGCCTGCCGAGCTGCATCGACAACCGGCCGCTGCGCTTCGCCGAATGGGACATGATGCGCCCGCAGACGGTCAGCGTCTCGGCGACCCCCGGCACCTGGGAAATGGAGCGCACGCAGGGTGTATTCGCCGAACAGGTGATCCGCCCCACCGGCCTCATCGACCCGCCGGTCGAGATCAAGCCGGTCGAGGAGCAGGTCGACGATCTGATCGCCGAGGCGAAAAAGACCGCAGCGGCGGGCTACCGCACCCTCGTCACCACGCTGACCAAACGCATGGCCGAGGATCTGACCGAATTCCTCCACGAGGCAGGACTCAAGGTCCGCTACATGCACTCGGACGTCGAGACATTGGAACGCATCGAGATCATCCGCGACCTCCGGCTCGGGGTGTTCGACGTGCTCGTCGGCATCAACCTGCTGCGCGAAGGGCTCGACATCCCCGAATGCGGGCTCGTCGCGATTCTCGACGCCGACAAGGAAGGCTTCCTGCGCAGCGAAACCAGCCTCGTCCAGACGATCGGCCGCGCCGCGCGCAACGTCGACGGCCGCGTCATCCTCTACGCCGACCGCATCACCGGCAGCATGGAACGCGCGATGCGCGAAACCGACCGCCGGCGCGAAAAGCAGAAGGCGTATAACGAAGCGCACGGCATCACCCCGACGACGATCAAGCGCAACATCGGCGACATCATCGCGCATGTCGCGTCGAAGGACGGCGTCGTCATCGACATCGGCGAAGACAAGCCCGCGCACATGGTCGGCCACAATTTGCGCGCGTATATCCAGGAGCTGGAAAAGAAGATGCGCGACGCGGCGGCGGACCTGGAATTCGAAGAAGCCGGCCGCCTCCGCGACGAAATCCGCAAGCTGGAGGCCGACGAGCTGGGCCTGCCGCCCGACCAACAGGTCGCGCCGCGCGTCGGCCGCTCGAACGAGGGCAAGCCGGGGACAAGGAAGGGACGCTTCGGGAAGTCGAGCAAGACGAAATGGGGATCGTAACAATTAAGCGTTTGAATAATATGTAATAAATTTCAAAAATCTTGAAACCCGCAACATTGGGCGAGTCAAGATTTTTATTTCATAATTTTTACATCCAAACTTGTGACTCGTTCCAAATATGACGTTATTTAATCCGCCGATTTCGTTCCAAGGATCGGTAGATGGTCAAATCCGCAAAACTCTACGCCCTGCTGCTCCACTCATCGAACCGCACGGTAAGCTTTCGCGATTTCGAGCGCTTGTTGCGCGCGTTCGGATTCGAATGCGAACGCACCACGGGCAGTCACCGGCAATATGCCCACCCGAAAGTTCCGCGCTCCTTCCCGGTCCAGCCCGAAGCCAAAGACGCCAAGCGTTACCAGGTCCGCGAACTGCTTGAACTTGTCGAGACCTATGGCCTATATATCGACGAGTGAACGAGCCTCATTATCACATCAATTTGTTCTGGTCCGGCGAGGACGATTGCTGGATCGCCGACGTCCCCGACCTGCGTCCCTGTTCCGCGCATGGTGACACGCGCGAGCAGGCGGTTTCCAATATCCGCGACGCGATCGAGGGCTGGCTTGAGGTTGCGCGGGAAAAGGGTTTCCCGATCCCCGAACCCCGTTACCGCCCCGCGATTTACGCGGCGCGATAAGCGATGCCGCCATGTCCCGCTCTCGCCGAAAAACACCCATAACCGGGCATACCACCGCACATTCCGACGCCGAGTGGAAAGCGAAGGCTGCACGCGTGTTGCGGCACAGAGTCAAGCAGGCGCTTGAGACGAACCCGGACGAGCTGAATTTTTCCGGCAAGCGTTGGGACGCAATCAATCCCTGGTCAGCGCCGAAGGACGGGAAATACTGGTTCGGCAAACGCAACCCGCGCCTGCTTCGGAAATAAAGCGCGATATTCTAACGAAATCGTCATCCCGGCGAAGGCCGGGATCTCGCCGGTGTAGCAGATCCGATAGGGTGAGATCCCGGCCTTCGCCGGGATGACGCCATAGGGAGGGCGGTGCCTCGGCCTAACACGATAGCGCCCTAGACGCCCCCGCGCGCCCCTTCGACCAAAACCCCGCTACACCTGACCAGCACCCTTGCCCCCTCCCCGCGCGCGGATTAGCGTCCGCGCTTCAAAACGGGGAGACAAGTTTATGAAATCGGGTCTGTCGCTGATCGCGCTGGCGCTCGCCGCTGCGGTTCCTGCCGTCGTCCACGCCCAGGACCAGAACGACAAAGCGAAGGCCGAAAAACCCGCCGATTACGAGCCGCAAATCCGCACTACCAAGCTCAGCGGCACCTTCGGCGGCCAGCGCATCAATTACGCCGCGACGATCGGTGAAACGATCATCCGGAACAAGGATGGCGTTCCCGAAGTCGCCGTCGTCACCACCTCCTATGTCAAGGAACCGCGCGACCCCGGCCGCCCCGTCACCTTCCTGTTCAACGGCGGCCCCGGGTCGGGTACCGTCTGGTTGATGATGGGGGCGTTCGGGCCGAAGCGCGTCGCGATCCCCGGCACCGGCGTCGACGACGGCGCCCCGCCCTATCCGATCGTCGACAATCCCGACGCCTTGATGGACGTTACCGACGTCGTGTTCATCGACCCGCCGGGCACCGGCTTTTCGCGTCTGATCGGCAAGGCGAAGCCCGAGGATTATTACGGCGTCACGCAGGACGCCAAGCTGGTCGCCGAGGTGATCCGCCGCTGGCTCGGCGACAACGGCCGCTGGAACAGCCCCAAATATCTCGGCGGCGAAAGCTATGGCACCACCCGCACCGCCGCGGTTGCAAACCAGTTGATGAACGCGACCTATAACGACGTCGCGTTCAACGGGCTGATCCTGATTTCGACCGTGCTCGATTTTGCGGCGGGCGCCGACACGCCGGGCAACGAGCTGTCGCCGATCACCAACCTGCCGTCGATGGCGGTGACCGCGCTCTACCACGGCAAGGCCACCGGTACTTCGCCCGAAGCCTTTGCCGAGGAAGCGCGCCAATGGGCGATCGGTCCCTATGCCACCGCGCTGCTCAAGGGCCAAAAACTGCAAGGCGAAGAACGCGCCGCGATCCGCCGCGAACTTGCGCGCTTCACAGGGCTTTCGGAAACCTATCTCGAACAGGCGGACCTCCGCGTGACACCGCAGCGCTTCTACAAGGAATTGCTCCGCGACCGCGGCCTCACCGTCGGCCGCCTCGACAGCCGCTACACCGGCAAGGATTATGACAATGCGGGCGAAGGTCCCGACAACGACCCGAGCTTCTATGGCATCGACGCGAGCTACACCGCCGCGATCAACAGCTGGAGCCGTGACGGGCTGGGTTTCAAGACGGACCGCGAATATCAGTCGATCGGCGGCATCGGCGGCCAGTGGGACTGGCGCATCGGCGGCCGCGACAGCAACGCCTATTTGAACGTGGCGCCCTATATCGGACAGGCCTTGCGCGAAAATTCGGGGCTGAAGGTGCTCGTTGCGCAGGGCTGGTATGATTTCGCGACGCCGTTCTTCGCCGCCGAATATGCGCTATCGCGCACCGGCATTCCGCAGGATCGCATCACCTACACTTACTATGGCGCCGGCCACATGATGTACATCCGCGACGAGGACCGGCGGAAACTGTCCGAGGATGTGCGGGCGTTTATTCGCGGACGGTAGAAGGCCTGCCTTACCACTATCGTCATCCCGGCGAAGGCCGGGATGATCAGTGAGGGGAGGTCGGGAAACCACCCCAAAAGCCGCTTCGCTACCGCAACACCCCCTTCGCCGCCTGCGCCCGCGCGTACACGAACAGTGCGATCAGGATGACCCAGATCACGGCGGTAAAGATCATCGGAAACGTCCCGAACATCCGCTCCAGATCGCCATAGTGCATCCCGAACTGATAGACGCAGCTGATCGCGAGACCGACGAGCGACACCAGAAACGCCGTCACCGCGTGGCGGCTGCGCATGAGCAACAGCACCGACCCCAGCACCGATCCCCACACGCCCAGTGCCCAACCGACATTGGCCCATAAGGGGAAGCTGTAGAAATAAGCCTGCTGCTCGGCAGTGAACGCCGCCATATACTCGGGATTTTTCAGCTTGGTCATCGTGTAATCGACCGCCCCAAAGGCGTTCCACAGCAGTGAACCGACCCCTACCACCCACAGATGGACAGGCGTTTTTCCAGCTTCGGTCATGATCATCTCCCTCCCCAGAAAGACTGCAACGAACAATCCGCCATTGCCCTTCGGCAACCGCGGTGCGCTAACAACATAACACACTGGCGGCGCCACCGAAACAAAGATGTCTCGGCGACCCGCCAAGGCGCTTGGCAAGCCGCGCAGAGATCGCGATAGGCGCATCATGTGCGTCGTCGCCCTTGCCCACCGCGTCCACCCCGACTGGCCGCTGATCCTCATCGGCAACCGCGACGAGTTTCACGCACGTCCCGCGGCGCCGCTTGGCGCATGGAAAGATGACAGCGGCATTGTGGCCGGCCGCGATCTGCAGGCGGGCGGGACATGGCTCGGCGTGCATCGACCCAGCGGCCGTGCGGTTGTCGTCACCAATGTGCGCGGCGCGATGCCCGATCCGGCGAAGGAATCGCGCGGTGCGCTCGTCGTCGACATGCTACGCGGCAACGGGCAGTTCGCCGATCCGGCCGCGGCCGATCTAGACCGTTTCAACGCCTTCAACCTGCTGGCGGTCGGCGACGGCGACGCCCGACTGCTGACCAACCGGCCGCGACAGCAGATCGCCGCGCTCGCCCCCGGCGTCCACGCGCTCGCCAACGAGCCCGTCGATGCCCCCTGCCCGCGTGCCGAGCGGCTCCGCGCCGCGCTCGCGGCGGTGGTTGCGGCGGGCAGCGATCCCGAAAGCCTGCTCGACACGCTGACGGCCGATGACGGCCCGGCGCTGTTCCTGCGCGGCGATGTTTACGGGACGCGCGCCTCGACGCTCGTCACGATCGCCGCCGACGGCCGCGTGCGAATGACCGAGCGCCGATATGAAAAGGGCGGTCGCCCCGGTAGAACGACCGCCCTCGAATTTCCTGTCGGCTGACGCGGGACCCGCGTTACTTCGGCGCCAGCACCATCAGCATCTGGCGGCCTTCGGTGCGCGGATGCGCCTCGACCTTCGCGATCTCGGCGGTCATCTCGGCCACGCGCTGGAGCACGTTCAGGCCAAGTTGGGTGTGGCTCATTTCGCGGCCGCGGAAACGCATGGTCATCTTGACCTTGTCGCCTTCGCCCAGAAAGTCGAAGACCTTTTTCATCTTCACCTCGAAATCATGATCGTCGATGTTCGGACGCATCTTGATCTCTTTGATTTCCTGCGTTTTCTGACTCTTGCGGGCAAGGTTGGCCTTTTTCTGGGCCTCATATTTGAACTTGCCGACGTCGAGAAATTTGCACACCGGCGGATCGGCGTTCGGGGATACCTCGACCAGGTCGAGTCCGACTTCGGCGGCCTGTTCGATCGCTTCGGCGGTCAGCATTACGCCCAGATTTTCGCCTTCCTCGTCAATCACGCGGACTTTGGGCGAGGCGATGAATTCATTGTATCGCGGGCCGTTCTTTGGCGGCATGGGCGCCAGCGGGCGGCGAGTCATGGGCGGTGGTATAGCTGTATCTCCTGAACGTTAAACGGTGGCGCGCGGAATCAGTGCGATCGGCGCGCCCTGTCCATATAGTGAACACAGCCGCGCCGTAAAGGCCGCGCGTCACATCGGGGCAATGCTTTTCGGCACGACTGTGGCGGTCAGGCCACGCCGGTCACCATTTGGTCGGGGCCGGATCGACGACGCGGAAACCGCCTGCGCCAACCTCGCTCACTTCCAGCGCCCGCTGCGCGATGCCGCGGTTGTTGAACCGGAAAATGCCGTCGATCCCGCCAAAGCCGTCCGCCGCCATCAGTCGATTGACCGGGAAAGCAGTGCCGGGTTTCCAGTCGCGCGCAATCCGCACGGTGAGCAGCACCGAGTCATAACCCAGGCTTGCGAGCCGGTACGGCGCCTTGCCGAACCGGGTGCGATATTTGGTCGCCAGCTGGCCGTAAAGGCCGTCGGAGACACTGGCGAACCACGATCCGCGCATCGCCGCGTTGCCGCCCAGCGATGCGTCGGTATTCCACAACTCAGTACCCAATATCTGCCGCGGCCCGCTGCCCTTGATCACCGGGACCGCGCGGATCGCGTTGCCGCCGCTGTCGGCGATCAGCACCGCATCGATCGCGCCGGCATTGGCGATCCGCCGCGCCGCGCCGGTCAGCGCGGTCGCGCTCCGATCGTAGGATTCGACCGCGACCAGCGTACCGCCGGCTTCGGCAACCGCGGCACGGAATGCTGCCGCCGACCGGTCGCCATAGACATTCTTCGGTACCAGGGCGCCGAACCGCTGGTGACCCTTGCCGCGCGCAAAGACGACGACGCGCTCGACCGACTGGCCGGGGACAAAGCCCATGATGAACACGCCGTTGCCCGCGACGCCGCTGTCGTTGGAGAAGCTGAGCACCGGCACCTTGGCCTCGCGCGCGATCGGCGCCACCGCCGTCACATCTTCGCTCAGCAGCGGGCCGAGGATCAGCTTGTTGCCGTCGGCGACCGCCTGCCGCGCCGCCGCGGCGGCGCCCAACGCGGTGTCATAGGTGGTGATCCGGACGCGCTCGGTCCGCGAATCGAGCAAGGCCAGCGTCGTCGCATTGGCGATCGCGGTGCCGACGTCGGCGTTGGCGCCGGTCTGCGGCACCAGCAGCGCGACGCGGTGGCGGTCGGTGTCGGTGGGCAGGCCGGGCCCGACATTGTCGGTGGGGGTTTCGGGCGGCGGCGGCGTCGCCGGACCATTGCCTTTCGGCACGACCTGACAAGCGCCAAGCAGGCCCGCCATCGCGACGACGCCCAGCCCGCGCAACATTTGTCGGCGCGGCGGCGCATTATTTTGGCGTGCGGGGGCAGTTTCTGCCATTTTCGGCGCCATGCCAGATTCGACCATCTCAAATTCTCCCTTGCCCGGTCTCTATATCGTCGCGACCCCCATCGGCAACCTCGGCGACATCAGCGCGCGCGCCGCGGCGGTGCTGGGGCGCGCCGACCTGATCGCGGCGGAGGATACAAGGGTTACGGCGAAGCTGCTTTCACATCTTGGCCTGCGCGTGCCGATGACTCCCTATCATGACCATAGCGACGAGCGGACGCGCGCGGCGCTGGTCAGCCGCATGGCCGATGAAATTGTCGTTTTGGTGTCGGACGCTGGCACCCCGCTGATTTCGGACCCCGGATACAAGCTGGTGCGCGACGCCCGCGCGGCGGGGCGGCACGTCACCACCCTGCCCGGCCCTTGCGCCGCGATCGCCGCGATCACCCTGTCAGGATTGCCGAGCGACCGCTTCCTGTTCGCCGGCTTCCTGCCGAACAAGGCCAAGGCGCGCGCCGACGCGATCGCCGAATTTGCGGGGCTGCGCGCCAGCCTCGTCTTCTACGAAAGCGGCCCGCGCCTCGCCGCCGCCCTCGCCGCGCTCGCCGCCGGGCTCGGTGACCGCGACGCCGCGGTCGCGCGCGAGATCAGCAAGTTGTACGAAGAATGCATCACCGGCACCTTGACCGAACTCGCGGCACGCTACGCCGATGCGCCGCCGAAGGGCGAGATCGTCATCGTCGTCGCCCCGCCCGGCGAAGCGGCCCCCGAAGCGGCCGATGACGCGACACTCGCCGCGGCGCTGCGCGAGGCGATGGCCGACAAACCCGTCGCGCAGGCAGCAAAAGCGGTCGCCAAGCGCTTCGGGCTCGATCGCCACGACGTCTATGCGCGCGCGCTGGCGCTGAAAGACGCCGGTTGAAACGCGCCGCCGCCGAAGCGCGGGGACGCAAGGCCGAGCGCCGGGCGGCGTGGTGGCTGTGCCTCCACGGCTGGCGGATTGTCGGGCAACGGCTGCGCGTCGCCGCGGGCGAGGTCGATCTGGTCGCACGCCGGGGACGCACGATTGCCTTCATTGAAGTGAAGTGGCGCGAGCGCGCCGAAGACCTTGACCTGGCCATCGACCATTTCCGTCTTCGCCGCGTCGCCGCCGCCGCGGAAATGCTCGCCCCCCGCTTCGCCCGCCCCGGCGACGACATCCGCATCGACGTGATGCTCCTTGCGCCGGGGCGCCTGCCACGCCATCTGGTCCACGTCTGGCAACCCTGAGGAGTTTCGAATGACCCTGCGCGCCGCCGTGCAAATGGACCCGATGGACAATATCAACATCGGGGGCGACAGCAGTTTCCACCTGATGCTGAAGGCGCTCGAACGCGGGTACACCCTCTATCATTACGACGTTCGCGGGCTGACGTGGGAGGCCGGGCGGCTGACGACGAAGGCGCACCGCGTGCTCGACGTGAAGCGCGAGGCGGGCGATCACTACCGCTTCGGCGACGAAGTGACGCTCGACCTCGGCCGCGACGTCGATGTCGTGCTGATGCGACAGGATCCGCCCTTCGACCTCGGCTATCTCACCGGCACCTGGCTGCTCGAACGGATCCGTGACGAAACCCTGGTGGTCAATGACCCCGTGTCGGTACGCAACGCGCCCGAAAAGGTGTTCGTGCTCGACTATGCCGAATATATGCCGCCGACGATGGTCACGCGCGACCTCGACGCGGTGAAGGATTTTCAGGCGCGCCACGGTGCGGTCGTGATCAAGCCGCTGCACGGCAACGGCGGCAAGGCGGTGTTCAAGATCGACGCCGACGGCAGCAACCTCGGCGCGCTCGTCGAGCTGTTCGGACAGGTGTGGCCCGAACCCTTCATGGTCCAGCAGTTCCTGCCCAGCGTCGCCCAGGGCGACAAGCGCATCGTGCTCGTCGACGGCGAAGTTGCGGGCGCGATCAACCGCAAACCCGGCGAGGGCGAATTCCGGTCGAACCTTGCGGTCGGCGGCTATGCCGAGGCGGCCGAGCTCACCCCGCGCGAACAGGAAATCTGCGCCGCGCTCGGTCCCGCGCTCAAAGAACGCGGACTGGTCTTCGTCGGCATCGATGTGATCGGCGGCGAATGGCTGACCGAAATCAACGTCACCTCGCCCACGGGCATCGTCGCGATCGACCGCTTCAACAACAGCGACACCGCCGGCATGATCTGGGACGCGATCGCACGGCGGATCGCCGGGTAATTTCCTTTGCGTCTTTGGCACGCGGCGCCTAATCCATCGCCGCGTCCGGCCCGTGACGGCCGATCACCTCCGCGGCGACCAGACCGCGGCGTCACCCGATCCAGGATATCGATTTCATCATGACCGACCTTATCCCCGAACTGATCAAAAGCTGGGGTTATCTTGGCATCGCTATTCTGATGTTTATCGAAAATGTTTTTCCGCCGATCCCTTCAGAGGTCATCATGACCGTCGCGGGGACCGAGGTCGCCAAGGGAAACTTCGACTATTGGACGCTCGTCGCGGTGGCGGTATTCGGCACCACGCTCGGCAATTGGGTGTGGTACTGGGTCGGCCGGTGGTTCGGCTATGAGCGGCTGCGGCCGTTGGTCGACCGGCACGGACGCTGGCTGACGCTCGACTGGGACGAGGTCGAACAGATGCACGACTGGTTCATCCGCTACGGCTCGGGGATCGTCTTTTTTTGCCGCTTTCTGCCGATCGCGCGCACGATGATCTCGCTGCCCGCGGGCATGGTCGGCATGGGCCAGATCCGGTTCCTGCTGTGGACCGCCGCAGGCTCGACGATCTGGATCGCGGCGCTCGCAGGGGCCGGCTGGTTCGCGGGACAATTTTCGGCGGTCGAGGAGATCATCGGCGTCGTCGCACTGGTGGCGATCGCGTCGATCGTCCTGCTCTACGTCTATCGTGTCATCACCTGGAAGCCGAAAACGCCGCGCCCCTAGGGTCAGGACTCATTAATTCCTGCGCCTTTTCTCCTCGCCCTGAACAAAATCGCTTCAAACCTCGAGCGCGGAATTAATGGGTCCTGACCCTAGGCGCGCGGGTGCGCGCTGCGGTAGATGTCGAGCAGATGGGCGGCATCGACCGCGGTATAGACCTGCGTCGACGCCAGGCTGGCGTGGCCGAGCAATTCCTGCAAGCTGCGCAGATCGGCGCCGCCGGCCAGCAAATGGGTCGCGAAGCTGTGGCGCAGCGCATGCGGGGTGGTGCGTTCGGGCAAGCCAAGCGCACGCCGCGCGGCGCGGACGCTGGCGCGCACCACGCCGGGCTGGAGCGGCCCGCCGCGTGCGCCCAGGAACAGCGGGGTTTCGTTCGCGAACGGATAGGGGCAAGCCTCGACATAGCGCGCCACGGCGGCTGCCACCGCGGGCAGGATCGGGACGATGCGGGTCTTGTTGCGCTTCCCGGTGACACGCAGCGTATCGCCGAGCGGCAAGGCCGCGCCCGTCAGCCCCAAGGCCTCCCCGATGCGCAGCCCCGCGCCGTACAGCAGCAGCAGCAAGGCAAAATCGCGCGCGCCGGTCCAGCCCTGCCGCGCATTGTCCTCGACATCCTGCGCCAGCGCCATCACCTCGGCAGGCGCGACGGGGCGCGGCAGCCCCTTCTTGACCCGCGGCCCGCGCAGCGGCGGGACGCTGGCCCCCGACCCGCCGACGAAGCGCAGGAAACCGCGCAGCGCCGACAGTTCGCGCGCCGCCGACGCGTTGCCCAGCCCCTCGGCACGGCGGTCGGCCAGATAGGCGCGCAGGTCGTTCGGGGTCAGGCCGGACAGCATCGCGCCATCGACCGCGCCGCCGCGGTGCTGTGACAGGAAAGCACAGAAACGCTCGGCGGTCGCGATATAGGCGCGGCGCGTATGCTCCGATCGGCGCTTTTCATGCGCCAGATGGGCGTCCCAATCGCGGATAAGGTCCACGCTCACTTATCAACCCCGTTCGTGCTGAGCTCGTCGAAGCACCGTTCTTCTTTCGACGGTGAATGAAAAACGGTCCTTCGACAAGCTCAGGACAAATGGCTTTGAACGATCAGCCGGTGCGCACCACCTCGGACAGGATGCTGTCGAGCAGCAAGATCCCGTCGTCGGTCACTACCAGCCGGTCGCCGTCAGCGCCCATCAGCCCCTGCCGTACCAGCCGCGCGACAGCATCCGCATCGACAAAGGCGTCGCCCGCCAGCCCGCTGCGCGCTTCGATCCGCGCCAGATCGACGCCTTCGGTCAGCCGCAGCCCCATCAGCATCGCCTCGGTCGCGCGTTCCGGCGCGGGCAGATCGCTTTCAACCTTCAGGCCATGGCCGTTCCGCTCGACCGCAGCGATGAAATTTTCGGGCTTTTTGTGCCGCTCGGTCGCCTGGCCCAACCGCCGCCCATGCGCGCCGGGGCCGACCCCGGCGTAATCGGCGTAGCGCCAGTAAGCGAGGTTGTGGCGGCTTTCCTGCCCGACCCGCGCGTGGTTCGACACCTCGTAGCGCGGCAGCCCCGCGGCGCGGGTCATCGCCTGCGTCGCGTCGAACAGATCGGCGGCGGCATCGCCGTCGGGAATGGTCAGCTCGCCCTTCGCCGCCAGCGTGGCAAAGCGTGTGCCCGGCTCGATCGTCAGCTGGTAAAGCGAGAGATGGTCGGTGCCGAACGCCAGCGCGTCCGCCAGCTCGCTTTCCCACGCCGCCATCGTCTGGCCCGGCCGCGCATAGATCAGGTCGAAGCTGACGCGCGCAAAATGCGCCTGCGCGGTCGCGATCGCGTGCCGCGCCTCGTCCTCGCTGTGCGCGCGCCCCAGGAATTCAAGCACTTGCGCATCAAAGCTCTGAACGCCGATCGACACGCGATTGACCCCGGCGGCGGCCAGATCGGCGAAATTGGCAACTTCCACCGAATTGGGGTTGGCTTCCAGCGTGATCTCGACATCTTCGGCCAGACCCCACAGCGCCGCCGCCTCGGCGATCACCGCCGCCACCGTTGCGGGCGGCATCAGGCTGGGTGTCCCGCCCCCGAAAAAGATCGATCCGACCGTGCGCCCCGGCAGCAGCGCCGCCTCATGCCGCAGATCGGCCAGCAGCGCGTCGCGCCACACTGACTGATCGACACTCTCGCGAACATGGCTGTTGAAGTCGCAATAGGGGCATTTCGACACGCAAAACGGCCAATGGACGTAAAGGGCGAGCGGTTCGTCGCCCCCCGCCCGCTTGCGGGAGGGGTTGGGGGAGGGCATGTCTGTGCGATACGTGGTGGCCACAAGCCCTCCCCCAACCCCTCCCGCAAGCGGGCGGGGAATTAAAACGCCCCGGCCACCAGCTTCGCAAACGCATCGGCGCGGTGGCTGATCGCATGTTTGTCTGCGGGATCAATTTCCGCATAAGTCAATGACTTACCCGTCGGAACAAACACCGGATCATAACCAAACCCCATCAGCCCGCGCGGCGGCCAGGTTAATGTCCCCTGCGCGACACCTTCGTAAACATCGGCATGACCATCGGGCCACGCCAGTGCCAGCGTACAAACGAAGCGCGCGCTGCGGTCCACGTCCGGGCCTTGCTCGGCGAGCAGCCCTTCGACCTTGCCCATCGCCAGATACCAGTCGCGGCCCGGCGGCCCCTCGAACGCCTGCCGCTCGGCCCAGTCGGCGGTGTACACCCCCGGCCGCCCGCGCAGCGCGGCGACCTCCAGCCCGCTATCGTCGGCCAGTGCTGGCAGCCTCGCCGCCGACGCGCTCGCATGCGCTTTCAGTAGCGCATTCTCGCGAAACGTCGTCCCCGTCTCCTCGGGCTCGGGCAGGCCAAGGTCACTCGCCGACACCGGTTCGATGCCATAGGGTTCGAGCAACGCCCGGATTTCGCGCACCTTTCCCGCATTGTGGCTGGCGATGACAAGTTTGCCCGGAGCGAGTTTGCGCGTCACTTCAGCGCCCCGTCGCCTTGTCTTGCGCCGCGAAAATCTCGCCGCAGCCGATGCGCGCCAGGCGCAGCAACCGCAGCAAGCCTTCCTCGTCATAGGTCGCACCCTCGGCGCTCGCCTGCACTTCGACTATCTGGCCGCGCCCGGTCAGCACAAAATTGCCATCGGCCTCGGCCACCGAATCCTCGTCATAATCAAGGTCGAGTACCGGGGTGCCGTTATAGATACCGCACGAAATCGCGCCTACCTTGTCGACGATCGGGTCCTCGCTGATCGCCTTGCTTTCGAGCAGCGTGTCGACCGCGAGCCGCAGCGCGACCCATGCGCCCGAGATCGAAGCGGTGCGGGTGCCGCCGTCGGCCTGGATGACGTCGCAATCGATGACGATCTGGCGCTCGCCGAGCTTCCTCATGTCGACCACGGCGCGGAGGCTACGCCCGATAAGCCGCTGGATTTCCTGCGTGCGTCCCGATTGCTTGCCCTTCGCCGCTTCGCGGCTGCCGCGGGTGTGCGTGGCGCGGGGCAACATGCCATATTCAGCGGTCACCCACCCCTGCCCCTTGCCGCGCAGGAACGGCGGCACTTTTTCATCGACGCTGGCGGTGACCAGCACCTTGGTGTTGCCAAAGCTGACGAGCACGCTGCCCTCGGCATGGATGGTGAAGGCGGTTTCGATCGCGATGGGACGCATCTGATCGGGGGCGCGGCCGGAAGGGCGCATGGGGAATCTCCTGTGATTGTGTGCGGCGCGCTTAGCGGCGCGTAGTGCGGTTGGCCAGAGCATAGCTTGCCCCGGCGTCGCGGCATCCCTAAATTCCCTATCATGACAACGCCCCCGATCACCGAACTCACCACGCGCGCGCGCGACGTGTTCCGGCTCGTCGTCGACGCCTATCTGGAAACGGGGCAGCCGGTCGGGTCGCGTACGCTGTCGAAGCTCGCGGCGCTCAACCTGTCGCCCGCGTCGATCCGCAACGTCATGCAGGATCTTGAAGAATATGGCCTGCTCGCCAGCCCGCACACCAGCGCGGGGCGACTGCCGACCGAACAGGGGCTGCGCCTGTTCGTCGACGGGATGATGCAGGTTGCCGAACCGAGCGCCGAGGACCGCGCGCAGATCGAGGCGAGCCTGTCCGAAGGCGGGCCGATCGAAAGCGCGCTGGCCCAGGCGACCGCCGCGCTGTCGGGCCTGTCGGCGTGCGCGGGGCTGGTGCTGGTGCCCAAGCATGAGCGCGTGCTGAAACAGGTCGCCTTCGTGCCGATGTCGGATCGGCAGGCACTCGTCGTGCTGGTCGCGGGCGACGGCGCGGTCGAGAACCGCGTGATCGACGTGCCCGCGGGACTCGACCCCTCGGCGCTCGTCGAGGCGGGCAATTTCATTTCGGCGACGCTCGGTGGCCTGACGCTGACCGAAGCGATGGCGCGCGTGCGCCGCGAGATCGAGGCCGAGCGGATCGCGATCGACCGTGCGGCGCAGGATCTGGTCAGCCGCGGGCTCGCGATCTGGTCGTCCGACGGCGCCGACCGCCCGGTGCTGATCGTGCGCGGCCAGGCGAATCTGCTCGACGACAGCGCGGTCGGCGACCTCGACCGCGTCCGGCAATTGCTCGACGAGCTGGAGACGAAGCAGGAAATCGCCGGGCTGCTCGACAGCGCGCGCGAGGGCAGCGCAACCCGGATTTTCATCGGATCGGAAAATAAACTCTTTTCGCTTTCGGGCTCGTCCGTGATAGCGGCGCCCTATCGCGGATCGGACGGGCGCGTCGTCGGCGTGGTGGGCGTAATCGGCCCCACCCGCTTGAACTATGCCCGCATCGTTCCCATGGTGGATTTCACCGCACAATCGCTCTCCAGACTGATACGATAGGTTTATGACAAACATCGAAAACGACACCCCCGTCGACGACGGACAGGACACCGAAACCGCCGCGCCCGCAGAGGGTGCGAACGACGAACTGGCGCAACTGACCGAGCAGGTCGCCGCGCTGCAACAGGATTTGCTCTATGCGCGCGCCGAGACGCAGAATGTCACGCGCCGCAAGGACAAGGAAATCGCCGACGCGCACGCCTATGCCGCGACCAAATTTGCGCGCGACATATTGTCGGTCGCCGACAACCTCGGCCGCGCGCTCGCGGCGCTCAGCGACGAACAGCGCGCCGACGACGCGATCAAACCGCTGATTACCGGCCTAGAAGCCACCGAGCGCGAATTGCTCAGCGTCTTCGAACGCAATGGCATCACCCGCATCGCCGCCATCGGCCTGCCGCTCGATCCCAACCAACATCAGGCGATGCTGGAAATCCCGAGCAGCGATTCCGAACCCGGAACGATCGTCCAGGAAATGCAGGCGGGTTACATGATGAAAGATCGCCTGCTGCGCCCCGCGATGGTGGCGGTGGCAAAGGCTGCAAGCTGAATATCAACCCTCCCCCCTTGAGGGAGAGGGATACGAAGGCTTGGCAACTTGTTGCCTCGCTGGAGTTGGGTGAGGGGTTGCGGCGAAAGACGGAAACCGCCCTCACCCGCTGCGACTAACGAGCGAGCTCGTAAGTCTCGCTACCCTCTCCCTAAATGGGAGAGGGATTAGGCCGCCTTGCGCAGCTTTGCGAGCTTCTTCAGCACCATCTCGCGCTTCAGCCGCGACAGATGGTCGATGAACAAAATGCCTTCCAGATGGTCATGTTCGTGCTGGATGCACGTCGCCATCAGGCCGGTCATGCGTTCCTGATGATGCTTGCCATCCTCGTCCTGCCAGTCGACGGTGACCTCGGCGGGGCGCGTCACATCGGCATATTGTTCGGGAACCGACAGGCAGCCTTCCTGATAGACGCTATGCTCCTCGCTCTCGTCCGAAAAGACGGGGTTGATGAAGACGCGCGGCTCGCGGATCACCTTCTTGCCCTCCGGATCCTCGGGATCGGGCTCCTGCAGGTCGATCACCAGGATGCGCTTCGGCACCCCGACCTGAATTGCCGCCAACCCGATGCCGGGCGCGTCGTACATCGTTTCGAACATATCGGCGACCAGCTGTTTCAGCTCGGCGTCGAAGGTCTCGACGGGCTTGGAAATGACGCGCAGCCGGGGATCCGGGGTCTCTATGATGGGTAGGATGGCCATGGGGTGCAGGTATGGTCGGAGGGGCGCGGGGTCAAGAGGCTAGCCTAGCGGTTATGCCTTTGCTCCGCCTCTGTCGCACTCTCACTATCGGCATATTCCGGTGGTAGATCATACTTTGTTTTGCGGTCGTAATATCGATCCGCCTTGATCGATTTTGCTGGGAATATCCGTTTTATCTGCCATCCAGAAAAGAGAAGCCACAGGAGACCTACTCCGAAAATAGTCCCCATTGTGAGTTGCCTGAGTGCGTCGGTCATGCTCCGCGTGAGCACTTCGGCTACGACAATTGGGATCACGACTGGCGCCAGCTGAACCGCCGCAACGGTCTGGCCGCTAGATGATTTGGAAATCGTTCGTTCGATCCAAAGCGCACATCGACCGAGGACCGGGATTCCGAATGGAGTCATCCCACCGGCCTTCTCGCCCTGAGCGCCTGCGCCAACGTCCCCTCATCGAGATAATCCAGCTCGCCCCCCACCGGCAGACCATGGGCCAGCTGCGTCAGTCGCACCGGATAGCCCTCCAGCCGCTCGGCCAGATAATGCGCCGTCGTCTGGCCTTCCAGCGTTGCGTTCATCGCCAGCACCACCTCGTCGATGCCGCCCGCGGCGACGCGCGCGACGAGGGCGTCGATGCTGAGATCCTGCGGGCGCACGCCCTCCAGCGCCGACAGCCGCCCGCCGAGCACATGATATTTGCCGGGGAGCAGCCGCGACTTGTCGAGCGCCCATAGGTCGGACACCTCCTCGACGACGCACAGCGACCGCGCATCGCGGCGCGGGTCGGCGCAGATTGCGCAGGGGTCGTGCGTGTCGATATTGCCGCAGATGGTGCAGGTGACGAGCCGTTCGGACACGGTTTGCAGCGCCGCCAGCAGCGGTGCGAACGCGCTCTCGCGCTTCTTCATCAGGTGCAGCACCGCGCGCCGCGCCGAGCGCGGGCCGAGGCCGGGGAGCCGGGCGAGTTGCTGGACGAGGGCTTCGATTTCGGTGGAGGCCATGAACAGCACCTATCGCGGCCCGCGCAGACGCACAACAATCCTCTCCCCTTGCGGGAGAGGATGCCGAAGCTTGGCGCGGAGCGCCTAGCGGAGGCTGGAGAGGGGTTGCGACGGTGCAGCCCCCTCTCCCGCTGCGACTAGCGAGCAAGCTCGCCAGTCTCGCTGCCCTCTCCCGCAAGGGGAGAGGGGCTTGCACCATCCGTCGCCGTCCGCCAAAGCCCGCACCCATGCGCATCGCCTTCATGGGAACGCCGCCCTTTGCGGTGCCGACGCTCGCCGCGCTCCACGCGGCGGGGCATTATATTGCGGCGGTCTATACCCAGCCGCCTCGCCCGGCGCAGCGCGGCAAGAAATTGCAGAAAAGCCCGGTGCAGGTCTGGGCCGAGGAGCATGGCCTGCCCGTCTGCACGCCGCGCAGCCTGAAAAGCAAGGAAGCGCAGGCGGAATTTGCCGCGCTCGACCTCGATGTCGCGGTGGTCGGCGCCTATGGCCTGATCCTGCCGCAGGCGGTGCTCGACGCCGCGCGCGAAGGGTGCCTCAACGTCCATGGCTCGATCCTGCCACGTTGGCGCGGCGCGGCGCCGGTGCAGCGCGCGATCCTGGCGGGCGACGCCGAAACCGGGGTGACAATCATGCAGATGGACGCCGGACTCGACACCGGCGCGATGCGGCTGATCGAAACGACGCCGGTCGCGCGCAAGAGCGCGGGCGTGCTGACGCACGAGCTGGCCGAGATGGGGGCGCTGATGATGCGCCGCGTGCTGAGCGATCTCCACGCCTTTCCGCCGGTGCCGCAGCCCGAAGAGGGCGTCACCTATGCGGCGAAGATCGACAAGAGCGAGGCGCGGCTCGATTTCCTGACCAGCGCGGTGCAAGTCGAGCGGCAGATTCGCGCGTTCAATCCGGCGCCCGGCGCGTTTTTCGAGCTGGAGGGTGAGCGCTACAAGGTGCTGGCGGCTGAGGTGGTGCATCCTTCGGAGACAGTCGCGGGCGCGGCGCCCGGCGTCACGCTCGACGATGCGCTGACCATCGCGTGCAACCCCGGCGCGATCCGTGTGACACGCATCCAGCGCGCGGGGAAACCGGCTATGGAAGCGGGCGAGTTGCTGCGCGGACGGGCGATTGCGGCAGGGACGCGGCTGGCATGATGATCGCTCTCCTCCGTCGTCACCCGGGACTTGATCCGGGGTCCATGACTTCGGCGCTGCGATGGACCCCGGATCAAGTCCGGGGTGACGAAAATGGGGGGAGCCCATGACCCGCTTCGCGCTCACCATCGAATATGACGGCCGCCCCTATATGGGCTGGCAGCGGCAGGCGCATGGCCCCAGCGTCCAGCAGGCGATCGAGGAAGCGATCCACCGTTTCACCGCCGAGGAGGTGCAGGTGCTAAGCGCCGGGCGTACCGACGCGGGGGTTCATGCGATCGCGATGCGCGCGCACGTCGATATTGAAAAGCCGCTGACCCCGTTCAAGCTGACCGAGGCATTGAATGCGCAGCTCCGCCCAGCGCCGATCGCGATCATCGGGTGCGAGGTGGTGCCGGACGACTGGCACGCCCGCTTTGCCTGCATCGCGCGCAGTTACGAGTATCGCATCGTCAACCGCCGCGCGCCGCTGACGTGGGACAAGGGGCTGGCATGGCAGGTCGCGCGGCCGCTCGACGCCGATGCGATGCACGCGGCGGCGCAACAGCTGATTGGCCTCCATGATTTCACGACCTTTCGCTCGGCGCATTGCCAGTCGCAAAGCCCGGTCAAGACACTCGATAGGCTGACGGTCAGCCGTCACGGCGAGGAGATCATCATCGAGGCCGCGGCGCGCAGCTTCCTGCACCATCAGGTGCGCTCGATGGTCGGATCGCTTGCGCTCGTCGGCCATGGCAAATGGTCGGCGCGCGATTTGAAAGCGGCGCTGGAGGCGGCGGACCGGCAGGCGCTGGGGCTGAACGCGCCGCCCGACGGGTTGTATTTCGTGGGGGCGGTTTATCCGTGATTCCCTCTCCCCTTGGGGGAGAGGGATGCGAAAGCTTGGCAGCTTGCTGCCTAGCTGAAGCTGGGTGAGGGTATGCGGCGTTGCCGGGCCCTCACCCGCTGCGACTAGCGAGCAAGCTCGCAAGTCTCGCTGCCCTCTCCCACCGGGGGAGAGGGGCATAGAAAAAGGGCGGCCCTTTCGGACCGCCCTTCCCAAATCGCTAACCCGCGAACTTACACCTTTTCGGCGTAATACAGCGGCGCATGCTCGTTCAGGATCTGAAGGATCTTCGCCTGCGCGGTCTTTTCGTCGCTTTCTTCCATCGCGGCGAGTTCGCGCGCGAGGCGGCTCGACGCCGCTTCGAAGATCTGGCGTTCCGAATAGCTCTGCTCGGGCTGGTCGTCGGCGCGGAACAGGTCGCGGGTCACTTCGGCGATCGACACGAGGTCGCCCGAGTTGATCTTCGCTTCATATTCCTGCGCGCGGCGCGACCACATGGTGCGCTTCACCTTCGGCTTGGTGGTCAGGACCTGGAGCGCTTCCTTCAGCGTCTTGTCCGACGACAGCTTGCGCATCCCCACGCCTTCGGCCTTGTTCGTCGGCACGCGAAGGGTCATTTTTTCCTTTTCGAAGCGCAGGACATAAAGTTCCAGCTGCATCCCCGCGATTTCCGATTTCTGCAACTCGATGACGCGCCCCACGCCATGTTTCGGATAAACAACATAATCGCCGACTTCGAACAAGAGCGTGTTCACGGACATGCAAATTCCTTTTCTTGTACCTTGACCCTGATCTGAAACTGCGACAAGTCGCCCATCCCGCCCTCTAGCCAAGGGGGATATGCTTCGGGTCGGCGCTAGCCAGTCAGAGTGACAAGGGATATGGCTCCATCGGAACGCCGGAAAACGCCCCAGCCCGCGACGGGAAGAGGCAGAATGTCGGCGCGTTGATATTAATTATAACAGATTCGCAACAAAATTGCCACCCCCGCGCACAGCCGTGCTGTGGGACGCCTTGACGCCATCCCCGCGCCGTATCACGCTGGTGCGGATATCAAGATGGGGATGCGATGATGAAGGATCAATGCTGGTGGATCACCGGAGCGTCGTCGGGCATCGGCGCGGCGCTGGCGCGGGCGCTCGCCGCGCGCGGTGCGCGGCTGATCCTGTCGGGGCGCAATGTCGCCGCGCTCGAAGCCGTCGCCCGCGACTGCGGCGCCGGCACGATGATCCTGCCTTTCGAGGCAACCGATTACGGCGCGATCCCCGCACTGGTCGAACAGGCGTGGAACTGGTGCGGCCGCATCGACGGCCTCGTCAACAATGCCGGCATCTCGCAGCGCAGCCTGGCGGTCGACACCGATTTTGCCGTCTATCAACAAATTATCGCGGTCGACCTGCTTGCCCCGATTGCGCTGACCCAGCAATTGCTCCCGCGCATGATCGCGGCGGGGGGCGGCCACATCATTGCCATCTCCAGCGTCGCGGGGATCGCCGGGGTGCCACTTCGCAGCGCCTATTGCGCCGCGAAGCACGGCCTGATCGGCTATCACGACAGCGTGCGGGCGGAGAACGAACATCTTGGACTGAAGGTGCTGGTTGTCGCCCCCGGATCGGTCCGGACCAACGTCAGCCGCAACGCGCTCAACGCCGACGGCAGCGTGCGCGGGGAGAGCGACGCCGCGATCGACAACGGCCTCTCGCCCGATTTCGCCGCGGCGCAGATATTGGCGGCGGTCGACGCCGGAACGCGCGAGCTGGTGGTGGCCGAGGGCGCCGAGGCGGCGATTGCGGCGCTGCGCCGCAGCGATCCCGATGCGCTGTTCGACCGGATGAGCGCGATGGTGCAAGCGGGCTATGCGGCGCAGATGAAGGCGACAGGCGCGAACTGAGCGGCGGCTAACGACCGGAAGTGGACATAAAGCCCTCTCCCTTTGGGAGAGGGTTGGGTGAGGGTGCCCAAGGTTAGATTTCAGTGTGGACAGGTGATTCCCTCACCCAACTTCGGCTAGGTTGCTGTGCAACCAAGCCTGCGTATCCCTCTCCCGACGGGAGAGGGGAAAGGCCGCTCCCCACCCCAAAGCCGCCATAGAAAAACCCCGCCGGATCCCTCCGGCGGGGCCATTCTTTCTCACCACGGTAGCCCGGCTTACGCCGCGCCGTGCGCCAGCGCCGCGAGGAGCAGGATCGCCACGATATTGGTGATCTTGATCATCGGGTTGACCGCCGGACCCGCGGTATCCTTGTACGGATCGCCGACCGTGTCGCCGGTGACCGCGGCCTTATGGGCCTCGCTGCCCTTGCCGCCGTGGTTGCCGTCCTCGATATATTTTTTGGCATTGTCCCATGCGCCGCCGCCCGAGGTCATCGAGATGGCGACGAACAGCCCGCCAACGATCACGCCGAGCAGGAGTGCGCCCAGCGCTTCGAGCGCCGCAGCCGGTCCGGCGACCGCGCGGATCACGAAGAACACGGCGATCGGCGCGAGCACTGGCAGCAACGACGGGATGATCATTTCCTTGATCGCCGCCTTGGTCACCAGATCGACCGTGCGTGCATAGTCGGGCTTCGATTCATAGGTCATGATGCCCGGGTTGTTCTTGAACTGGTCGCGAACATCCTTGACCACCTCGCCCGCCGCGCGGCCGACCGCGGTCATGCCCATCGCCCCGAACAGATAGGGCAACAGCGCGCCGAGCAGCAGCCCGACGATCACATAGGGGGACGATAGCGAGAAAGTCAGCGGCTCGGTCAGCCCCAGCGCCGCCGAATATTCGGTGATGTCGGCTGTGTACGTACCGAACAGCACCAGTGCCGCCAGACCCGCCGAACCGATGGCATAACCCTTGGTCACCGCCTTGGTGGTGTTGCCCACCGCGTCGAGCAGATCCGTCTTTTCACGCACGCTGTCGTCAAGGCCCGCCATTTCGGCAATGCCGCCCGCATTGTCGGTGACCGGGCCATAAGCGTCGAGCGCGACGACCATGCCGGCCAGCGCCAGCATCGCAGTCGCGGCAAACGCAATGCCGATCAGCCCCGCCAGCATATAGGCGATGATGATGCCGGCGCAGATCACCAGCGTGGGCAGCGCGGTCGATTCGAGGCTGATCGCCAGACCCTGGATCACGTTGGTGCCGTGGCCGGTTTCCGACGCCTTGGCGATCGAACGCACCGGGCGATAGTTGGTGCCGGTGTAATATTCGGTGATCCAGATGATCAGCCCGGTGATGATCAGGCCGAGCAGCGAGCAATAGAACAGCGAACGACCGTTGAAATCGGTGCCCGGGATCAGCGCTTCCATGCTGCCCAACGCATATTGCGTCGAGAACCAGATCGCCGGGACCGAAAGCACCGCGGTGACCAGAAAGCCCTTGTACATCGCGCCCATGACATTGGTGCCGCTGCCGAGGCGGACGAAATAGGTGCCGATGATCGAGGTGATGATGCAGACGCCGCCCATCAGCAGCGGCAGGCTCATCAGCGGCAGCAGCATGTCGCCCGCACCCTTCAGCAGCAGCGCGATCAGCACCATGGTGGCGCCGACGGTCACGACATAGGTTTCGAACAGGTCGGCCGCCATGCCGGCACAGTCGCCGACATTGTCGCCGACGTTATCGGCGATCACCGCGGGGTTGCGTGGGTCATCCTCGGGAATCCCCGCTTCGACCTTGCCGACCAAGTCGGCGCCAACGTCGGCAGCCTTGGTAAAGATGCCGCCACCCAGACGCGCGAAGATCGAGATCAGCGAAGCGCCGAACGCGAGCGCGACGAGCGCATCGACGACCGTGCGGTCCTCGCCGCCGACGGTAAAGCCGCCGGGGCCGATCAGATACCAGAAAAAGACCGAGATCGCGAGCAGGGCCAGACCCGCCACCAACAGGCCGGTGATGGCGCCGGCGCGAAACGCCATGGTCAGGCCGGCCTGAAGGCCCGTCTGCGCCGCCGCTGCGGTACGGACGTTGGCTTTCACCGAAATGTTCATGCCGATATAGCCCGCGACGCCCGAGAGCACCGCCCCGATCACAAAGCCGGTTGCCGAGATCGGGCCAAGGAACAGACCGACCAAAATGGCGACGACGACGCCGACGAAGGCGATGGTGCGATATTGGCGGCCCAGATAGGCTTTCGCGCCTTCCTGGATGGCGCCGGCGATTTCCTGCATCTTTTCGTTACCGGCCGAGGCGCCGAGCACCTGCCGGGAGGTAACGAAGCCATAGAGCACGGCCAACAGGCCGCACGCTATCGCGATCAAAACCGGATTCATGCGTGTCTCTTCCTTCCCATTGAGAAGGGCAACCGCAGAGTAAATCGTCGAGCGTCCGACTTGTCGATGCCGGTTCGCCCTCTCCCCTGATGCGACCGCCCCAAATTGACCGCCGCGTTATGGGAAGAAAGAAAGCCAAGGGCAAGCCCGGTTATTCGGCGCTTTTGTAACGCTTTTGCCTCAATGCGTGAAACCGAGCCGATCGGGCAGCGCAACACGCCGCGCATGATGCGTCAGCACCAGCCCGGCCCCGACCCCCGCATGGCCAACCGCGGTCACCACAACGTCCAGTCCCGCGGCGATTGCGCGGATCGCGTCGCTAGCGCCCGCATCGGCGGCGAACAGCAACTGATAATCGTCCCCGGCGCTCGCCGCCGCCAGCCGCGTATCGACCACATCGGGCCGCACCGCGAGCAGCGCCGCCGACAATGGCACCGCCTCCAGCCGCAGGAGCAATTCGCACCCGCTGGCGTCGGCCATGCGCCCGGCGTCGATCAGCAGGCCGTCGGAAACATCCATCATCGCGTGAACATGCGGCGCGATCGCCTGTCCGAATGTCGTGAGCGGCTGCGGGCGGCGGTAGGCGGCGAGGCAGGTTTCGTTCGCCTCGACCTGCCCCAGTCGCATCGCAAGTCCCAGCCCGGCGTTGCCGATCGTCCCGGTCACCCACAGCTGGTCGCCGGGCCGCGCCCCGGCACGCGACGGCGCCCCCCCGGGCGGTGCGCGGCCGATCGCGGTCAGGCCGAAACTGCGCGGCGCGCCCGCGGGAACGCGCACCGTGTCACCGCCGAGCAGGATGACGCCAAAGCGGCGCAGGACCAGATCGAGTCCTTCGACAAATGCCGCGTCCCAGGCGTCGTCGCCCAGGCTGTAGCCGACGAGTACGCCCACCGGCGCTGCGCCTTTCGCGGCAAGATCCGACAGGTTCACCGCCACGAGTTTCCACGCAACGTCCTGCGGGCTGTCATCGGGCAGGAAATGAATCCCCTCGACGATCATGTCGTGGGTCAGCACCAGCCCTTCCCACTCCGCCGCATCGTCGGCCAGCCCGCGCGCAGCGGCATCGGTCGCAATGGCGCGCAGACGGGCGATGAATTCGGTTTCGGACATGATGCGCGTGTAGCGCGAATAAGCGGTCTTCGATAGCTGTGCCCCTGCAAAGGCAGGGGTCCCTCACCGGTCGGAGAAAAGTTGTACGGTCGGATGAGGGGCTCCTGCCTTCGCAGGAGCACGGCACCCTTTATTTCGCCCGTACATCCTTGCCGATCGCATCGAGCAGGCCGTTCGCGAACCCGGCTTCGCGACCGTCGAAAAACGCTTTCGCGACATCGACATATTCGCTCACCACCGCGCCGACCGGCACATCGCTGCGCGCAATCAGTTCATAGGCGCCGGCGCGCAATATCGCCTTCATCGTGCGGTCGAGCCGGTCCATCGTCCAGCCACTCGCCAGCCGCGCGACGATCGCCGCATCAATCTCGTCGGCGCGCGCCAGCACGCCCTTGACGATGTCGTCAAAGAAAGGAAAGTCGGCATCAGCATATTCGGCGTCCTCGATGATCGCGCCGATGCGGTGCTGGTGAAATTCATGGATCAGCTGGGCGACCGGCGTCGCTTCCATCTCGTGCTGATAAAGCGCCTGCACGGCGGCAAGACGGGCGGCGGAGCGGGACTGGGCGCGTTGGTTCATGGGTGTCTTTTCTACTTGAGACGGTTCTGGACGCTGAGTGCGTGCGCGGGAAGCCCCTCGGCCCCCGCAAGCGCGACCGCTGCGGGGCCGATCGCGGCGAGGCTGGCTTCGTCCAGTGCCAGAAAGCTGGTGCGCTTCATGAAATCCGTGACCGACAAGCCGCTCGAAAAGCGCGCGCGGCGGCCGGTCGGGAGGACGTGGTTCGGCCCCGCGACATAATCGCCGATCGCCTCGGGCGTCTGGCGGCCCAGGAACACCGAGCCCGCGTGACGGACCTTGGCGAACAGCGCATCGGCCTCAGCGGGATCGACCGCGAGCTCCAGATGCTCGGGCGCGAGCCGGTCGCACAGCGGGATCGCGTCGGCCAGCGTCGTGACGATGACAACGGCGCCATTGTCAGCCCAGCTTTGGCGCATCGTCGCCGCAGTGCTCAGGGCCGGGATGATCGCGTCGACCGCTGCGGCGACCGCCTCGGCGAAGGTGGCATCGTCGGTGAACAGGATCGACTGGCTGGTCGGGTCATGCTCGGCCTGGCTGAGCAGGTCGGCGGCGATAATGCGCGGGTCGTTCCGGCTATCCGCGACGACGACAATCTCGCTCGGTCCCGCGACCATGTCGATGCCGACGACGCCGTACAGCTGGCGCTTCGCTTCGGCGACCCACGCGTTGCCGGGGCCCGTGACAACGTCAACGGGTGCAATCTTGTCGGTGCCATAAGCCAGCGCCGCGACAGCCTGCGCCCCGCCGACCCGCCAGATCTCATCGACCCCGCCGATATGCGCTGCCGCCATCACCACCGGATTGGTCTCACCGCCCGGCGTCGGGGTCATCATGACGATACGCCCGACCCCTGCGACCTTCGCAGGCAGGATGTTCATCAACACCGACGACGGATAGGCGGCGCGACCTCCGGGAACATAGACCCCCGCCGCATCGACCGCGTTCCAGCGCGCGCCGAGCCGTGCGCCGGTGCTGTCGCGATAATCGCGGTCCTCCGGCAGCTGGGCGGCGTGATAAGCACGGATGCGGTCGGCGGCGAGATTGAGCGCGTCGCGTAGGTCCGGGACCAGCGCCTCATAGGCTGCGGCGCATTCCGCCTTCGAGATACTCCACCCGCTCGCGTCCAAGTTGAAGCGGTCGAACTTCGCGGTATAATCCGCGAGCGCCGCGTCGCCGTCGGCCTTCACCCGAGCGATGATCGCCGCGACGTCGCTCGACACGTCGGATTCGCTCTCGCGCCGGTCGTTGACCAGCGCGTCGAACTCGGCCGCAAAGCCGGGGGCGGAAGCATCAAGCCGCCGCATCGCCCACCGCCTGACGGAACCGCTCGACCAGCGCCGGGACTTCGGCCGAGCGCAGCTTGAACGCAGCACGATTGACGATCAGCCGCGCCGATACGTCGCTGATGATTTTCTGCTCGGCGAGCGCATTTTCGACCAAGGTCCGCCCCGTCGATACCAGATCGACGATGTGCGAAGCCAGCCCCAGTTTTGGCGCGATTTCCATCGCCCCGTTCAGCTTGATGCACTCGGCCTGGATGCCCTGGCCTGCAAACCAGCGGCGCGTCGTCGCCGGATATTTGGTCGCGACGCGGATATGACTCTCGCCCAGCCCCGGCGGCGCGCTGCCCTCCGGCCCCGCAAGCGACAGGCGGCAATGGCCGATGCCGAGATCGACCGGCGCATACAGTTCGCTGTAATCGAATTCGTCGACCACATCGGACCCGACGATGCCCAGCTGCGCCGCGCCGTGCGCCACGAACGTCGCGACGTCGAACGCGCGGACGCGGATCAGCGAGATGTGCCGCTGGTTCGTCCCGAAAACCAACGCGCGGCTTTTCTTATCGAAAAAGTCTGCCGCGGGTTCGATCCCGACGCGCGCCAGCAGCGGCAGCGCCTCGTCGAGGATGCGTCCCTTGGGGATGGCAAAGATGATCGGTTCGGGCATAAGCGTCGCGCACATAGGCGGCGACGGGACAAAGGGCAATGAGCGAGCGTTACGAGCCGATCGAACTGGGCGATACCGGCCCCGCTGCGGTGCGCGCTGCCTTTGTCAATCAGGTCGCCTATTGCCGGGCCAACGGCGCCCCGGTGACCGCGCGGATCGTGGCCGCGCTGGCCGCGTTGCTCGACCAGCCTGCCAGCGAATTTGCCCGCCGCATCGCCGACTGGAAAGGCGCGCCGCTCGCCGATGCGCTGCCGCTGCGCGCCGCGGGCGGGCTGCACGCGCTGCACCTTGCCGGAACCGCGCATGAACTGGCGCCGATCTATGCCGATGCCGACGACATCAACGATGCCGCGATCGTCGCCGGGGTCGTCGCTCGGCATGAGACAGCACTGCTCCCGTGGCTCGACGGCCCGCCGCAGACCAACGAGGCGGGCCGCTCGTCGAACTTCATCGCCGCGATGCTGTGGCTGGCCGACCAAGGATTGCCGCCGCGCTTCGACTGCCTTGAGATCGGGTCGAGCGCGGGGATCAACCTGATGATCGACCGCTATCATTATGACCTCGGCGGAGTGCATGTCGGCCCGACACCCGGCGCGATGGCCTTCACGCCCGAATGGCGCGGCAACCATCCGCCGATGCGCACGATCGAGGTTGCTGGCCTCAAAGGCTGCGACGTTGCCCCCGTCGACCTGACCGATCCGGCGCAGGCGCTGCGCTTGAAAGCCTATATCTGGCCCGAACATCATGTCCGCTTCCAGCGCATGGCGGCGGCGATTGCCGCGGCCACCGAAAGTCCGCCACAACTGACCCGCGCCAATGCCGCCGATTTCGTCGAGGCCGAACTGGCGCGCCCGCAGGCCGAAGGCACCACCCGCGTGCTGATGCACTCGATCGTCTGGCAATATGTCCCCGCCGACCAGCAGGCCCGCGTCACCGCCGCAATGGTAGCCGCAGGCGCCCGCGCGACCGCCGAGCACCCGCTGGCCTGGATCGCACTGGAAGCCAATCGGACGGTACATCATCATGAACTCGTCGTGCGATATTGGCCGGGCGGCGCCGAACCAGTGAAACTGGCGCATGCGCATGCGCATGGCGCGTGGGTGGATTGGTTGGGTTAGCGGCCGGTTTTCGGCCGATAGCGAACATAAAGCCCTCTCCCCTTGGGAGAGGGTTGGGCAAGGGTGTCAGAGGCTGGTTTTCGTATCCGAAGGTGATCCCCTCACCCAACTTCGGCTAGGTTGCTGCGCAACCAAGCCTGCGTAAACCTCTCCCGACGGGAGAGGGGAAAGCCAGCTCTCCAGCCCAAAGCCACATAACCCGCCTATAACCGCGCCTCGATCCGTGCCAGCAGCTGTTGCACCGGGGTCACCGGCGGCGCCGCCCACCCCGCTTCCAGTGCTGCGATACGTTCGAACAGACGCTCGCTTGCCGCGATGATGCGTTGCACCGGCGCGTCGAAGTCGGTGCAGATGTCCCAGTCGGCGGCGACCGGATCGCCAATGCGCGCCGCGCTGTCGTCAGGCCCGGCACCCGGATCGCCAGCGATCATTGCGCGGCGATGGAGCAGCCAGGCGATGACGTGCATCAACCGCGTCGTCGTCTTCAGCGATTCGCAGGCAAGCCCGATCTGGAGCATCCCGTCGCGGCGAATGCCGCCAAGGTCGCGCTGCGCGGCAAAGGCGGCATGCGCCTCGTCAGCCAGCACCATGGCCTCGACATACAGGTTTTCGACCTGCGCGCGCTGCACCGGTGTCGTGGCCATCCTGTCGGTAGTCTCGGCGGTCATCCCATCATGGATGCCACGCCCGCGCGGCAATGCAATGGCGCTAACCACGAATGTGGCGCGCCGTGCGTCCCGTTTTCATTCAGGCAATAATGTCGGGGACCAGCTGGTCTTCGCACCAGGCGATTTCGTCGCGCAGCTTGAGCTTGCGTTTCTTGAGCCGCGCCAGCTGCAACTGGTCGGGCACCGCCGCTTCGCCAAGCGCGATGATGGCGGAATCGAGGTCGCGATGCTCGACGCGAAGCAGTTCCAGGCGCTGGGCAATTTCTTCGGGGTTCACGACGCTGTCCCTGCCACGTTCACCGCTGGTCCGCAACGGGGACCGGCTGACCGAATCGCGACGACATTCGCGCCGATTCGTGTTTTACTCCGCCCTGCCAATCGAGTCGAAAAGGAGAATGGCCCATGAGCAACTCGCATCTTTCCGCCCTGAAGTCCCGCCACGCGGACCTCGACGCGAAAATTGCGAATGAAGAGCGCCGCCCCGCCCCCGACACGGGCTTGCTGGCGCAAATGAAGAAACAGAAACTGAGGATCAAGGAAGAGATGCTCGCGGTCGCCTGACGGCTGCCGAGCGCTACCGCCCGCTGGTGCCGCCCGTTGGCCGCATCAGCGTCGGCGGTAGAATGGCCCTGTTTCAAGGCCGCTCCGCCGCAGATGCGGCGGCAGATCCGACGGTACGGCGACCTGGCGGCGAACCGCCTGCGGATCGATCGGATAGTCGAACGCGATCCCGAATTTCCCGACCCCCGCCCAAACGACCCGGCCGCCCACGGGGCCGATGTTGCGCAGCTCGACTTCGACGGCGGCACCCTGCTCGATACGCAGCGTGCCTTCGGCGAGCATCCCGCCGGGCGACAGGTTGCGCACGCGCACGACCACGGGTTCGGTGCGTCCCGGAACCGTCAGCCCGGCCTGCAGGAACAGGCTGTCCCGATCGGCCGCGCGCGACAGCGCCGCCACTTCTTCATCCACCGATACCGGCCCACGCGATTCCATTGCGACCTGTTCCCCGCGTCCATTGTCAGACGCGAGAATCTAAAAGCCAGCGGTTGCCGAAACGTAAATGGGACCAGATTGTCCCGCCGCGGGTCAGTCTTCGCGCGAAATCCGCTCGTTGCGCTCGTGGCGCTCCTGCGCCTCCAGCGTCATCGTCGCGATCGGGCGCGCCTGTAGCCGCGCCAGCGAGATCGGTTCGCCGGTCACCGCGCAATAGCCATATTCGCCCTCGTCGATGCGGCGGATCGCGGCGTCGATCTTGGCAATCAGCTTGCGCTGGCGGTCGCGGGTCCTGAGTTCGATCGCCCAGTCGGTCTCGCTCGACGCGCGGTCGGCCAGGTCGGGCTCGCGCAGCGGGCCGTCCTGTAGATGCGCCAGCGTCGATTCGGCTTCGGACAGGATCGACTTTTTCCATGCGAGGAGCAGGCCGCGGAAATACTCCTGCTGCCGCTCGTTCATAAACTCTTCGTCGTCGCCGGGGATGTAATCCGAATCCAGATTGTCCTTGGCTTCGCGAAGCGCGTCTGCGCCAACATCGGCAATCTTGGTCGGCATGAGGGGCTCTCGCGTCCTTTCCTGTCACCCTGCGGACCGCGGGACGGTGCAGGGAGTGGCGCGCCTATAACCAGCCGCCGGTTACGATACAAGCGCCGAAGCGAGCGCCGAAGCGGTGGATAGCGGCGGGGCGTGAAGCCCGGCTGAACGGCCCCGCGGCCGATGGTGATTCCCGCCCTCATTCCGCACGTCGCGAGCCAGGCATCGGAGTGCGGATTTAGGGCCGAAGATTAACCAATCGCATAGAATCATTGCAGTTTTCGTACTAATTTGGGACAGTAATGGCGATTTCAGTTGATTCCGCGTCCCTTTTCCCGCTGTCGGACAGACAAACGCGGTTAACGCAATTGTCGCGTTCGCAAAGCTTTGACCTTTTGACGTATAGCGAAGGTGAAACGGGTGTCGGTGGATGGCGCTTCGCACCTGCAACGGGAAAGAAAGAGAAACCTATGTCTGTCCGAATGGCCCTCGCCAAGCTTTGTGCCTGCACCTGCGGCGGTGCGCTGATCGGTGGCGGCGCAATGCAGGTTGCCGACGTGCCAAAGGCGCGGGCGGCCCAGTCCTGCTCGCCCTGCGCCGGACCGGCGAAGAAGGTCGTGCGCAAGCGCCACGCGGCGCGCAAGCCGGTGAAGCGGGTACGCCGCGTCGTCACCACCAAGCGCGTCATCCGCACCGCGACCCCGCAGACGCAGGTCGTGACCCAGACGATCCCCCTGCCCCCCATTCCCTACGCTCCTTTTCCGCAGCGCGGCGGCTTTGAAGGCGGCGGCAGCGGCGGCGGCGTCACGGTCATCGGCGGCGGCTTTGGCGGCGGGTTCGGCGGCGGCTTTTTCGGGGGTTTCTTCGGCGGCAGCTCAGGCGGCAGCAGCGGCAGCATCGTGGTGACCTCGACCACCACGGGCGGCCTCAGCACGACCAGCAGCACGACTTCGGGCGGCGTGTCGACCTCGACCGGGGGCGTCAGCACCTCGACCTCGACCGGCGGCGTTTCCACCTCGACCGGCGGTGTCTCCACGTCCACCGGCGGCGTTTCGACGTCGACCGGCGGTGTCAGCACCTCGACGGGCGGCGTGTCGACCTCGACCGGCGGCGTCAGCACCTCGTCGGGCAATGTATCGACCTCGACCGGCGGCGTCAGCTCGACGTCGTCGAGCAGTAGCTCTTCGTCGAGCTCGTCGTCCTCGTCCAGTTCCTCCTCTTCCAGCTCCTCCTCGTCGGGCGGCAGCTCGTCGAAGGGCGGCTCGTCACACGGCAGCTCGTCCAAGGGCGGCTCGTCGCACGGCAGTTCGAGCTGGGGCGGTTCGTCGCACGGCAGTTCGGGCGGCTCCAGCGGGTCGAGCGGCAGTTCGGGCGGATCGAGCAGCAGCAGTTCGGGCGGATCGGGCAGCTCGTCGTCGAGCAGTTCCTCGTCGTCATCGTCCTCGTCGAGCAGCAGCACGTCGAGCGGCGCGACCTCGTCGGGCGCGACCGGCGGCAGCAGCAGCTGGGGTTCGACCGGCAGCACGAGCACGGGCAGCACCGGTTCGTCCTCTTCGTCGAGCAGCAGCTCCTCGTCGTCCTCTTCGTCGTCGTCCAGTTCGGGCGGCAGCACCAGCAGCTCGTCGGGCGATCCGACGCCGGTTCCCGCGCCGCCGATGCTGTTGCTGTTCGGCGCCGCCGCCGCCGCGCTCGTCGCGCGCCGCCGCGCCGCGAACCGCAACGACAAGGATGCCGACGCGGCATAAGCGATCCACTGGAGGCGCGGGGGGGCTAACCCGGGCCACCGACTGGGGGGCCGCCTTTCGGGGCGGCCCCTTTTTCATGCGCGCATCGGGCTTGCACCCCCCGCCCGGCGACGCCATAGCGCGGCGATGCACGATATCCGCCTGATCCGGGAAAACCCGCAAGCTTTCGACGCCGGCCTCGCGCGCCGCGGCCTCGCCCCCTTGTCCGAACAAATCCTCGCCGCCGACGCGGCGGTGCGCGCGTTGCAGACCGAAATCCAGGCCTCGCTCGCGCGCCGCAACGAGGCATCGAAGCTGATCGGCCAGGCGATGGCGAGCGGCGACAAGGACAAGGCCGAGGCGCTGAAGACCGAGGTGGCGGAGCTCAAGACCGCCCTTCCCGCGAAGGAAGAGGCTGAGCGCGAGCAGCTTGGCGCGTTGCAGGACATGCTCGCCGCGCTCCCCAACCTGCCGGCCGCCGACGTCCCCGACGGGATGGACGAGGACGGCAATGTCGAAATTGCGCGCTGGGGTACCCCGCGGACCTTCGACTTCACGCCGCAGGAACACGCCGATTTTGCGCCCGCATTGGGCCTCGATTTCGAAACCGCGGCAAAGATGTCGGGCGCGCGCTTTGCGTTTCTGAAAGGGCAGATGGCACGGCTCGAACGCGCGCTCGGACAATTCATGATCGACCGGCAAACGATCGACGCGGGCTATACCGAATGCGCGACGCCGCTGATGGTCCGCGACGAAGCGGCATTCGGGACGACGCAGCTGCCGAAGTTTCGCGAAGATCTATTCCAGACCACCGACGGCCGCTGGCTGATCTCGACATCGGAGATGAGCCTGACCAATGCGGTGCGAGAAGAAATTTTGCCCGAGGCCGAACTGCCGGTCCGCATGACCGCGCTCACCCCATGCTTCCGCTCCGAAGCCGGGTCGGCGGGGCGCGACACGCGCGGCTATATCCGCCAGCATCAATTCTGGAAGGTCGAGCTGGTGTCGATCACCCGTCCCGAGGACAGCGACGCCGAGCTGGAGCGCAAGACGCGCGCCGCCGAGGCGATCCTCGAAGCATTGGAACTGCCCTATCGCAAGATGTTGCTATGCGCCGGCGACATGGGGTTTGCGGCGCGCAAGACCTATGACCTCGAGGTCTGGCTGCCCGGCCAGAACAGCTATCGCGAGATTTCGAGCTGTTCGAACTGCGGCGATTTCCAGGCGCGCCGCATGAACACGCGCTTCCGCCGCGAAGGCGCAAAGAGCAACGAGTTCGTCCATACGCTGAACGGTTCGGGGCTGGCGGTGGGCCGCACGCTGGTCGCGGTGCTGGAAAATTATCAGCAGGCGGACGGCAGTGTCATCGTTCCCGATGCGCTGCTGCCGTACATGGGCGGGATCACCAGCCTAACCCCATAAAAATCCGTTCGTGCTGAGCTTGTCGAAGCACCGTTTTTCTTGAATGCCAAAAGAAAGAACGGCCCTTCGACAAGCTCAGGGCGAACGGGGAAGAGAGAAAATAATGCGCATCCTCCTCACCAACGACGACGGCTACCACGCCCCCGGCCTCGCGATCCTCGAAGCGATCGCGCGCCAGCTGTCGGATGATATCTGGGTCTGCGCGCCCGCCGAGGAGCAGTCCGGCGCCGGCCATTCGCTGACCCTCTCGCGGCCCGTCCGCATCCGCCAGCACGGCGAGCGCCGCTGGTCGTGCAGCGGCACCCCGACCGATTCCGTGATGATGGCAATCGGCAAGCTGATGCCGGAAAAACCCGACCTGATCCTGTCGGGGGTCAACCGCGGCGCCAATCTGGGCGACGACATCACCTATTCGGGCACGGTGTCGGCGGCAATCGAGGGCGCGCTGGCGGGCATCCGCTCAATCGCGCTCAGCCAGGTGTACGCCCGCGAAGGCATGGGCGATACGGTGCCGTTCGACGCCGCCGAACAATGGGGCGTACAGGTGCTGCGCCCGCTGCTGAACATGGAAATGCCGCCGCGCACATTGGTCAACATCAACTTTCCCGCCATCCCCGCCGCCGCGGTGCAGGGCATCCGCGTCACCCGCCAGGGCTTTCACGACTATGCCCGCGGGTCGATCGTCGAGGGCACCGATCCGCGTGGCTACCCCTATTTCTGGTTCGGCCTCCACGGTATCGAACACAGCCTGGCGCACGACAGCGACCTCGAAGCGATCGACGACAATTTCATCTCGGTCACCCCGCTCCAGCTCGACCTGACGCACGATGCGTCGCTGGCGGCGCTGCGCGGGGCTTATGCGACAGGTTAGGGTCTAGCCACCGCCTTTTTCCTTTGGCAAAAGCCACGCGTGGGGAAAATCGGACATCCTGTCGCGATGTTGCCGGGGGCGCTGTTGCTCGCGGGCTGCATCCCCGCGGCCCCGAACCCGCCATCACGCCCGGTCGCCGCGACGCCTGCCCCCGCCCCTACCAGCCCCGCCTTTGAACGCCAATTGGTCGGCGAGGTCGTCGGCGGCGATGCCCGGCCGACCTGGGCGCTGAAACCCGTTGCGGCCACCGCCGTGCGCGTCGCCGCCACGACCTACACCGTGCGGCCCGGCGACACGCTGCGCACGATCGGCGACATGTCCGGCGCGGGGTCCGAGACGATCGCGATCGAAAACGATCTCGCTCCGCCCTTCACCCTGCGCGCGGGACAGCAATTGCGCATCCCGGCAGGCCTTTACCACCGCGTCGGCGCGGGCGAGACGGGGATCGGCATCGCGCGCGCCTATGGCGCCGACTGGGGCGAGATCGTCACGATCAACGCGCTGTCCGAACCCTATATATTGCGGATCGGCCAGCGGCTGCGCCTGCCTGCCGATGCGCGCGCCGCGGCCGCCGGGCCGGTCGATGTCGGCGCCCGCGCCGCCGCCTTCACGCTCGACATCGACGATATCGTCACCGGCAGCCAGCCCGCGCTGGCCGAAGCCAGCCGGCCGACGACCGGCAGCGCGACGCCGCGCCCGCCAGTGATCACCGCGCTGGCCGCGCCGGCGCGCTTTACCGGCCGGTTCGAATGGCCGCTGAATGGCCCCATCCTCGCGCGCTTCGGTCCGCTCGCGCCAGGCAAGGTCAGCGACGGCATCAACATCGCGGCCGCCGCGGGCACCCCGATCCGCGCGGCCGCCGACGGCGTCGTCGCCTATGCCGGCGACCAGATCGGCGTGTATGGCGGGCTGGTCCTGATCAACCACGGCGGCGGGTGGGTCAGCGCCTATGGCCACGCCGCGCGCATCGATGTCCAGCGTGGTCAGGCGGTGCGCAGCGGCGACGTCATCGGCCGCGCCGGGGCAACCGGACAGGTCCAGACGTCGCAACTCCATTTCCAGTTGCGCAAAAATCGCATACCCGTCGATCCGATGAAGCAATTGCCGCCCCGATGAGCAACCGTCCGCGACCGAAGTTCCGGCTGCAGCGCGGTTTCCAGCCGCTCAAACGCGCCAGCAAATGGCCGGTGTGGGCCGATATTCTCGCCCGGCTCAGCCTGGCCTTCGCGCTGATCGGCATCGTCATTCTGGTTCACTGGATCGACCGCGCGGGCTTGCGCGACAATGTCGACAACCACATCAGCTTTCTTGACGTCGTCTATTTCACCATGATTTCGGTCACCACCACCGGCTTCGGCGACATTCACCCGGTGTCCGACCGATCGCGGCTGATCGAGGCGGTCATCGTCACCCCGATCCGCATCGCGGTGCTGTTTATCTTCGTCGGCACCGCCTATAATTTCGTCCTCAAACGCACATGGGAAAAATGGCGCATGGCCCGCATCCAGGCACAGCTCACCAACCATATCGTCGTCCTCGGCTTTGGCATCAGCGGCAGCGAAGCGGTCAAGGAACTGATCGCGCGCGGCACCGATCCTGCGTGCATCGTCGTGATCGACGGCTCGCCCTCGCGCATCGCCGCGGCCGAGGCGATGGGGTGCAATGTGCTGGAGGGCGACGCGTCGAACGACCAGACATTACTCGACGTGCGCATCGCCAACGCCCAGGCGGTGCTCGTTTCGGCGGGGCGCGACGACAGTTCGATCCTGATCGTGCTGACCGTCCGCCACTTGGCGCCGCGCGTGCCGATCAGCGTCGTGGTGCGCGCGCAGGACAATGAATTGCTCGCGCGGCAGGCGGGCGCGAACAATGTCATCAACCCGGTCAGCTTCACCGGCCTGCTCCTCGCCGGATCGGCGCAGGGGGCGCATGTTGCCGACTATATGGCCGATCTTGCCAGCGTCGACGGCCGCGTCCAGCTGCGCGAACGTCGGGTCACCGCCGACGAAGTCGGGCGCAGCATCGACAATCTCGCCAGCGAAGGCCGCGGTCTGCGCGTCTATCGCGGCGGCATACCCTATGGTTTCTGGGAACCTGAAGCCCAGACCCTCGCCCCCGGCGACCTGATCGTCGAAGTCGTCCGCTGCGAAGAATGCGAGGCGGACGTAGCGGAGGGCTAACGATGAAATAGGGACAGTCCCTATTTAATGATCGTCATCCCAGAAACACGAATACCGCGCCCATCGCCGCATAAAAGGCAATCCAGTATCCGGCATCGATGGCGAATAATTTCATGCTGGCCCGTCCGAACAGATAATTGGTGCCGAGTGCCGGCACGACGAAACCCAGGGCGATACCCACCGAAATCATCATCGTCGACCGTGCGCTCATGTCGCCGAAATGGGCAAGCAGATGGCCAAGGAACACCGCCGACACGACGCTGAGCAAAAAGGTCGTGCCAAAAATCAACGGCATATTTCCTTGCTTCAGCTCCTCCTCGCTCAGCCCTTGTTCTTTCGCCCACGCCTTGCCGAAAAGCGGCCCGTACCACAGCCCGCCAACGATAAAGCCCGCCAACGCGGCCACGACCACCGCAATCCAGCTCAAATTTGCCATGATGTTCCCCTTCCGGCGCACATCATGAAGGCGCGCGCCGCGCGTGACAAGCGGCGCAAAATCGCCTATGCGCGCCGCCGATCATGACAATCAAGACTCTTCCTGCCCAGCCGAAAGTCGGCATGGTATCGCTCGGCTGCCCCAAGGCATTGGTCGACAGCGAACGGATTCTGACCAAATTGCGCGCCGACGGCTATGGCCTGTCGCCCGATTATGCCGGCGCCGATGTCGTGCTGGTCAATACCTGCGGCTTTCTCGACTCGGCAAAGGAAGAAAGCCTTGAGGCGATCGGCGAGGCGATGGCGGAGAATGGCCGGGTCATCGTGACGGGCTGCATGGGCAACGAGGCCGAGGTCATCCGCGCCCGCTTCCCCAACGTGCTCGCCGTCACCGGCGCGCATCAGTACGAGCAGGTCGTCGATGCCGTCCACGAAGCCGCGCCGCCGACGCAGGGACCGTTCATCGACCTGGTCCCCGAGGGTGGATTAAAGCTCACACCGCGCCACTACAGTTATCTCAAGATTTCGGAAGGCTGCAACCACAGCTGCTCCTTCTGCATCATCCCCGACCTGCGCGGCAAACTCGTCAGCCGCCGCATCGACGCGGTGCTGCGCGAGGCCGAAAAGCTCGTTTCCGCGGGGACAAAGGAACTGCTGGTGATCAGCCAGGATACTTCGGCCTATGGCGTCGATATCCGCCACGATCCGCGCCAGTGGAAGGGCCGCGAAGTGCGAGCGCACATGACCGACCTCGCGCGCGAACTCGGCCAGCTGAGGACAAGCGAAGGCCGCGCCCCATGGGTGCGCCTCCATTATGTCTATCCCTACCCGCATGTCGACGCGGTCATCCCGCTGATGGCCGAGGGATTGCTGACGCCCTATCTCGACATCCCCTTCCAGCATGCGAGCCCCAGCGTCCTCAAGCGCATGAAGCGCCCGGCGAACGAAGCGAAGGTACTCGAACGGCTGAAAAGCTGGCGCGCCATCACGCCCGACATCGCGATCCGCTCGAGCTTCGTCGTCGGCTTCCCCGGTGAGACCGAGGCGGATTTCCAGTACCTCCTCGACTGGCTCGACGAAGCGCAGCTCGACCGCGTCGGCGCCTTCCGTTTCGAACCCGTTGCAGGGGCGCAGGCCAACGCCCTGCCCGATCCGGTCCCCGAAGAGGTCAAGGAAGAACGCTACCAGCGCATCATGGCAAAGACCGCCGCGATCAGCGCCGCGAAGCTGGAAGCCAAGATCGGCCGCACCCTGCCCGTGATCATCGACGAGGTCGGTGAGGCGGACGAAGAGGGCAGCATTGGCGCCACCGGCCGCAGCCAGGCCGACGCGCCCGAGATCGACGGCCACGTCTATCTGCGCGACGTCGCCCCGACGTTGAAGGCGGGCGATATCGTCGACGTCGAAATCGAGGACGCCGACGAGCATGACCTGTTCGGGGTGATCACCGCCTGAAACTTCGATTTGTTGGAACGGCCTTTACCGATTGGTGTTACGACGAGAACATCTATCGGGGGCTGAGATATGCGGGCATTCAACTCAATCGCCGTGGCCATCGCGGCCGCCATTACGCTCACCGCCTGCGACCGCAAGGTCGATGTCGAACCGCCACCGCGATCCACCGACAAAGCCCCCTCACCCACGCAAAAATCGCTGATCGCGGTGCCGATCAACGCCGATACTGCCGCGCTCAAACAAGCGCTGGAGCGTGCTGTTCCCAAGACGCTGTGGACGATCAACCGGCGCGAGCGCGCGTGCGTGAAGCCGCAGGAAGTCAAGCTGTTCGGCAAGGAGGTGAAGGTCACGCCGCCGATCGCCTGCACGATCGTCGGGCGCGTCACCCGCGGGCCACTGCGGCTGCGCGGGGCGGGCGATGAGATCATTGTCGATATGCCGCTGAACGCCACGATCGCTGCGCGCGACGTCGGCGGGGTGTTGAAGGGCGAGACCGCGACCGGCGCCGCGATGGCGCATGCGCGTGTCAGGATCGACGTTACCCCCGACTGGCGCACCCGCGGCACAGCGCGGATCAGCTATGGCTGGACCAAGGCGCCGGGGATCGACTTTCTGGGCAAGCGCATCACCTTTACCGACGAGGCCGATGCCAAACTGAAACCCGTCGTGCGTGATGTCGAGCGCGAGGTGAACCGTGAAATTGCCCGCATCGACATCCGCCAGCAGGCGTCCGAAGTATGGCGGCAGAGCTTCACCGCGCTCGAACTGAATCGCGACAAGCCGCCGGTGTGGATGCGCGTGACGCCGCAGCGAATCCTTTATGGTGGATACCGGATGGAGCGGCAGCGGATGCGGCTGAACCTGGGGCTGGAAGCGATTACCGAGACCTTTGTTTCGGGGAGGCCCACCGATCCGACGCCGACGTCGCTGCCGAATATGGTCCGCGAGGCGCCGACGCCGCACCTCGACGTGCGGGTGCCGGTGCTCGCCGATTATGCGCAGCTTCAACCCGTGGTCGATCGCGCGCTGCTCAAGCGGTCGGCGCGGCCGTTCGTACTGCCCAAGATCGGCCCGATGACAGTCAAATTCGGCAAATCGACGATCTATGGCGCGCCCGACGGGCGCATCGCCTTGGGGGTCGATGTCGCGATGCGACTAGCCGACCGCAGCGGCGAGCCGACCCACGGCCGCATCTGGATGACTGCGGTGCCCAACAACAAGCCGGGATCGGCCGAGGTCCATTTCACCAATCTGTCGATCAATGGCGACACCGACGGGGTCGGCGGCGATCTGCTGATCCTGCTTGGACGCAGCGAGGGGTTTGCCCCATTGATCGCCAGCGCGCTAACCCAGAATTTCGCCCGCGACCTGGACGAATTGCAAGGCAAGATCAAACGCGCGGTCGATCAGCGGCGTGAGGGCGCGTTCGTCATCCGCACGCGCGTCGACGGCTTCGAGATCGGGGCGATCAAGGCCTATGGCAATGGCTTGTACCTGCCGGTGCGAATGGTCGGCGGGGCGAGTGTCGATTATCGCCCGGCGCGCTGATCAGAACAGGCGCGTCAGGCCGTAAAAGGCAGCCGCGACGATCGCGCTCGCCGGGATGGTGATGAACCACGCCGCCACGACATTGCTCGCCACGCCCCAGCGCACCGCACTGGCCCGGCGCGCGACGCCGGCGCCGATGATGCTGCCGGTGATCGTGTGCGTCGTCGACACCGGGATGCCGAGCAGGCTGGCGGTAAACACCATGATCGACCCGCCGGTCGAGGCCGCGAACCCCTGATGATGCGACAGTTTGGTGATGCGCCCGCCCATCGTCTCGATGATCTTCCACCCGCCCGACAGCGTGCCAAGCGCGATCGCGACATAGCAGCTGAACGCCACCCAATGCGGGACATGAAACTCGCCCTCAAGATAGCCGGTCGAATAGAGCAGCACCGCGATGATGCCCATCGTCTTTTGCGCGTCGTTCAGCCCGTGGCTGACCGAATAGGCGGCTGACGACAGCAGGTGCAGGCGGCGAAACGTCTTTTCGGCGAATTTGGCGGTGGCGCGGTGCAGCGCCCAGCTGCTGACCAGCATCACCAGCATCGCCAGCAACATGCCGAGCATCGGCGACAGGAAGATCGCGATGACGGTCTTGTTCAGGCCCGTCCACTCGATCCCCTCAAACCCGGCATGGGCGACCCCCGCGCCGACGATGCCGCCGACCAGCGCATGGCTCGACGACGACGGAATGCCTTTCAGCCAGGTGACGACATTCCAGAACATCGCGCCGACCAGCGCGCCAAACACGACCGCCGGGGTCACCAAATCCTTGTCGATGATCCCCTTGCCGATCGTCTCGGCAACCTTGTGCAGTTCGGGAAAGATGATCGACAGGAAATAGGCGGCGAAGTTGAAGAAGGCGGCAAAGACCACCGCCTGCACCGGACGCAGCAAGCGCGTCGCGACCACGGTCGCGATGCTGTTCGCGGCGTCGTGGAGTCCGTTCAGGAAATCGAAAGCCAGCGCCAGGATAATTAGACCGACGAGGAGTGGGAAAGCAAGTTCGTGCATGGTGAGCGCCCCCGCTTATGCGTGGTCGATGACCAAGCCGTCGATCTCGTTCGCGACATCCTCGAAGCTGTCGGTCACGCGCTCCAGATGACGATAGAGTTCGCGCCCGATCAGGAAGTGGGCGCTGTTCGACTGCCCATGTTCCTTGAACAGGCGCTTGAGCCCCGCCGCGTGGATCTCGTCGGCATGGCCTTCCATCCGCACCAGTCGCTCGGTCAGCTCGTGCAAGCGCGTCGCGTTGGCCGAAATATTGCGCAGGAGCGGCAGCGCCTCGGCGGTCAGCCGCGCTGCGTCGACGATAATGCCGCCAATGTCGCGCATTTCGGGTTCGAATTGGGTGACATCGTAGAGATCGACGGCGCCCGCCGTTTTCTGCATCTCGTCGATCGCATCGTCCATCGACGCGATCAAGTCGGTGATCGCGCTGCGGTCGAAGGGGGTCAGGAAGGTGCGGCGAACCGTCTGGAGCACCTCGCGGGTGATCGCGTCGGCGTCATGCTCGCGCTCGATGATTTCCTGGACATGGTCGGCCATCCCCTCGCCGCCCTGCAACATGCGCGACAGCGCATTGGCACCGGCGACCAGCGTCGCGGCGTGGCTTTCGAACAATTCAAAGAAATTTCCCTGTCGCGGCAGCAATCGCTGAAACCATGCGAACATCCGGCTTACCCCTGCTTTTTCTGCTACATCCAGGACGACGCTGCGCGGTGCGGCGACGGCGCGAAAACCGCCATCGCCGAACGAGCGGATCAACGCCTGCAAATCGGGTTCCTCGACCGCCGCGGCGGCATCGCGGAACGAGAACCATTTGCGGTCGCGCTCGTCCATTTCCTTCCACTCGGTGAGCTCGTTGGTCACGGCGAGCGGAAACACTTCGACATTGTACATGATCGCCGCACCGTTCGCGCGGCGCTTGCGATATTCATAACTGCCGATCGGCGTCGGGCAGACGGCGCCGATCACGCCCGCCTCCTCCTCCGCCTCGACCGCCGCGGCGGCATGGCGGCTCATCCCCGACAGCGGGTTGCCCTTTGGCACCACCCAGCGCTTGGTTTCGCGCGAGGTGATCAGCAGGATTTCGGTCGGGCCGTCCTGTGCGGGGCCGCCAAAACGATAGGGAAGGACAGCGATCTGACGCATTGCTCCAGGCTTTCGTGCAGTCATCGCCGGGACAGCAAAATGACAGAATCGTTGCGCCTCTATGACAATAATATGACAGCGACAAGCGCAGCGTTTTCGGCCGCGCTTTCCGTAAACGTCAATTCGATTGCAAAATGCAACGCGGTGCGTAAGCTGCCCCCAAAATATGGTCGGGAGACAGATGATGGCTAGCAGCGCGACGATGGAACGCTCCGGACAGGCGAATGTTGCACCGGTCGATCAGGATGTGCTGATCGTCGGCGCCGGCATTTCGGGCATCGGAATGGCCGCGCATCTTCAGCAATATAGCCCTGACCGCAGCTTTGCGCTGGTCGAGCGCCGCGCCAATCTGGGCGGCACTTGGGACCTCTTCCGCTATCCCGGTATCCGGTCGGACAGCGACATGCACACGCTGGGCTTCGTGTTCGAGCCGTGGAAGCATGAAAAGACGATCGCCGACGGCCCCGCGATCCTCGAATATCTGAACCGCATCGTCGACGAGCGCGGCATCCGCGAACGCATCCGGTTCAACCGCAAGGTGGTCGGCGCCGACTGGGACAGCTCCGCCGCGCGCTGGACGGTGACGCTGGAGGATAACCGCGGCGAACGGTCGACGACGACCGCGCGCTGGCTCTACCTTGGCGCGGGCTATTACGACTATGACGAGCCGTTCGACGCCAATTTCACCGGGCGCGAGGATTTCCGGGGCCAGATCATCCACCCCCAATTCTGGCCCGAGAATCTCGATTATACCGGCAAGAAAATCGTGGTGATCGGATCGGGCGCGACCGCGGTGACGATCGTGCCGTCAATGGCGGACAAGGCCGCGCATGTGACGATGCTGCAACGCACCCCGACCTGGTATTTTATCCGCCCGGCAAAGGATGCGTTTGCGAATTTCCTGCGCAAGGTCCTGCCCGAAAAACTCGCGTACAAGATCACGCGCTTCAAGAATGTGAAGCTGCAGGACATCGGCTTTCGCCGCGCGCGCGAAAAGCCCGAGAAGGTGAAGGATTTCCTGACCAAAAAGCTGAAGGACGCGCTGGGCGACCGCTATGACGAGCAGGCGTTCACCCCGCCCTATAATCCGTGGGACCAGCGCCTGTGCCTCGTGCCCGACGCCGATTTCTTCAATGCGATGAAGGCCGACAAGGCGTCGGTGGTGACTGACCATATCGAACGTTTCGATGCGACCGGCATCCAGCTGAAGTCGGGCCAACATCTCGAAGCCGATATCATTGTCACCGCGACCGGCCTCAAACTCGCGGTCGCCGGAAAGATCCCGGTGCGCGTCGATGGAGCGCTCGTCGACTGGAGCGAGCATTTTTATTACAAGGCGTGCATGTTCTCGAACGTGCCGAATTTTTCGGCAGTGTTCGGTTACCTCAACGCCAGTTGGACGCTACGCGCCGATATCGTCGCCGAATATGTCTGCCGGGTGCTCAACCATATGCAGGCCACCGGTACCCACGTCGCGACCCCGGTGCTGGCCGATCCGGCCACCTTGACCGAGGAGAATATCTTCGATTTCTCGTCGGGTTATATCCAGCGTTCGCTCCACATCATGCCGAAAAATGCCGACAAGCTGCCCTGGCGGCTCAACCAGAATTATGTTCAGGATCGCATCGACATGAAAACCGGTGCGATCGACGACGGTGTGCTGACATTCGCCAATGCGCGGGTAGCCGCATCGGCGCCCGCCGAACTGGAAGCTGCCGAATAGTCAGCCAACGCGCTCGGGTTTGCCTTTGGTCGAGCCCGACGCGAGTTCTTCCAGCTCCGTCTCGCTCATGCTGGCGGCCATCTCTTTCGATGCGCCCTTCAGCTCCGATTTCGGCGTGTCGCCGCGCTTGGCGCTGAGCGCGGCACCCGCGGCTTTCTGCTGCGCTTTCGATTTGGCTGGCATGGTTCGTCTCCTTTGTGCCCCGCTATCCATTAACGATCGTGCCGCCGTTGGGATGCAGCACCTGGCCCGACATATAGCTGCTGTCGTCGCACGCCAAGAACAGGAAGCACGGCGCAACCTCATTCGGTTCGCCGGGTCGTTTCATCGGCGTGCTCTCGCCGAAACTCGCGACCTTGTCCGCCGGGGCGCCGCCGCGCGGGTTGAGCGGGGTCCAGATCGGCCCCGGGGCGACGGCGTTGACGCGGATACCCTTGTCGACCAGATTTTCACTCAACGACCGGGTGAAGGCAGTGATCGCGCCTTTGGTGGCGCTATAGTCGAGGAGCCCGCCGGACCCCTGATACATGGTGACGCTGGTGCAATTGACGATCGCCGCCCCCTTCTTGAGGTGCGGCAGCGCCGCCTGGACCAGATAGAACATGCCGTAGATATTGGTGGCAAAGGTCTGTTGCAGCTGCTCGGCGCTGATATCGCGAATGTCCTTCGCGGGGTGCTGCTCACCGGCATTGTTGACGAGGATGTCGAGGCGGCCGAGTTTCGCGACCGTCTGCGCGACGATCTTTTCGCCCGATTTGACCTTGCCGACATCGGCCTTGATCGCGATGGCGCGGCGCCCTTCCGCCTCGACGATCGCCGCGGTTTCGATCGCATCGGCGCGGTTGTCGAGATAGACGATCGCGACATCGGCGCCCTCGCGGGCGAACAGCGCACAGACGGCACGGCCGATGCCGCTGTCGCCGCCGGTGACGATCGCCACTTTGCCGTCGAGCCGCCCCGAACCGGGGTAACGCGGTTGCCATTTCGGCGCGCGGGCCAGATCGGCCTCACGGTCCGACGGCGGATCGGCGATCGTTTTGCTCGATCCCACCTCGCGCCGAAGCTTTGCGGCGTCCTTTGCCTTGCCCTTTCGTTCCTTCGCGGTTTCGCCGATTTTTCCCGCCTTGGGCTGTTTTGCCACGTTGCTGTCCTTCGATGCTAGTTGATGGGGAGGAAGTCGCGCTGGAACTCGTCCTTGACCGCTGCGGCCAGCGCGCCGGTGACGGGCACGTTGATCTTGTAGCTGCCTTCGGCGAACGGCCCGATTTCATAGGGGGCGATCGCGATCGTCATCCGGTCGAGATAGCGGCCGTCCGACGAGCCGAGCCACACCGTCTGCGCCGAGGCCGGGGGGCACCGCGCGAAGGGGCTGTCCGGTGCCTCTTCGGCGACGATCCCCTTTGCCGCCTTGGCGCGCTTGATACCGGCGCAGAACGGTTCGCGAATCGCGGCATCGAACGCGTCGCCGCTGGCAAACAAATCGAGGGGCTGTAGCTGCCTGGCGCGGTTGCGGTCCCACAGCGCCGTCGCAAAGCTGGTCATCCCGTGGGCGCCCCCCTTGTAGGTGTCGATTTCGGCCGACAGGCTGAGGAAGCGCGGCGTATTGGTGACAGTCTGCCATTTTTGCAGATGACTGTGCCGGCGATAGGGAAAGCCCGCCTTTTCCGCCGCCGCCCGGTCGCGCCGCGCCGCAGCCAGCAGCGCGTCGCGCCGGGTCGCGCGGTCATTGTCCAGCCATTCCGCCAGCTGCGGAATCGCCGCCGCGTCGCGCGGATAGGCATAGGCAAATTCGATCAGATCGTCGTTTTGCCGAACGTCGGAGGCGGCGGCGCGGCGGGCTCGCAGGTCGGATGCGGCGCCCGGCGGCACACCGGGAACACGCGCCGCGGCTTCTTCTTCGGCCGGACCAGGCTTGTCGGCCGAACAGGCGGCAAGCAGCGCCGCTGCCGCGAGGACAGGTGCAAGGGGGTGGGAAAGGAATGCCATTGTCATGCCAGCACAACGCCGGGAATCGACAAAATATCCCCAGCAGCCTAGCACCCGTCGCATGACCGACTATTCCGACCTGATCCAGCCCGACAAGGGGCAGGACGCGCGCACCATCCATCTCGTCGACCAGAAAAGCTATGACGACTGGCTGAAAGAGCGCAGCCCGCGCGAGCGCGCGCACTTGGCCGCGGTCGGCTTCAAGCCCGACGCCTATGTCCACGCCATCCTGCCCGCCGACGATCCCGACCAATGGGCCGTCGTGACCAGTGTCGCCAGTGTCGAAAGCCTGTCCGCCTGGTGCCTCGCCAAGCTGGGGCAAATTTTGCCCGAGGGCCGCTACCGGTTGCACGACCGCCAGCCCGGCAAGGCGCTGTTCGGCTGGATGAGCGCGCAATATCGTTTCGATACCTATCGTTCCAAACCGACCGCCAAGGGGCCGCGCGTGTTGCTCACCAGCGACGTCGGCGCGATCGCCCCGATGGTTGCCGAAGCGCGCGCCGTCGCGCTGGTCCGCGACATGGTCAACACCCCCGCCGCCGACATGGGGCCGGCGGCGATCGAAAAGGAAGCCGCGCGGATCGCAAAGGCCCACGGCGGCACGCTGACGGTGACCAAGGGCGAGGCGCTCGAGCAAGGCTATCCGATGATCCACGCGGTCGGGCGCGCCGCCGCCAAGCATCACGCGCCGCGGCTGATCGAGATCGAATGGGGCAAGGACGATCATCCCCGCGTTGCGCTGGTCGGCAAGGGGATCAGTTTCGACAGCGGCGGGCTCGACATCAAACCGGCGTCGGGAATGCGGCTGATGAAAAAGGATATGGGCGGCGCCGCGCATGCGCTGGCGCTCGCCGAACTGGTGATGGCAAGCGGCTTGCCGGTGCGGTTGCACTGTCTGGTCGCGGCGGCGGAGAATGCGATTTCGGCGGATGCGTTCCGGCCCGGCGATGTCCTCAAAAGCCGAAAAGGTTTGACGGTCGAAATCGGCAACACCGATGCCGAGGGGCGGCTTGTGCTGGGCGACGCACTAGCGAGAGCGGGCGAGGCCCAGCCCGAACTGATCGTCGACTTCGCGACGCTGACCGGCGCGGCGCGCGTCGCGCTCGGCCCCGACCTGCCCGCACTGTTCGCCAATGACGACGCACTCGCCGATGCGATGCTGGCCGGCGGCACCGACCGCGATGATCCCTTGTGGCGAATGCCGCTGTGGGATGGCTATGCCGACTATCTCGAAACCGACGTAGCGGATCTTGGCAATGCCGGCAGCTCGCCCTTCGCCGGAACGATCACCGCGGCGCTGTTCCTGAAACGCTTTGTCCCCGACAATACGCTGTGGGCGCATCTCGACACCTTTGCCTGGCGGCCGGCGGCCAAGCCGGGACGTCCGAAGGGCGGCGCCGCGCTGGGATTGCGCGCCGCGTGGGCCATGCTGCAGCGCCGGTACGACCGGCGCGGCAAAGCCTGAACTTTCTTGATCAAGCGACCGTCGCTGGTCTAATGGCGCGCGATTGTCCGCACAGGCGCGGACGCCGATGGCAACAGGACGGCAAGTGACAGGTAACAGCGGCGAACATTTGGGGGCAGGCCGCGTGCGTATGGGACGCCCAGGCGCCGTCGGCGCGGGCCGCGACCGCTTTGGCCTGACGGGGACGTCGCAGGCTTACGACCCGCGCGTCACCGCGATCCGCCCCGATCTTGCCGATATTGCCGTCGCTGGGCAGCATTTCGCCCCGCATTACGCCGCGCCGATGATGCGCAGCGGCGTCCTGCCCGCCGCGGTGCTGCGCGGATCGCCGTCGCTCGAAGCCGACCAGACCAGCGAATTGCTGTTCGGCGAAGGCTTCGCGCTGCTCGACCTCACCGGCGGCTGGGCGTGGGGTTACTGCCTTGCCGATCATTATGTCGGCTATCTGTCCGCCGACGCATTGGGTGCCCCGATCGCGCCGACGCACCGGGTGGAGATGATCGAGGCGATCCTGCACAATGCGCCGGACGCCGCCAGCGGCGGCCCCGCTGTGCTGCCGCGCGGCGCGCTGGTGATGGGCGAGGTCGAGGGCGAATGGCTGGCCACCGCACACGGCTACCTGCCGCTCGCGGCGCTGGTCGAGGTCGGCAGCGAAGACGCCGACCCCGCCGGACGCGCCGAGGAATTGATCGGCGCCCCCTATTTGTGGGGCGGCCGCACGTCGAATGGCATCGACTGTTCGGGCCTTGTCCAGCTGAGCTGGGCCGCGGCAGGCGTACAACTGCCGCGCGACAGCGACCTGCAACTCGCGGCGCTCGGTGCCGACAAGGACGTCGATCCCGCGGGGCTCGCACGTGGCGATCTGGTCTTCTTCCCCGGCCATGTCGGCATCATGGCCGACGGCCAAAACATCATCCACGCCAGCCGACGATGGATGGCGGTAAAAAAGGAACCGCTGGCCGACGTGATCGCACGATCGGCCGCCAAGGATCACGACCCGCCGGTGAGCGGCTATAAACGACTGCGATAACATCATGGTACAGACGGTTTTCATCGACGGCGCGGCGGGCACGACGGGCCTCGAAATCGCCGAGCGGCTGGCGGGGCGCGCCGAATTTTTGTCGATTGTTCTGGACGAGGCCCGGCGCAAGGACGCCGATGCGCGGCGCGAAGCGCTGAACGACGCCGATTTCGTCATCCTCTGCCTGCCCGACGATGCGGCGCGCGAGGCGGTGGCGATGATCGACAATGCCCGTACCCGCGTCATCGACGCATCGACCGCGCATCGCACCGCCGCGGGCTGGGTCTATGGCATGCCCGAAGTCAGCGGGCATGACGCGGTGGCGAACGCCGCGCGGGTGTCGAACCCCGGCTGCTATTCGACCGGCTTTATCGCGCTGATCGCCCCGCTGGTCCGCACCGGACTGCTCCCCGCCGACTGGCCCTATGCGTGCAACGCGGTCAGCGGCTATTCGGGCGGCGGCAAGGCGCTGATCGAGCGGTTCGAACAGGACCGGGACATCGCCTGGCGCGGCTATGCACTGGGGCTGGGCCACAAGCATGTTCCCGAAATGCAGGCGCATTGCGGCCTGTCGGTCGCACCGCTGTTTTCGCCATCGGTGATCCCCGCGCATCGCGGCATGGTCGTCGATATACAGGTGCCGCTTTCGGTCATGGCGGGGGCGGGCTCGCCCGATGCGCTGCGCGACGCGCTGGCCGAATTCTATGCTGCCAGCCCGATCGTCGTCATGGGCGAAATCCCCGCCGACGGCGAAATGCTGCTCCGCGGCTCAAACGCCGGGGACGATCGGATCGAGCTGTTTGTGTTCGGCAACGCCGACGCCAGCCAGGCGCGTCTCGTTGCGCGGCTCGACAATCTGGGCAAGGGCGCGAGCGGCGCCTGCGTCCAGAATCTCAACATCATGGCGGGATTGCCGGAAACGGCGGGGCTGCGGCTTTAGCGCCTAGTGAACCGTGTCGAGCACATCCTCGACCGCCAGATAGGTGATCAGCCGTTCGATCTGGCGCCAGCGCGCGAAATAGATGTGGTTGCCCAGCGCGCGATATTGTTCGGCGCGCGCGGCGGCGGCAAAACCCGCCTCTTCGCCGTGCATACGGATCAGCGCATGGGCGTCCTCGACCGCGGCGCGATCGGACAGAAATGGTGCAGGCAGATACATGGAGTCCCCGTCCGTTGCCTTGGAGCCGTCTGCGTAGCCTGCGCCCCTCACCGCCGCGTTCCCAACCGTGATGAAGATCGGAGTAAGGTTAATCGTCGTGCCCGTTCGATTAACCATGGCGCGCACCGCGCAGCCGATGTTTCGCCCCTTTGCCGCCGCGCCTAGTCGGTGTAGGACAGCGCCATGCGCAAGATCCTGAAATATGTCGCCCTCGCCCTGTTGCTGCTGGCCGTTGTCGGCGGCGTCACGCTGTACATCATGTCGCGGCCCGATGTGGCGCGTTTCACGACCGCCGAACTCAGCGGCCGGGTGCCGGTGATGGCTTCGCAAAAGACCGAGACTTTTCCGACGATCAACGTACCCGAAGTGACGGGATGGCCTGCTGGCCAAGCACCCCGCGCCGCGCAGGGACTACGCGTGGCGCGCTTTGCCGAAGGGCTCGATCATCCGCGTACCATGCTGGTCCTGCCCAATGGTGACGTGCTGGTCGCCGAAGCGCAAAGCCCCCCGCGCGATACGTCGGGGATCGAAGGCAAGATCATGGGCCGCCTGATGAGCAAGGCGGGCGCGGGGGGTGTGTCGGCAAACCGCATCACCCTGCTCCGCGACGCCGACGGCGACGGGCGCGCCGAGGTCAAGACCCCCTATATCACCGGGCTCAACTCGCCCTATGGCATGGCGCTGGTCGGCGACACGCTGTACATCGCCAATACCGATGCGCTGCTCGCTTTCCCCTATGTTGCGGGCGAGACGAAGATGAGCGGCAAGCCCCGAAAGATCGTCGACCTGCCCGCCAAGGGCACGAACCGCCACTGGACCAAAAGCCTGGTCGCCGGTCCGAACGGCTGGCTCTATGTCGGCGTCGGCGCCGACAGCAACATCGGCGAAAAGGGGATGAACCGCGAATTCCGCCGCGCCGCAGTGCTCGAGGTGCGTCCCGAAAACGGCTATATGCGCACCTTTGCCGCGGGGATCCGCAACCCGGTCGGGCTCGCTTACTTCCCGGGCAGCGAACGGTTGTGGACGGTGGTCAACGAACGCGACATGCTGGGCAGCGACCTGGTTCCCGACTATCTGACCGACGTGACCGAAGGCGATTTTTACGGCTGGCCCTGGTATTATTGGGGCGGCTTTGTCGATCCCCGCGTCGAGCCCGAGGCCGAAGACCGCCGCCAATATGTGAAGCGCCCCGAATATGGGCTGGGCGCACACACCGCGCCGCTGGGGATGACCTTTACCGAGGGGCTGGATCTGGGCGGCCGCTGGGCCAACGGCGCGCTGATCGCGCTCCATGGTTCGTGGAACCGCGAACCCGCGGCGGGATACAGCGTCGTGTTCGTCAAGTTTGGCGCCAACGGCAAACCCGTCGACGCGCTGCCCGTCACCCTGCTCGACCAGTTCCTGGCGGCGGACAACAAGACCGCGCGCGGTCGTCCCGCCGACGTCAAGGTGGCCAGGGACGGCAGCGCGCTGGTGGCCGACGACAGCGGCGGGGTGATCTGGCGGGTCGCGAAAGCGGGGTAGGCGCGCGTTACGACGACGCCCCGCCGAAGCGCGCCGTGAGATACGCGCGCACGGCCGGGTCGTGCGACATGCCGATGGCGCGCTGCGCGCTCGCCCGTGCCGCAGTATCCTGCCCCAACGCCCGCATGACGGCAGCATGCGCCGCCCAATAAGGCTGATGCTCGCGCACGCGGTCGGCGGGCAGATCGGCGAGCGCTGCCGCCGCGGCGTCGGGCGCGCCATCGTCGAGCAGCGCCGAGGCGCGGCCGATGACCGCACCGATACTGGGGGCGCGATCGACGAGCAGATCATAAAGCCGGACAAGCGCGCCGGTCGGTGCAGGCCGACCGAATGCGCGCTGGCTATGCACCGACTGGATGGCGGCCTCGCACTGGTAACGGCCGAAACGGGCATGCCGGGACGCCGCGATCAGCAGCGCGTCGCCATCCTCGATGAGTGGGTGCGACCAGCGTGAGACATCCTGTTCGGCCAACGGGACGAAACGGCCAAAGGCGTCGCGCCGTGCGGCGCGCCGCGCCTCGCAAAACAGCATCAGTGCCAAGAGTCCCTTGGGCTCGGGCTCGGCGGGCAGCAGGTCGACGAGGAGGCGGGCTAGGAAAATCGCCTCCGCCGACAGGTCGCTGGCACCGGCATCCCCGCCCGGAACATCATCCCAAGCCAGCCCGAAGGCGCCATAAATGGCGTCGAGTACGGGTGGCAGACGGTCGGCCAATTTCTGGGGATCGGGGACGGCAAAGCCAATGCCAGCAACGCGAATCTTGGTCTTGGCGCGAACAAGCCGCTGCCCCATCGCCGCGGGGGCGACAAGAAAGGCGCGGGCGATCCGCGCCGCGTCGAGGCCGAGCACCGCCTGCAGCATCAGCGGCGTCCGCACCTTGGCCTCGATCGCCGGATGCGCGCAGACGAAGAGTAGTTTGAGGCGTTCGTCGGGAAAATCGGGGGAGAGCGCCGTCAATTCTTCCTCCAGCATCCGGATATCGCCAGCGCGGGCGTCGGCGCGGCCGGCGGCGCGGTGCCGGTCGATCGCGCGATTGCGCGCCGTCCTGAGCAACCAACCCCCAGGATTGGCGGGGACGCCCTGCTCCGGCCAGTTTTCCAGCGCCGCGAGCAGGGCATCGCCGAGCGCATCTTCCGCCGCGGCAAGGTCGCCCGAGCGCGACGCCAGCATGGCCACAAGGCGGCCATAGGCGTCGCGCGCGGCGCGCTCGACCGCGGCGGCAGGAATGGTCACTGCGCCGCCGGCGGCGGCATCACCGGGCGGACTTCGACCGATGCGGTCACTGCCGACGGGGCACGGGCGGCCCAAGCCAGCGCGGTATCGAGATCGTCCACCTCGATGATGAAATAGCCCGCGAGCTGTTCCTTGCTGTCGGCAAAGGGGCCGTCTTCGACGATGGGCTCGCCGTCGCGGATGCGGACGGTGGTCGCGGTCTCGGGCGGCATCAGCCCGTCGCCGTTGACGACGACGCCCGCCGCCGACATCGCGCCAATGAAGGCGTTCCAGCCGGCCCAATAGGCGTCGGCGCGCTGCGGATCGGTGCGGTCGGCGAAATCAGCGACGGTTTCGTTGAGAATGAGCATATATTGCATGAGATGATCCTTTGACTGAGGGGAGCGGTCAGGCCAGCTGGCCAGCGGCGCGGGCGCGATGCGCCCACAGGGTGAGAAGCAGCATCAGCGCGGTCGAAAAGCCGACAATGGCGATCGTCGGCACCCCGAACGCCGCGAAGACTCCAAAGGCAATGTCACCCGCGCACAGCAGAAAAAAGGCAGCGAGCGAAAGCACGAGCAGCGGCAGCGCCGCCGCCCGGCCGAGCACGAGCAGCGCACAGCCCGCGGTTCCCACAAACACCGCGACGGCAAAAGTGACGGTCATCCATCCGGGCAGCCCGGCGTAGATGTCGGCCTGTGCCGCCGTCATCCCCTGCGCCATCATCGACGCGGGGGTCGCGCCATATTGCAGCGCGAATTGTACGATTCCAAAGGCGTTCCACGCCGCGCCGACGGCCGCAACCACGCGAAGCGGAACGGGCGGCGGCGCAATTGACGCGTAGGTCATGGCAGTCCTCCATCAAGACGAAGAACCGCACCATGCCGTCCTTCACCCCCATGACGACGGCGCCGCGGCGATTTCGACACACCCCGCAAAAAAAGTTGCAGGGTCGCGTCGGCGGGTCAGACCCGCATCGGCATCAGGACATAGAGCGCCGGGCTCTTTTCGCTTTCGCGGATCAGCGTCGGCGCATTGGCGTCGGCCAGGTGCAGTTCGACGCTGTCGCCATCAACCTGGCCCAATATGTCGCTAAGGTAACGGGCGTTGAACCCAATCTCCATCGTGTCGCTGTCATAGGCAGCCGCCACTTCTTCGGCAGCAGTGCCGTTTTCGGGGCTGGTCACCGACAGCGTGATGCGGTCCTTGTCGAGCCCGACCTTGACCGCGCGGGTCTTTTCACTGGCGATCGTCGAGACGCGGTCGACGCCCTGGTACAAGCTCTTGGGATCGACCTTGAGCAGCTTGTCGTTCGCGGTCGGGATGACGCGGCTGTAATCGGGGAAGGTGCCGTCGATCAGCTTCGAGGTCAGGATCGCATTGCCAAGCTGGAAACGGATCTTGCTCGCCGACAGGCTGATTTCGACATTGCCCTCGGCCTCGTCGAGCAGCTTGCGGATTTCGGCGACGCATTTGCGTGGCACGATCACGTCGGGCATCCCGCCCGCGCCTTCAGGCCGCGTCACGGTGTAGCGCGCCAGGCGGTGGCCGTCGGTCGCCGCGGCCTTCAGCACCGGCCCGGTCGCATCCTCGGCAACATGCAGGAAGATGCCATTGAGGTAATAGCGCGTTTCTTCGGTCGATATCGCAAAGCGCGTCTTGTCGATGATCTGGATCAGCTCGGCCACCGGCAGTTCGAAATTGGTCGGCAGGTCGCCCTCGGCGATCACCGGAAAATCGTCGCGCGGCAGCGTCGGCAAGTTGAAGTTCGAACGGCCGGCCTTCACCTGCATCTTGCCCTCGGCGGCGGCGAGGCTGACCTCGGCGCCCTCGGGCAGCTTGCGGGCGATTTCGAACAAGGTGTGCGCCGAAACGGTGGTGGTCCCTGCGGTTTCGACCTTGGCGGCGATCGTTTCGACAACCTGCAGGTCGAGATCGGTCGCCATTAATTTGAGCTGGCCCGACGCATCGGCTTCGATCAGGACGTTCGACAGGATGGGAATCGTATTCCGCCGTTCGACCACGGACTGGACGTGGCCGAGGCTCTTGAGCAGCACCGCGCGTTCGATCGTCGCTTTCATCTTGTTACATCGTCCCTGTACCGTGCGGGAGAAATCCCTGGAGAGTCCGGGCGGACGGGCCAATGCCCCGAATCCCGTCCCCCGAAAATGTCCACCTTCCTTAACGAACGCACCGGCGGGCGCAAGCCATGCTTGCAAAGCATCCCCATTCGCGCAAACGAGGCGGAATGCGGCGTCTGGCCCCTCTTTTTGCATTCGCAGCGGTGCTACCGCTTGCCGCCATGGCGGCGCCGCGCGACGCGCTCGGCGTTTTCGACGGATGGGGTGCGTTTCGCGACCCGGCCGCCGCGCGCTGCTATGCGATCGCGGCCCCGTCTGCAACGATCGGGCGGCCCGCGATCAAAGCCTATGCGAGCGTCGGTTATTGGCCGAAATCGCGAATCCGCGGCCAATTCTATGTCCGGCTTTCCAAAGCGCGCGCGGCGAACCGCGACCTGCGCCTGACGATCGGCGGCCGCCGCTTCATCCTGACCGGCAACGGCGCGCACGGCTGGGCAAGCGATGCGCGGATGGACGCCGCGATCGTCGCCGCGATGCGATCAGCGCCGAGCATGAGCGTGACGAGTGCGACGCCGGCGGGCGGTGCGATTGCCGACACCTATCGCCTGCGCGGCGCCGCTACCGCGATCGACGCCGCCGCGCTGGGATGCGCGCGTCTGCGCTGACCGGTCAATGGTCGCGCGCCAGCCGCGTCAGTTCCTTCGCCAGAAAATCGAGCACCAGCCGCACCCGCGGGACATGCCGCAACCGTTCGTGGGTCAGCAGCCATAGCCCCGTCGTATCGTCGCTACGCGGCGGGATGCAGCGGATCAGATCGGGTTCGCGGTCGGCGATGAAAGCGGGCAGGATCGTTAGCCCCATCCCCGAGCGGACCCCGGCGAGCAGGCCGGTGCCGGTGTCATATTTCATCACCACCGATCCTTCGAGATCATGTTGGCGGAGCCACGCCTGATAGGGTTCCCACACATAGCCGCCACCGCCGATGAACGGATGCGCCGCCAGCTCGTCGCGCGTGTGTGGAATGCCGTGGCGGTCCGCATAGTCGCGGCTGCAATAGACGGTCCACGGATTGTCGGCGATGCGGCGCCCGACCAGCCCCGCGCCCGTCGGCTGTTTGCTGCTGCGGATCGCGATGTCGGCCGCCCCTGCCGCCAGGTCGCGCTGGTCGTCCGACGTATCGAGCTGAATGCGAATGGCCGGATGTTCGGCGCGCAGATCGCGCAGGATCGGCGGCAGGACGGTCACCGCAAAGATTTCCATCGTCGTCAGGCTGACCGTGCCACCGGCATCGCGCGAGGTCGCGCCCGCGGCTTCGTCAAACCGGTCTGCAGCGTCGCGAACCGCCTGCGCGCTCGCCAGCATCGCTTCGCCAACGGGGGTCAGCACATAGCCCGCCTGACGCCGCTCGAACAGGTTAAGCCCCGTTGCCGCCTCCAGCGCGGCAATCCGGCGTGCGACCGTCGTCTGGCTGACGCGCATCGCCTGCGCCGCTGCCAGCGTGCTGCCGGTCTCCGCCACCGCCAGAAAGGCCTTGAGATCGTTCCAGTCGTACATGCCGCCCTCTGTGCGCCATAACCCCCGCTGCCTCATTCTGCAATTTTGCAGAATGGCCGCGCAACATCGTTGCTCCTCGCGCCCCGAGCGATCGCCTATTTCCAATTGGCCGGCTTCCTCCCCTCCTCCGCCGGCCGATGGAGACAGAAGATGACAAAGCTGATGATCCTCGCCGCGCTGACCGCCGCAACGCTCGGCCAGCCTGCCTTTGCGCAAACAGCGCCCGCCAGCCCGGCGGTCGCCGTCCAGCACCGCGACCTCGACCTGCGGACCGAGGCCGGAACCAAAAGCCTCGACCGCCGCATCTGGCGCGCCGTTGTGGCAGTGTGCGGCAGCGCGCCCGACTTCGACCTCAACGGCAAGAATGACGCGCGCCAATGCCGCCGCGACACGCTGCGTGTCGCCAGCGCCGAAGCCGATCTGGTGATTGCGGGCGCAACCCGCAGCGAATCCGTCCGCGTCGCGGCGGCCCGGAACTGAGCGGCCGCCCCGCCTTGGGGGTATCCGCACCGGGGCCGCGATCAGGGCACGACCGCGGTCCCGGATTTGTTGGAAGGAGCATGGTCCCGGCATCGCCGTGACGCGCTGAATTGCGCTTTGGACGCTTCGCCCCTATATGGCCGCCCATCATGCAGATTCCCGGCCATATCGACCCCGTCACGACGGGCACCGTCCCCTTGCGCGGGGGCAATCGCATCGACCTGGTCGGCCTGACGCGCGATGCGATCGGCGGCGTGCTGGTCGAGGCGGGCCTCGATGCCAAGGTGGCAAAGCTGCGCGCCAAGCAGATCTGGCACTGGATCTATCACCGTGGCGTCACCGATTTCGAGGCGATGACCGACATCGCCAAGACGATGCGCCCGTGGCTGACGGACCGCTTCATCATCGGCCGCCCGACCGTGCGCGAAGCGCAGGTGTCGAGCGACGGCACGCGCAAATGGCTGCTCGCCGCCGCCGACGGCCAGGAATATGAGATGGTCTTCATCCCCGACGCCGATCGAGGGACATTGTGTGTCTCGAGCCAGGTCGGCTGCACATTGAACTGCCGTTTCTGCCACACGGGCACGATGCGCCTCGTCCGCAATCTCGCAGCGGGCGAGATCGTCGGGCAGGTGCTGCTCGCGCGCGACGCGCTCGGCGAATGGCCAAAGGGGACGATGGCAGGCTTTGGCGCCGACCCGGAAGACGAGGACGCCGACGACGATGCGGTCGGCCACTACACCGCCGACGGGCGGATGCTCACCAACATCGTGATGATGGGCATGGGCGAGCCGCTCTATAATTTCGACGAGGTCAAGGGTGCCCTCAAGATCGTGATGGACGGCGACGGGCTCGCGCTGTCGAAGCGCCGCATCACCCTGTCGACCAGCGGCGTGGTGCCGATGATGGCGCGCGCGGGCGACGAGATCGGGGTCAATCTGGCGGTCTCGCTGCACGCGGTGTCGAAGGAAATCCGCGACGAGATCGTCCCGCTCAACCGCAAATATGGCATCGAGGAATTGCTGCAGGCATGCGCCGATTATCCCGGCGCGAATAATGCGCGCCGCATCACTTTTGAATATGTGATGCTCAAGGATAAGAACGACAGCGACGACGACGCGCGCGAGCTCGTCCGGCTGATCAAGCAGTATAAGCTGCCCGCGAAGGTCAACCTGATCCCCTTCAACCCCTGGCCCGGCGCGCCCTATGAATGCTCGACGCCCGAGCGCGTCCGCGCGTTCAGCAGCCTGATTTTCAAGGCCGGGATTTCGGCGCCGGTGCGCACCCCGCGCGGGCGCGACATCATGGCGGCGTGCGGGCAATTGAAAAGCGCCGCGACCAAGCCGACGCGCGCCGAACTCGACCGGATTGCGGAAGAGAAACAGGCGGCGCTGGGTTAGCATCCGCTTTTTTGTCGTTGAAGCTCGCAAACCGAGCGTCGGTTTCCCAAGGGATTCCGGCCCTTTCGCTGCATAGCTATTCTATACTGTGTGGTAAAAATAACACAGGTAAGAAAATTGTCATAATCTGAACAATCCGTTCATTGAAGCGACAGCCGCGAACGCCATTTAGGCGGTGGACCGCGACCCAAAGGGCGTGGCCAAGTAAAAGCAGAAGGAAAACAAGATGAAGAAATTCGCAGTTGCAGCCGCTCTCCTGACGGCCATCGTTGCAACCCCCGCCATGGCTGCCGAAGGCGGCGAAGGCCGCGTCGAAGTGCGCGGCGGCCTGATTACCGGCAACGGCATCGACGAAGGCACGCTCGGCCTCGCGGCCGGCTATGACTTCGACCTTGGCTCGGCCGCGTTTGTCGGCGCCGAAGTCGCGGGCGACAAGGTGCTCGTCGACGGTGCAGACGTCCAGTTCTCGGCCGGCGGCCGCGTCGGCGCCAAGGTTGGCGCGAACGGCAAGGCCTATGTCACCGGTGGTTATACCTTCAGCGACATCGACGATCCCTATGTCGGCGCCGGTTACCAGCACAAGCTGGGTCAGAACATCTATGCCAAGGCCGAATATCGCCACCAGTTCATCAACAACTTCGGCGACTTCGACACCTTCGTCGCGGGCGTCGGCTTCGCTTTCTGATTATTCGGAAGCGACATGCCAAAACGAGGAGGGGCGGCCTGCGGGTCGCCCCTTTTCTTTTGAGCGCCAGCTGCCGCTAACCCCGTGTTCAGTCGATATTTACCCCATTGCACTAGGGCCGTCGCCAACGGAGGATGGGGATGAAAAATCTTGTTTTCGGTCTGATTGCAGGCGCGGCGCTCGGGGGCTGTTCGGCGGGCGGCCTGGCGGAAAAAACCTACGCGATGCCCGCCGAGGACGCGCGGCGCATTTTGCTATCGGCCGATTTTGAGCGCGGCATTCTGCCCGGATGGTCGTTGCTGAAACCCCAGGTGCGGGTGAACTACGAACAAACGCTGGAGTGGCAGGTTCTCGACGATAGCCAGAACGGCAGCGGCTGGTGGTGTCCGCTTGCAATCGAACCGGTGGGCGAAGACGGCAAGGCTATCCGTGTGGTCAACCAGTGCGCCGGAATGATGTCGGCAGAGCGAAACCGGCATCTGGACGAGCTGGTCGATGCCGCGCTGACCGGCCGCGAACCGACGTTCGAGCAAGCGGCGGGATAACACCCTTCCCTTTCGGCCGGCGCAGCACCACGATCAGCGCATGACCGCTCTTGCCTATATCGCCGCCGCGCTCGCCGAAATCGCGGGCTGCTTCGCCTTCTGGGCGTGGCTACGGCTTGACAAGCCGGTGTGGTGGCTGGTTCCCGGCATGGCTTCGCTGGCGCTGTTCGCTTATCTGCTCACCCTGGTCGACGCAGAGCATGCGGGGCGGACCTATGCGGTCTATGGCGGGGTCTATATCGTCGCGGCGCTGCTGTGGCTATGGGCGGTCGAGGGCGCGAAGCCCGACCGCTGGGATCTGATCGGCGCCGTGATATGCTTGGGCGGCGCCGCGATCATCCTGTTCGGGCCGCGGGGAAGTTAGGGCGCGCCGAAGTCAGTCGTCATTGCGTGCGCAGCGACGAAGAATGGCGCTACCCCGCGTCGGGCAGCGCCTGCTCCACCAGCGGTGCCAGCGCCTCGGCCATCACGGTCACCCCCTTGGCATTGGGATGCAGATTGTCGCCCAGCATCAGCGCCTTGTCGCTCACCACATTGTCGAGAATGAAGGGATAGAAGCTGACGCCATATTTCCCCGCAAGCTCGGGAAAGATCGGGTTGAATTTCCCGGCATAATCGCCGCCAAGGTTCGGAGCGGCGACCATGCCGGTCAGCAGCACCGGAATCTCGCGCTTCTTGAGCTCGGCGAGCATCGCGTCGAGGTTGGCGCGCGTTTCGTCGGGACCGATCCCGCGCAGCATGTCGTTGCCGCCCAACCCAAGCAGCACCAGCGCCGGCTTCACCCTGGCATTTTCCAGAACATAGGACAGCCGTTGGCGTCCCGCGGCGGTGGTGTCGCCCGACACCCCGGCATTCTGCACCCGCGCCGTCACCCCGTCGGCAAGCAGCGCCGCCTGGAGTTGCGGCGCCAGCCCCTCGTTGGGACCGAGCTGATAACCGGCGTAAAGGCTGTCGCCGAAGGCGATCACCAGCGGCGCGTCGGCGGGGATTGCCGGAGAATTTTTCGCCGCGGCCTTGTCGCTGGTCGAAGCCGCAGGGGTTTCCGCCGATCCGCAGGCGGCAAGCGGTTGGCAAAGCGCCAGCGCCGCACCATATAGCGGCAAAGAGCGCCATCCGGCCGTTCGCTTTTCCAAAGGGTTCTCTCCTTGCCCGACACGAACCGACAATCGCCCGCAATGGCGATCGCCGCCCATAATGTGACGCTCACGCTCGGCAGCGACAAGACCCCCGTCGAAATTTTACGCGGCGTCGATCTGGAGGTTCCTGCCGGTTCGTCGGTTGCGCTGCTCGGACCATCGGGGTCGGGCAAAAGTTCGCTGATGGCGGTGCTGGCGGGACTGGAACGCGCCAACGGCGGCACGATCCGCGTTGCGGGCCTCGATTTCGCCACGATGGACGAGGACGAGCTGGCGCGCGCACGGCGCGGCCGGATCGGCATCGTGCTTCAGGCCTTTCATTTGCTGCCGACGATGACCGCGCTCGAAAATGTCGCGGTGCCGCTCGAGCTGGCAGGAATCGCCGATCCCTTCGGACGCGCCGCCGCCGAGCTTGAAGCGGTCGGGCTGGGGCACCGGCTGACCCATTATCCGGCGCAGCTGTCGGGCGGCGAGCAGCAGCGCGTCGCGATCGCGCGCGCGATGGCAAGCGAGCCCGCGATCATCTTCGCCGACGAGCCGACGGGCAATCTCGACACCGCGACCGGCCACGCGATCATCGAGCTGATCTTTGCGCGCCGCGCCGCGCTCGGTGCCACCCTGCTCATCATTACCCACGATCCCGAACTGGCCGAACATTGCGACCGCGTCGTCGTGATGCACGACGGCCGGATCGAGGAACGGGTCGCCTAGATGCTCCCCCTCGCCTCGCTCTGGCGGATCGCGCGCCGCGACCTCGCCACCCGCATTCGCGGGCTGCGCCTGCTTGCCGTCTGCCTGTTCCTGGGCGTTGCGACGCTCGCCGCGATCGGCAGCCTGACGCGCGGGATCACCAGCGAGCTCGAGGTGCGCGGACAGACCATTTTGGGCGGCGATATCGAATTCGGGATTCCGCAGCGCGAAGCCACGGCCGAAGAAATGGCGGCGTTTCGCCGGGCAGGCGAAATCTCTTCCACCGTGCGCATGCGCGCGATGGCCAACGCGCCCGAGGGTGAGGCGCTGCTATCCGAACTCAAGGCGGTCGATGCCGCCTATCCGCTTTATGGCACGATGCGGCTGGAAAGCGGCGTCCGCCGGGGTCCGCCGCCGCCGGGTGCGATCTGGGTCGGCAAGGATCTGGCATCGCGGCTCGACCTAGACGTCGGCGAACGGGTGAAATTCGGTGATCAGTCATTCCTGATCGACGGCATCATCGCCGAAGAGCCCGACCGGCTGGGCGAAGGCTTCACGCTTGGCCCGGTCGCGATCATCGGTCTGGCCGACCTGCCCGCCACCCAGTTGATCCAGCCGGGCAGCCTGTTCGAGAGCAAATATCGCGTCCGGCTGCCCTCCGGCGCCAATCCCGAGGCCGTCGGCAAGGCGTTGACCGCGGAATTTCCGGGCGCCGGCTGGGATATCACCGACAGCAGCAACGGCGCCCCCGGCACCCGCCGCTTCATCGAACGCATGGGCCAGTTTCTCTCGCTCGTCGGGCTCGCCGCGCTGGTGATCGCCGGGATCGGCGTCGGCAATGGGGTCGCCAGCTATCTGGCGGGCAAGCGACCGGGGCTCGCGACGCTGAAAGTATTGGGCGCCGACAGCGGCACGGTTGCACGCATCTATGGCCTCCAGATTCTCGCGGTGGCTGCGGTATCCATCGTGGCCGGGCTGGTCGTCGGCGCGCTGGCGCCGGCACTGATCGGCGCGATCGCCGGCGACGTGCTGCCGGTGAAACCGGGCGTCGCCCTCTATCCGCTGCCGCTGGCGGTCAGCGCGGCCTATGGCCTGCTGATCGCGGTCGCCTTTGCGCTGCCGCCGCTGGCTGCGACGCGCAACGTTCCCGCCGCCGGGCTGTACCGCGCGACGGTCAGCGGCACGGCGCGCATCGACCGCCGCACCCTGTTCGCGGTCGCGGCCGCATTGGCTGCGATCATCGCGCTCGCCGTCGGCACCGCGCGCGAGCCGCTGTTCGCGCTTGGCTTCGTCGGCGCCGCGATCGGGCTGCTGATCATTCTGGTCGCGCTCGGCTGGCTGGTGCGCACCACCGCCAGCCGCCTGCCGCGCCCGCGCCGGCCGCTGCTCCGCCTGGCGCTCGCCAATCTCCACCGGCCCGGCGCAGCAACGGGCGCGCTGGTGGTTGCGCTCGGGCTGGGTTTGACCCTGTTCGTCACGCTCGCCGCGATCCAGACCAGCATCACCAACGAGATTTCGCGCACCGTGCCGCAACGCGCGCCAAGCTTCTTCGTCCTCGACGTGCCGCGCGAGGGCGCCGCGCAGTTCCGGTCGATGGTGATCCAGGCCGCCCCCGACGCAGAGATCAACATGATCCCCGCGCTGCGCGGCAGCGTCACCGAGTTTCGCGGCCAGCGCGTCGACGAACTCGCCGAATTGCCCGAAGGCGCATGGGTCCTGCGCGGCGACCGTGGCCTGACCTACAGCCCCGTCCTGCCGAACGGCAGCGAGCTTGTCGGCGGCAGCTGGTGGCGCGCGGACTATTCGGGTCCGCCGCTGGTCAGCGTCGAACAGGAAGTTGCGGATACGCTCGACCTGAAGCTTGGCGATACGCTCTCGGTCAATGTGCTGGGGGTCGAAGTGCAGGCAAAGGTCGCATCCTTCCGCACCGTGAACTGGGACAATTTCGGGCTGAATTATGTGATGGTCTTTTCGCCCGGCACCTTCGACGCCGCGCCGCACAACATGGTCGCAACCGTCGCCGTCGACAATGCGGCCGAGGCCGAACTCGCGCGCAGCATCCCGCGCGCTTTTCCCTCGGCATCGCTGATCGCGGTCCGCGATGTCGTGAGCCAGGTGACATTGCTCCTTACCCAGATGAGCCAGGCGATCGCCGCGGCCGCGAGCATCGCGATTCTGGCCGGCATCGCGGTGCTGATCGGCGCGATCGCTGCCAGCCGCGAACGGCGTGTCTATGACAGCGTCATTTTGAAACTGCTCGGCGCAACGCGGCGGCAGATCCTGGGCGCGCAGGCGATGGAATATGCGGTGCTGGCGGCGGTGCTGGCGGTGCTCGCGCTCGCCCTCGGCCTGATCGCAGCCCGCTATGTTGTCGTCAATCTGTTCGAATTCACCTTTGCCCCCGACCCGCTGATTGTCGGCGCGACACTGGTCGGCGGCGCCGGGCTGTCGTTTCTGATCGGCATTGCAGGAAGCTGGCCCCTGTTGTCAGCCAAACCGGCGCAGGCGCTGCGCAGCCTCTAGTTCAACAGGCGAACCACCGCCGACACCGCCGCGACGCCGAGCACCAGCGCCACCATCGCCTGCCAGACATGCGGTGCGACATGGCCGAAATGGCGGGCGCCGAAGCGATTGCCGAGCCACATCGGGGCGAACAGGATCAACGCGACGATCAGCAGCCGGGCGCTGGCAATGCCGAGCCACAGCGCCGCCAGCGTCCCTGCGATCGCGGTCATGAAAAAGATCAGCAACATCGACGCGCGCGCCACGTTTGGCGCGACGTCGCGACGCAGATAGAAGGGGACAACGGGCGGGCCGGGCATCGCCGCAAAACCCGTCAGGATGCCCGACGCGATGCCCGTGCCCGCCACCGCCATCCGGCCGGGCCGGTGCCCATCCGCCTGTTTGGGCAGCAGCACTGCGACAAAGGCCGCGACCGCAGCCAGGGTGATCAGCAGCCGCGCCATGTCGGCCGGCGTATGGTCGAGCGCGACCATACCAAGCGGGGTCAGCGCCATCGCCAGCAGCCCAATCGGCCATGCGGTTTCGCGGTCGGCATCGGCGACGATGACACCAATGCCCACCGGCCCGATCAGCAGTTGCAACAGGATCGCGAGCACGACCGCCTCGCCCGGCGGCATGATCAGCCCCAACAGCGGCACCAGGATAATCGCCATGCCAAAGCCGGTCAGTCCGCGAACATAGGCGGCGCCAAACGTCATCACCGCCGCCCCGCCAAGCGTCAGCGGCGCCAGACCGGTCAGCTCGGCAAGCGTGGTCACCCGCCGCGAAGATCCGGCGGCGTCGCGTCCGCTTTCAGCATCGCGATCGCCTCGGCGAGCGGCATGATGCGCTGGCCGTCCTGGCCGAGCGTGCGGATCGCGACCGTGCCTTCCTCGGCCTCGCGCTTGCCGACCACCAACAGATAGGGGACTTTGGCGAGGCTGTGTTCGCGCACCTTGTAGTTGATCTTTTCGTTGCGCAGGTCGCTGTCGGCGCGGATGCCCGCGGCGACGAGCTGTTCGGTCGCGGCCTTCGCATAATCGTCGGCGTCGCTGACGATTGTCGCGACCACCGCCTGCACCGGCGCGAGCCAGGTCGGGAAGCGGCCGGCGAAATGCTCGATCAAAATGCCGATGAAACGCTCGTAGCTGCCGAAGATCGCGCGGTGGAGCATCACGGGGCGATGGCGCTCGCCATCCTCGCCGATATAGGACGCGTCCAGGCGGTCGGGGAGCACGCGGTCGGACTGGATCGTGCCAACCTGCCACGTCCGGCCGATCGCGTCGGTCAGATGCCATTCGAGCTTGGGCGCATAGAAGGCGCCTTCGCCGGGCAGCTCCTCCCAGCCATATTGCTCGGTGGCAAGCCCCGCCTCGATCACCGCGTTGCGTAGCTCGTCTTCGGACTTGTCCCACATCTCCTCGGTTCCGAAGCGTTTTTCGGGACGCAGCGCGAGCTTGATCGCATAGTCGAAGCCGAAATCCTTGTAGATGCGGTCGGCGAGCGCGCAGAAATTGCGGACCTCCTCGACGATCTGGTCCTCGCGGCAGAAGATATGCGCATCGTCCTGCGTGAACTGGCGCACACGCATCAGCCCGTGGAGCGCGCCATGCGGCTCGTTGCGGTGGCAGCACCCATTTTCGTAAAGGCGCAGCGGCAGGTCGCGATAGCTTTTCATGCCTTGGCGGAAGATCAGCACATGCGCGGGGCAATTCATCGGCTTCAGCGCCATCCACTCGGCAGCGTCGGAGACGATCGGGCCTTCATCCTCAGTATTCGGCACCTCGTCGGGGATGACGAACATATTTTCGCGATATTTGCCCCAATGGCCCGACTGTTCCCACTGGCGCGCGTCCATCACCTGCGGCGTCTTGACCTCGCGATAGCCCGCGGCGTCGATCGCGCGGCGCATATAGGCCTCCAGCTCGCGCCACACGACAAAGCCGTTGGGGTGCCAGAAGACCGAGCCATGCGCCTCCTGTTGCAGGTGGAACAGGTCCATGTCCTGCCCCAGCCGGCGATGGTCGCGCTTGGCGGCTTCCTCCAGCCGCACAAGATGGTCGGCGAGCTGCTTCTTGTTCAGCCAGCCGGTGCCATAGATGCGCGACAGCTGCGCATTTTTCTGGTCGCCGCGCCAATAGGCCCCCGACACGCGCGTGAGTTTGAACGCCGCCGGGTCGAGCTTGCCCGTCGACGCCAGATGCGGGCCGCGGCACATGTCCATCCAGCCGTCGCCCGAACGGTAAACGGTCAGCTCCTCGCCCTCGGGCAATTCGGCAGCCCATTCGGCCTTGAAGGTCTCGCCATCGGCCTGCCATTTGGCGATCAACTGGTCACGCTCCCACACTTCCCTCGTCAAGGGAAGGTCGGCGGCGATGATCCGGCGCATTTCCTCCTCGATCAGCGGGAGTTCGTCGTCGCGAAACGGGCCGTGCTCCGCGGTCGGCGCAAAGTCGTAATAAAAACCGTCGTTCGTCGACGGCCCGAAGGTGATCTGCGTCCCCGGGAACAGGTTCTGCACCGCCTCAGCCAGCACGTGCGCATAATCGTGACGCACCAGTTCGAGCGCATCGGGCTCGTCGCGGCTCGTCACCAGCGAAAGGTTCGTGTCTTCCTCCAGCGGGCGCATGATGTCGCGCAGCTCGCCATCGACTTTCGCCGCCAGCGCGGCCTTGGCGAGGCCGGGTCCGATGGAGGCCGCGATCTCGGCCGGGGTAGTCCCGCGCGCGACTTCACGGGCAGAGCCATCGGGAAGGGTGACGCGGATCATTTCGGACATCGAAAAAACGGCCTTTCAGGGCAAAATTGCCGGGTTCCTTTGCCAGCATGCGGTAGGGGCGGCAAGGGGCGGATTCACATTCGCGCTTGCAATGATACAGTGTATCACTATCTGGCACCGCAGGCCCCTCCCGTGAAAGTTTCCTGCCATGTGTATCCCCGCCGCGCGCCCGCGCCTTGCCGACCTGCTGGGGATCACGCTGTCGCTGACCTGTCTGATCCATTGCCTCGCGCTGCCGCTCCTGATCCTGCTTGCGCCCGCACTCGCCGCATGGATCGCGATCCCTGAATGGGCGCATGCGGTCATATTGATGCTGGCGCTGCCTGCGGCAATGCTTGCGATGGCCGACGGTTGGCGGCGGCACGGTCGGGCGCTGCCTGTGCTGCTTGCCGGAGCGGGGCTTGGCCTGCTGGCGGCAGGACTGGCGGCGCACGAGGGATGGCTGGCGCTGGCTGACCCCGATATCGCCGACCGGTTGCTCACGACAGTCGGCGCAGTGACGCTGGCCACTGCGCACCTGCTCAACTGGCGCTGGCGCCACGATCTTCATCGCCGCCAACCCAGCTAAACAGTTTCCTTGTCACTTAGTCAATGTCACTTGACAATCACGAGTCGCAATGTCAATGTTCCTTGACTGATTAACAAGGGAGCTTGACCAATGCCACAAATGCTGCGCGCCCTGCCTTGGGCGATCGCTATCCTCGCCATCGCCTTGTTGGGCGCTGCCGGCATCATCCGCGCCGATGTGGCGACCACGCTAGTGACGGTGCTGCCGCTGATGATGGTAGCAACAGTCACAGGTTCGCGGCGCTGCCACCCGCAGGAGGGCTGAGCGGTGGCCCGGAACCCTGCACAGCGTCGCTACATGCGCCGGATGATCCCGCTTTCGCTCGCCTATATCGCCACGGTGATGCTGGCGAGCTCGCTCATTCCCGATGATGCGGCGGCGACGCCGCTGACGGTCGCGATCGCGCTCGTCCCCGCGCTCGCGACCTCGGCATTCATCTGGGCGATGGCGAGCTATATCGCCGAGCTCAAAGACGAATATGTCCGGATGCTGGAAATCCGCAAGATGCTCGTCGCGACCGGCCTCACGCTGGCGCTCGCCAGCGGCTGGGGCATTTTGGAACTGTTCACCGATGTGCCGCGGGTGCCGCTTTTCTATGTGTTTCCTGTCTGGTGCCTAGGGCTGGCGGTCGGATCGCTGGTCAACAGGGTTACCATCGGCGACGGCGGACCCTGCCTGTGAAGAACCGCCTGAAAGTCCTGCGCGCGGAGCGCGACTGGAGCCAGCAGGACCTTGCCGACCGGCTGGAGGTGTCGCGCCAGTCGGTCAACGCGATCGAGACGGGAAAATATGACCCGTCGCTGCCGCTCGCCTTTCGCATTTCCGACCTGTTTGGCCTGCCAATCGAAGCCATTTTCCTGAAAGACTGACGGTCATGAAACACCGCATTGCCATTGCCGCCATTTTTGCCCTGTTCGCTGGCCTGACCGCGAGCCCCGCCGACGCCGCCGAGCCCTGCCCGGCGGGGCTGGTCGAAGGCAAGCGCATCACCGTGCTGGTCGAGGGCGACGGCCCCGACGTCGTGCTGATCCCCGGCCTGTCGAGCCCGCGCAGCGTGTGGCACGTCACCGCCGACAGGTTGAAAGGTTCGCACCGGCTGCACCGCGTGCAGATCCGCGGCTTTGGCGACGCAGCCGGGGTCAATGCCGAGGGACCGGTGCTCGACCCGATGATGCGCGAGCTTGCCGACTATATCGATGATTGCATCACCGGCCAGGGCCGCGCCGCGCCCGCAATCATCGGTCATTCGATGGGCGGGCTGACCGGGCTGATGATCGCGGCGCGCGCACCGGTCGAGGTCGCCCGCCTGATGATCGTCGACGCGCTGCCCTTTATCGGCACCCTGTTCGATCCCACCGCGACGGCAGAAAGCACGAAGCCGCAGGCCGAGCAGATGGCCGCGATGATGCGCGCACAATATGGCCAGCCGGCGCCGACAACCCCCGTCACCGATCCCGGCCCGGCCAGCATGGCCGCGGGGATGTCAAACCGCGCCGCGGGACGCACCGCGATAGCCGGCTGGATGCGCCAGGCCGATCCGCGCGTCACGGCGCAGGTCTTTTACGATGTCATGACCACCGACATGCGCGGCGAATTGGGAGCCGTCGCAGTGCCGGTCACCTTGCTCTATGCGCAGGACGATGCGTTGATGACGCCGGAGCGCGCAAAGGCGGCGTTCGAGCCGCAATATGCGGGGCTCGCTCGTTTCTCGGCCCACATGGTCCCGGGCAGCCGCCATTTCATCATGCTCGACCAGCCCGAAGCTTTTGCCGACGCGGTCGACGCTTTCCTTGCCGAATGAGCGCGGATCGGCACCCTGCCCTTGCGAGCCGGTCGCCCGCTCGCTAGGGCAGCGGCAGCCGTGAAGGAGCCCTGCCCGTGTTCAAGCGCCTGTTCGTCGATCACCCGAAAAGCGTCAACGAAAACTATATCGAGCATTTCGGCGTCGCGTCGAAGTTCGGGGTGACGATGATCTGGGGCGGACTGTGCGCGCTGGTCCACGCCCTCGTTCCGGGGTGGTGCATCACGACCGGCAGCGACACGATCCAGCGGCTGAACCGGATCATGGTCGAACAGCGGCGTGCCAAAGGCCAGGCGGTCGTCCAGATGAACACCATCGACTGGGTGATCTGACGGCGGTGGACATCGTCCCCGACTATCTGGAGCGCGCCGGGCGGCCGCGACTCGCTTATCGCTTCACCCCCGGCAGCGGACCGGCGATTGTTTTTCTGCCCGGCTATATGTCCGACATGGCGGGCGGCAAGGCGACCGCGCTGTTCGATTGGGCCGCGAGCGAGGGGCGCGCGTGCCTGCTGCTCGACTATGCCGGATGCGGCTTGTCGGACGGGCAGTTCGCCGACCAGACCTTGCTCGACTGGCGCGGCGATATACTCGACCTGATCGATGCGACGATCGACGGGCCGGTCGTGATCGTCGGTTCGTCGATGGGCGGCTGGCTGATGCTGCTGACCGCGCTGGCGCTGGTCCGGCGCGACGGCGCGGGCCGCGTCGCCGGGTTGGTCGGCATCGCGGCAGCGCCCGATTTCACAGACTGGGGCTTCAGCGATGCCGAAAAGGCGATCATCATGGCCGAAGGGGCGTTGGTCGAAGAAACCCCGTACAGCGACCAGCCCTATGTGACGACGCGCGGCTTTTTTCAGTCGGGCGAGGCGAACCGGCTGCTCGATACCGTCATCCCGCTCACCTGCCCCGTCCGGCTGCTGCACGGCGAGCAGGACGGTGACGTGCCGCCAGCGATCAGCCAGCGCCTGTCGGCAGCGCTCGCCAGCGAAGATGTGCAGGTGACACTGGTCAAGGGCGGCGACCACCGCCTGTCGCGCGATACCGACATCGCGCTGCTGATCGACACCGTCGCGCGCTTGGCGACGACAAACTAAAGCTTGATTGAAAAACGCTTGCTCTCCCGCGAAGGCGAGAGTCCATCTCCGATCGGCGCAAAATCGAACCGGCAGGAGATGGGTTCCCGCCTTCGCGGGGACACGGCTCTGCTATTCACTTATGTCCGAGGATATTCATGGCCCGCAGCGACTTCAAATTCCACGTCACCAAACGCGTTCGCTACGCCGAAATCGACGCGCAGGCGGTGGTGTTCAACAGCCGCTACCTCGAATATTTCGACATCGGGATCACCGAATATTGGCGCGCCGTCGGCGTCTATGACCGCTGGCCGCAGCGCGACAGTCCCGAATTTCACGTCGCGCGCGCCGAAGTCGATTACAAGGTGCCGATCCTGCTCGACGAAGAGATCGACATTTGCGTGCGCTGCTCGCGCGTGGGCCGAAGCTCGATGACCTTTTTGTTCGAACTGCATGGCGCGGGCGAGGACGATCTGCGCGCGACGGGGCTCGAGGTCAGCGTCCATGTCGCCGAAGCGCAGGGGGCATCGACGCCGGTGCCCGATGAATTCATAAATCTGTTCGAAGCGTTTGAAGGACGGAGGCTGCGGGCGTAGGATGGCGGCATGACCAAATATCTCCACACGATGATCCGCGTATCGGATCCCGACGCCACCGTTGCCTTTTTCAACCTGATCGGGCTCGAAGAAGTGCGGCGCTTCGACAGCGAACCGGGACGCTTCACCCTGATCTTCCTGGCCGCCCCCGGACAGGCAGGCGTCGCCGAGGTCGAGCTCACCTATAATTGGCCGCCGGCGGACGGCAGCGCGCCGGAGGAATATACGGGCGGGCGCAATTTCGGCCATCTGGCGTACCGGGTCGACGATATCTACGCGACGTGCCAGCGGCTGATGGATGCCCGGGTAACGATCAACCGGCCACCGCGCGACGGGCATATGGCCTTCGTGCGCTCGCCCGACGGCATTTCGGTCGAGCTGCTGCAGGAAGGCCATCTTCCGCCGCAGGAACCCTGGGCATCGATGCCCAATACCGGCAGCTGGTAGACGTCGCCGCGATGCCCGGGCTGTTGATCAACATCGATGTGCCCGACCTCGCCGCTGGAGAGCGTTTCTATACGAGCGCGCTGGGGCTCACGGTTGCGCGGCGATTCGGTGACGATATCGTCGAACTGGCCGGCTGCGAGGTTCCGATCTATTTGATCGCCAAGCCGGCGGGGTCGACAATCGGGCCTAACAGCGGCGATTTCCGTCGCTACAATCGCCACTGGACGCCGGTTCATCCGGACTTTTCGGTCGCCCACCTGGAAGATGCCGTCCGGCAAGCCCTCGCGGCCGGCGCGGTACAAGAGGGCGAGACATTGGACCTGCCTTATGGCAGACAGGCCTTGTTCGCCGACCCTTTCGGCAACGGATTTTGCCTGATCGAGTTCAACGAGCGTGGTTATGACGCCCTGTTGTCCTGAACTTGGCCACCAAGGCTGCGCCGCCACCGCTCCGTCTTGAAAAGGCGCGACGATGGAAAGGAGAAGATCGTGACCGCACTCGACATCGTCCGCATTCCGGTGCTCAGCGACAATTATGTCTGGCTGGTCCACGATTCCGCCAGCGGGGCGACGATGGTCGTCGATCCCGCGGTCGCCGATCCGGTGCTCGCCGCCGCTGCGACACGCGGCTGGACAATCACCGACATCTGGAACACCCATTGGCACCCCGACCACACGGGGGGCAATGCCGCGATCAAGGAAGCAACCGGCTGCACCATCACTGGCCCCGCGGCCGAATTTGCCCGCATCCCGACGCTCGACGTGCAGGTGCGGGGCGGCGACACGGTTCGGCTGGGCAATCACGTCGCGAGCGTCTGGGACGTCCCCGCCCACACAGCGGGCCACATCGCCTATCATTTCGCCGACGATGCCGCGATCTTTGTCGGCGACACGATGTTCGCGATGGGCTGCGGCCGCCTGTTCGAAGGCACCGCCGAACAGATGTTCGCGAACATGCAAAAACTCGCGACGCTCGACGATGCGACGCGCGTTTATTGCGCGCACGAATATACGCTGTCGAACGCGCGCTTTGCGATGACCGTCGAGCCCGACAACGATGCGCTCGCCGCGCGGCTGGCGGCGGTCGAAGCGGCGCGCGCGGCGGGAGAAGCGACGGTTCCCACCACCATCGGCGCCGAGCGGGCCACCAACCCGTTCCTGCGCGCGCGCGATGCTGCCGACCTCGGCCGGATCCGCGCGCTGAAGGATGCGGCGTGATGCGCCCGCTTCAGCGCCTATTCATTTGCCGGGCCTATCCTGTCCCGCTTCAAGGAGCATGTTCATGGCAAAGCTGAACCCGCCATCCGCGGCGCTGTTGATCGCAGCGGCGCCGTTGCTCGCCAGCTGCGCGCCCGCCGGTACCGCCGAACCGGGCGCCGCGGCCCTGACCCCGCGCCAGGCCGAAAGGCTCGACCGCCAGCTGGCAGGCAAGATCCCCGGCGCGCCGATCAAATGCCTGCCCAATTACCGCAGCAACGACACGATCCGCGTGTCGGACAGCATCCTGCTGTATCGTTCGGGCGGCAATCTGGTGTACCGCAACGACCTCAAGAGTAGTTGCCCCGGGCTCGCGCGTGATAGTGATATCATGGTCGTGCGCCAGTTCGGATCGTCGACCTGCGAAGGCGATTTTTTCCATCTGGTCGACCGGTCGAGCGGCATCCGCGGCCCGACCTGTGTTTTTGGCGAATTCGTCCCCTATCGCAAACCGGCGGGGGACGCTGGCTGAACCAGCGGTTCAGTCGCAGGCGGGGACCGGTTTGCGCCGAGTTCTTCGGGTCGCAACCCCGTCTGCGTCGATTCAAACTTCGCTCCCGCGCAGGCGGGGGCCGTTAGATATATCGCGATACGCCAATAGCGGCCCCCGCCTCCGCGGGGGCGACGATTACGCCTTGTATAGCGCCGCGATCTTGTCCGCATAGACCTCGCGCAGCACATGGCGGCGGATCTTCATCGACGGCGTCATCTGTTCATTCTCGATCGTGAACGGCTCGTCGGCGAGGTCGAATTTGCGTACCTTTTCGATCACCGACAGCTGGCCGTTGACGCGGTCCACCGCCGCGCGCAGCGCCGTGCGGAATTTTTCATGTTCGCGCAGCAGCATCGGATCCTTCGGCAAGCCTTCGGCCTCGGCCCATTCGGTCATCCATTCGGGATCGGGCACGAGGATGCCGACAAGGTGCGGGCGCTTGTCGCCATAGACCATCGCCTGCAAAATCTCGGGCTGCAGCGTCAGCATGCCCTCGACGCGCTGCGGCGACACATTGTCGCCCTTGTCATTGACGATCAGGTCTTTCTTGCGGTCGGTGATGACGATGCGGCCCTTGTCGTCGATATGCCCGATGTCGCCCGTGTGCAGCCATGCCCCCTTGTCCGGCTCCGCCGGATTTGGCACCAGCACCCGCGCGGTTTCGGCGTCGTTGCGCCAATAGCCTTTCATCACCAGCTCGCCGCGCACCAATATCTCGCCGTCGTCGGCGATGCGGACCTCGGTGTTCATCAGCGGCGGACCGACGGTGTCCATCTTGATCCCGGCACTGGGGCGGTTGCAGCTGATCACCGGCCCCGCCTCGGTCTGGCCATAGCCCTGCAGCAAGGTCAGCCCGATTGAATGGAAGAACACGCCGATTTCGGGATTGAGCGGTGCGCCGCCGGACACCAGCGCCTTCATCCGGCCGCCGAAACGCTTCTGGATCTTGGGCCGGAACAACTTGTCGAGGATCAGGTCGACCGGGCGATCGAGCACCCCCAGCCGCCGCTCATAATCCTTCTCGCCAACGCGCAGCGCCTGGCCCAGCATCCAGTTCGCGAGCTTGCCCTGCTTTTCGACCGATTTGATCATCCGCGCGCGGATCACCTCGAACAGCCGCGGCACGACAACCATGATCGTCGGCCGCGTCTCCTCGATGTTCGAAACGAGCTTTTCGAGCCCCTCGCTGTAATAAATTTGCGCGCCAACCATGATCGGCAGGAACTGCCCGCCCGAATGTTCATAGGCGTGACTCAATGGCAGGAACGACAGGAACACCTCTTCGTCGCCGATCCCGAAATCATTGACCAGCACTTCGGCGGCGCCCGCGGCATTGTGCAGGATCGCGCCATGATGCTGCATCACCCCGCGTGGCGCGCCGCCGGTGCCGCTGGTGTAGATCAGGCAGGCGGTATCCTCGCGCTTCATGGCGGCGCCGCGCGCCTGTGCCTCGGCCAGCCAGGCCTCGCCGCCCTGCACCAATCCGTCCCAGTCATGCACCGTGACATCGCCCTGCTGCCCGACGCGCAGGCTTTCCATGCTGATGACGATGTTCGCGTCGGACCGCATGACCGCGGGCATCAGCGTGCGCGCCAGCTTGGCGGTCGACACGATCACCGCCTTCGCGCCGCTGTTGTCCAGGATATGCTGGTGATCGCGTTCGGTGTTGGTGGTGTAGGTCGGCACGGTGATACAGCCCGCGGCCATGATACCCAGATCGGCGATGCACCATTCGGGGCGGTTCTCGCTGACCAGCACGACGCGGTCGCCGTCCTTCAGCCCCATCTCGCGCAGATTGTGCGCAAGCGCTGCGACCTGGTTGGCGACCTGCCGCCAGCTCAGCGGTTGCCACGCGCGATCGGCCTTGCGCCACAGGAACGGGTCTTCGCCGCCCTTGCCCGCGCGGTCGAAGAACATCGCGACCAGACTGGGAAAATGGTCGAGATGGGGGTTTTCCAGCTTCATGCCTGTCACTCTCCGCGAATATATATTCTTATCGTTGCTGCTTACCCCTGCGGCGGCGCGTCATCCACCGCCGATGTGCCGGGGCCGCGCGGGTCGGCGGCGCCGCGCCAAGTGCCGTTGACGCGCTCGACCGCATTCAGTTTCGATCCCAGGTCGGTCGGCGTCATGCTGTAGCCGAAGGGCTGCATCTTTGCCGCGAGGGCCTGCCCCGCTTCGATATCTTCGATCAGCACGCCCTTTTCGCCAAAATACAGGTTGGGCAGCTCCATCGCCGATTTGGCGTCGAGCCCCCAGTCGAGCACGCCGACCAGAACCTTCGTCACGTGCATGATGATGCGCTTGCCCCCCGCCGAGCCGACCGCCAGGATCGGCTTGTTGTCGGGACCGTAAACGATCGTCGGCGACATCGACGACAGCGGGCGCTTGCCCGCCTGGACGCGGTTGGCGGTCGGAACGCCGTTCACCGTCGGAGCGAGGTCGAAATCGGTGAGCTCGTTATTGAGGAAATAACCGCTCGCGATCAGGTGACTGCCGAAAATGCTCTCGATCGTCGAGGTCATCGACACGACATTGCCCGCCTGGTCAACCACGGCAAAATGGGTGGTGCCCTGCTCCGGAATCGGCGGCGCTTCGGCGCGCGGCTTTGCACCCGGAGGCGTGCCCGGTTCATAGCTTCCGGCGGCGCCAAAGGGCGAGATCAGCTGGCGGCGCTCGGCAAGATATTTCTTGTCGAGCAGCCCCGCCACCGGAACGTCGACAAAATCACCATCACCCAGATAGGCGCCGCGGTCGGCGTAGGACAGCTGCATCGCTTCGGCGAGGAGGTGCCAGCTCATGGGATTGTCCTTGCCCATCGCCTTCATGTCCCAGCCCTCGATCATGCCGAGGATGCCGAACACCGTCGTCGCGCCCGATGACGGCGGCCCCATGCCGCACACCTTGTACACGCGATAGGTTGTGCAGACCGCGGGACGCTCCTTGGCCTTGTAGGCAGCGACGTCCTTGACGGTCAGCGTCGCCTTGTTGCGGGGCGCATTGGCGACCGCGTCGCTGATCGCCTTGGCATTGGCGCCGGTGTAGAAAGCGCCGGGACCGCGCGCCGCGACGTCGCGCAGCAGCGCGGCATAGGCGGGATTGCGGATCCGCGTGCCAACCGGCGCAGGCTTGCCGTCGACATAATAGATGGCGCGCGCGTCGGGGAAATCTTTCCACAAAGGTTCAAAGCGCGTCATCCAGTTGTGCAGCACCGGGGTGACCTCGAACCCCTCCTCCGCCAGCTTGATCGCGGGCTGGAACAGCGCCGCCCATTCCAGCTTGCCCCATTTCTTGTGCGCCATTTCCATCAGGCGCATATTGCCCGGCACGCCGACCGACAGCCCGCCCGGGATGGCATCCGAATAACTGCGCGGCTTGCCGTCCGCGCCAAGGAAGCGATCGGGCTTCGCCGACGCCGGCGCCATTTCGCGGCCGTCGATCGTCGATATGCTGCCGTCCTTGGCGTCATGATGCAGCATCAGGCCGCCGCCGCCGATCCCGCTCGACTGCGGCTCGACCAAGGTCAGCACCGCGACCATCGCCACCGCCGCATCGGCGGCCGTGCCGCCCTGATGCAATATCTGCCGCCCCGCTTCGGTCGCACGCGAATCGGCGGACGAGGTCACGCTCTGGGCGAGCGCGGTGGATGGAAGGGTCAGGGTGAACAGGCTGATGGCAGCAAGGAGTCGTTTGATCATGCGCGCGACATTGGCGCGGGGGTCAATGTAGTGCAACCCCGTAGCCACTCCATCAACGGCGAGCGCTCAGTCGGTGCCAACCCCCACCGCGTCGATCACCCGCGCGAACCCGTCACGCACCGCGAGCTTTTCCAGCCCCAGCGCGATCCGTGCGGCGAGACCCGGCCCTTCATAAACCATTGCCGAGTAAATCTGCACCAGACTGGCCCCCGCGCGGATGCGCTCCCACGCTTGTTCTGCCGAGGCGATGCCACCCGCGGCAACCAGAGGCAGCCTGCCCCCGCCGGCAACGCGGAAATCGCGAACACGCCGGAGCGCCAGTTCGGCGAGCGGGGCGCCCGACAGGCCGCCCGCTTCCGCTGCATGGCGCGATGCCAGCGCCGGACGCGTGATCGTCGTGTTTGAGACGATCACGGCGGCCAAGCCCTTGTCGAGCGCGACGGCAACGATGTCGTCGATGTCGGCGGGCTCCAAGTCGGGGGCGACCTTCAGGAACACCGGCTTTGGCGCGCCTGCAGGCTGCGCCGCGGCGACGCCGTCGAGCAGCGCCTCGAGCGCGCCCCTATCCTGCAACGCGCGCAGCCCCGGCGTGTTCGGCGAACTGATGTTGACGGTCAGATAATCGGCGAGCGGCGCCATCGCCGCGGTCCCCTTCGCATAATCGGCGATGCGGTCGGCGCTGTCCTTGTTGGCGCCGATGTTGATGCCCAGCGGTACCGGCAAGCCGTGGCGGCGCAGGCACGCGATGCGCTCGGCCGCCTTTTCCTGCCCGCCATTGTTGAACCCCAGGCGGTTGATCACCGCGCCGTCCTCGACCAGCCGAAACAGCCGGGGGCGCGGGTTCCCGTCCTGGGGCAGCGGGGTCAGCGTGCCGACCTCGACAAAGCCGAACCCGAAATGCGGCATCGCGTGCGCAACGCGCGCGTCCTTGTCGAACCCGGGCGCCAGGCCGACTGGATTGGGAAAACGCAGCCCCGCGAATTCGGTCGCGAGCACCGGGCTCGTCAGCGCGGAGCGCGCCCGCGGCAGCGGCTGGAGCGCGGCGAGCGTCAGATTATGCGCCGCCTCGCCGTCGGTCGCATGAACCATCGGGCGGACAAGGGCATAGGCCGTGTCGGCGGCAGAAGCGAAGAGCGGCATGCCCCGCCATTGCGCGCCTCGCGCCGCTATGGCAAGCCCCCCGGATCGCCGAAAAGCCATCGGAAATCCCGGGAGAAAATCGTGTCGCAATTTCGTCGCTTTACTTGCCTGTCCACCGGTCTGGCGCTGTTGGCCCTCGCTGGGTGCGCACCGGCCGCGATCCAGCAATCCCCCACCACCGCCGCACCCGCCGCCGCGCCCGCAGGCGCGAATCTGGCGCAGTTTTTTGAAAATTTCGACGCCGCGCAGCTCTCGCTCAGCCCGCAGGGCAAGGCGTATCGCGGCATTCGCGACGCGGATTATGGCCGCTGGAACGACGTCGGCGAAGAAGCCGCGGTGGCGAACCACAAATTGCAGCAAGCGACCGCCGCCGCGATGCGCAGCAGCTTCGACCCGGCCACGCTGTCGGCGGACGAGGCGCTGTCGTTCGAGCTGTTCAACGCGCAGGCGGCGCGCGCCGAACGGCTGTTTCCGTTCCGCAACCACGGCTATGTCTTCGACCAAATGAACGGGCCGCAAAGCCAGCTTCCCGCCTTCCTGATCAACATCCACCGCGTCGCCAATGCTGCCGAGGCCGAGGCCTATGTCGCGCGCATCCGCGGGCTCGGCCCGGTACTCGACGCGCTGTCGGCCGAATCGGTGAAGCGCGCCGCCAACGGCGTGCAGCCGCCCAAATGGGTCTATGCCTATTTGATCTCCGACATCGGCAACTTGCAGGCGCCGAACAATGCGGTGATCGAAGATATCTCGGCAAAGGTCGCCAGGCTCGATATCGACGCCGCCGAAAAGGCGCGGCTGACCGCGGCGGCAAAGGCGGCTTGGGCCGAGAGCGCCGGTCCCGCCTATGGGCGCCTGCTCGCCGAAATGAAGCGCCAGCAGGCGAGCGCGCCGACGCAGGACGGGGTGTGGCGTCTGCCCGACGGCAAGGCCTATTATGAAGCGCTGCTTGCGAGCTACACCACCACGGACATGACCGCGACCGAGATCCACGACCTCGGCCTAGCGGAAGTCGCGCGCATCCATGGCGAGATGAAGGCGATCATGGCCAAGGTTGGTTTCAAGGGGACGCTGCAGCAGTTCTTCGAACATCTGCGCACCAGTCCGCAATATTATCACACGACGCGCGAGGCCTATCTGGCCGAGGTGGACCAACGCACCAAGGCGATGGAAGCGCGCCTCCCCGCCTTTTTCAACACGCTGCCCAAGGCCGCGCTGCAGGTGAAGGCGGTCGAGGCGTTCCGCGAAAAATCGGCAGGCAAGGCGTTCTACCAGTCGCCCTCGCCCGACGGGTCGCGCCCCGGCACCTATTATGTGAACCTCTACGACCTGCGCGACATGCCCAAGACCGAGCTGGAAGCACTCGCCTATCATGAGGGGGTTCCCGGCCACCACCTGCAGCGCGCGGTGCAGACCGAGCTCGCCGGCCTGCCGCCCTTCCGCCGCTTCGGCGGTTTCACCGCCTATACCGAAGGCTGGGGGCTTTATTCGGAGGATCTCGGTAAGGACATGGGCTTTTACACCGATCCCTACAGCGATTTCGGGCGGCTCGGCATGGAGCTGTGGCGCGCCTGCCGCCTCGTGGTCGACACCGGCATCCATGACAAGCGCTGGAGCCGCGAACGCGCGATCCAGTATCTGAAAGACAATACGCCGAACCCCGACGGCGACATCGAAAAGGCGATCGAACGCTATATCGTGTATCCGGGCCAGGCGACCGCTTACACCGTCGGCAAGCTCAAGATCATGGAACTGCGCAGCCGCGCCCAAGCGGCGATGGGTACCAAATTCGATTATCGCGCGTTTCACGACGTCGTGCTCGAATCGGGGCCGGTGCCGCTCGACATCCTCGAACGGCGCGTCGATGCGTGGATCGCCAGCCAAAAAAGCTAATTAAGAAACAAAGTTCGCGCTTGACGCGCAGGGATGAAACGCAAATGATTTGTTCCAGATAACAAGGCAGCCCGGGGAAAGGCTGTCAGGTCTGGGTTCGTCATGTCAGAAGCTTCACCCTCGCACGCAGGCGTGGACGGCGTTGCGCCGTTCGAACTGCACTATTTTCCGCCCGATCCCGATCTGGCGGACATGGTGTCGAGTTTCTATTTCGCACGGCTGAACCTGCCGAAATTCGACGAATATGAACGTGCCGACCGGCCGCAGTTCCGCTTCGTGACGAACGCCGATGGCGAATATATCTTTGCCGATGGCCATACTGCCCCGGTATCGCGCGCGATCATCATCGGTCCGACCAGCGGGCGGGTGCGCGCGATCAGCCATTGCCCGGCGCAATTGTTCGGTTTCGGCCTGCTGCCCGCGGGATGGGCGGCGCTGATGGGCGACGACGCCGAAAAGCTGACCGACCGCGCGATCGACGCGGTCCAGCGCTTCGGGCCGTGGATCGAAGAGGTTGCGGCGGCTTTGGAGCAGGCGCCCGATATCGACGCGCGGCTGGTGATCGGCAATAACTTCGCGCGCGAGGTGCTGACGCGCGGCGAGGCGGCGCCGCTGTGGTTCATCCGCACCGTCGACGAGTGGCTGACCGCATCGCCTTCGCCGCAGGTCGCCGACCTGGTCGATGCGACCGGCATGTCGATCCGCTCGGTCGAGCGGATGACCAAACATTATTACGGCCTGTCCCCACGGATGCTCGCGCGCAAATATCGCGCCGTCCGCGCCGCGTCGGCACTGGCACGCGGCGAAGGGCTCGACGCCGCGCAACTTGGCGACGCCTTTTACGACCAGTCGCACCTGATCCGCGAGATCAAGCGCTTCGCCGGTGCCACCCCGGGCCAGCTGAGCAAGCCGACCTCTTATACCGAGGCGACGACCAAGGGGCGCAAGCAGCTTGCAGGCAAGGTCAGCCCGCTGGTTTCGGAGACGTAGACCCAACAACCCCAATCGTCATCACGAGCGCAGCGAAGCAATGACGATTGAGGCCTTCGCGGCTCCACCCGCACCCCGTTAACCATCAAAATGTGATCCGGGCCTTTTTTGGCGCTTTCGTCCAATCGCGAATCGGTCGGCGCGCGTAGTTCACCCCTGCGACCCAGAAGAGCTCATCCTCTGACGAGGACTGAGACCTTCATCTCGGCACTCATTTGGCCCCGGCCAGATGGGTGCCTTTTTTTCTTGGTGCCCCGCAAATGCCGCTTGGTTGCACCGCGGCACGGCTTCACCTATATAAGTGGAGTAATTTACTCCAGTTAAGAATCGTTCGCAGTTTGCGAGCGGAGAGATGATGCGCCTGTCCAACCTTGCCGATTACGCCGTGGTGCTGATGAGCGCCGCCGCCCGCCAGTGCGGTTCGGTGCCGCTCCATGCCGCGCTGCTCGCCGAACAGACAGGGATCCCCGGGCCGACCGCGCAGAAACTGGTGAGCGGCCTCGCACGCGCCGGCCTGCTCGTCGCGTCGCGCGGCAGCGGCGGCGGGGTGCGGCTGGCGCGGCCCGCGGCCGCAATCAGCGTAGCCGACATCATCGAAGCGGTCGAAGGCCCGATCGCCCTCACCGCCTGCGTCGCCGACGGGCGCCACGATTGCTCGCTCGAGGGCAGCTGCAAGGTGCAACCGCATTGGGGCGTTGTGAACGGCGCGGTGCGCGGCGCGCTCGCAGAGATCAGTTTGGCGAGCCTCGCCGTCGCCCCCGGGCAGACGGGGGCCGCTGGAGGCTCTATTCCAGCATCGCCGAGTAAAACGAAAGCGGCCGCGTTGGGAGTCACGTGCCTCCCAACGCCCTTCGCGGGGGCGACGAGTTAAAGATATGACCGACAACACCGAAACCCGCATCAAGGACCAGGCCGCGCATGATGCCGCCGCTAAGGTCGCCGATTACGAACATGGCTGGTCCTCGGCCATCGAGTCCGACTTCGCGCCCAAGGGGCTGACCGAAGATACGGTACGCTTCATTTCGGTGAAGAAGAACGAGCCCGAATGGATGCTCGACTGGCGGCTGAAGGCGTTCCGCCACTGGCAGACGATGGAGACCCCCGACTGGGCGAAGCTCAACGTCCCGCCGATCGATTACCAGGACGCGTACTATTACGCCGCCCCCAAGCCGAAGCCGAAGCTGTCGTCGCTCGACGAGGTCGATCCCGAAATCCTCGAAGTCTATAAAAAGCTCGGCATCCCGATCGAGGAGCAGAAGGTGCTCGCGGGCGTCGAGGGCGCGCGCAAGGTCGCGGTCGACGCGGTGTTCGACAGCGTCAGCGTCGCGACGACCTTCCGCGAGGAGCTGAAGCGCGCGGGCGTCATTTTCCTGTCGATCTCCGAAGCGATCCGCGAATATCCCGAGCTGGTGAAAAAGTGGCTCGGCAAGGTCGTGCCGATGCACGACAATTATTTTGCGACGCTCAATTGCGCGGTCTTTTCGGACGGCACCTTCGTCTATGTGCCCGAGGGCGTCCGCTGCCCGATGGAACTCAGCACCTATTTCCGCATCAATGCCGAGAATACGGGGCAGTTCGAGCGGACGTTGATCATCGCCGACAAGGGCGCTTACGTCAGCTACCTCGAAGGCTGCACCGCGCCGATGCGCGACGAGAACCAGCTCCACGCCGCGGTCGTCGAACTCGTCGCGCTCGACGACGCCGAAATCAAATATTCGACCGTCCAGAACTGGTATCCGGGCAATGCCGAGGGTCTTGGCGGCATCTATAATTTCGTGACCAAGCGCGCGCTCTGCCAAGGCGCGAGAGCCAAGGTGTCGTGGACGCAGGTCGAAACCGGCAGCGCGATTACGTGGAAATATCCGAGCTGCGTACTGAACGGCGACGACAGCGTCGGCGAATTCTATTCGGTCGCGGTCACCAACAATTACCAGCAGGCCGACACCGGCACCAAGATGATCCACAATGGCAAGCGCACGCGCTCGACCATCGTCAGCAAGGGGATCAGCGCGGGCAAGTCGAACAACACCTACCGCGGCATTGTTCGCGTGGCGCCCAATGCCGAGGGCGTGCGCAACTTCACCCAGTGCGACAGCCTGCTTTTAGGCAGCAGCTGCGGCGCGCATACGGTGCCGTACATCGAAGTCCGCAACCCGAGCGCGACTGTCGAGCATGAAGCGACGACGAGCAAGATCAGCGACGACCAGCTTTTCTACGCGATGCAGCGCGGGCTGGGGCAGGAAGAAGCGGTGGCGCTGATCGTCAACGGCTTTGCCAAGGAAGTGCTGCAGCAGCTGCCGATGGAATTTGCGGTCGAGGCGCAGAAGCTGCTGGGGATCAGTTTGGAAGGAAGCGTCGGATAATGTCTATCAGGCTCTTACTTCCCGCCGGTGTCAGCCTGGCGCTCCTTTCTGCCTGCGGCGATGCTGGTTCGGCGGGTGACGGCGCCTTGGTCGATACGGCAACGCTCGTCGAGCAATTGCCGCCCGAGGTTCGCGGCGCCGTGACTTCTTATGAGCGCGACCTGTTGAGCGCCGCGGCGAGCTACAAGGCCGAGTTTGGCCGCTGGCCGGTCAGCTTTGCCGAAGTGGCTTCGATCTCCGGCGCGCGCGAGGTTGCGGTTAACCTTCTCGCCGACGGCATCGGCGAGCAAATTCCCTTTGCAAGCCGCGAGACCGCGGAAAAAGCCGCAAGCGCCGTCATCGGCACCGCCGAACGGCGAGTTCTGGACCAGATGAAAGCCCAAGATGCTGCAAATCAATAACCTCCACGCCACTGTCGCCGACAAGCCGATCCTGAAGGGGCTGTCGCTCGCCATCAATGCGGGCGAGATTCATGCAATCATGGGACCCAACGGCGCGGGCAAGTCGACGCTGTCCTACGTGCTCGGCGGGCGCCCGGGCTATGAAGTCACCGACGGTTCGGTCGATTTCGACGGGCACGATCTGCTCGACATGGACCCGCACGAACGCGCCGCCGCCGGCCTGTTCCTCGGTTTCCAATATCCGGTCGAAATCCCCGGCGTGTCGAACGTCCAGTTCCTGCGCGAGAGCCTCAACGCCCAGCGCAAGGCGCGCGGCGAAGAGCCTTTGTCGGGCGGCGACTTCCTGAAACTCGCGCGCGAGAAGGCGGGGCTGCTCAAGCTCGACATGGACATGCTCAAGCGCCCGGTGAACGTCGGCTTTTCTGGCGGCGAGAAGAAGCGCAATGAGATGGTGCAGATGGGCATCCTCGACCCGAAGCTCGCGATCCTCGACGAGACGGACTCGGGTCTCGACATCGACGCGCTGCGCGTCGTCGGCGACGGGATCAATGCGATCATGCGCCGCCCCGACAAGGCGGTACTGCTGATCACCCATTATCAGCGCCTGCTCGACTATGTGCAGCCCGATTTCGTCCACGTCCTCGCCGCCGGCCGCATCGTCAAATCCGGCGGCCCCGAACTCGCGCACGAGCTTGAGGAACATGGCTATGCGGAGATCGCCGCTTGAGCGTGACCGCCCTCCCCACCCGGCGCGACGAAGCGTGGCGCTATAGCGACATCGACGCGGTCGTGGCGGCCTGGCCGCTGCCCGCGCCCGAGGGCATCATCGTGCCCGCGGGCGGCGACTTCAAGCGTGCGATCGTGCAGGATGCGGGCGCGATCCATCAGATCGAGATGAGCATCGGCAAGGGCGCGACCGCATCGCTGCACGTCCTAAACATCGGCGGTGCCTATGGCCGCATCGAACTTGCGGTGACGCTGCACGAGGGCGCAGACTTCCAGCTCGGCGCCGCGCAGATCGGCGGCGGCGAGCAGAATCTGGAGATCGTCACCACGGTCACCCATGCCGAGCCCGGCGCGACCTCGCGGCAGGTCGTGCGATCGGTGCTCGGCGGCACCGCGACGGGAACCTATCTGGGCAAAGTCGCCGTCGCGCGCGATGCGCAGCAGACCGACAGCGAACAGGATGTAAAAGCGATGCTGCTGAACCGCAGCGCGGCCGCCAACGCCAAGCCCGAATTGGAAATCTTCGCCGACGATGTGAAATGCGCGCACGGCTGCGCGATCGGCGAACTGGATGCGATGGCGCTTTATTATTTCCAGTCGCGCGGGCTTCCCCCCGCCGAAGCGAAGAAGATCCTGCTGCAAGCCTTCGTCGCAGGCGTCTTTGACGGCGCCGAGGATGAGGAGAAATTGCAGGCGCTCGCGCTGGCCAAGCTGGGGGAATTGGTGTGAACACCGCGACCGCCCTCCGTACCTTCCCCGACGTCCGCGCCGACTTCCCCGGCCTGACCCCCGGCTGGCACTATCTCGACACCGCCGCGACCGCGCAAAAGCCGCAGGACGTGATCGACGCCACCGTCAACGCAATGGGCCGCGACTATGCGACTGTTCACCGCGGCGTCTATGCGCGTTCGGCCGACATGACGCTCGCCTATGAGGCGGCGCGGCGGCGGATCGCGGGCTTTATCGGAGCTAAGGACGATCAGATCGCGTTCGTGCGCGGCGCGACCGAGGCGATCAACCTTGTCGCTTACTCGCATGCGAATAAGGGTCGCGTGCTGCTGTCGGTGCTCGAACATCATAGTAATATCGTGCCGTGGCAGCTTGCGGGCTGGCAGGTCGATGTGTGCCCGCTGACCGCCGACGGTTGCATCGACCTTGACGCCGCCGAAAAGCTGCTGACCACCGAACACACGATGGTCGCCTTCGCACATGTCTCGAACGTGCTCGGCAGCCCGCTCGACGTCGCGCGCGCGGCAGAGCTGGCGCATCGCGTCGGCGCCGAACTGCTGGTCGACGGCTGCCAGGCGGTGCCGCGGCTCCCCGTCGACGTCGCAGCGCTCGGCTGCGACTATTATGTTTTCTCGGGCCACAAGCTTTACGGGCCGACCGGCGTCGGCGTGCTGTGGAGCGATAAGCTCGACAGACTGCCGCCGTGGCAGGGCGGTGGATCGATGATCGACCGCGTGACCTTCGAAAAGACGAGCTACGCCCCCGCCCCCACCCGCTTCGAGGCCGGAACGCCGGCGATTGTCGAGGCGCTGGGGCTGGCGGCAGCGGTCGATTACGTCGAGGCGATCGGCGTCGAGGCGATCCATGCCCATGAGTGCGCGCTGGTCGGAAGCTTGCGCGAAGCGCTCGCACGGCGCAACAGTATCACCCTCTATGGCCCTGAAAACAGCGCAGGAATCGTGAGTTTTGCCATGGCGGGGGTTCATCCGCACGACATCGGCACTATCTTGGACGAAAGCGGGGTCGCGATCCGCGCCGGACACCATTGCGCACAGCCGCTGATGGAGCATCTGGGCGTCGCCGCGACCGCGCGCGCGAGTTTCGGTTTGTACAGCAATGACGACGATGTGGCGGCACTGATCGATGGCCTTTCCCGCGTCGAGAGGATTTTCGGATGAGCGAGGACCGCATGATCAAGGTCGAGGAAGTCACGAGCGTCGAGGCGCCGCCCAAGGCGCGCGTCGAAGATGTCGAGACGGCGCCCGAGAAATTGGAACGCAAGCGCGACTATCTTGAGGGTTTCCTTGCTGCCAAGCCCGCGGCGGTCGATCCGCACGGCGTCGGCGGCGACCTGTACGAGGCCGTGGTCAACGCGCTTAAGGACATTTACGATCCCGAAATCCCGGCGAACATCTACGACCTTGGCCTGATCTATAATGTCGAGATCGACGAGGGCCATGCGGTCGTCACCATGACGCTGACCACCCCGCATTGCCCCGTCGCGGAATCGATGCCTGCCGAGGTCGAACTGCGCGTCGGCGCGGTGCCGGGGGTCGGCGATGCCGAAGTCAATCTGGTCTGGGATCCACCATGGTCGCCCGCGAACATGAGCGACGAGGCGCGATTAGAGTTGGGGATGTTGTGATGACCGAAACCAAAACACCCGACAAGCCCAGAGCGGCCCGCCCCGCCGCGGTCACGCTGACTCCCAACGCCGAAGCGCGCGTTGCCAAGCTGATGGCGGCCGCGCCCGCCGGCGCGATCGGGGTCAAGCTGTCGACGCCGCGCCGCGGCTGTTCGGGCCTTGCTTATTCGGTTGACTATGTAACCGCGGAGCAAAAGTTCGACGAGAAGATCGAAACGCCGGGCGGCATCTTCTACATCGACGGCGCGTCCGTTTTGTACCTGATCGGCAGCACGATGGACTGGGTCGAGGACGACTTCGCTGCCGGTTTCGTATTCGAAAATCCGAACGCGAAAGGCGCCTGCGGCTGCGGGGAAAGCTTCACCGTTTGACGATGATTGTTCGCGACGCGCGGCTTGACGATATCGGCGCCTGGGCGGCCATGCGCGCCCGATTGTGGCCCGACGCAGCGGCGGCGGAGCTCGCCAGCGAATTGCCGGCAATGCTGGCCAACCCGACCTTGTGGAATTTCATGCTGACCGACGCGGACGACCGGGCGGTCGGTTTCGCCGAAGTGCAGTTGCGGACGATGTTCGACGGTTGCGTCGGGCCGCCTTATCCGCACATCGAGGGTATCTGGATCGACGCCGGGCATCGCCGCGCCGGCGCCGGACGCCGGCTGCTCGCCGCGATCGAGGAGCGCGCGCGCAGCGGCGGCTATTTACAGATCGGATCGGATGTCGAGCTCGACAATCTGGGCAGCCAAGCATGGCACGAAGCCTGCGGGTTCGGCGAAGAGGCGCGCACGATCCTCTACGCGAAACCGCTCGACTAACGACAGACGGTCCAGCCCGCGGTGCGTTCTGCCATGTCGAAGTGGAAATGGTCGGCGTGGGCCTGATTATAGTCGGGTGACAAGACGGTGCTGAACAGCCCGCACGACCCGTCGCGCACCGCGTGCAGAAACTCGCGGCGCACATCGGCGTCATTCCAGTCGTTGATCAGCGAAATCCGCGTTCCATCGGCCAGGACGAAAGCCGAAATGTCGATCGCATTCGCGGTCGAATGTTCGCTCTGGGCTTCGCGGCCCGCAATCTTGCGGCAGTTGTAGCTGCCGAGATTTTCCAGCGCGACGACCTTTTGCCCGAAATATCTCTGCGCCAGCGGCTGGACGACGTCGCGGTTCCACAGCGCCATCGCGATCGAGACGGCGCAGCCCGGCGCCGCGTTCGAGGGCCGCATCGTCGGCACGAAACGATCGCCGGTCAGCACCATCCGCTGCGCCGCGCGGCACACGCCCTCGCCGATGACCGGTCGCCGCCCATACCCCGCGCCGGCGCGGTCGAGCGCGGCAAAGCAAGCGTCGTTGTCGCTGACCATCGCCACGAGCTTGCGGTGCGTCGCCCAGCCTTGCGGATGCGCGAGCTCGAAGCGCGCGGTCGGCATATGTTCGGGATGATCGCGAACCCACTGCATGGCGCGGATGGCGCCCAGGGCCAGCAACACCGCAATGGCGAACCAGATCAGATAGGGCCGGGCGCTTTTCACCTCGTTTCAATGGGGTGAAGCGCTCCCCTGTGCAAGCTCAGAGCGGTTCGAACGTCACCATCAGCCCGTCTTTGGGGCGCGGAATCGGCAGCACCTGCCATTTCGGCTCGTAACCCGGCGCGACGACGATGCGGTGCGTCGTGATCACATGATGGAAAAAGATCTTCGCCTGCATATAGGCGAAGTGCAGCCCCAGGCACATATGCGCACCGCCGCCGAACGGCACCCACGCATATTTGTGCCGCTCGCGCGCGACCTCGGGCGAAAAGCGCATCGGGTCGAATTTTTCGGGCTCGGGCCAATGTTCGGGCATCATGTGAGTGAACGCCGGGCTGACCCCGACCGAGGTTCCGGCGGGGATCAGGTAGCCGCCATATTCGAAATCCTTGAGCGCGCGGCGCGGAAAGCTCGGGACCGGCGGTACCAGCCGCAGCGCTTCCTTGAACGCCCATTCGGTCAGTTCCAGTTCGCCCAGGCTGTTGTGGCCGACGCCTTCGCCCGCCGGCGACACCGCCAGCATTTCTTTGCGCAGCTTGTCCTGCCATTCGGGATGCTTGGCGAGCATCCACACCAGCGACGTGATCGAGCTGGTGATCGTGTCGTGCGCCGCCATCATCAGGAAATTCATGTGATCGACGATCGCATCGGCGCTCATGTAGTCACCGTTGTCGTCGCGGGCGCGGCAGATCTGACTGAAAATGTCTTCGCCGGTTCCTTCGCGGCGTTCGGGCACCATGCGCCCGAAATAGTCGACCAGATAGGCGCGTCCTTTCGCGCCGCGTCCCATCGCGGTGAACGGCATCGGCACCCGAACAACGCCGATCGACGCCTGCACCATGTCGACAAAGGCCTTGTTCACCTTGTCGGCTTCGGGACCAAAGGGGATGCCGAGGAAGCTGGTTGCGGCCAGGTCGAGCGTCAGTTTCTTGATCGCCGCATAAAATTGGAACGTCTGACCGCTCCACGACGCGACGCGATCCTTGATGCCTTCGTTCAGCGATTCGGCATAGTGGCGCATCGGTTCGGGCTTGAACGCCACCGACAGCACCTTGCGGTCGGCGCGATGCTTTTCAAAATCCATCAGCATCAACCCGCGCGGGAACAGCAGGTTGAGTACCGGTCCCCAGCCCTGTTCGGACGAAAAAATCTTGTCGCGGTCGAACATCACCAGCTCGTTCGCTTCGGGTCCGTGGAGCGCGACGCTGCGCCCGCCGAAGCTGTTGTTGCGATAGACGCGGCCATATTTGGCGACCATCCGCATCGTGAAGCCCCGATAATCGCTGAGCTGCTCCAGCGTGTTACCGATGACCGGATAACCATCCTCGCCGGGAATATGGTCGAGAAGATGGTTGGGATTGCGCGGCAGCCAATGCTGCGTTTCCGGGCCGAAACGGGCTTCGGACCATTCGATCTTGGTGGGCGCGTTCATCGGTTCATCCTCGTTCGCTCGACTATCTACGTCAGGACTAACTCACTACTGACACTGTTGCAAGTAATGCCGGGAGCGGCGCGCGCCACCATTCACCGCAAATTCAACTCGACTCGCACAGCGTTGCAGCAAGTTCCCCGATCCCGCGGGTACGAAAAAGGAATGGCGTCATGCCGGTAAAGATCAAAGGTCCACTGTCGGTCACATTGGGGGCGCTGGCCACGACCACGCTCGGCGGCTGCTATTACGGCGATGTCTATGGCGCGGGCTATGCGTCCGGCGGCGACTGCGCGGCGCGGTACGGCAGCAGCTATTACGACTATGACGGCTACGCCTATGACGACGGCTATGGATATGACTGCTACGACGCGTCCGATTACGGCGGCGGCTTCGTCAATATCGGGTTCGGCGGCGGCTGGTACGACGATTACTATTATCCGGGTTACGGACTCTGGATGTTCGACCGTTATCGCAACCGTTACCCGCTGCGCGACCGCTATCTGAACTATTGGGGCGGACGCCGCGCTTGGTGGAAACATCATGGCGGGCGCGGCCACGGCCAGCCGGGCCGACCCGGGGGCTGGACCCGCGGCGACGGCGACGGACGGCCCGGCGACGGACGGCCCGGCGGCTGGCAGCGCGGCGAGCGAGATCGCGACGGCCCCCGCGGCACCCGGCCCGGACGGA
>FWPV01000443.1_pt1 | contig 109197 bp, 106 predicted proteins | sample 2228371 | NCBI WGS metagenome assembly FWPV01 (sample SAMEA103939776, study PRJEB20133) | metagenome
CAACCCCGAGCCGAATAACGAACGCACAGAATAGGATAATGAGCATGACTAATTTCCACTTTGGCTTTGGCCTTCTCGCAGTGGACATTTTCAATTGTTATACCTATTACTTTAACAACTGTCAAGTAATTTACAAATTCGCCTTTCAACTAAAAACAAATGTTGATAACAACGGCGGAATCCCGGAAAAGTTGCGCCGGTTTGCAAATCAGCAGAGCGTTGATAAACTTAAAACCGAGAATCAACTGGGTGTGGCTAAAGTAGTAGTAATTAAACAAAAGAAAGGAGCGGTATGAATGTAACCGAGGCGATTCATCAACGCCGGGCGTATCGGTCGCTAGCCCCAGCAAATATTACCGAAGACCTCATCCGGGATTTAGCAACCCATGCCCAACTGGCACCCACTTGCTTTAATAATCAACCGGCGAGATTTGTGTTTGTATATGACCAAGATGTATTGAATCAACTTAAACCGGTTTTCAGCAAAGGCAATGAGTGGTGCGATAACGCCTCAATGGTCATTGCGGTCTTTGCGGAAAGGGAGGCGGACTGCGTAATAAAAGAACGGGAATACTACCTCTTTGACACCGGGATGGAAACCGCCTTTTTAATCTTGCGGGCAACTGAACTTGGTCTGGTCGCCCACCCGATCGCCGGCTACAACCCGCAAAAGGTGAAAGAATTACTCAGAATCCCACAACAATTCAATCTTATCACCTTAATAATAGTTGGTAAACACTCCGAAACTATCAGCCCGCTTCTCTCGGAAAAACAGATTGAGTGGGAAAAGAAACGCCCCGAACGACTTCCTCTGGAAGAAGTGGTCTTTATTAATCAATTTTTAGAGAAAACCCGGTAATTCTTAACCCCCAATTGAAAGGTCGGTGCCACCGGGAAAATACTACCTGAACTGAGTCTCATATTTGACTTTGCTTAAATAGTGCTTAAACTTAAACAGTGAATTATGACTTTCTTTATTATCCTCCTCATTTTAGCGGGGCAAACAACTGTTCAAGGGGACCTTAAACTAAATCTGGACCAGCTGGTGTATTCTCTTCCCGATAATACCCTTGGGCTGGAACTAACTTATGAAATCCCCTTTAGCTCCCTTTTATTTCAGAAGGAAGATAACCGCTTTCTCGCCCGCTACCGGATTCTTTTAGAAATTTATGATAAACAAGGCGATATCCTTAACGCTGAGGTGTGCGAAAAAAAGATAACCACTCCCGAATACGAAAAAACTGTAACTCAAGACTCCTTTGCCCGGGAGGTGTTATTCTTTTCAATCTCTCCCTCGGCGGTTCGGGCACAGGTAAGGGTCTTTGACCTTCTCAGCGAACGCTGGGCAACAGCCCGGTTCCCAATAGAGAAACAAAACCGCACCCTCCTCCTTCGCCTTTTGAAATCGGGTCAGCCCAATCCGACGCGGACTTACGGTTACAATGACACCATAATAATAGTAGCCGAGGCAAAAGACCACTTTTTTCTCACTCCGGCAGGCGAGACTGTCGGGTTCACTATTAAAAAAGGCAAAAGAAGAGTTGCGAGCGCAGCTTTCCCGTTAACTAAACAAAATGGCAAACTCCAGGCGCTATTCGCCCTTCCGGTCAATGACTCATTGGGTAACCCCCTGTTGTTTTCTGGCGATTATATTGTTGAGGCTACCCGCTCCAATCAATCCCCCATTACCGCCACCACCCGGTTTACCGTCAACTTATCATTTTTTTATGATGACAGCCTTTGGGCGGTGAAGGTTGACCAACTCCTTTATATCGCCACCTACGAGCAGATAAAGAAATTAAAGAAAACCCCGAAACCCCAGCGGCAAGAGGCGTGGAAAGAATTCTGGCAACCAAAAGACCCAAACCCATCAACCGAGATAAATGAAAATGAGGAGGAGTATTTTCAACGCATCGCTTATTGTGAAAAGCATTTCCGCCACGGCGACCGTGGCTATCGGAGTGACCGAGCTCGGGTCTATGTTACCTATGGACCGCCGGATGAGATTGAATCAAGGCCATTTGATATTGACCGACCTGCCGAAGAAATCTGGTATTACTACCAGACCAGACAGCGATTTGTATTTGTTGACCGATTCGGTTCCGGAGAGTTTATCTTAGTAAATCCTCAAAGGTGGTAAGAAATGTTCTTGGGCTTTATCTTTGGTTTAATTCTGCAAACCCAATCACTACAATTCTCCCTGGATTGGGCTACGTTTTCCGAGAAAAGTGATTCTAATCGGGTTGAGTTTTATTATGGCGTCCCTTATCGCCAGCTCCATTTTGATTTGGTCGGGGAAGAACTGCTCGCCCATTTTCTTGTAGAATTTGAAATGAAGGGAATCAATAATGCTTTTTACGAAACGGGCAGTATTAAAAAGCGGGCGCGAATTAAAAGTTTTCAGGAGGCTTTTGCCACCCAAAAGATTTTCATTGACCAGTTCAGCATCCTGGCTCCCTCCGGGAATTATGAAATCCGGGCGACTATCAAGGACTCTCTTCGCCGCGGGACGATAATCGATACCATCACCGTTCCCACTTTCTCGGAAAAACCTTGCTTAAGTTCAGTTCTCTTAGGAGTCGGGGTGCTAACTGATACCGCTACCGGCAGATTTGTGGTCATTCCCAACCCGGGACGCCGTTACACTTCAGTCTATAGTGGAAAAGGTCTTGGTCCCGGGGGTAAAAGGCTCTATGCCTATTTTGAGGCATATGGACTTTCGCCAGCGGTAGAAGCTTATGAACTCCGCTACTTTTTACTTTCCACCCCCAAAAAAGATACCGTCACCGCTTCACCTCCGATTACCCGAAACAAAACTGGCACAAAGATGGCGACAACCTTAGAACTGAATATTGATAGCCTTAAGCCCGGTTCTTATAGCTTATTAGTCCAACTGTCCGCCCCGGCGCACGGTGAGTTTGCCCTGACCCAGACCGAGTTTACCATTGTTAGTGAGCAAACTCCAATAGCCACCCCCTATCAATTTAACCCTTCACCGACTGAGGCGCGTTATGCCCGCGAGTTAGAGTATATCGCTACCCCCCGAGAACTTGCCTATTACCAGAACCTTTCCGAGGAAGGTAAATCCGCCTATCTCGCCTGGTTTTGGTCAAAACATAATCTCAGCGAGTTCGCCCGCAGGATGGCGTCTGCCGAAATGCGTTTCCGCACCGCCCGCACCCCTGGGACTAAAACCGACCGGGGCAGAATTTATGTCAAATATGGTGAACCAGACGCGGTTGAAAGAAAAACAATGGAAATGGAAATCAAACCCCGGGAATACTGGTTTTATTATCAACAAGGGTTAACATTTGTATTTATTGACCTTGGTGGTAATGGCGACTTCCGACTCGTCTGGACTAACAGCCCGGATGAACCACCCACCGGGCTAGAGAACCTCTTAACCGCAGAAGAAAAAGACCGATTTCGCTAATATGACGCCAAGTTCTCTTAAAGCCTTGGTGGAGTTCAACCCGTTCAAAAGGGAGTGGTGTGAGGTGAAAGAGGGATTAAACCTCCGCCCCTCTGAGCTGGTGATTGTCAATGATGGCGAAGGAGAAGATTTAGGAAAGGTCCTACTTCTACACCCGAACCGCCAGCAGTTAACCGACGGTATGGTGGTGAGAAGGGCTAATGGCGATGAGTTAAAAAGCTGGTCCGAACTGAAAAAAGAGGCCGAGCTGGCGTTAGGAATCTTTCAGCGTTTAAAGAAGAAATATAACCTAAATATAAAAGTAATAACGGTCCATTGGCGATTAGACAAAACCAAGGTGTGCTTTTATTTTATATCAGAAAAATCTTTAAATTTTCGGAAGTTCCACAAAGACCTTGCGGCTATTTTAAAAGAAAGTTGCTCCGCCCCCCCATCGCTTCGGGTTGCAATTAAACAAATAGGGATGCGGGACTACACCCGTTATCTCGGTGGTATTGGTCTCTGTGGCCGGGTGATATGCTGTCATCAGTTATTGTGGGAGATGAAGCCGATTACTTTGCGGATGGCGCGACAGCAAAAACTGTTTGTTGACCCGAGCAAAATCTCGGGATTCTGCGGCAAACTCCTCTGCTGCCTGGCTTACGAAAAAGAAGCCTATCAAGAACTAATTGGGGTTAAAGAGACCGAAAGCAAATCCGATGAGAAATAACCAGCAACTCGCCGCCCTCGCCCAGAAAGAAGGGCTTACTTTAAAAGAATTAAACCGGTTAATAAAAATCGGTCAAATTGTTATTTTAAAAAACCGAAGGCGAAAAATCGCCCCGGTGGCAATTGGCAGTAGAACCCGGGTGAAGGTCAACGCCAATATTGGCACCTCTCCGGACCGAGCCGACCTAAAAACCGAATTGGAAAAACTCCGAGTGGCGATTGCTTGCGGTGCCGATACCGTGATGGACCTTTCGGTTGGTGGCGATGTTGATGAGGTTCGCCGGGCAATCATCCAAGAATCAACCGTCCCGATTGGGACTGTGCCAATTTACCAGGTTGCCTTGGATGCGAAAAAACACCACTTATCATTCCCCGAGATTAAGGTCAAGGACATCTTCAAGGGGGTTGAAAAGCATATTACTGATGGGGTAGATTTTATCACTGTCCATTGTGGTATCACCAAGAACACCCTTGAGACGCTTCGTTCTCAGCGTCGGCTCGGAGGCGTGGTTAGTCGGGGTGGAACAATGATGATTGAATGGATGCGCTACAACCGAAAAGAAAACCCCTTTTATGAGTATTATGATGAGCTCCTCACTCTGGCAAAGGAGTTCCAAGTTACCCTTTCCTTAGGCGATGGGTTACGACCGGGTGCCTTGGCCGACGCGACCGACGAAGCCCAGATTCGGGAACTGGTTACCATTGGGGAACTGGTTCAGCGCGCTCGGGCTTCTGGTGTTCAAGTAATGGTTGAGGGTCCGGGTCATATTCCCCTTGACCAAATTGAGGCAAATGTCCGATTAGAAAAGGTGGTGTGTGATGGGGCACCTTTTTATGTCTTAGGACCACTGGTAACCGATATCGCCTGCGGCTATGACCATATCACCAGCGCCATCGGTGGCGCGGTCGCCGCCTGGTTTGGTGCCGACTTTCTCTGTTATGTAACCCCCTCCGAACATCTCGGCTTACCCGATGTTGAAGATGTTCGCGAAGGTGTCATTGCCGCCCGCATCGCCGCCCACGCTGCGGACATCGCCCGCCATCACCCTGGGGCGATAGACTGGGACAACCGCCTCTCCCGATTTCGTTTCAACCTCAACTGGAAGAAAATGATTGCAGCGAGTATTGACCCTAAACGGACAAAGGCTATACTTTCCCTTTCTAATTCCCGAGCTAATGGTGCATGCACGATGTGTGGTGAATTCTGTGCAATAAAGAAAACTAAGGAGACACTTTATGATTAAACCAAAATATAAACTCTATACGCCAGGACCGGTTGCGGTTCCCAAAGAGTATCTTCAGGAACTTGAGACTGACTTGGTATACCACCGGGAAGAGTCCTTCCGGGCTCTCCAGGACGCGGTAACTAAAGGACTGGCTCAGGTATTTATGACTACTCAACCGGTTTATGTGCTCACCGCTTCAGGTACCGGGGCAATGGAGGCGGCGGTTTGCAACCTGGTCAGCCCGGGCGACCGGGTGGTAGTCGCTCGCGCCGGAAAATTTGGAGAGAGGTGGCGGGAACTGGCGATTCGCTATGGTGGTTATGTTGACGAACTCGTCCGACCTTACGGCGAATCCATCCCCCCCGATGAACTGGAACGAAAACTCAAAAGCAACGATGCTACCCGTTGTGTGTTTACCACCCTCACCGAGACCTCAACCGGAGCGATAAACGATATTAAAGCCTTCGGTGAAATCTGTTATCGGCTAAACCGGATTTTGATTGTTGATGCCATCGCTGGCTTAGGTGCTGACGAACTCCAAATGGACGCCTGGCATATTGATGTTGCCCTTGGTGCAACTCAAAAGGGACTGGCGGTTCCGCCCGGTCTCTCATTTATCGCCCTCTCCCCGCGCGCTTGGGAGCAGGTACAGAAATGCAAAAACAGCCGGTTCTACTTTGACCTTCGTCAGTATCAGCAGTTTGCGGAAAAAGGTCAGACCCCTTGGACCCCGGCAATCTCCATCTATTATGCCCTCAACCTTGCTCTAAAGAAAATCAACCGTCGTGGTATCAAAAAAATCTGGGAGGAAAAGAAAAGAGTCGCCCAGTGGACACGGGAAACGGTAACAAAAATGGGGTTAGAAATCTTCCCCAAAAACCCCGCCAATGCCCTGACGGTAATTCGGCTACCAGAAGGCATTGATGGGACAAAAATCGTTGAGACCTGCAAAAAACGGTATGGCGTCCTGCTTGCCAATGGCCAGGGAGAACTGCGGGGTAAAATTGTCCGCATCGGGCATATGGCGCCGCAAACAAAAACCGAAGTAAAAAAGGTCTTAACCCACCTATTACGGGTCTATCAAGAAATAAAAAAGGCGGTTAAAGGGATATAGAATATAGAGCCCGCCTTCGACAAAAATGAAAGAACCCCTTCTCTCCCCCTCACTTTGCCTTTCCCTTTAAAGAAAGAGTTAACCCCCTTACCGATGCCCGGCAAAAACTCGGGACAAAACGCCTTGCCCAATTTTGCTAACTTCTTAAACCTTAATAAGATAAGACATTACCCCAGCTGTTGAGGGAACTACCGAGAGGGCTGACCGGGAGTCATATGGGGGGTGACTCCCCCCGCCACACCCATTCCCATCCCTTTACTCCCCTCCCTAATAACAATGAGGGTAATCACCAAACCTATATTCCTTATCACCACTGGAATGACCACCCTTCAAATACCCATTCAAACCCCTGAAATTACCCTCCCCTCTCCTTCTCCTTTTACCCACCTCGCTATTTCCCTCACCTCCTCCTCTGCCCCTCTCCGACTCACCCCCATATTAGCTGCTGGGTCTAAATGAGATTGCTTCGGTTTCTAACAAAGCCTCGCAATGACACCCCTTCTTTTTGTCATTACGAGCCTCCGAAGGAGGCGTGGGAATCTCATTGGGTGGTTGGGCAGAATGAAATTGCTTCAGACTTGTGCCCTCGCAATGCCAAAAACCCCCAATGAGAGCAGAGGTCATTGGGCTTTTGACTTTCGCTATAGGGAGGTTGAGTTCTGGTGAAAGTGTGCGGCTTGGCGGTAAGTGGGCTTTGCCTTTGTAACGAGAGTTAGAATTCTATCGGGTGGAAAATACCTGCTCTATCGTCCCCTTTTCCACCCAACCACCAGTTCCACCCGGAATCTGGATGAGAATATACTCCGGTCGGCGTTCAATAATTTTTACTTCCAAGCCGTCGTGAACGACCGCAATCTCTTTGTAATCACCACCGGGTCCAGAACGCAAGGTCGCTTCAGGGGCGATGACAACCGCCTGGTTTGGGTTCACTAACCCATTCCAGATGAGGATTGAGATTAAGGAGTAGAGAAAGAGGAGGGCGATACCTAAGCTGATAATCCCAAAGACCCGCTTATCAAGAAGAAAAAATAGTCCAAGTATAATGGAAAGCAAGAGAAATAAAAGCCCGTTAATTAACCGAATTTTTTCTGAGTCAATTATGACGAAGATGGTGCGAATAAGATTTCCAAGCGGGTTGGGCGGGTTGGTAACTTTGTCCGGGCGAAACTGGCGGAGAAAGGCGATATTATTCTTAATATCCGGGTCGGTAGGTTTTAAGGCGTAGGCGCGCAGGTAGTCGGCAAGCGCCTTACCTAACCTGCCCTGTTTGAAATAGGCGTTACCACGGTTGTAGTAAATCTCCGGGGCTGAGAAAAGGGTGAGCGCGGAGTCGTAGAAGGCAATTGCGGTCTCAAAATCACCCGCTTCATAAGCGGAGTTTGCCCGAAAGAAGAAAAGGGAGGTAGTTGAGGTGAGGAGAAGGAGTAGAAAATTTATCATATTTTCGCGATTAAAGCCCGCGACCTTCTCAATATTTCGTTGGGGTCGCATTCAACCCTAGCTGGAGAAAAGCGAGCAAGTTCACAAATGGTGGTGATGGATAAGAGTTCTTCAATCACTTCTGATGGGAGACCGTGGTGAAAAAGGTTTTGTTTCAGTTCTGGTGAAGTCATACCCGCGGTTTCTAAGTTGAATTGGTCACCGACATAACCCATGAGCGCCTGTCGGACAGTGGTGTAGAACTCGCTGGTCTTTTTCATAGAGAGAAGTTTCTCCGCCTGTTTGAGCCTAATCTGGACCAAGCGACCAGCCCGACTGCGTCGAGCATAACTTATGTCCTGCTGGAGCCTCCTACGACGGTTGCCAAGAATAATCCCGGCGAGGAGGAAGGCTAAACCTATGGGATAAAACACCCATTCGGGAAGGGGATGGGCTAACGGTGGAGGTTTAAAGGTGGTTTTGATATGATGGATGTCTTGCCCAAGAATCCGCATCCTGGGTTGAGAAGACGGTTCTAAGACGCTTTGAACCGGCACGGCGGTGGCGATGAACTCCAATACGGGTGTGGTTTTGGTGTAATAAGCGCCGGATTTCGGGTCGAAAAACCCCAGTTCAATCGCCGGAATAATAAATTTACCGGCGGTGGTTGGGAGCAGTGGATAGTTGAACTTTCGGCTACCGGACAGCCGTCCACTGGCAAAGTTGAAGTTCTCTTTGGTCTCCGGGGAGAGAACCCGCACGCCGGGAATTTGAGGGAGGTTAGGTGCGGAAATCAGCCCCAGATTGCCGGTGCCAGTAATAGTAAGAGTAAATGTTACTGGTTCGCCACCAATTGAAGAGTCTTTGCTTAAGTTACTGCTCACTTGAAATGTGCCGATACCGCCGGTGAAAGATGACGGGCGCCCGGACTCTGGTATTGGTTTCACATAAATAGTCAGCGGGTCTGAGGAAACTTCAAAAGGTCTTGCCTGGGAAAAGAAAAAACCCGGAGTTACCACCTCTCCGGCAATGCTCATTTTACCTATCTTTAGTTCACCGGTCTGGGTGGGGAACAAGGCGGTTTTGCGGACGACCGCGGCGTAAAGTTTTTTCCCTTTAACCGTTTTAATTTCATAGTCCAGTTTCTGGGGCTGATAGACCTCTTGAGACCAGAAACCGGTAAGGGTTGGGTTTTCTTTAATTGCTAAATTAGTTGCTGGGGTGGTTGTGTAAAATACCCAAGTAACAGTAACCTGCTCACCCTGGTAAACGGCACTTTTGTCAGCGGTAGCAAGAAGCAAGAATTCGCCTTCCGCTAATGGAGGTGTTAATTCGTCAAAGAGGTCAAATGGGCTGGAGCGTGGTTGCGGCGGGAGATGAGGTCGGGTTGCGGACTTGACCACTTTGATGGCGATTGGTTCGGTAGTATATTCCACACCTTGATAGGTAATTCGGCACGGTCCGATGACCAGTTCCCCAGTTTTTCTGGGCACTAAGGTATAGATAAAACTGATTGACTGCTGTTGAGTCATTCGGCCGTTAACAATTGAAATGCTGGTTGACTGCGAGTGGGTGCTGCCGAGGTTGTCAAACTCATCAAGCGGTGGCAGTTGGGGTTTCGGCACCCGCCCGATGTTAGTCCCAGTAACGGTAACAGTCAACTGAAACGGTTCACCCAGGGCGACCGTAGTCTGGTCAACCTCAGCGGTGAACTGAATTTCACCGGCGAAAATAACAGAAAACCCGAAGACCAAAAGCCAAAATAGACTGAAGCCGAGCAATGACACCCTTCCCATCATTAAGCGACTCCGAAGGAGACGTGGTAATCCAATTCTGCCTCCCTGCCATTGAGATTCCTCGCTTCGCGAGAAACGACGCCTGCCGAAATTGAAAAACCACATACCTTTCTCCATTACCAGTCCTTCTCCACCTGACGCCTCCCCTTAGGTCGGCGTGCCTCGCGTTGAGTCTGTTTTTCTTTGTTTTCAATCGCCTGAAGGATGCGTTCCGCCTGCTCTCTTTCCATCACCGAAGGTTTAGGTTGAGGTTGCTTTTGCGCCTGAGGTGATTGCTCGCTCTTTTGGTTCTCTTTAGTGCTATCCGGCGGGGGTGGCGCTTCGTTTTTCCTCTTCAAGCAGAACTCCAGGTTCTCCTTTGCCTGACGGTCATTGGGGTTGGCAAGTAAAGCCATCTGATAAGCGCTAATCGCCTCGTCCAATTGGTTCATCCGGAAGAAAGTATTGCCAAGGTTGTAAAAGGCGTTAGCCCGACGTAGCGGATTTTTATCCACCGTGGCTAAGGAAAGTTCAGCAATCGCTTCGGGGTATCTGCCTAATTTATAAAAGGTGTTACCAAGGTTATAATGAATCGTGAGCACATCGGGTGCCAAAACCTCGGCACGCTGGTAAAATCCCATCGCCTCCTCATACTTTCTCCGGTAAAACCGGCTATTACCCGAGCGCATCAATGCGCCAATATCTCCTGCCCAAATGGCTGCAGTCGGCAACAATAATAAGAGCCAGAAGTGATAAAGATGCCGGGTCGAGATGATGGAAAAACGATTTGAGTTCATAATTTGATCCATTTTATGAATGGTGCCAATAGTCGGATTTTTCTTTCCGGCAGGATAAGGGCAAGGAAAAGGAGAATGAGACCGGTAAGCAGGAAGGGCTGGTACCGTTCCATTAGATTGGAGAAACTGCCTCCGGTGAGTTCCTGTTTTTCTAAACGGTCAATCTCTCGGGCCAATCGCTCCGGTGAAAACCCTTCAACTCGGAAAAATCTACCTTCAGTGGCTTGTGCCATCAGAATCAATTTTCGCTCGTCCATTCGGGATATGACCACCTCACCAGAGCGGTTCTTTTTATAAAAGATACCCGCCTCGCTCTTTTCCGGGATGGGTGCACCTTCAGGGGTAACAAATGCCACTGGATAGATACGAATTCCCGCCGCCCGGGCCATTTGAACCGCCCGCTCGGTGTTTGTGCCCAAATCTTCACCATCGGTTATTAAAATTAGCGCCCGACCGCCCGGGGGAGCGTTTTGAAAAAGGGGAGTTGCCACCTCAATCGCCCGTCCAAAGTCAGTTCCCGGGACCGGCATTAATTCTGGGCTGATAATGTCCAGAAAGAGTTTTGCCGCTTCGGCATCAGTAGTCAATGGGCAGAGGGCATAGGCATCGCCAGCAAAGGCGACGATACCAATCGCATTATTGGCAAGTTGGTCAATGAGCGCGGACAGTTCCGCCTTTGCCCGTTCCAATCGATTCGGTTTGACATCCTCAGCCAACATTGATTTTGAGGCGTCAACCGCCACTACCACTGAACATCCCCGACCTTTGAACATCTGAAGGACTTCGCCCCAGCGGGGTCGGGCTAAGGCGATGACGATAAAAGTAAAGGAGAAAAGGAAAAATACGACCTTTAAAGAGGAGCAGAAGGGAGCGCGGTTGGGGTTGAGCCGGAAGAGAAGTGCCGGGTCAATCTGTCGGTGCAGGGTCTTTTTTTTCATTAGGTGGGTCAGCAGGATGAGAGAAATGATTAAGGGCAAAAGGAAGAGGAGATAGAGGTATTTGGGTTCTGCCCAGTTAATCATAATATCCGGCGATGGATAAATGCTGATGAAAGGACCCCCATGAGAAGGACGAGGAGGGTGAGAAGTAATGGCAGTTTGGCCCGCTCCTCTTTCCAGGTGTAGCGACGGACTTTGAAGGTGGAGGGCTCAAGCCGGTCAATTTCTTCGTAAACTCGGCGCAAACCTTCGGGGTCGGTAGCCAAGAAAAATTTTCCTCCGGTTAAATCGGCAATCCGCTGGAGCGTTTCGGTATCAAGGTCAACCTCGATCTGGACATAGCGCCTGCCCCAGAAAGGGTCTTGAACTGGGTAGGGCACCGGACCTTTACTTCCAACTCCAATTGTGTAAATCTTAATCCCGAGTGCCGCCGCGGTCTGGGCCGCGGTCAAAGGGTCGATGTCGCCGGTGTTATTCCGGCCGTCGGTCAAAAGGATAATCACCTTCTCCTTTGCCTGGGAAGATTTCAGGCGCGCTGCGGCACTGGCGATGCCCATCCCGATTGCGGTGCCATCATCCAAAATCCCAAACTCAACTCGGTCAAGGATGTCGGTCAGGATTTTATGGTCAAAGGTAAGCGGGCACTGGGTAAGGCTGGTGGCGGAGAATATTACCAGCCCGATTCGGTCTCCCGGACGCTTAGCGATAAACTCCTTTGCCCGTTCTTTGGCAACGGTCAGTCGGTTCTTAGGTAGAAAGTCAGCAGCTTGCATCGATCCAGAAATATCTAAGCAGAGGATAATGTCTATTCCTCTTTTTTCAACATCTTCAAACTGCCGACCTTTTTGCGGGCGGGCGAGGGCAAAAGTACCAAAGAGAAGCGCCAGGGAGTAAAAACCCAAGGGGAGATAATTTAAAACCATCTCCCCCTTTGTGAGCGGCGGTAAAAGGGATGTGTCGCTGAAATAAAGCGCCGGTCGCCTTTGGCGTACCCGCCACCACCAGAGAATTGGAATGAGCCCAAGGAGAAGAAAGAAGAAGGGCGCAGCAAAGTCCATACCTTACTTACTCATTTCTGGAGAGGTAATGTGCTTGGCACATCTGGCAAAGTCCGATTGGCGTTTGTTTCTGATAGGCGGGTGGCGAGTACCAACTCGCGAGCAATTTCGGTCAGTCGCTCGGGTTGGTCAGGGATGTGTTTGGCATACTTCACCAGGTCGGCGGTGAGAAAGAAGGCGCCAAATCTTTCACTTTCGGGTAGGCGCCGGGATTTCAACTCCCTTAAGATCTCCGTGGTCGTCTGGTCAATCGCTGGAAAGCCGAAACGCCGGGTTAGGTAGCGTTTGATTATCTCCGAGACGGTGTAATAGTAGCGTTTTATCTGCCCGCGCTGTAACCAGTCGGTTACCGGAATTGCGTCCAGAGCCTTGAGCGCCTCCTCCCAGGGCGTTAAAGCCAAACCCCCGGCGTCAATCTGCTGTCGGCGGTAGTGCTGGTAAAACTTTATTCCGAAGAATAGCATCCCACCAAGAGCAGCTGCACCGAGCAAAACCCACAGAGGCAGGAGGTTGGGGAAATTTACTTGGGGTTTGAGGTCGTGAATATCGGACATCTTTTCGCTGAGAAGGCTCTTAACAGACATCACCAAAGATTCTGAGGCAACCGCGATAGTGCCACCGACATCCTGGTAAGTGGTGATGAAGGGGGGCAACTTTACCTCGCCGGTATTAAATATTGCTAAGGTGAAATCATAGACTTCGGCGATTGTGTCCCCCTGGTACCGAATAGTATGGGTTTGGTCGGTGATTATAAAATCAGTATGCTCTTCGACAAAAGGAGGGGTAACCTGGACATTACGAGGATGAGTGATTACCACCCGGACTCTTACCCGGTCGCCGATGGTCAAGGGTGACTTGGGTTTAGAAGCCAATTTTGAAGTTATTTTTACCACTCCATTTTGTATTACCCGATAAGGAGGAGGCAGAGACTCCTGGGCAAAAATAACCAGGGGCAGGGTAAAAATGAGCGTTGTGAGACGCATTAACGATACCGTCGTGCCCTTTCTTGAAAGAAGCGGTGTAATTTCGGTGTAAACTCCTCGCCAGAAAAGACCGAAATATGGTCTACGCCGATTCTCTGAAATACCCGGGCGAGAGCGTTTATCCGTTCTTGAACGCGATTTTGAAGGTAATTGCGCACTCGGGCTGAGGAGGTGTTGAGTGAAATTAATTTGCCGGTTTCGGCGTCCTCAAACTCCACCCAGCCAAGTTGGGGGAGGTTGATTTCCGCTGGGTCGTTGACGCTAATTACAATCAGGTCATGTTTGCGAGCGATAACCGAAAGCGGTCTGGTTATCACCTCGGGCGCAAACCCGTTACCCAAAAGGTCGGAGATCAAGAATAAAATTGCCCGCCGCTTAAGAATATGCATTATAAACTCCAGGGCTTGAATCGGTTCGGTGCCTTTATGCTCGGGCTGGAAATAGAGAATGTCGCGAATGAGCCTGAGGACATGAAAGCGACCTTTTGCCGGTGGCACAAACCGCTCAATCCGGTCGGTAAAGAAGACCAGTCCAACTTTGTCATTGTTTCTGATTGCGGAAAAGGCAAGCGTGGCGGCAATTATCGCCGACTGTTCCAGTTTGAACATCCCCTTGGTGCCAAAACGATTTGAACCAGAGGCATCCACCAAAAGGAGAACCAATAGTTCCCGCTCTTCGGCGAACTGTTTAACAAAGGGTTTGCCAAAACGGGCGGTTAAGCGCCAGTCAATGGTCCGGACATCATCACCCAACTGATACTCTCTGACATCAGCAAATTCTACTCCTCGCCCCTTGAAACTGGAGCGATAGTCGCCAGCAAAGACAGTGTTAACCAGCCTTTTCGTGCGAATCTCGATTGACTGAATTGTCCGAAGGGCATCCCGCATTTGTGAGGTTGAGGAGAACATAGTTAATATGGAAGTACCGGCTTAGGGCACTTCAACACCTTCTAAGACCCTTTTGATAATATCATCGGTAGTCAACTCTTCCGCTTCTGCCTCATAGGTGAGAATAATCCGATGGCGGAGGACATCGTAGGCAAGTTCTTTAATATCTTCGGGAATCACAAAGCCCCGCCGACGCAGGAACGCCAGCGCCCGAGCCGAGGTCAATAGATAAATTGAAGCGCGGGGTGATGCGCCATAGCGAATCAGCGGTTCCAGGCCACCGAGGTTGTGGTCTTTGGGAAAACGGGTGGCAAATACCAGATTGACGATGTAATCTTTAAGTTTATCATCAACATAGATCCGGGTGCAGAGTTCGCGGGCACGGAGAATTGTGCTGACATCAACTACTGGCGAAACCTTGGGTTCCATTCCACCGGTCATCCGTTCCATAATCTCTTTCTCCTCACCCTTGGCAGGATAGGAGATTTTCAGTTTGAGAAGAAACCGGTCGGTCTGGGCTTCGGGTAAGGGGTAGGTTCCCTCCTGTTCAATTGGGTTTTGGGTGGCTAAAACTAGGAAAGGCTCATCCAAACGGAATGTCTCCTCACCAATCGTCACCTGTCGTTCCTGCATCGCCTCTAAGAGGGCGCTCTGGACTTTTGGTGGGGCGCGGTTAATCTCATCCGCCAGAATGAGGTTAGCAAAAATCGGCCCCTTGCGGACAGTAAAATCACCGGTGCGCTGGTTGTAAATCTGGGTCCCGATGATGTCTGCAGGCAAGAGGTCGGGGGTGAACTGAATCCGCTGAAACCGAGCCCGAATTGCGCCCGCCAGGGTTTTCACCGCATAGGTCTTAGCAAGCCCGGGCACCCCTTCAATGAGTAGGTGTCCATTGGCGAGAAGACCTATGAGTAACCGTTCAATCAGATACTTCTGACCAACAATTATCTTGCCAATCTCTGCGGTTAGTACCTGGACAAACAGACTTTCTCTTTCAATCTCTTCGTGAATCTGTCTTATATCGTCCTTAATTTCCGCCATTGGCTGTACTCCTTTTTATAAAAATTTAATAATCGGGTGCTTATTTATTATAGACTAATTTAAATCTATTAGCGATGCAAGAAAAAAGTTCTCGGTTTTAAACCACAAATTAGGCACCGCGCAAACCGGTGTAAAGCATACAGGGAACCCTGAACTTTCTCGCCAGCAATTGAGGTAAATTGGACAGAGGGAACGCCTTTGTTAGAATTATCTACTATGAGAAAAGGGTCTATTAGGGTGATATATCTTGCGTTGTGTTTTAGTTGGATTTGTCTTTTTTCATCCTGTCCCGGAAAGCCGAAGGTCCCGCATCCCAAGCCGGAAACTGGGAAAGACAAATGCACACCCGAGGTCTCTTTTCAGCGTGATGTGCTGCCGTTTCTTTTGGAACTGGCGGGTGATTGCCATACCTTGGACAATCGGGCTGGGAACTACGCTCTTAACTCTTATGAAGAGATAATGGCCGGGGGTAGTGATTCCACCCCTAATGTTTTTCCAGGTAAGCCCGAAAGTAGTCTCCTTTACATCTACTTAGAAAAAGGTCATCCATTTGGCGTAAAACCGGATTCGGGAAAACTGAAACTGGTCCGAGATTGGATTCTTCAAGGAGCAAAAAATAATTAGGAGGGGAAATGGCACTTGAAGCGACCGTCCGCTGGGTGGGAAGAATGCAGTTTCTTGGTGTCTCCGGCTCAAACCACAGTGTGGTAATGGACACATCCACCGAGCACGGTGGCACCGAGACCGCCGCAACGCCGATGGAACTGCTTCTTATTGCCCTTGCCGGTTGCACCGGAATGGATGTGGTTTCGCTTTTAGGGAAGATGAGGGTTGATTTTACCGGTTTAGAAATAAGAGTCTGGGGTGAACGGAAAGAAGACCATCCGCGGGTGTTCACTAAGATTAATCTTGAGTACACCATTTATGGAACCGGGATTGATGAAGAAAAAGTGAAAAGGGCGATTGCGCTCTCTCAGGAGAAATACTGCTCAGTAACGGCGATGCTTAACCCCGCCTGCCCGGTAAACTACACCTATCGGGTCTTAGTTCATAGTTCTTAGTTCGCTGGAAAACGGTTGCTGAGATAAGCAATTATTTTTTCTACCTCGGTGCTACTGGTCTGGGGGCAAACTTTTCCCTTGCCGGAGGTATTGGAAGTTTTTGGTAAAAGGAGATGGACCCCGCGAAAGTTGTCTAAGAAGTTAGGTCTTTCAAACGGGCTCAAAACAATTCCGCCAGTAGTAAGAAAGAAACGCCGAAACCGAGACCATTCATAGGTATAACTGAAGATGCGTTTATCTATCGTTACGCCAATCTCGTTAAATGTGTAGGTTATTGGCAGAAAATAGGTGTGGGTAGCAGTACCAAGGACTAAAATAGCAATCACGGTAAGAATTGAGCCAAATGCCAAAAGGGTAAAAAGTAAAAATAAAACGATGAAAATCCCGACCAGGAGCGTCTTAACCGGATTCTCTTTTGCCCGATGGACTTCCCAGGTTATCGATTCCTGATGCATAAAAAATGGGCCCGGTCCGGCTCGAACGGACGACCCACTGATTATGAGTCAGTTGCTCTAACCACCTGAGCTACGGGCCCAAAATAAGGTTACCAATCGTCCGGGGGAAATCAACCCCTACCATTCTGACTCGTCAGTTTCGTCTAAATCGGGGTTAAAGGTCTCTAATTCGTCGGTTTCGATAAAGTCAGCATCATACTCTCCCCCCAGACTAAACATCTCCTCTTCATCCTCTATCCCTTTCGGCTGAGGATGACCCCGTAGCCGTCGGGAACTCTTCTTTTTTATTTTCTTTGACTTCATTTTCACCTCTCCTTTATTTTCTAACCGCTGATGTTTGGTCACGCAAAGGGGCAAAGAGAGTCATCAACAACATCTTTCATTCAGAAATTAACAATTTCTGCCCCTCTGTCAAGCAGAAAAATAATTCTGGTTTATCTAACATTGGGAAGCAGTTCCTTAAGTAAAGTCCTCACATTGTAATCAAGTAATTTCAGGTAGGTATCAATCTGGGGTAAGGCATGGGTAATTGGACTCAAAACCACCACCTTGGCGCCAACTTCTTGAGCCAGGGCTTCAGCAATATCGCGACGGTGGTGGGGCTCAATCACTATCACTCGCACCGAATCTTTTTTCATCCTTTTGACAAGTTGGGTAAGATGGCGGACGGACGGTTCCTGTCCAGGAAGTGGCTCAATTGCCCCGACCATCTCAAAGCCAAAAGCCCGACAGAAATAGGGCCAGGAGTTATGCATCGCGACGAACTTTGGATTGGGAATTTGTTTAACCTGGTTTAAAAGCGTTTGATGAGCGCTATCCAGTTGTTTGAGATACCGTTCTGCCTGGAGGTGATATTTACTGGTACCAGAAGGGTCAATTTGGCTTAGAGCCTCCACAATCACCGGCAGGACTTTAGGGACGATAGTCGGGTCAAGCCAGATATGGGGGTTCCCAGTAGTATGAGTTCCCCTGCCTTCGGCGTCAAAAAGAACTTCAACAAAATCGCTGAGCGTGATAACTCTTAATTTTGGGTTTTGGGTATTCTTAATAACTCCTTCTAACCACTCCTCTAACCCGAGCCCAACCCGGACCAAAACTTTAGCCCGGGCAAGTTTCTCCACATCCGATGGCTTGGGGTCATAACTGTGTGGTTCTTCGTAACCCTGAAGCAGGCTCATTACTTCAATGCGCTCACCACCAACTTCTCGCACCCAGTCCGCCAGGTCAGGTAAAGTAGTTACCACCACCGCTTTCACTGAATTGCGCCTTGGACAATTAAAAAACAACCCGAGGGTTAAAAATAAAGCAAACAGTCGCAACAGCAGAATTACCCTTCTCGTCCACATACCCTGCATCTTTTCCTCTTGGGTGAAAAAATCGCTGCCAAGGCAAAAAGGACCACAGAAACGAGCACCATCATCGCACCAGAAGGCACCGCGAAAATATAAGATAGTCCGAGCCCGATAATACAAGCAACAATCGCCGCTATCCAGGAGAAAAGAAACATCATCCCATAACGGGAAGTAAGTTGGTAGGCGGTGGCCGCGGGTATGACCAAAAGCGCCTCCACCAAGATGATGCCGACCGTTTTGATTGAAATGACCACCGTTAAAGCGATGAGCGCCATTTGGATTCCTCCTAAGATTCCGGTAGGCAAACCGTGAGCCTCAGCGAGCTCCTCATCAAAAGCAAGCAACTTGAATTCCTGGTAAAAAAAGAGAAAAGCCAAAATTACCACCACCGTAAGCCAAAACATCAATATGATATTACTTTTAGTTACCCCGAGAATACTGCCGAAGAGGTAGCCGTATAACCGAGCGTCATAGAGCCGCATCAAACCAATGAACACCACCCCTAACGCCATCGTAAAGGCAAAGAAGATACCAATTGCGGTATCTTGACGCAGCCCTGCCTTCTTTCCGGTAAACTGGATTAGCAGCGCGGTCCCGAGACAAAATAGCACCGCACTTAAAAGTGGGTCAATACCCAAAAGGAAACCAAGCGCAACTCCACCAAAGGCAGCATGGGCAATTCCGGCACCGGCAAACGCCAATCCCCGTAAAATTATAAATACCCCGATGAGCGAGCAGACGGTAGCGACGAGTAAAGAACTGGTTAGGGCGTTAACGAGAAATCCATACTTTAAAACTTCACTCATGGCGATCCTCGGTAATTAGATATCTTCTGCCGGAATAAGTTACCAATACAACCGGTATCCCGTAGAGTTTATTTAGGGTTTCGGAGGTGAGCATCTCCGAACAGGCACCAAACGCCCGCACGGTTCTGTTTAAAAACATCACTCGGTCAACATAAGGCATAATTTCGTTGAGGTCATGGGTGACATAAATAGTCGTCAACCCTCGTTCTTTGTGAATTTGGTGCACCAGTTCCACCATCCTTCTCCTGGTGGCTACATCAACTCCGGTGGTGGGCTCATCCAATAAGAGCAGTTGTGGTTCTTTCACCAGTGCCTGGGCGAGGAAAAGTTTTTGTTGTTGACCACCGGAGAGGTGACCAGCGAGATGATTAGCGGTTTCTAACAAACCAACCGCTTTCAGAACCGCTTGTCCCTTTTCTTTTTCTTCCCGCCGGGTCAGATGGAAAGGTCTTAGCCAACTATGAGTGCCCATTAAGACCACATCCAAGACGCTTATTGGAAAGTTTGGGTCAATCGGTTTGCGTTGGGGAACATAGCCAATTCGGGAGCGCACTCGGGTAATCTCTTTCCCCTGAAGCCCGAGAACCGTCACCTCACCGGCAATCGGTTTAACCAGTCCCAGAATCGTTCTTAACAGAGTGGTCTTGCCTGAGCCATTGGGTCCGATAACTCCTAAGAGCTCCCCTTGCCCCAGTCGAAACGAAACACTTTCCAAGGCTACTGTTCGCTGATAGGTAACTGTTACTCGGTCAAACTCAACCGCAATCATCACCCTTCTTCTCTGCGCTTTGCGCAGATGCCCATGCCACAACTACTTTTGCCGATTTAAGAACTCAATTAGCGTTCTTAACGGCACCCCAGTTGCTCCGGGTGGTACATAATCCCACCCTTCCGCAGTCCAGGCGGTTCCAGCAATGTCAATATGAACCCACTTCACCCCCTTGGCGACAAACTCCGAAAGGAAAAGTCCGCCAATGATAGTGCCGGCGTTTTGGGGTTTGCCAATGTTCTTTAAGTCCGCAATCGGGCTCTGGAGGTGAGCGCGGTACCGGTCGACTAAAGGTAACTGCCAGAAGAGCTCGCCCTGCTCCCGCCCAATCGCAATCAATTTTTCAATTGTCCGCTGGTCGTTCCCCATAACCCCAGACACCTCCTGCCCCAGAGCAACCACACAGGCACCGGTCAAGGTGGCAATATCAATCATCAAATCGGGTTTTAAGTTAGAGCCAAACGCCAGGGCGTCAGCGAGGAGGAGCCTCCCTTCCGCATCGGTATTGACCACTTCTACGGTTTTGCCATTAAAGTGTCTGACCACATCCCCCGGTTTTTGAGCACCACCACCCGGGAGATTCTCCGCCAATGGTGTCAAACCATGAATCTCAAAGGGCAGGTCAACCTCAGCAAGGTATCGGAAAAGTCCGAAAACAACCGCCGCTCCCGCCATATCGTCTTTCATCCCTTCCATCTGTTGGGCGGTTTTGAGCGAAAGCCCGCCCGAGTCAAAGGTTATCCCCTTACCGACAAACACCAGCCTTTTCTTTGGTTTGGTCTTTGGGGTATAAGTAAAATGGATCAGACAGGGCGGGTTATGGGAACCTCGACCAACCCCTAAGATGCCACCCATCCCCATTTTCTCCAAGTCGGACTTGTCCATCACACAAACGCCAATTGATTCTTTATTTATCAAACCCTTTGCCCTTTCCGCCAGAATCATTGGTGTCTTCGTGCTTGACGGTTCATTCACCATATCGCGGACATAGCAGACCGCTCGGGCTCGTCTTGTCGCCTCATCCACCGATTGGGAAATTTCGGTAGTGGGCGGTATCGGAGTTACTACTACCAGCTCCTCTAATGGTGGCGGTTCATCCCCTCTTAACCGGCGATACCGCAAATCCCGGTAGCCTCCAAGAACCCCACCCTCAACCACCGCGGTAACCCAATCCTTTAACCCTCTCTTTACCTCATTAGTGCCCGGAATTAACACCCCTAAGGATTTCGCGCCAATCTCCTCTGCCTTTTTGACCGTCTTCGCCACCGCGACTCGGACCCGGTCAAATTCAAAATCGGTACGCCGACCCAAACCGGTAAGAAGCAGTCGTTTCCCGTTTTCATAATGCAAAAGCGCAGTCCGTTTGAACTCACCGCCAAACCGCTCCTCCAGCGCCAACCTTGCCAGCCGGCAACCCTTCTCTTTATCAACCCCAAATGGTCTTCCTTCGCCCTCAAACATAAATGCAGTGATAACTTTGCCCGTCCATTTTGTTTTTACTGCTAACGATATTTTCATTGATGCTCCTTTCTTTACGAATAATATTAACCGCTTTTCGGCGCTGATGTCAAAATTAAACGCTCTTTTAGTAGTTTATTTAGAATCCAGGTAACTACAACCGCCAAAACAATTCTGGGCACAACAATCCAAAAAAAGTTGGCGCCAAGAACAAGAAAAATTGCCGTGTCCTCAAGTAAACCATGACATAATGATAAAAATGTTGCCACCAGGGTCACCTGCTTCGGGGTTAACTGCCCTTTTTGAACCGATTCGATAATTAATCCGGCGCCAAAAACAATCCCAAACACATTCCCGGCAAGCCAGGGCATTCCCGCCTCCTTGGTGTAACCCATAAACCCGAGGCCCCTTTCTAAGAGTTTAAGTATTTTTTCTAATGCTCGGTACGCCCGGGCCAGTTCTAAAAGAATGAAAATCCCCACCAAAACCAAAAGCATCTTAATTCCGGTATTGACCAGACCGAGCGCCCAGCCCCCAAGCGCGGGCAAAAGAACAAACTGGTGCTTTAAAAGGGCAAAGTCTGCCATTCTACCGCCATAATTCCCGGGGGGAACGATGAGTAACGCCAGCCCCGCGCCTACCGCCAGTGAGACTAAAAGCCGGACGAGCCACAAAAGCCACCACTTTGCCTTAATCTGAAAGAAAACCGCGGTCTCAAGGAGTTGAGAATGGGAGATAAGCACCATTAGACTCAAAACAGTAAGTTGAGCACCGGTGATTTTCAAGGCGGTAATCGCCCCTAACGAAGCATAAATGTTGATAAAGTTACCCAAAATCAGTGCCATTGCCGCCTCGCCCGGCAATCGGAAGAATTTCATAAAAGGTGCCATAAACTGGGCAAATGCAAAAAGTATCGGGGTATATTTAAGGACCGTGACGAAGGTATAAACTGGCGTGACAATCACCATCAGTTTCAAAAAAGCCCTCACCCCGTGTTGAGCACCAGCCCCGACTATTTGCCCAACCTTCAATCTATCCACCGTTTTTACCCGTTTTCGCGGAAGGGATTAAGCTTTCTCCCACCGCCTTCGGCGTAAGTCAAAATTTCAAAAGCCAAATCTCAAAACCCCCGTTTTTTCCCATTTTTATTTTTATCGCATCCAGCCATTTTGACCTTTGCCTTCCTTTGAACAGGTGCCTCCATCACTCCATCCCCTCATCTCTCCAATTGCGGTTTAGAAATTACTCCTCCACTCTTCCAGGCTGACTTTACCGTCTTTAATTATCCCATAAGAGCAACTTTTCAACCAGTCACCGAGGTTCAGATAAACCCCTTGACCAAACCTTCTTATTTCCGGAATATGGGTGTGCCCGAAAATTACCACATCAAACCCTTCGGCGATTTTCCTTTGGGCAAAGTCCGCCAACCGCTCTTGGACTAATTTTACCACCCCGCGTCTAATCATTAGCGACCGGCTGATTCCGGCAACCCGGCGTGCCAGTGCAACCCCGATATCCGGGTGGATTAAAGAGAAAAGTCCGGCATTGAACCGATTATGCATCAAAATCCGGAAGGCTTGGGAGATAAAACTTTTATCCAGTTGGTCGCCATGGGCAAGATAGACCCGGAGTCCATCAATCACCGTCGCTAACTCATCATAAACCTCCTTTACCCCTAAGGTTCGTTCCACTGTCCCCTTAAACCAGACATCGTGATTACCCCGGAAAAGAAACAGTTTTGTCCCAGAACGGTATAACTCGGTAAGCCGGGTAAGAATTTCCCACCCGGCCTTTGGCATCACCTCCCGGAACTCAAACCAGAATTCAAACAAATCGCCCAAGATGTAGAGGGAATCCGCTTTACCCCGGAGATGCTCAAGAAAATCAGCCAATTGATTCTTAGAAATTCCTCCGGGATTGACCGCCTTCGCTTTAGTGCGACCGAGATGGACATCAGAAATGAAGTAATGCCCGCTCAACTCTTCTTATGCACTCCGTTATCGGTTTTGTGCTATCAACTTCTATCACCCCACCTTCTTGAGGTGGGAGCCACCGGTCTTTCATTTTCTGATAGACCTCTATGCCCGCATCGGAAAAACCTGGCAGTTTAGTTCGTAGTTTTAACCTTTTCAATATTACCTCTTCTGGACAACTGACCAAAACAAACTGAACTGGCAACTTCAGCCTCAACCCCAGTTCTCGGCATTTGTCTCGCCAATTTTTAGAAGAAAATGTCGCATCCAGAATTACCCGCTGTCCGCCTTTAAGAAAAACCTCAGCGCGGTGAAGGAGCTCATTATAGGTCTTTTCACTCATTTCCCAAGAATAAAGCCCCCTCCCATACCCATCTTTTCGGCGCTCAGAAACCGGGATGCCGGCAATCTGCTTCCGGATTGAGTCGGAAGCGAGATGGATACCCAAACTCTTTTCCGCCAACCGCTGCGCCAAATAACTCTTACCACTTCCCGGCAGACCAAAGACGACCAAAAGCCAGGGTTTTGCCTTTAACAGCTGGGTATAGCGCAAAGCCAGAGCAAAATACCTTCGGGCGATTACCTTTGCCTGAACTTTTGCCTTTCGGTCTAACCTCAGGTCGTTTAACTGAAAACTGGTTACCTTTCCCCGAACATAAGCCCGATAGGACTGGTAAAAATTTAAGAGGGGAATAAGCCCTTCGTCCTGAGAATAAACAAGATACCGTTCAATAAAGAAGTTTGCCAAATCGTGCCGTTTAAAAAAGTCTAAATCCATCGCCATAAACGCTACTTCCGAACAGACATCACTGCAAGAAAAACGGGGATTAAACTCAATGCAGTCAAAGATATAGGGGCGGGTAAGAAGAAAGATATTTCCTGAATGCAAATCGCCGTGACACCTGCGGACAAAGCCGGCGCGCTGTCTTTGGCGAAAGACCACCTGGTGATTAAAAATGAAATCCTCAACCGTTGTCTTTATCTCGTTAAAACTATCCGGTTCAATCGTTTTACCGACAAACCTGGCGGTTTGAGTAAAGTTCTCATCCCAATTAAATTTAATCGTCTTGACACTCCCATATCGGGAAACCCCTCTTCCCCGCTCTGCCCGCTGGTGGAATTCCGCCACGATCCGAGCCAGCTGATCAATATCTTCCAACCTCACCTTCCCTTTTTTCAGCTTCTCGGTCATTATCGCTGACTGGGGTAGCGCCCGCATCTTTACACAGTAGTCAATCACCCTCCCCTTGCCGCCAATTTTCAATCTGCCATTTCTTTCCACAATCGGTAAAACCCCGAGATACAAATCCGGTGAGAGCAATCGGTTCAACCGTAACTCCTCCTTACAGTAAAAACGCCGGGCAGAAATGGTAGTATAATCTAAGAACCCGAAATTGACCGGTTTTTTCACCTTATAGGCACAATCGCCAGCGATAAAGACCCAGGAGGCGTGAGTCTGAATTAACTTCACCCGCTTCACTCCCCGACCATAAAGGGAAGGGTTTAATAGCTCCTTCAGCCGAGTCTGAATACTCAACTTAGTTTTTGGGTTGATGCTGGTCACACTTCAGCAATATATCCGCTCATTAACTCAGGTCAAGTCCGAGGTTAAAAATGGTTGAAAAGGCAAATTGCCAGGGGTAAGAGATAGATAGAAGGATAGAGTCTTTTTCTCTTTCATCCCTACTTTCGCATCCTGCCCCGGACGGACGCCGAAGGCGGTGGGGTTCAGGTAAGTTTATCCTTAAGTTTTTCGGTGAGCTGTTCGGGTTCGTAGAAAACCTCAATTCCGGCGGAGGCAAACGCCTGGATTTTCTCTTGGGCGGTACCCGCGCCGGCAGAAATGATGGCACCAGCGTGCCCCATCCTTTTGTCCGGAGGCGCGGTCTGTCCGGCAATGAAGCCAAAAACCGGCTTGGTTACATAATTTTTGACAAACTCCGCCGCCTGCTCCTCATCACTCCCGCCAATCTCGCCCACGATTACTATTGCCTTGGTTTGAGGGTCATCTTGAAACATCTGGAGACAGTCAATAAAGTTGGTGCCGATAACCGGGTCGCCGCCAATGCCAACCACGGTTGACTGCCCAAACTCGCCGGTGTTGGCGGCAATCTCATAGGTCAAGGTGCCGGAGCGGGAGACAATGCCAACGCACCCCTTTTTGAAGGCGCCGGCGGGCATTATTCCGAGCTTTGCTTTGCCCGGCGAAATTACCCCCGGGCAGTTTGGACCGATAATCCGGAGGCCGCGGCTCCGAGCAAAGGCAACCGCCCGGAGCGCATCAAGGGTTGGCACCCCTTCGGTAACGCAGACAATCAGTTTTATTCCGGCAAAGAGCGCCTCGAAGAGCGCATCATTAGCAAATCCTGCGGGAACAAAGATGATTGAGGCGTCGGCACCGGTATTTTTCACCGCCTCTTCTACCGAATTGAATACCGGCACGCCTTCCACCTCTTGACCACCTTTCCCTGGGGTTACACCACCAACTATTTTTGTTCCATACTCTTTCATCTGACGGGTGTGAAAGGCGCCATCACGACCGGTAATCCCCTGGACGATTACCTTAGTATTTTCGTCAATCAAAATGCTCATTTAGGTTTTTCTTTTTTTGTCATTGCGAGCGACCCACGGGAGCGAAGCAATCTCCATTTCTTAGTCTCATTGCGAGGAGGAGGTTATGGCAACCGCCAGTTTCACCGCTTTTGACATCGTCTCCGCCCAAAGGATTGGGCTATCAGCCAGAATCGCCTTTGCCTTTTCCGCATTTGTCCCCACCAGCCGAACAACTATCGGGACATTTATCTCCGTAACTTTGGTCGCCTGGATTAACCCTTGGGCGATGTCGTCGCAGCGGGTGATACCGCCAAAGATATTGACCAAAATCGCCTTGACATTCGGGTCGGAAAGAATGATGCGCATTGCGGTAACCATCTTTTCTGGTGAGGAGGAGCCACCGACATCAAGGAAGTTCGCCGGTTCGCCGCCAAACCGTTTAATCAAATCCATTGTCGCCATCGCCAGTCCAGCGCCATTAACAACACAGCCGACATTGCCGTTGAGTTTGATATAAGCGAGTCCGGCCGCCTTGGCGGAAACCTCAGTTGGCTCTTCGCTGGCTAAGTCCCGCAGCGCCTCATTTTCGGGATGGCGGAAAAGGGCGTTGTCGTCAAAGTTAATCTTGGCATCCAAAGCCAGCAGGGTGTTGTTACTGGTGAGGGCTAAGGGGTTAATCTCAACTAATGAGCAGTCCCTTTCGACAAACAGTCGGTAAAGCTTCTGGGCGATAGTGGTAAACTGCTGGATGAGGTTGGGGTTATTAAATAGTTTAATCCCGAAATTGCGGGCTTGGAATGGCAACAAACCGAGCAACGGGTCAATGTTAGCCTTTAAGATCTTCGCCGGTTCGGTTCTTGCCACCGTTTCAATCTCCACGCCGCCGGCGGTGGCGGCGATGAGCACTGGTGTCCGAGCGGAACGGTCAATAGTAATTCCGAGGTAATATTCCGCTTTAATGTCAAGGAACTCGGACACCAGTATTTTGGTAACTGCCAGCCCTTTGATTTTCATTGCGAGGATTTGCCCGGCGATTGATTCAACATCGGTCAGTTTTTCAACCTTCTTTACTCCACCCGCCTTGCCCCGGCCACCAACGAGCACCTGCGCCTTTAAAACAACCGGCAGACCAATCTCCGCCGCTGCCGATTTAGCCGCAAGCGGGGTTTCGGTCACCATTTCTCGGGGAACCGGAATACCTTGGCTCTTAAAAATCTCTTTTGCCTGATACTCGTGAATCTTCATTTTGACGGTAATTTAACCAAAATGGGCGGTAAGTCAACGCGCGGCATTTTGGAATAGGGCAACTTTTGTTTTTTCGTCCTGCCAGATTAGCCGAATTAAGGGACGATACCGCTTTACCCAGGAGAGAAACCAGCCCGCTTGTAACCGCTGAGCATAAAACATCCTTAATTTCTCCCCCGGGTAGTTAAAAAGGTTGACAAAATACAGTTTACCACCATTATTTAAGAAGTCGGTGGTGAGCACCTCAATTTCGTCCCAAGTCTGGGCGCTGTCCTTACCGTTTTGCAGGATAAGGTCGGGCAAAGAGACCAGCGAACTCTCGGGCAAAAACAGGGTGAGATAGCAAAACTCTGGCTCCCAATCACCGATAACTAATTTACCTTGGCAGCCGCCATTGGTAACAATCTGGGCAATTTCCCTGGCGGAAGAGAGTTTCGGATTAATTCCCGCCTGGGCGAGCAGCCAGCAGATATTTACCCCCCAGACCAAAAGGCAAAATAGACCGAAAACCGATGACCGCAGACCGGTCTTCGGTCCTCTCGCTTCCGTCGGGATTTTTACCCAACTGGTCACCCCCAGCCACAGTCCGAGATTGGCGTACATCCAGATTTTTGGATGATAAGGCGCCCAGAAGATAGCGGTAATTAAGGCGGCAAGAAATACTAATAACCCCAGCGGTCTCTTTCCATCACAGCGGTCGCTTATTTCGGTAACGAGAGAAAAGAAAAAAATTGCGATACCAAATAAAAGTGCTGCGCCAAGAAGATAAATTCGGTAGCCACCAAGGGCAATGAAGTTTTTCACCCCGGAGAAGTCGTCCGGCAAAACCGGAAAGATGCTATTGGTAAGTCCAAGAAACATAGTTATCAGGTTAGAAGCCTTAAAACCACCGAAAGTTCCCTGCTCCGGAACAAAGGTCAGGGTAGAAAATAGGTCCTGAAACCCGCTACCCCGGGCAAGAAGAAGAATCCCAACATAAAAGCCGATAGTAACAAAAATTGCGGTGAGCAGGAAGAGGAAGGCTTTGCGGAAATTTTGGAAAAAGAAAAGCCCCGACCCAAGAAAAATCGCCACTACCAAGGAGACCAGATAATGAGCCGAACTGATACCTATGACCAGACCCGCCAGGAGCGGTTTTTCCTTTTCAATCAAAATCAAGCCCAAAATTAGCCAAGGGATCGCCGGCACAACCTCGGCAATATTGGTTGCCATTGAACTGAAGGCGTGGGAGAAGGCGAGCCCACCGGTTATACCGATGGTCAACCCAGGCGAGTTTACCCGCCCCCAAACAAGAAAGGCGAAGAGACCGAGCGCAATTCCGGCACAGAGGGCGTTGGTAACCTGAACCGGCTTTAATCCACTCCCCTGGTAACCAAACAGACTTGCGCACCGGTAACCGAAAAATGCGTAAAGCGGAAAGAGCAGGTGTTTCTGAACATTTTGGAGGAAAAAGTAGGGCTCCTGGTAACCAGTGCGCCAACTGCGCGGGAGATAATCCCTTCTGCCCAGTGAGTCGACCTTAACATAATGGAGTGAAGAAAAGACCCGCAGACCATCGGTATTGTAATAAGAGGATGGCAATAGGAGATAGCCAGTTAGACTGATGAAGCCGACCGTAATAGCAAAAACTAACCGTTTCCCAATCATAAATTGGACTCCCCCTTGAGAATAAGCCATCAATTAAATTTGTCAAGCAAGCATTTCCTCCTCATTCCGCTATTCCATTCCTTATTGTCATTGCGAGCTTTTCTTTTTTTCCGTCATTGCGAGGGCGCAAGCCCGAAGCAATCTCCTTGCGGGGTTTTCGCGCTTTAGCTCAAAACGGCGTTTGACATGGAGATAAAAAAGATTAGCCTTTAACAAATGAGACGGCTAATTTTTATTTTCACTTCATTGATTTTGGGGTTGGGCGATTGCACCCGGCGGAATATTGACTTCTTCCCCTTAATCCCGGGTGCGGTGCGGATAATGAAGGTTTATGAGCGAAAGGTCGTTGGCAAGGACACCACCCAAAGCAGTGAGGTCAAGGTGGTGGAGGTGGTAAAAGGGTTAAAGAAAATGCCCGAACTGGGCAAGGTGTGGGTGGTGGAGGCGCCCCTGGATTCCGGTAAATCGGTAAACCACTTTTACGAAAGGTATGACAATACGATATTCAAAATTGTTCCCGGCCGCGGTGGTAAGCCCGAGCGGATTGTCTATTTAATCCAACCGCTAAAGGTGGGTGGCACCTGGTTTGACAGTGAGGCAGAGCGGGAGTTAACCGAGGTTGTTGCTCAGGAGTCGGTTGCGGTCCCAGCCGGTGTTTTCAGGAACTGCTATAAAGTTTTCACTCAGAGTAAACGGGTGAACTTCCAGCAGACGCTCTGGCTGGCCCCGGGTCTGGGCGTGGTGAAACGGGAGAAGGTGCAGAGGTGGGAAAAGGGGGATACCAACTACGAACTATACCGCTTAGAAGAGTTGGTAGAATATCGGGTGATGAAAAAAACTAAATAGGAGAACCCAAAACCAAAACCATTTTTATCAACAGATTAAAACCAGCTTCAACAATAGCAATTTCTTATAAAATAGAAAAGAAAGCTTAAACCTAATGAAGGGGAAAGTGGCTATCTCCAAGCGCATCAGTCAGGAATTATAATTCACCAACCCCTACTCCCGCAGTAACCCCTAAGGGAAGTCCCCCCTCCACGCTCCCGAGGTCGCATCCTGCAAGTGGTTAAAATATTAAATATCTGCTATATATAAACTTACGCCACCCAAATCAAACTTAAACCTTTTGACCGTTAACAGTCACCCATTCTTAGGCTCTAATATTATACTACTTATTACCAAACCCTAAAAACGGTGCGTTGCGAACCTGCCGTTGTCCAGCTTTTAATAGAAGCCAATACCCGCTCGGCATTTATATTGACTTGCCGTTCATCTTGAATAGAATGAAATCCGTGGTGGCGTAGCTCAGATGGTAGAGCAGTGGAATCATAATCCACGTGTCAGGGGTTCGATTCCCTTCGCCACCAGAAGGCTTGTATTAATTCCGAGTTGTGATATGCCAAAGGCGAATTTTGGGAGGCGAAATGGGTTTAGAAGAAACCAAATCTAAGTTTATCTGGATGAACGGAGAATATGTCCGCTGGGAGGATGCGAAGATTCACATCTGTTCCCATGTAATTCATTACGGCACCGGAGTTTTTGAGGGTCTGCGCTGTTATAATACCCCAAAAGGACCGGCAACCTTCCGGCTGCAGGACCACACCGACCGATTGTTCAACTCCGCCAAAATCTACCGGATGGAGATTCCCTTCACAAAAGAGGAGATTAACCAGGCGGTCATTGACCTGATTAAGAAGAATGAACTGGACGAGTGTTATGTTCGTCCAATTGTCTACCGCGGGTATAAGGAACTGGGGGTAAATCCGTTTGGGTGTCCGGTTGAGGTCGCTTTAATTACCTGGAAATGGGGTAAGTACCTGGGACCAGAGGCGCTGGAACAGGGTGTTGATGTGATGGTCTCTTCTTGGACCCGGATGGCGCCGAACACATTTCCGGCAATGGCAAAAACCTGTGCCAACTACATGAACTCGCAGTTAATCAAGATGGAGGCGATTACCTATGGTTTTGTTGAAGGGATTGCCCTGGATGTGAACGGATTTATCTCTGAGGGGTCAGGAGAAAATCTATTCGTCGTGCGTAACGGTGTGATTTATACCCCTCCGCTTCATGCGACGATTTTACCCGGTATCACCCGTGACACCATCATTACTCTGGCTCGGGATTTGGGGTATGAAGTTAAAGAGACGATGATGCTGAGGGAGCTGCTTTATCTTGCGGAAGAGGTGTTCTTTACTGGCAGTGCCGCTGAGGTAACTCCGATTCGTTCAGTTGACCGGATTACAATTGGCACGGGTCAGCGCGGACCGGTTACCAAAAGACTTCAGGAGGAGTTTTTCGCGCTTATTGAGGGAAAGCGGGAAGACCGCTACGGCTGGTTGACTTTTGTCAAATGAAAGTTGCCATTGGCGCTGACCATCGCGGGTTTTTTCTTAAAGAGAAGGTAAAGTCTTATCTGATCCGTTTGGGGCATTCGGTGCTCGACGAAGGGACATTTTCTGGCGAAAGGGTTGATTACCCCGATTATGCTTTCAAGGTAGCCCGACGGGTTGCCAGCGGACAGGCTCAAAGAGGTATTCTTATCTGCGCCACCGGTATCGGAATGAGTATTGCCGCTAACAAGGTTGACGGTGTCCGGGCGGCGTTATGTCTTAACCCGAAGATGGCGCGCCTTTCCCGGGAGCATAATAACGCCAATGTTCTCTGCCTTGGGGCTGATTTTCTCCTCTTCCCCCAGGCTCAGCGAATTATCCGGGTCTGGCTCAGCACCCGATTTGCCGGCGGGCGACACACCCGAAGGTTGAAAATGATTTCCTTTTTTTCCTCATTGCAAGGGCGCAAGCCCGAAACAATCTCCTCTCGGGGAGATTCCTCGCTTTGCTCGGAACGGAGTCTCCCTTCCCCGCCTATCGGAGGAGGGCGATGAGGAGGGAAACAGTAGGAATACCAATTGCCGAGAGGATTGTTACATAATCCTGCCACCACTTGAGACCGTAACGGGGAACGAGAACGACATCCCCGGGCTCCACCAACGGGTTATTTCTCCCGGAAAGGCGCCGACCATTCCGAATAATTTGAACCCCCCGGAGATTCCCATTTTCAGTTGGACCACCCGCCTGACCGATACAATCGCTGACCCGCATATTGGGCAGATAAGGAAAGGAGCCCGGTTCTTGAACCTCTCCCTGGACATAAACCAGGGTACTCGTCGCTGGGATGACCAGAATGTCACCATTATGCATTTCAACATTATCGGTGGAATCACCCTCAAACAAAACCCGGTGCAGGTCAACTAAAATCCGTTGGCGTCTGCCCGACCCGCCGAGAATCAACCTCTCAATATAACAGTTGTGTAAATCCGCCCAGGGGGTAAGCCCACGGGTTTTTTTAATGATGTCAAACACCCGCTCCCCGGGGTTTAATTCGTAAACCTCCCCTTTTATCCCCTCCTTCTCCTGCCTTAAATTAGAACCCTGTTGATTTTCATATTGATATTGAGAGTAGATTGCGCCCCTGACCGTGACCATCCCCTGGGCGGGCGGGACATAGATGACATCCCCGGATTTAACAAAAGGGTTGGCATTTAAGTCGCCCTCCCTTTCAAAACGCTCAATATTTACAACTGCGGAAACCGCTCCATCCCGGATGAGTGAAATTTTACTCCTGGAACCAAGTGGTGTAATCCCGCCAGCCCGAGCGATAACCTGGGAGACCCGCTCTATTGGCAAGGCGTTGTAACCACCGGGTTTCAAAACCTCACCGGTGACAAATACCACCGCTCGATGCAAACCAATAAGTGTCAGCTTCACCACCGCATCCTTGAAATACCGGCGAAAAGCCTCCGTCATTTTTCCTTCTGCCTCAGCCAGGGTGAGCTCTGAGACCGGGACCGCATCAACCACATCAAAAAGCATCGCTGTCCGTTCACTCTCATAGGAAGGGATTGCGCTGCTGAGGGGCATATTAACTGTCAGCTTCCCCTCATAGGTTACTAAGGTTTGATAGGAGTAACTTAACTTCCCACCAACGGTAACCAGCAGCCGGTCGCCGGGCATCAAAGCATACTTCTCGGGCGCTATCGGGCTCTCCACGCCTACTAAGGTTGCGGGAAATTGCTCTGAGGTGATGCCACCCGCTTCCCAGCTGGTGAAATCTTGGGCTAATGTGAGGGACAAAAGGCAAAAGCCAAAAGCGAAGAGACAAACAATATTTTTTTCCACAAGGCATTGTAGAATTATCTTCCGCTTTTGTCAACTGGCGCAGTTTAAGCCGGGAAAACCCACAATTGACTTTTCCCCCTGGTATTAGAAAATGAACCGTTGACTCTTTGGTTATTTTTGTTAGCGGTCGTTCCCGGATTAGCGCTGGTTTTATTTTTCTATTTCCGAAACCGGTTTAAAAGGGAGCCTTCCTTACCCATCTTTATCGCTTTTATCTTAGGGGCGCTCGTCATCTTCCCGGCTTTCACAACCTCCAGTTTACTGCAAAGATTGACCGGGTGGTTTTCGGGTGAGCCGCGCCTTTTAAAGATATTTCTCAGCGCCTTTTTTATCGCCGGTCTAGTGGAAGAGAGCTGGAAGTTCTTTGTCGTCAGATTTTACTGTTACCATCTTCCCGAGTTTGACGAACCCTATGCCGGGATAATGTACTCAACGACAGTTTCATTGGGTTTTGCTACCGTAGAGAATATAATTTATATCTTCGGTCACACCATGTTGGGCGGTGTTAAAACCGGGATATTACGGGCGCTCTTGGCGGTTCCCAGCCACGCCTTTTATGGGGTCCTGATGGGCTATTTCTTAGGTGAAGCAAAGTTTGTCAATACCAGGACTGAAGAAAACCTCCGCGGGCTTCTTGGTTTGGGCTTAGCGATAGTTGCCCATGGTCTTTATGACTTCCTGGTTATTGCCATCCCCTATCGTCCGTTACTTTTAGTCAGCCTGATTGTCTTTTCTATCCTCGTCTGGGTGATATTATTTGAGGCCACCCGCCGCCATTCCGAATGCTCACCCCATCGGGCGCCGGATTTCCTCAAGAGGATTCAAAATGAGGAAAGCAAACAGAAGGAAGAAAAGAGAATTTAGTCGTTTCGGGCTTACTGTTTCTTTTAAACTCCCAACACCCGGTTAAACTCTTTTATCGCTTCAAATGAAAATTGGTGATTACCGATGTTGAGGATAACTTCAAGCGGCAAGGTGAGATGATGGGCACCGGCAACCACCGTCGCCCCGGCCTCTTCTGGCGATTTAATACTGGCGGCAACAATCTCTACCGGCTTGCCCGTTGCCCTTATTACCTCAAGCATCTCTTCCACCAGTTTGATTCCAGAACCTATCCGGCGCGTCGCTCGGTTGACATACGGAATCACATAACTACAGCCCGCTTCAATCGCTAATAATGTCTGATGAGCACTAAAAACCGCGGTCGCGGCGCAGGGAATTTCCGGAACCAAGCGGGTTACCAGGCTCATATTTTCGGTGGTAGCGGGGATTTTTAACACAATCTTTTCTGGACAGATGGAGTAGAACTTCCGGGCTTCTTCCTCCTGTGCCTTTGATGTCTGAGCGGTCAATTGATAAAATACCGGTCCCGGAACAATTTTGCAAAGCCTTTCAATGACCTGAGCGGGTTTTTCCTGAACCTGTGCCATTAAAGCCGGGTTAGTGGTGCACCCCCGAACGAACCCTAAATCTATTGCTCTTCGCACCTCATCAAAAACAGCGCTGTCAATCATTATCGCCATAATTTTAATACCCCCATCGCCGAGTCCGCTTTGCCCAGGTCTCTTCATAAGCAAGGGTCAAATGGAAACGTCCCACGGTCTCTCGGAGAACCCCAGAAGGGGTTTCACCTCTGCGGAAGAGAACTTCGCCCGCAAAGTGCACCCCGCCAAATTGAGGGATGGGGAGACCAAAGCCCAAATGGACCCCTTTTTCCGTAACCGGTTTTTCCTCAACCCTACTTAGGCAGTACCAGTCACCCATTGAGTAGCCTATTCTAAGTGGGTAATTGGAAGGTAGTTGATACTCCAATCCCACCGACCCTCGCCAGACATTACCGAAGTCTGCCTGTTTATTGTCAATTTTAGCTTGTGCCCAGGGACGGAATTCCAAACCCAAACTCACCTTGATTGACGAGCTTACATCCGCGGTCGCGCCAAACGCAACGGTTGATGGCAGTTTAAGAGAATAAGTCCGGAGGGAGTCCTCACTAACACCGTGAATGTATTTAATCCTTTGAGCAGAGATAGTATGGGGCGGGTCGTAACTTAGGGCAAGGTGCAAAGGGCAAAGTTTTCCGGGACTCAGAATAGTAGAAAACCCGAGCCGCGCGGAAACGCCCGAGTAGTCTATTTCAATTGTGTCGGTGGCAATTGAGCCTTCAGGCGGATGAAACTCCCAGTTTTCTCGTGAACCACCCCAGATTTGGTGCAACTGAATCCCAAGGCAAAAGTGGCTTAATAAGGACTGGGCGAGACCGGCACTAAAGGAGTAAACCCCGCCCCGACCGACGATGTGATGCCGGGGCAGGGTGTCAATGGAGGATTCAGACCAGATATTGAAATCCTGGCAAAAACGGTGCTCTAAGCCGAGCAAAACTGTGGTGTGGGTGGGTAAGGGAACCGCGCCAAAAAATCCGGCAGGGCGGACGGTAGCTAATGCCCGGGTGTTGTCTCCCTGGCGTCCAATGGTAGCACCGGTAAGAAGCGAAATATTTAAGTTGGTCTTAGAGAGATGGACAAAATTTCCCGGGTTGGCGGTTGAAAGGGCGAAGGGGCTGCCCAGGGCATTTAGTCGGGCGCTGGCAGGCGGAACTATCTCTCCCAAACCCAATGGGTTAAAAAAGGATTGCGCAAATAAGTTCTCACTTCCAAGAAACAAAAAAAATGAAACCAAAAGACCGGCACCGGTCCGTTTTAGGTAGAATTTCATCTTGAGAATCGGTCCTCCGGTGGCATAATGTAACTTATCCTCAATCTCGGTGCCCAGGGCCCAGAACGGAAGATTTTAATTCTGAATGGCTTAAGCCATTCGGGTTCAGCGGTTAGCAACACTCCATAGTTGGGGTTGGAGTCCGGATGAGAAACCCAGTTTTGAATCAGCTCGTTTATCGTTAACCGAACAATCGTGTCGTTTCCGGAAGGGAAATAGAAACTCTTTCCTGCCGGGGTCGGGTCAAACTGGGCATATTTACCCTTACCCAGATAGGAATCAACTAAGCGATGAACACCAATCCAGATGGTTTCAGCCCGGGAGTAAATCGGCTGGGGTTTAAACTCCAGTTCTGCTCCGGCGATAGTAGCCGCGGCGGGAACAGAATCCAGGGAGAAATGAAGATAGGTGCGAAAGGCGACACTGGAACCTACCAGGAGTTCATTAGGGTTTGTCCCAATCGCAAGCGAATCAACAATATGGGCATCTTCAACTGCGGGGTAGGTTCTCTTTTTGCCGTTTTGATAAGTGAGCACCAGTCGGGGTGCGGATTCAGCATTGGTAAGAGGGGTTAAGGTTGCAAAACCGGTGTCAGCAGAAATAAGCACGATTCCATAGGGTTTTTGGAGTAGCAGACTCAAATAATCGCGGTTGAGTTCCACCAGGGTGGAATCCTTGGTGATTGTCCCCTCGCCCAGAAGGGTATTAAAGTAATCACCACCAGGATTGACCCATTGATTGAGCGAATCCGCCATTCGCCAGGTTACTCCAGCAGTTGACCAGTTAGTTGAACAAGGATAACAACGAAACTTCAAAGAATAGTCCTCTCTGGGGTACACGAGGAGCTGGACCGAGGCGACTTCGTCCACTGCGCTATCTTTAAGTTCAAACTTGAATAAAACCCGCGACTCATACTGGTCATCTTTTCCCAAAACCAAATAGTCAGCAAACCCCAAAGGGATAAATTTGGCATAACTGTCAACCGTGTCGGGCAAAAGCTCTATCGTCCTTTGCTCTGGGACCCTCCCAATCAGGTCAGAACCGACCGGCACGGTGTTGCAGCCCAACCAGATTAAGGTTAAGGCAAAGGCGAGGTTTTTCTTCTCCGTCATTGCGAGGGTGCAAGCCCGAAGCAATCTCATTCTGCTCAACCACCTAATGAGATTCCTTCGCCTCATCGGATTCGGCTCGGAATGACAAAAGAAGGGGTCTCATTGCGAGGTTTCATAAAATGCCTGAGCTAAGTGCTGGGAAAGTCGGTCCTGAACCGCTTGATAGGCGGTGCGAATCGCATTCTTTAGCGCTTTGGGGGTAGAGCGACCGTGGGCACAGATAACATTACCCTGAATCCCCAGCATCAGGGCGCCACCATGTTCTTGATAGTTCATCCGGCCAATAAACTCTTCCAAGACCGGACGGGAGAACCATCGGCGGAGTCGGTATTTAGACTCTGATTCAAAATACTCGCGGAGGAGTTCCTGAAGTATTTCACCCAGCCCCTCCCCATATTTCAAAAGCACATTCCCAACAAACCCATCACACACAACCACATCAGCCTTACCGGTGAGGATATCACCCCCTTCAACATTACCGATGAAGTTGAGTTCGCTCTCTTTTAGTAACTTATAGGCGTTAGTAGTCAAGTCATTCCCTTTATTATCCTCCTGACCGATATTCAAAAGCCCCACCGTGGGATTGGCTTTTCGGAAGAGAAAGGTAGCGACAGTTGCGCCCATAATGGCAAACTGAAACAGCTGGAAAGGTTTGGTGTCAACATTGGCGCCAACATCCAGGACTAAAGTGCTACCCTTAATTCTCGGGAAAAGCACCGCTAAGGTTGGACGGTGAACCCCGGGAATGGCACCGAGCAGAGTAAGCGCAAAAGCCATCACCGCACCGGTATTACCAGCACTCACTACCGCATCCGCCTTCCCCTCCTGATGCAACTTCATACACACGGCGATTGATGAGTTGGCTTTCTTCTTTATCACTTCATTGGGAGATTCGTGCATCCCAACCACTTCCGGGGCAAAAATCAGCTCAACCCTTTCTCTTTCCTCATCAAAAAGCCAGGTAGAGTTTTTGGCGATAATCTCCTCCTTACCAACAACCAATAAATTCAGGTCCGGCAGTTCCTTCAGCGCCAGGAGCGCACCTTCAAGCTCGGCTCGGGGTGCGTTATCCGAGCCCATCGCATCAAACGCAATCTTCACCCTACTCTTTACCCTTAGTCACACTCATCACCATTGTCTGGCCATAATAACCGCAATGGGGGCAGACGCGATGAGGAACTTTGGGCTGATGACAGTGAGGGCAGTTGACAGTAGTTGGGGGAATCAGTCGCCAATGCGTCCGGCGCTTTCTCCCCCGCTGCCGAGAATGTCGTCTTTTTGGAACCGGCATTATTCTCCTCCGATAAATTTATCACTCTTCAATATTATAATCCTCTACGAAAGCGGTTTCAAAATCGTAGACCGAATGAAACTTCTCTATCGGGTCAACCTCCTCCTCAAGCATAAGTCCAGCGTTAACGAGATTGAATACCACCTTACCGATATCATCAGTAGAGAATATCCCCCAGGAGTTGAGCACCGCCTTCGCCATTTGACCATACCGTTTGGTCATTAACTGGCGAATTGCCTCTAATAGCTCCTCGGCGGTGATGTGGGACTTTTTCCCGGTAATTTGGTGCGCATAGCGGAGCCCTCGGTTAATCAGTAAATAAGCGTCAAGCGTAAAACGGGGGTCGCTTGTTAAAATTTCGTTTAAAAGTATCATCTTAATTAAATTCTATTCATTTCTGAATAAAAAGCAAGCAAAAAGTCTGAGCTAAATGGGTGGGTTGGTACAATTTGACAGAAGGTGTACCTATATTACAATTTTCAAAACACGGAGGTGGAAAAATGAAAGTGCTCGTCTTTACGCTTTTAATTACGCTGGGCTTAACATCGGTCTCTGCCCAGCAAGATTTCGGCTGCGTCTGTTCTACCGATGTGCCCGATGCCACTGCTCCGAATAACAGCCATAAATTGGCATTCCCATCAGAAATATTTTACCCCGATAACGATACGGTAACGCTGGTCTTCCAATCTGCCGAGAGCATCTATATCTCCTATTCGGGTAATGGTTCTTCCCAACCCTGGTCAACCCCGATTCCGCTTTATCCTGGTCAAAACCCCGGTATCACCTTTGGTCGAGATGGTGACCGGCACCTGGTTTGGGAAATGGCTGATACCGCATCTGGGGCGATTAATATTTTTTACCTCAACTTAGAGTATCGGATGGCCCCGGTTAATGTCAGTTGTTCTGATAACAACTGTTATCATCCGGATGTATTGGGTGACAGTTCTGGTATTGCCCATATCGTCTGGGAGGAAGAGACGCCAGCGGGGGGAAAGCAAATTTGGTATCGCACCGCCAACGAGACCGGGGTGATTGGGGACCGTTTTTGCCTTGGCTCAACCGGTATCTATGCCTTACCCGCGATTGATGAGTTTAAGGATACCATCACCGTCGTTTATCAGCGGTTTGATTCCACTCTTCCCCGTCCTTATGCGATAATCCGACGGCGTCAGGTGAATGGCAACTGGCAACAGGAAGAGGTTTTAATGGACCATATGTTCTCGCTCAATCACCCTTCATTGGACTTTGGTTGCGAAGGTGAGCCATTTTCCGCCGCCTGGGATGTTGATTTTGATGGCAACCTTGAAGCCCACTTCGTTGGTGGCAATGGCGGCGGATATTCAACCTCCGGCGTCTCCACCGCGCCGGTGGTTGCCAATGTCGGGACTACTTGGTCTTACCTCTTCTGGGAGGAGGATTCATTCGGAATAAAAGATATTTATACGCACTTTTACTACTTTATGTCGGGCTGGTATAACATCGGTTCAATTCGGAATTTCTTTAATATAGCTGAGCCGGTAGGTGCGCCCAACTGCTTGGGTGCGCTGGCGGTCTGGACTCAGGGCGATACCCCTCCTTACAAAGTAATGTGGGGATTTTTCAACTACCCGATCGGGATTAAGGAGCAACCATTGGTAACCCCTGACGGTTATCGGACAACCGCAACAATTGCCCGAGGAAATCTGTTTCTTGCCGAAAAGTGCTCGGGTGAGAGCGGTCAGCCGGTCTTACTCCTTGACATCTCTGGTCGGAGGGCGATGGAACTAAGACCGGGTAGAAATGATGTCCGGCATCTAACACCGGGTGTGTATTTCCTCCGGAATACCTCTAAGGTAAAAGGGGGTGCCTTAAGAAGCATAAGCAAGGTTGTGATTACCAGATAGCAGAAATTTGGCAATAGTTTGTGCTCCGGTGCTCGGATGTTTTCCCATTCTATCATCAGGCTCGGTCAAAAGGCGGGTGGCGAGATTTACCAGTTTACTCGGGGCGGGTTTTCTTCTCCGCGGCGATGATGAGTTGTTCGGGCAGACCGTAAAGGTTGGGGACCTCCCAGCGCTGGCGGGTGTCACCAACCTCTTCAAATCCGACAATCTGGAAACCCGCCTGGGTGAGGAAGTAAAAGTAGTCGGAGACGGTCCAGTGGTAGGTGTGACGGGTGAAAGGTTTGCCCGGCAGGGGAAAGACTTCTTCCTCATCTTCTTCCCGGGGGGTCGGGCGCCGTTCAAAGTAGGAGTGGGCAACACGGGGTGAGCCGGGCTCTTGACGCCAGATTCGCCGGAATGGGTGGTATTCGTTGATTATTAGTCTCCCATTAGGGATTAATATATGGGCTACCCCGGAATAGAATTTCCCTAAGTCTTCAATGGCACCCGCCACCTGCGCCGCATAGCCAACCTCCCAGCGCTCGGCACCAAGGGCAAAAAGGTTGTTTAAATCCGCCTCCTGATACTCTAATTCAACCCCAACGATTTGGGCTCGAACCATCAGGACATCAAGACCGCTATTAGTTGGGTCAATAACCGTAACTTTCGCACCCATCGCTGCCAGGGCAAGCGGCACCATCCCTTCGCCACTACCGAGCACACACACCCGCTTGCCGGCAACCACTCCTAAAAAATCCTGTTCGGGTCTGTTAAGAACTAATGAGGGCATCACCACAACCCTCCGCCAGATATCGGGGTCTTCCGGGTCATGCTCCCAGGCAGGGGCAACTGGAAAATAATCCCTCTCCCGCATACCCTACTCCCTCATCCTTTTCCCCACCCCTTTGTTAAGAACTAAGGACGGGGCTGATACCGGACCAGTAGTTCTTCAAAATCTTCACCCTTACGCTTTACAACCCCGGTCTCCGGCGCCAACCACTCTTCCCAGGCAACTCTGGTTGTTTCGGCACCAAGAACCTTGACTTCATTGAACTTAATCCGGTAGCAATCATAAAATTTACCCGCGGGGGTTGTTACCGAGTCAACCCCGACGACTTCGGCGCCAATAATATGAGAGTAAGCCGTGTCCGGGATTAGTGTGTCCGGGGTAATTATCGTATCAAAAAAACTATCCTGGTATATGTTCCCTGAGACCAAGGGGAGTTGGTAAACCAGCCCAAACCGAAACTCAAGCGTCTCTTCAGTGCTTCCGGGAACTGAACGGGTGTTAACAAACAACCGCCGAATCTCAAACGGGGTTACAGTATAATATTCTGGTGCATAATCGCGATAGACCCGGACGCAACTTTGGTTGAGCAGGATTGCCGGTGCGGTATCAACTTGGAGAGAGACGGTGTCGGTGCCGCTGCGGAGATATTGCCACTGAGCACCATAAGGAAGGGGAAAATAGTTGACATTGGCGCGGTAGAGGAGGGTATCGGAACAGGCTATCAGGAATAAAAAGAGAAGAGCGGTTTTAAAACGCATAGGCGACCTCCACATAAAGACCGGGAAAATAGGTCAGAAGCAACCTTTTCCCTTGGGAGATTTCTAAAAAGATGATGTTATCCAGACCGGCGGCAACCCGGCTTTTCCCTTCGTGCTGGAGGAATGCCACTCCTAAGTGGCAGTCCGGGGCGGTGCCATTTTCTTTTACCGTTCCTAAGGTGCGCCGGATAAAGCCAAAACCCGGTCCGGCGGTAAGGGTGACTCCCCAGACTGGGCGGCGGAAAAACTCATAGTTGTAAAATAACGCCAATTCGTGGATGGTCAATTCATAAGGGTAAACGGAGCGTCCGGGGAAGTTGAGATAGGAGTAATTCAGTGCCAATCGCGAGCGGTCAAAGGTGTAACCGAGATAAGCGCCGAGGCCGGTGGCGGAACGGGAGGTTTTATTAATCCCGCCGGTGGGAAAAACAATCCCGATCTTTCCACCGATATCAACACCAGAGAAAAGGATTGTTGGGATTAAGATTAAGTTTAAGTTTAACACCAACAAGAATTTAAGATTTTATTCGTTAATGTCAAGAAATTTCCATCATCCGGGTTAGCGCCATTCGTGCCCGTTTCGCGGTCTCTTCCGGAATGACAATTTCTGGAACCTTGCCCCTTAATGCGTTTAATACTGAGTTGAGGGTTGTCTTTTTCATATTATGGCAGATGGCGGTGCGACGTAAGGGGTGACAGAGCTTATCAGGGTATTCGCGGCGAATTCGGTTGCACATCCCTATTTCGGTGCCTAAGACCATCTCGTTAAACTCTTGAGCAAGTCTCAGCATCCCACCAGTGGATGCGACCCTATCGGCCCGATTGATTACCTCAATCGGGCATTCGGGATGGACAATTACCACCGCCCGGGGATACTCCTTTCGGGCTTGAATCACATCCTCTTCCTCAAAGAAGGCGTGGACATAACAGAAACCTTCCCAGGGGATAATCTCCCTTTTGGTCTCGCGTGCGACCCACCGGGCAAGGTTTTTATCCGGGACAAATAGAATCGGCTGGCCTTCGGGTAAAGCCGCGGTCACCTTTAGGGCGTTGGCTGAGGTGCAGCAGATGTCGGAAAGCGCCTTTACCGCCGCGGTGGTATTAACATAGGCCAGGGTAAGGCAGTTTCCCAGCTCGCTCTTTTTTCTTTCTAACCCTTCCGGAGTTACCATATTCGCCATCGGACAGCCGGCGCCAGGTTCGGCAAGAACTACCCGGGTTTGGGGGTTGAGGAGCTTAGCGGTCTCGGCCATAAAATGGACCCCGCAGAAGACAATCAGGTCAGTCTGAATTCTACTTGCCTGGCGCGCCAGTTCTAAGGAGTCGCCGATGAAATCCGCCACCTGGTAAATCTCCGGCGGCTGATAGTTATGGGCAAGAATTACCGCCCTTTTTTCCTTTTTGCGGACAATAATCTCTTTCACCAGTTCGGTGCTCATCTGGAGAAGCGACGGTGATTATTCGGTTTTTGGGGTCCAAATCTCCGATTCGGCGGTGACCAGGACCGGTTTTCCTCAAGGAGATGGACAACTTCAACCTCCTGGCGGGCGAGTTCATTCCCGATTAAAAGTCGGGGACAGTGTTCCGGGAAATAGCAGGAGCAGAGAATACAAGAGACCCGGGTGGGCAGTTTGCTGGCGATGATTTTTATCCCGCGGCTAAACTCAGGACTCCTTAACCACTCCTGAATTTCGGGGGTGAGAGAAAATCGCTGGCGGTTTCGGAAGGAAGGATGAGGAGCGCCCAGCTCATTGCCCAGATAGATGTAGTCAATTTTGTTTCCGGCACAGAGGCGCTCCAGCCCGGCGCGGGAGAAATGGGCTAAGTTCTCGGCGGTTACCGTCGGCTGGGAACGGATATCAAAAAGGACCTGGATGCCGAACTTGTACAGAATTCGGGTGAAATCATAAGAAGGGCGGCGACCGGTCCCCAGCGTGTAGAGTCTCATAACTTTCTCCTCTCCTTAACAGGTGACATGAAAGATGCCCGCCTTGGGTTCACCGGTTTGGTTGTAAATCATAATCGCTTTCGGAGTGGGCGCGAGATGAAACTGGATTTTCCCCTGGTTGAGGAATTTTTCCGCCGCCGGGGTTAAGGTAACCATTCCCGACTGACCGGTGCCGATGATCAGGGTGGCAGAACTATCACCGAGCACCCTTTGCACCTCTTTTAAGTCAACCTGGTGGTTGTCAATGATTTGGTAACGGTAACGGTTTTCAACCTTGCCGTCAGGGTAGATGATGATGTCAAAGTCAAACCGGGCCCGCTCGGTCTCAATCCAGCCAAAACCAGTTCCTATTAACTTCACCGTTTGATAGTAGAAACTTGATAAGTGATGTCAAGTTTGCGTTGAATCTCGATTGGTCCAAATTCACCCTCCTGCTCTACCCGGATCTCCCCTAACCGCACCAGTTCCAAAAGGGCAAGGAAGAGGACAATTAACTCCGAGAGGGTTTGGGTTTCACAACTAACCACCGCCTCTTCAAAACTGAGGCTCTGCCGGGTGGCAAGGAGGTTTCGCAACTGGGCGATTTTATCCTCCAGTCTCACCTCGCGGCGGGGAACTTCAATAGTGGGTGGAGAAAACCGCTCAATGAGTCGAGCAAAAGCCCGGGTGAGGAGCAGGACCTCTCCGCCTTCCACCCATTGAACTGGGAGAGCTCCCCCGCGTCTTGGAAAGCGGAGCTGGCTTGCGGCCTCCTTCTCTCTTAAGATGTTGGCGACCTGCTGAAACTGTCGGTAGGCGTCGAGAATCTGCTCTAAGGAGACCTGGGGTGGCGTCAGGTCTTCTTCTGGCGGGCGGGGCAAGAGGGCGCGCACCTTCAGCCGTAAAAGCACCGCCGCCAGCGCCAAAAAGTCGCTCGCCTGGGCGAGGTCAATATTATCTCCGGAACGGAGAAAGTTAAGGTAGTCATCAGTCAGTTGGGCGATGGGAACATCAAAGATGTCAATCTCCCTTTTCCGGATGAGATAAAGCAGAAGTTCAATCGGTCCTTCAAAAATCGCCAGCCGGACGAGGGTAGGGTCAGTTGACATTACAACGCCACCAGTTCAAACTCGCGCTGCCCCAAACCCAGCCGTTCCCCTTCCGCTAAGATAATCTCCGGGTTGATACCAGGATAAACTTTCTCCAGCGCCTGGCGGGTTTGTCCATAGGCCGCCTGGTCGCAGGCAACCGGGTCAAACGAGGCAAAGAGCCCGATGTCCGGGATAATCGGCTTTTCCGTTTCCGGATTACAATCGCAGTTCGGGGTTACCTTGAGAACAAAGTTGAAATGAATCGCCTCCCGGTCCAGGAGGACCGCTTGACAGTAATGGGCCATTTTCTTCTGGACCGACTCTGCAGCTTCATCCCAGTTGAATTTAATCGCGCCGTTGGGGCAGATTGCGATACAACCGCCACAGCCGACACACCTCCTGCCAATTCGGGCAACATATTTAAAGTAATCAATCGCTCCGTAGGGACAGTAGTCAATACAACAACCGCAACTAACGCATTTCTCCTCATTGACATAAGGCTTGGTGGTTGAATGCATCGCCAGTTTCCCCGCCTTTGCGGCCAAGCCCATCGCCAGGTTCTTAATCACTCCACCAAACCCGGCCAAAAGGTGCCCTTTGAAATGGGCAAGGTTAATGATATAACGATAGTAACGCAGTTTCTGGGCCAGATGGGCGTTTTTCACCGTGTAAAACTTCTCACCATACTCACCATCCAGAATCTCAATTGGCGCGAGGATACTCTGTAGGGTAAACCCGTGCTTGTACGCCACTTGGATATGCTCACTCGCCCTCTGCCGTTTACCCCGATACAAAGAGGTAGTCTCGATTACCACCGGTTGGAGGTCATAATAACTACAGGCGAGAACGGCAATTCTCACCAACTCCGGGTCTAAGTGGTTATTATTCCCCTCTTCACCAAAATGGACTTTAATCCCAATCTTCTTTCCTGGCTTGGTGCGAGAAAAGAAGCCCGACTTTTCCAAGATTATCGGGATACCCTCCTTTACCCTTTCCGGCGGGACAAACCAGACAATCGGCTTACCCATCCTTCAGTTCCAGACCCCGGGAATTTTTGCTTTACAGAACTTGCACCTGCCATTGACAATATTATGCTCAAGCAGCGAAAAGCCCTGCCTTCGGATTAATATCTTCCCGCAACTGGGGCAGTAGGTACTTTCATCTTTGTGCCCGGGAACATTGCCGATATAGACAAATTTCAACCCCGCTTTTCGGGCAATGGCAACCGCCAGTTCCAAGGTTGAAATCGGTGTTGGTGGGCTATTCTGGAGTTGATAATCCGGGTGAAAACGGGTAAAGTGAACCGGAATGGTATCGCCCAACTTCTCCTTAATCCACTCACCCATCTTGCGAATCGTTAGGGTGTCGTCATTAAACCCGGGAACGACCAGATTTACTAATTCCAGATGGCAAGAAGAATTAGCCACAATCTCGCAGGCGGTCAAAACCGGCTCCAGGGTTGACCCGCAGACATGTTGGTAAAACTCCGGGGTAAAACCCTTCAAGTCAATCTTAATCGCATCAACCACCCCACACAGCTCTCGCAAAGGTTCGGGGTTGATATAACCGCCCGAGACCACCGCGGTTTTTATCCCCTTCTTTCGGGCAAGCCGGGCGATGTCGGTCATATACTCAAAAAACACCACCGGTTCGGTATAGGTAAAGCAGATAATCGGCAGATTCAGCCTTTCCGCCAGCGCCACCACCTCCTCTGGTGACACTTCCTCACTTGGCACCTCCTCTGGCGCCTTTTGCGAGATTTCCCAGTTCTGGCAGTACTTGCACCTTTGATTACACCCGACCGTCGCCAGCGTCAACCGCATCCTTCCCGGCAGAAAATGGTAAAAGGGCGCCTTCTCAATCGGCTCCCGATTGATGGCACAGGGTTTTCCATAGACCAGTGAGTAGAGTTTGCCATCTCTGTTCTCCCGCACCCGGCAGAACCCCCTTTTACCCGGAGCAATCACACACCGCCGCGGGCAAAGTTGACACTGCACCCTTTTATTCTCCAACTGCTGATAATATCGCGCCTCCTTACCCGGGGAAAGGGCTTTTGTCAATGGTTCAGCTTTCCCAGAACTAAAAACTAAGAACCAGAAACTGCACAGGATGCCTTCAAAAAGAAGATAACCGACCATCCTACTGGACCGCCAACCCAATTACCAACCCAACCACAACCCCTATTCCGAAAAGACCGCCGATTCCACCGGCAAAAAGCCACTTTGCCCGGCAGACATTTCTCGCCATCGTCTTTGCCTCAATCGTAACCTTCGTTTCACAACCAGGCAGGATTTCCACCTTTGAGGTCGCGCCATCAACATAGACCAGCGACCAGAGCGCCGAGAGCCGATTCCGCAGCGAACCATTACGCACCTGCCGGTAAAGAGTCTCCAGGCTGTCATTAGAAACTATTGTCACCCAGTAAGCGCCCGGTGAAAGTTGATATCGTTCCAGAGGTGTTTTGCCGATACTCTCTCCTTCAACAAACACCGGAAACCCGGGCGGGATGGATTGAACCGAAAGAAACCCTGGGGAGGTGGCACTGATTATCAACGCCAGGAGCAAATTGCCGAGCACTCAAAAAGTTAATGGAAAATACCCATCAAGTCAACCCCTAACAGAACTTGGTACCAGCCGCCGCCTTCGGCAGGTAGCGAGGCAAGTTCATAGTTTGAAACCCGAGGACCAGGAACTATTTTAACCTCAACCTTTTATTTGAGTGTGGCAATCTTATCACCCATCCCTAATATAATAAAAGGTAAGACCTGAAGGAAAGTAATGAGGAAAATGGTGATGAAGCGGGAAAGGAAAATAACCAGGGAAGGAGAGGGTTAAACAGAAAGTGGGAGAGAAAGGGAAGGGGGCAGAGAAGTAGAAAGAGAACTATTGGGGGAAGCGGTAAGGCAAAGGGCAAGGGAAATAAAGATGGAGAGAAAAGGCGAGGTAATCAGGGTAGGGGCTGGGGGAGCGGGGGAGGAGTATTGAGGCTATTTTATATAACAAACGGTTAATCAATCGTTTATAACGAAAATCGCCCCACTAAATTTTATATTTCTTAGTATAATCAGCCAATTTTCCTTTGGTCCTTGGTTCCCTGCTCATAGTATCATTTACACCCCCTTGCCCAGAGCTTCATCTCTCCCGGAGCCGAGGCAAGAAACAAGAAATATCAGCCAGGAACTATTCAGTGCTCCTGCTTTTTCCTCTGCCATTCCCGCGCAAGTGGTAATTTCCCCGAGCGGAGATTGCCCCACTCGCTCTGTTCGTTTGCAAGGGTATGGAAGTGGCATTTGGTCTCCGCTGAACTAATTGACATAGTCAAGGCGGTAAAATAAAATTTAGGAGTGAGGCGTTTTCAAGATTGGATGGTAGTAAAGGAGCGTAAGGGTAATGGCTATGCCGGGAATTCGGATTATTAAAGATAAAGTTTCCCGCCAAGAGTTACAGGAAATTGCTGAGGAGTTATTTGGCGATTTAGTAAAAGCGGTAGTTGATGTTGAAAAAGGAATAATGGCAATCGGTGGGGAGTTGCATTCTGATGAAGAGGCGGTTTTGCTTGAACAGGGTTCAAAACAAGAAAATTTATGGGGTATTAATATCTATCCTCAAGAGTCGCAAGAGAGGTGGATAGAGTTTGATTCGGTCATAAATATCCGTCCGGCACAGGGGAATCGTTCGCGGAATGTGCAAGACCCAAGAACAAGAGAAAGAATAATTCAGATTGTTAATTCCTTAATTGAGTGATTCGCTTTTATCAAAATTTAGCATCTGGTCGCTGGCAAGAATTTACTCTTATAGAACAGTTGGCCAATATCGGGGCGGAAATCGGTCGGGCATTGTCCTGGATGATGAAGGGCGATGAGTGGAAAAGCCTGAGAGCATTAGAAAGAGGCTTAGAACTTTTTGATTTGACGATTGCTGATGAGCGTTGGCGCTTCCGCTTGAAGGAGATTGTCCGAATGCGGGAGGTTGTTTGTGACTATTTTTATGGCGATAACTATTACCAATCAACCCCAGAATCGTTAGAGAGATATTTTACCCAATTTGGTATTGCGGCAAAGCGTTTGAAGAGAGGCTAAAGGTGATTTCCAGTCTAAATTAAATTTATTAGTTTTTATCGCTTTCCTGATTGACAGAGTCAAGGTAGCGGATAAGATTGAGTGGTGAGATTTTTGTTGGCACCGGTGGATTTTGCTTGGTTTTTAGGGCGGAGTCTGGCGTTGCCCTGGGATTGGCGCCGAACCCGGCCCCGGCTGGTAGAGCAACTTTATCATAATGGTGTCACCGCGGTGCCAATCGTGGCTTTTGCCAGTATATTTGTCGGGCTGACCACCGCGGTTCAGACCAGTTATCAGTTGCTCGAGCTGGTGCCGAAGTATTTTATCGGGATGGGGGTAGGCAGAATGCTTTTAATTGAGCTGGGACCGGTCTTTGCTTCATTTATCGTTGCCAGCAGGTCCGCTTCGGCGATGGCCGCCGAAATTGGGGCAATGCGGATCTCCGAGCAGGTTGACGCCCTTCAAGTGATGGGGATTGACCCGTATCATTTTTTGTGTCTGCCGAGAATTTTGTCAACGATGATAAGTGTGCCAATTCTGGTGGTGGTAATGGAAATCCTCGCGGCGCTGACCGCATTAGTAGTGGCAAATATGTTGGGGGTGCCCAAGGAGACCTTTGTTTACGGTTTGACCCACTTTGTCCCGGTGCGGGATTTTATTGGCGGGGTGGTGAAGGCGATAGTTTTCGGGCTGTTAATTGGGGTAAGTGGCTGTTACTTTGGTTTCCGGACAGAAGCAGGAGCGCCAGCGGTCGGACGAGCAACCACCAAGGCGGTGGTGTTGTCCGCGGTTTTGATTTTAGTGTTTGATTTTCTCGTGGCGCTGGTAATGTTTTTAAGATGATCAGGGTTGAACAGGTTTCAAAGCGATTTAGCGGGCAAGTGATTCTGGATAATGTAAGTATTGAGGTGCCGGATTCGGGCGTGGTGGTGGTGCTTGGTCCTTCGGGTGCTGGGAAAACGGTGCTTTTGAAAATAATCGCCGGGCTTATCCCGCCGGATTCCGGAAAAGTTATTTATGATGGAGCGGCGTTGCATTATGGTAGGTTTGCCGACAATGGAGCAATCTTGGGCAAAATTGGCTTCGTGTTTCAGGGCGGCGCTCTGTTTGATTGGCTGAATGTCGGGGAGAATGTCGCCCTCCCGCTAAGGGAGAAAACCCGCCTTAATGAAAAGGAGATTAAAAATCGGGTGGCCGAGGTCCTGGAGTATGTAGGTATGAAGGGAACAAAAGAATTAAAGGTGCGGGAACTTTCGGGTGGGATGGTGAAACTGGTCGCTATCGCCCGGGCATTGGTCAACAATCCGCATTATATCTTTTTTGATGAGCCGACGAGTGGGCTTGACCCGGTAAACCGGGAACGAATCTGTGAGTTGATTGCCGGATTGGGTAAGAGAGAAAGGAGGAGTGTAGTCGTGGTGACCCATGACCTGAAGAGTGCCGAAAGTCTCACCGACCAGTTTTACCTTTTAAGAAGCGCTAAATTGACCCGGACAGCCGAGATAAAAAAGGAGGATTATGAACCGCCGAATCCGTGAGCTGATAGTTACCCTGTTTGTGGTTTTCGGGGTGTTTCTTGCGGTTTTTGGCTACTTCTGGTTTGCCGGCAGGCTTTTCCGTCAAGGGACAAGAATTGTCAAGGTATATTTCCCTGATGTCTCCGGTTTACGGGTTGGCGACCGGGTGGATGTTTTGGGGATTACTAAGGGGAAAATTGTCGGGTTGAAACTGGTGCCGGAAAAGGGGGTGCTGGTTACAATTGCCCTCGCTGGTGATGTCCGGCTGACCAAGGACAGCCGATTTGCGATTCGCTCGCTCTCTTACTTGGGAAGTGACCGGTATCTCACGGTTACCCCGGGAGGGGGGGAATTGGCGGAGGATACGATGAGTTTTAATGGGGTTAATGAGGTTCTGGATTTGGAGACGACATTTTTGCAGCTTGACCGGCTCTTAACAGAGATTGACCCAACCCTTTTAAGCGAGGAGTTGCGTCGGACCCGGGATGAGGTTTTGCGATTGGTGAACATTCGGTTGCACGGGCTGGATTCGGTGTTTATGGTTACCAGTGCCAATATTCAGCGGCTGACGACAATTTTGGACCGCCTCGTCCAGGCACTGGGAGAGGAGTCAACCGCAAGAAAATTATTGACTTCGCCCGAGCTTTATGATGAGTTAATTAAAACTACTAAACAGTTACAGGAACTTATCGCCGATATTAAGGCTCATCCGGAAAATTATTTCCGGTTGAGGCTCTTCCGATAATTTTTGAATCGTAAGGATGAGCCAATGAGTCTAAATAGTACCTTTAAAAAATAACAAAGGAGGAGAATATGCGGTTAAAAGGTAGTAAAACCGAAAAAAACATCCTCACCGCATTTGCCGGTGAGTCCCAGGCAAGAAATCGTTACACCTATTTTGCCAGTAAGGCGCGGGATGAAGGTTATATCCAGATTGCCCAGATTTTTGAAGAGACCGCAAACCAAGAGAAGGAGCACGCCAAGCGCTTGTTTAAACTTCTCGAAGGGGGCGCAGTAGAAGTTCAGGCGTCATTTCCCGCCGGAGTTATTGGTTCAACTTTGGAAAATCTTAAAGAGGCGGCAAGTGGTGAAAATTATGAGTGGACCAAGATGTATCCCGAATTCGCCCGGGTCGCCGAGAGCGAAGGGTTTTCGGATATCGCCAGTATCTTCCGGGCAATTGCGGTGGCGGAGAAACAGCATGAAAAGAGGTATCAGGCGCTCCGGGCAAACATAGAAAACAATCGGGTTTTCCGACGGGAGCAACCCGTGGTCTGGCGCTGTCTTAACTGCGGTTATCTTCACGAAGGGACCGCAGCGCCGGAGGTCTGTCCTTCCTGCGCCCACCCGCAGGCTTATTTTGAACTCCTCGGAGAGAACTGGTAATGTTAGAAAGAAATGGCGAGGTCACAGTTCAGGGTAAGCCGGTTACCCTTGTTGGACCAAAACTAAAAGTTGGTCACCGGGCACCCGCTTTCACGGTTGTTGGTAATAACTTGGAGCCAATAACTCTGGAGCAGTTCCAGGGCAAAGTAAAGTTAATACTTTCCGTCCCCTCACTTGACACCCCGGTGTGCGACCTGGAGACCAGACGGTTTAATAAAGAGGCGGCAAGTTTAGGTGACGATGTGGTGGTTCTGGTAGTAAGTATGGACTTACCCTTTGCTCAGCGGCGCTGGTGTGGAACGGCGGGCGGGGACCGGGTTATTACCGCTTCCGACCATCGGGACGCCGAGTTCGGCACAAATTACGGAGTCTTGATTAAAGAGTTGCGACTATTAGCCCGAGCGGTCTTTATTGTTGACCGAGCGGATGTGATTCGGTATATCCAATTGGTACCGGAGGTTGGGAATGAGCCGGACTATCAGGCGGTGTTGACGGCTTTGAAGAAAATAGAATAGCCAGGAGGACGAATGGAAAAGGAGAGTCCAATTTACAGCTGCCGGGAATGCGGCCAAATCGTCACCTTGGTTCATAAAGGTGGTGGTAGACTGGTGTGTTGCAATCAGTTGATGCAAGAGGGAGCAAAGGCGGATAAGAAGCCGGAGGCGGTTCCTCCCCATGCCCCTTACTGGAGCTGTTCCCAGTGCCATTATGTGCTCCAGGCACTCACGCCACCAGAGCGCTGTCCGGCTTGTCGGCAACACTGTCAGTTTGTTGATGTATCTTGCTACATCCCGGAGTGTAGTTTTACCGGAATTGACGCTCGGTTGATGGATAAAACAAAGGAGGTAAAATGACCAAAAAATTAGAAATTTATAAGTGTGAAATTTGTGGAAACATTGTTGAGGTCCTTCACCCTGGTGCCGGGCAACTCGTTTGTTGTGGGCAACCGATGAAGTTGGTGGTGGAGAATACCGTTGATGCCTCGCGCGAAAAACATCTTCCCGTGATTGAGAAGATGCCCAGTGGGTTTAAAGTTAAGGTCGGTAGTATCCCCCATCCAATGGAGGAGAAACACTATATTGAATGGATTGAACTCATCACTGATGAACGGACCTATCGGCAGTTTCTCACCCCGGGTCAGGCGCCAGAGGCGTTCTTTTCCGTTGAGGCAAGGGATGTCTATGCCCGGGAATACTGCAATATCCACGGGCTCTGGAAAGGCGTCTAAAAATTAGGAAAGAGCTAATAAAGGTAATATGGGTTTTTCAGCAGTAAAATTAAGCGAGCGGGTATACTGGGTTGGTGCGATTGATTGGACGGTTCGCGATTTTCACGGTTATTCCACCAATCGCGGCACCACTTATAACGCCTATTTAATTCTCGGTGATAAAATTACCCTGATTGATACGGTAAAGATGCCCTTCCAAGATGAACTCCTTGCCCGAATTGCCACGGTGATAAATCCGGAAGAGATTGACTATATCATCTCCAATCATTCGGAAATGGACCATTCCGGTTCGTTACCAGCAATTGTTGATGCGGTGAAACCGGAAAAAGTTTTTGCCTCGGCGACAGGTGTAAAAACACTTAAGGAACACTTTCATTTTGACCACGAGTTACTACCGGTTAAAGATGGTGATTCGCTTTCCCTCGGGAATCTCACCCTTCAGTTCCTTGAGACGAAGATGCTCCATTGGCCGGACAGCATGGTTACTCACTTGGTGGAAGAGAAGATGCTTTTCTCTCAGGATGGGTTTGGGATGCACCTGGCGACCGGACAACTTTTTGCCGATGAAATAGGCGAAAATTTACTTCGCCAGGAGGCGGCGAAGTATTACGCCAATATTCTTTTACCCTATTCCGCCCTGGTTCTAAAATTATTGGAACGGATTAATGGACTTAAGATTGAGATTGATACTATCGCCCCGGACCATGGACCAATCTGGCGTAAGGATTCTCAGAAGGTTATTAACTGGTATAAGGAGTGGGCAGAGCAGAAACCAAAAGAGAAGGTGGTGATTGTTTATGATACGATGTGGGGAAGCACCGACATAATGGCGCGGGCGATTGCGGATGGTGTTACAGGTGAAGGGGTAGGGGCGAAGGTGATGCGATTACGAGCAAATGACCGGAGTGAAGTAATGACCGAAATTTTGGATGCTGGTGCGGTGGTGGTTGGTTCACCAACATTGAACAATGGGCTTTTCCCTACCGTAGCGGATATGCTTGTCTATATGAAAGGGTTGCGACCAAAGAATAAATTGGGAGCGGCATTTGGTTCTTATGGATGGAGCGGCGAGGCGGTAGGAATTATCGCCGATGAACTCAGTGGGATGAAAATGGAGGTAATGAGCGAGCGATTAAAGGTTAAATATGTGCCCGACGCCGCCGCTTTGGAAAACTGTCGCCAGTTAGGAGTCCGGTTGGCTCAACGAGTTAAAGATCAAGCAAGGAAATAGAAAGGAAAAGGAGCGAATATGCAGCGGTTCGTTTGCACAGTCTGTGGTTATGTTTACAACCCAGCAGAAGGGGACCCGGATAATGATATTCCGGCGGGCACGCCTTTTGAGCAATTGCCCGAGAACTGGGTCTGTCCGGTTTGTGGCGCCAGTAAGGACCAGTTTGAACCGGAGGAGTAAGTATCTACCAAACGGCAGAAGCCACTTTGAACTTGATGCTCTTATAACCTTTTGGGCTTGAAGCGGGGCGAGATGTCATGTTTTTTTAGCAGGCGGTAGAACTGGGCGCGGCTGTAGCCGGCAAGTTCCGCCGCTTTGGTTACATTGCCACCGGCTTGCTCAAGGCACTTAATTAACGCTGTCCGTTCCACCTCAGCCGCCGCCTGGGCTTGTGCCCAACGCCGAGTGGCACGAAGGCTTTGTTTTTTCTCCCCCTGAATTTTATCGGCAAGCCGCTGGAGCTCCATGGGCAGGTCGGTAATTTTCAACTCGTCACCTTCCGCGAGAACCACCGCCCGTTGAATCACATTCTGCAACTGCCGGATATTGCCAGGCCAGTCGTAGGCGAGCAGGCATTCCATTGCTTCACTCTGAACCCCTTTAACCTGACGATTGGCTTCCTGATTAGCTCGGACAATGAAGTAACGCACTAACTCTGGAATATCCTCTTTTCGCTCCCGTAAAGGGGGGATCGTAATTTCAACACCGTTCAAACGAAAGTAGAGGTCTTGGCGAAATTTGCCTTCTGCTATCAACTTCTCAATATCCTGGTTAGTTGCGGCGACAATACGAATGTCAACCTTTATTGTTTTGCTGCCACCGACTCTTTCAAACTCTCTTTCTTGCAGGACCCGCAAAAGTTTTGCCTGGAGTCCAGGACTCATATCGCCAATTTCATCAAGGAAGACCGTCCCCCCGTTGGCCAGCTCAAACTTTCCTTTTCGGGCCACTACTCCAGTTGCGGCACCTTTTTCCACTCCGAAAAACTCCGCTTCAAGAAGGGTTTCTGGAACCGCCGCGCAATTTATCGCGACAAATGGTTCATTAGCTCGGTTGCTGGATTCATGTAGAGCCCGAGCAATGAGCTCTTTCCCGGTTCCGCTCTCTCCCCGTATTAACACCGGAACAGAAGCAGAGGCGGTGCGGGCGATAATTTCAAAGTTTTTTCGCATCAGCGGCGACCGACCGATGACACCTCTAAATATGAATCCGGGTATCGTCGTCTGCCTTATCTGGATTTCGGCACTTGCGGTAACCAGCCGTTGGACCGCGGGTGCCAACAATGCCGAGACCGTCTCCAGCACCAGCGGGTTTGAGTCCGGGGGTGGTTTTTTTCCACTTGAGAGAAAGACCCTACCTAAAACTTTACCCCCGGAGACAATCTGAAAACAAATCCCAGATTCGGTCACCTTGCTCCGGGCGTCACATTCCTCTGCCAATAATTTAGGCTCTAAGTTGATAGAACCGGTGACTATTCTTGCTTCGTGGTCAATAACCAGTGCTGCACCACTATAACCAAACCCTTCGGAAAGTATTTTAAGCCCCTGCTGAAGAAATCTTGTTGGGTCCAAACCGAGCGTGGCAAGGCGGGAAATTGCGGAAAGCACCGCCATATCCCGGTCGGTTCCCAACTCCAGACGAAACAGGGTGCGATTTATCTCCTCCGCTTCCGCAACTATCCCGAGGTTACGAAAGACCCGGGCGGCGGTTTTTAATCGCCCAACCGCCTCTTCCTCCTTCCCTTGTCTTAGAAGAAAGCGGGCAAATTGAAATTGAATCCGGGCGAACTCGTAACACTCGCTCGCGTCCGCTAATAGCCCGAGCGCCTCCCGGAAGTACTTCTCGGCAGCAGCTACCTGGTCCCTTTCCGCTTCCAATAACGCCAGCACCCTTATTGTTTCTGCCTGGCACTTCTTAAACCCTAACTTCTGGGTCAATTCCAGCCCTTGCCGGCAAAACCCCTCACATTTATTTAAATGACCTTTAGCCAGTTCCAGCTCGGCCATCCGCCAGTAAAGTTCGCACATTCCGTACTTATCGTCTGCTTTTTTACACAACATGCTCGCCTCTTCATAAACATTTCCAGCACTGGCGAACTCATCTTGGCGGAAACGAGCTTCACCTAAGGCAATCAATCCGTCCCGCAGCAAATCGGGTAGCACCTTGCCTTCTCGTCCGGCGGAAACCACCCGGTTGAACATCTCAATCGCCTGTTCTATTCGGTTCCGTTTCAGAAACAGCTCTCCCAAGGTACTAATAGCGGTCAAACGAAGATGTTCATACCCCCATCTTTCGGTCATTGCTACTGTCCGGTAAAGTTTTTCTGTTGCCTCCTCCCATCTTCCTGCCTGAAGTAAGACCCAGCCCCAATTGTAATAGGTGGTCGCTCGGGCGAACTCATCAACTTCTGCTTGTCGGAAAAGCTCGCCACACCTTTGATAATAGCCGATTGCCTGCTCAAATTTCCCTTGAACACCGGCGAGATTGCCCAATTGATTGAGAACCGCATAAACGCCGTGTTGATTACCATTCTCCTCCCATATTTCCAATGCCTGATGATAATACTCCAGTGCCTGGTCGTATTCTCCCTTCAACTGATATACCATCCCTAACTGATAAATTCCAGCGCCCTCCAATCGCCGATGCCCAATCTGCCGGGCAACACTTAATACCTGCTGGGCATACTTTAAGCTGGAGTCAATATCGCCTAACATCCGGTAGATGCTTGCTAAGATTCTTGCCCCTTGTCCAACCGCTTCCAGGTCACCGATTTCCTCGGCTATTCTGAGCGCTTCATCAAGATACTTTTTCCCTTCATTTGGTGCGGTATTCTTGAGTTCATCGCCTAATTTAATTAACAGGGCGACCCGCTCTTTCGGGGAATTGGTCTGCTCTATTTGTTTTTTTAATGCCTGGATTTGCTTGTGAACATCGGCTGACATTTCCGTTTAAATTATTATAAATTCCTTCATCCAACCAGTCAAGCTCAAATCTGTTTTATCCTCATTGCGAGCCGGAGGGTGTTTTGGTGATTTTTAGATATTATTAGATATTATTTAGGATTTATGCGTGGGTATTGCTTCGGGCTACGCCCTCGCAATACCCAATTTCGGTAAGATTATTTTTGATGGATTTCAATTTCTTGACAACGAGAATTTTTATTGGTAAAATCTTACTAGTTAACCGCAATGGATAACAAACATCTTGACTTTTACTTCCAAATTGGTCTCTTTCAATTTAAACAAAGGGAGGCGCAATGACAAATAAAGTGGTTGTTTTTGGTTTGCTTTTGGTTATTTTCGGCTACTCCAATGCTCTGGAGTGGTCGGGTACCTTTCAATTTCTCCCTTCGGCGTTTGAGATTAAACCGGTTAGTAGGGATGGGCAAAGGTTCCAAGTTTTGACTCCAGGGAGGGACGCGGTTCTTTCCCGCCAGCGCTTGACCATTGACTATCTTCAAGAGTTAGGTAAGCCGGTTCTCCCTTATTGGTTTTTTACCCTGGTTATCCCGCAAGGTTCCAAGGTGGGAGGGGTTGAAGTGCTCAGCGAAGGGGATGTCACTCTGCCGGCTGAAGAAACACCGTTTCCGGCTCAACCCCCGGTGCCGGTCTCTTATGAAAAGTTGCCAAGTTTTGTTCCGCCCGACCCAGCGGTATATCATGGCTCTACGCTGTGGCCAAGCGAGCCTTACAAGATAGGACCGGTCGGGGTGAAGTCCGGTTTTCGGTTAGTCACGATTTCCTTGTTTCCGGTTCGGTATGACCCGAAAATCCGCTCTTATCGGGTCTCCGCTAAGTTAAGGGTGCGAGTGAAGTTTGAACCCGACCCGAGTGCCGAGCAGAACTATCTTAGCAAAAGGCAATTGCGCCTCTTCACCGGCGCGGTGCGGGCGATTGTCGCTAACCCCAATGATGTTACCCGATTCGCGCCCCCGGAGAAGTTAACCGATTTCGGTACCTATGACTATGTGGTCATCACTAACTCCAACCTTGAGCCCTATTTTCAGCGTCTGGTAAACTGGCGGACCCGGATGGGTTATAATGGTATTGTCCGCACGACCTCCTGGATTAACAGCAACTATAGCGGGCGGGACCTGCAGGAGAAAATACGGAATTTTATTAAGGACTATTATAATAATTACGGAATAATGTGGGTGCTGTTAGGTGGTGACACCGCGGTGGTCCCGACCCGGCGCGCCCGTGCCTATTGTGCCGGATATACCGGGAACATCCCCTGCGACCTCTATTATGCGGATTTGCAATGGTCTTGGGATGGAAATAACGACAATATATTTGGTGAATACGGGATTGACACGACCGACCTTTATTATGACCTCTACATCGGACGGGCGAGTGTGAACGATACCACCCGGGCGAAAATATTTGTTAGTAAGGTGATTACCCATGAGACCAACCCACCAACTGATTATCTTAAGCGGATTTTATTGGTTGATGCGAGCCTCTGGCCGGGCTATGACTCTTCCCAGTCTAATGATTCTATCGCCGGGATAACCCCGAGCGGTTGGTCTGATGTTTTTATTCATGGACCGAGCAACTCAACAATGGTGCGCGACTCCTTAAACAACGGGTTCCAATTCTGCCATATGGTTGGGCACGGAAATGATTATGGGATTTATCATAATGGTCCTTATTATCACACCTCGGTGATTAACGGGCACAATAACGGCAACCGGGTTGTTTTAATCAATTCGATCGCCTGCTACTCAGGTAACTTTGAGGTTACCAACTGCCTGGCTGAGTCAACCCACAACTGTCCTACCGGAGGGGCGCTGGCGGTAATAATGAACTCCCGTTATGGCTGGGGAACACCGCCATATATCGGACCATCAGAGCTCTTAGACATTAGATTTTACGACTACTTCTTCACCCAGGATACGATGCCGATTGGTTGGGTTCACGCTGAGTCAAAGGAGGTGTATCGGAACCTGGCGAATAACACCGATGGCGCCTGGCGCTGGTGCTATTTTGAATTGAACCTGTTTGGCGACCCTCTCCAGTATATGTATGAAAATACCCCTTCCCAGCTCACCGCCAGTTTTCCCAACCCGATAAACAGTGGCAATCAAACCTTCACCGTAACTGTAACATCCGGCTCAAACCCGGTGAATAGAGCCTTGGTATGCCTCTGGAAGGGTTCTGAAGTATATGCCCGCAATTATACTAACTCCTCAGGTGAGGTCACTTTTACCATCAACCCAACCACCGGTGGCTATATGGCGGTAACCGCGACCAAGCCCAACTACCTGCCGGCGATTGACTCCTGTTATGTTAATTATGTCCCCAATACCGATGTTGGTGTAACCCGAATTATCGCACCCACCGACACCGTTGACTATGGGACAAGCCTCTACCCGGCAGCCAAGGTAAAGAATTTTGGCTCGCTACCGCTAAGCAATATCCCGGTTCGCTTTAATATCGGAACTACTTACCAGTCAGATACCACCATCCTCTATCTTCCCGCCGGAGACTCAATCACGGTCCTGTTTGCCAGCTGGAACGCCCAACCGGCAGGTAATCTCGTTGTGAAATGTTCTACCCGGCTTTCCAGTGACACCAACCCGAGTAATGACCGCGCCTTAGGTCAGGTGTTTGTCCGCTACCGGGATGTTGGCTGCGCCGCAATCCTCTCGCCAGTCGGAAATGTTGATTCAACTAATACCGTTCCGGTTCGGGCAAGGGTTAAGAACTACGGCAACACCCCGCAGAGTTTTACCGTGAGGTTTCGCATCACCGGACCCGCCTCCTATACCGATACTAAATCGGTTAATAACCTGGCGCCCAATGATTCGGTAGTGGTAGATTTTACCCCCTGGGTATGTGGTCCGCGTGGGTCTTATGCTACCGCCTGCTCAACTATCCTCGGCGGTGATATGAACCCGGCAAATAATAAAAAGAGCGGTTCATTTAATGTTGTGGTCCATGACCTAAGCGCCCAGCAGATTTTAAGCCCACCGGGGCAGTGTGATTCCGGTTCAACTGTTCCGATAAAGGTGGTGGTTAAAAACCAGGGCTCGGTTCAGGAAAACGGTTGGGTTTTCACCCGCATCGGTTCATACTACTATGACTCAGTTCAGGTGCCAATCCCGTTTGGTAAGACCGAAACCCTTTCTCTCACCCCCTGGCAGGTTAACGCACCGCCTAACTCATATCCGGTTCTCTGCTCAACTTTTGTCCCTAACGATGTTAATCCGAGTAACGACACGGTAAGCACTACTACGACGGTGGTGGTCCACGATATTGCAGTTCTCGCGATAATTGCCCCAACTGGCGATATTGACTCCGGAACAGTTCTAACCCCTCAGGCAGAGATTAAGAACTTAGGCTCGGTCAACGAGACATTTAACTGCCGATTTACTATCGGCGATGGCTACCTCGCCGAGATTTCAGTAACCCTGCCCGCGGGTAAAGATTCAGTCATCTCTTTCCCCAACTGGCAGGCAAATAACCCTGGAACATTTGCGGTTAAATGCACAACCCTGCTTGCCGCTGACTGCAAACCAATGAACAACCGAGCCACCAGTGTAGTAAATGTTATCGGAACCGATGTTAGTGCGGAGGAAATTATTACACCGGTAGGCGAGATTGAACCTGGACCAATCAACCCGATTGCCCGGGTGAAAAATAACTCTCCAACGCCGCAAAGTTTTCTCACATTCCTAACGATAAGCGGTACCGGCGGTCTGGCTTTCTCGGATTCGGTTTTAGTTAACAACCTCGCACCCGATTCTACTGAGGAGGTGGTATTTGCCGAGTGGAATGCTGCACCCGGGACTTATACCGTCAGATGTTCAACCGGGTTGGGTGACAAAACCCCGTTTAATGACACCGTTAGCGCTTCCTGCACCGTAGTTAAACGGGATGTGGCAACAGTCTATTTCTTCCCCCAGGGTGAGATGAGGGAGATGGAGGTCTCGCCAATCATCCGGGTAAAAAATACCGGGAATCTTCCGGTAACCTGCCCGGTCTATCTTAATATTGTTGATACTACCTCCGGGTCTGAAGTGTATAGCGACTCGGCAACGGTTACCGGACTGGCACCGGGTAAAATTCAAGAAATTCGGCTCTCCCCTTGGACGGCAACTTATGGGTTCTACCGACTAACCGCTTGGACAAGTCTTGAGCGTGATGTCGACCCAAGTAATGATACATTAAAGGGAACACTGTTAGTTTTACCACCACTCTTGGGGTGGCAGCGGTGTCCGGATTTGCCCCTTGGTCCAAGAAGGGTGAAGCAGGGTGGTGCGCTGACCGCACTTGAGAGCGATTCGGCGCGCATTTATGCCCTGCGTGGCAATAAGACATTTGACTTTTATGTTTACAATATCCAGAGTGGCACCTGGTCCTCTTTAGCGTCAATTCCGCCCGGACCCTCAGGTAAGCCGGTTTATAAATCCGGTGCCCTCTGTTCTGATGGCGAGCGCTACATTTACGCGACCAAAGGTAATAACACGCTTGAGTTCTGGCGTTATGACATCCAAAGTAACAGTTGGGAGCAATTAAGTGATATCCCTCTTGGTGAGAGGACCTTAAGAGGCGGAACCGGGCTTGCCTTTGTCCGACGCGGAGATACCGCTGAGGTTTACTGCCTGAAGGGTTCAAATACCTTTGAGTTTTATGCCTACTCAGTTGACCGAGGAACCTGGTCGGCAAAAACTCCAGCACCAGGCGGCGTCTCGGGAAGAAAGTTTAAAATTGGTTCTGCCATCTGCCATCATGGCTCTGAGCGGATTTATGTGATTAAGGCTTTAACCAATGAGTTTTTCCAATATTCAGTTCCTGAAGACCGGTGGATAACCTGCACCGCTCTTCCTGGATACACCGCCGCGGGGCGGCGCTCCCGTTGCGGCGATGGCTGTGGTTTGGTCAGCGACCAGAATAACACAATTTATGCGCTCACCGGTCGTAACCGTGAGTTCTTCTTCTCTTATAACATCTCCCAAAACCGGTGGTCGGAACTGGAACCGTTCCCATTAGGCGCGGGACGGAAACGGGTAACCCGGGGAGGGGCACTGACATTTCTTGCTAATCAGGTTTGGGCGCTCCGCGGGAACAATACCAATGACTTTTACACCTATATTCCGAGTCCAACACCACCTTCTTCACCACAGCCAGTTCGCTCTGGGGTAACAGCTGAAAAATCTGTCCCGATTGATAGGATTTTGGTGATTAAGGGCCTTGCCCGGAACCAACTCCTTCTGAGCTATAATGGCAATTACCCGGCACGGGTAACAATTTTCTCACCTAATGGAAGGTTAATGAGGTCAAGATATGTTCTCCCCAAGACCAGCCAGGCGGTTGAGCTCTCGGGGCTACCTAATGGGGTTTATATTGTGCGAGTTGAGGTTGGGGACGACGAAAAGGTGCAGAAATTGGTTGTGGTGCGTTAAGGTATTGTTCCCCGCCCTCACATCCGTTTCATTGCGAGGAGCAAAGCGACGAAGCAATGACGAAAAAAAGAGAAAGGGCGGATGTGACCAAAAGTCAAGCAAAGGCGGAGATTGAAAGGCTCCGCCGGGAGATTGAGGAGCATAACTACCGTTACTATGTCCTTGCCCAACCTGTCATCTCTGATTATGAGTTTGACCAGTTGATGAGAAGGTTGGCGGACCTGGAAAGAGAGTTTCCTGAATTTATAACTCCGGATTCGCCCACACAACGGGTTGGCGGCGAGCCACTAAAAGAGTTTGCTACCGTTACCCACGAGATTCCGATGCTATCTCTGGATAATACTTATAATTACGAAGAGTTGCGCGAGTTTGACCAGCGGGTGAGAAAGGTTGTGCCCAAGCCAATATATCTGGTTCAACAGAAGGTTGACGGGGTAGCGGTAGCCCTCCGCTATGAGAATTTCCGGTTTGTCTTGGGGGCAACCCGGGGAGATGGGTTGCATGGGGATGATATCACCCTTAATTTGCGGACAATTGGTTCTATCCCGTTGAGATTGCGCCAGGAGGTGCCCGGGCTGGAGCGGTTTGAGGTGCGGGGAGAGGTGTTTCTTTCCCGACAGGAGTTTGCTCGACTGAATGAGGAACGGGAGGAGGAGGGTTTACCGGTTTTTGCCAACCCCCGGAATGCCGCCGCCGGAACGCTGAAACTACTTGACCCGCGCGAGGTGAATAAAAGAAAACTGGACTGTTTCATCCACACCATCCCGAAGCCACCAAAGGGTTTTGAGCGGGACTCTGAGACCCTGACGATGCTTAAGGGGTTGGGGTTTAAGGTAACACCGCCATCCCTTTTATTTTCGGGCATTGACGGAGTGATTGAATTTATTGAAAAATGGCAAACCGAGAAGGCAAAACTGTCTTACGATGTTGACGGTATGGTAATAAAACTTGACCGCTATTCCGACCGCGATGAGCTGGGCACGACAGAAAAGAGCCCCCGCTGGGCGGTGGCGTTTAAGTATCCACCGGAGGAAAAAGAGACCAGAGTAAAGCGGATCTTCGTTCAGGTGGGTAGGTTAGGAACAGTTACCCCGGTAGCGGAGTTGGAGCCGGTCTTCTTGTCAGGAACTACCGTAACTCACTCCACCCTCCACAATATGGATGAGGTGGCAAGGCTTGATGTCCGAGAGGGAGACACGGTCGTAGTTCATAAGGCAGGTGAGATTATCCCACAGATTTTGCGGGTAGTGAAGGAAAAAAGACCTGCTAAAGCAAGGAAGTTCAAAATGCCGGAAAAGTGCCCGGTATGCGGAACCAGGCTTTTTAAGGAGAAGGATGAGGTTGCCTGGCGCTGCGTTAATGCCTCCTGTCCCGCCCAGCTGGTGGCGAGGTTAATCCATTTCGGCTCAAGGCAGGCGCTGGACATTGAAGGCTTAGGAGAAAAAATAGTTGAACAGTTGGTAAAAATCGGTTTGGTTAAAGATTTTGCCGACCTTTACGAGTTAAAGTTAGAAGACTTAGTGAAACTGGAGCGGATGGGGGAGAAATCGGCGCAGAATTTACTTCGGGCATTAGCGGACTCTAAGTCTCGCCCATTTCACCGCGTCCTCTTCGGATTGGGGATTAGGCATATTGGGAGTCATACCGCCCGGCTTTTGGCGCAGCATTTTGGCTCAATTGATAAGTTAATGAGTGCCAGTGAGGAAGAAATTGGTAAAATTCCGGGAATCGGTGCGGCGGTGGCGCAGTCGCTTAAGAACTTCTTTGCCGACAAAGAAAACCTAAGATTGATTGAACGGCTGAGAAAGGCCGGGCTTAAGTTTGAGGAGAAAACCGCGCTGGGTCCAAAACCCCTGGCTGGAAAGAAGTTTGTCCTCACCGGAACCTTGGAGAGGTTCACCCGGGAGGAGGCAACCGAGAAGATAATGGCACTTGGGGGGGTAGTTTCATCTTCGGTCTCTAAGAAGACCGACTATGTGGTAGTTGGGAAGGAGCCGGGGTCAAAACTTGATAGAGCCCGGGCGTTAGGGGTGAAAATAATTAACGAGGCTGAGTTTCTTCAGCTCCTCACGATAATGACAGACACCGCGTAGCGCATCGCACTTAATGCCTAATGGAGCACCCTTAATACCTCAATTCCTCTCTAGGCCGATTCAGTATCTCAAAGGGATTGGACCAAAAAGAGCCCAACTCTTTGCCCGATTAGGCGTCAATACTGTCGGTGATTTACTTTTCCTTATCCCCCGGCGCTACCTTGACCGTTCACAAATTCTACCTATCGTCCGACTTCGGGCCGGTGATTCGGCGACGGTGATTGGTAGAATTGTCGGGATAACGGCAAAGAAGACCAGGAGTCACCAGGAGTTAGTCCATTGCGTGGTCCGGGATAATTCCGGGATGATAGATGTCTTCTGGTTTAATCGCCCGGACTTAAAGCACCGAGTGCGGGTTAATCAAGAGATTTTAATCTCGGGCAAGGTCACTTACTTCGGGACCAAGCAGTTTGTCAATCCAATTTTTGAACTGTTAGAAGAAAGAAAAACCTTTTCTTACGAGAATACTATTATTCCGGTCTATCCATTAACCAGCGGACTCTCCATCTGGGTGATTCGGCGGGCGGTGCGCACCGCTTTGGAGCGATTTTCCCCGCTTTTAAAAGAGACACTGACAAAAGAAATATTAGACCGTTACCAATTCCCTGATATTCAAAGGGCAATAAAGGCGGTGCACTTTCCCAAAAGCATCGCGGCGGCCGAAAAGGCGCGCCAGCGTTTTATCTATGATGAACTTTTCTATTTTCAATTACTTTTAGCTTTGCGCCGGCGAGAAAATAAGGAGCAGTATAAGCCAAGACCATTGATTGAGACCGGCAAACTTACCCGCCCTTTTCTTGCCGGTTTAAGTTTTAAACTTACCCCTGCCCAGGAGAGGGTAATTAGGGAAATAAAGGCGGATATGGCACAACCGCGTTGTATGAATCGGCTCTTACAAGGTGATGTTGGTTCGGGTAAGACGGTAGTGGCGATTTACGCGATGCTCATCGCCTGCGAGAACGGGCTTCAGTCGGCGCTAATGGCACCAACCGAAATTCTTGCGGAACAGCACTTTTCCAACTGGAAGAAAAATCTCTCCCAACTCGGTCTCCGGGTTGGGCTACTCACCGGTTCCACCCGTCCCAGCGAAAGAAAAGCGCTCCTGACCGGTATCGCGAACGGAGAGAGCCAGATAATTTTCGGCACCCACAGTTTAATTGAGGAAGGGGTCAAGTTTCATCGGCTGGGATTAGTCGTTGTTGATGAACAACATCGGTTTGGAGTGATGCAGCGGGCCGCTTTACTCAACAAAGGGCTCAATCCCGATTTCTTAGTTATGACCGCGACCCCAATACCCAGGACTTTAACATTGACTATTTACGGTGATTTGGATGTTTCCATTCTTAATCAAAAACCCCCGGGCCGACTTCCGGTTACCACCCGGCTTTTTACCGAAAAGGAGCGGGGGCGAGTTTATGAAGGTATAAGGCGGCGGTTGGCGCTGGGTGAACAGGTTTTTGTCGTTTGCCCGTTAATTGAGGAGAGTGAAAAGCTTACCGTCGCCGGAGCGGTTGAGACCTATGAAAAAACCCGGATGGCTTTCCCCGATTGCCGGGTAGGATTGGTTCATGGTCGCCTGCCGGCGATAGAACGTCGGCAGATAATGGAAAAATTTCGCTCTCACGAACTGGACATCTTAGTGGCGACGCCGGTGATTGAGGTCGGCGTTGACATCCCCAACGCGACGGTGATGGTAATTGAATACCCCGAGCGCTTCGGGCTTGCCCAATTGCACCAGTTGCGAGGTAGAATTGGGCGGGGGCAACGCCCATCTTGGTGCATCCTTATTGTCCAGAATGAAAATCTCACCGAGGCGAATGAGCGCCTCCGCTATTTTGTCGCCACTACCGATGGTTTCAAACTGGCAGAAAAAGACTTGGAGTTGAGGGGACCGGGAGAAGTCTTCGGCACTCGGCAGCACGGATTACCCGATTTGCGGATTGCGGACATATTTAAAGACCGCCAGCTACTCTTTTCTGCCCGACGCGATGCCTTCCGGCTAATCCAACTTGACCCCGAATTGAAACACCCTGATAATGAGTGTATCAGAAGGACACTATTTTCCCGATATGCCGGCCGCAGCGAACTCCTTAGGGTTGGCTGAGCAAAATGAAGAGAGAAATTAAGAATTCAGATTTCATAATTCTAAATTTGTCGCTCTTCTCTCTACTTTTCTTCTCCTGCACCAGTCAACTCCCCCGCTCATTGGGTCCATTGCGCGAGGTTACGGTAATCACCGACCACTGGGGAATAATCCGTGGGGAGGTGGAAAAAACCCTTTCCCAACCCATCCCTACCCCCCAACCAGAGCCCGAATTTCTTCTCCGGGTAGGCACAACTGAAAGGTTCCTAATGCTGTCCCGTTTCCGACTTATCCTTTTAATCGGCACCAGTGAGGATACGCTTTTCCGCCGAATCTTAGGTGAAAGATTAGACTCATTACCCGATGGTGATGCTGGTCTATTTCTCCTTCCCAACCCCTGGGTAAAAAACCAGTGGGTGTTGATGTTTGTGGCTAAAGACACCAAGAGCCTGATTCCCGGCTGGCAACGCTACCAGCAGCGGATCCACCAGACCATCACCGAAAAGGTGCTTGAACAGATAGCCAAGGGAACATATCAAAAGGGGATGGAAACCAGAATTATTGAAACCCTCAAAACAAAGTTCGGCTTCACTTTGGATGTCCCGAGAAAATGGCTACTGCAGGACAAAGACAGTGCCTCCCACTTTCTTTATACCTTCACCCATTTCCCCGACCGGAGTATATTTATCTATTGGCAGGATACTACTTTACCTTTAATAGTTGACTCAGTTTTAAACCTGCGTGACCGCTTAACCGGTAGATTTTACGACGGTGATTCGGTTGACCGGCAGGAGGTTGTTGCGGAAACGACCCAGTTCTTAGGTAGTCCGACACTCAGAATTAGAGGTGTTTGGCAAAACTCTCGACGCATCTTAGGTGGTCCTTTCGTCCTTTATGCCTTTGTCCATCAGGGGAGATTTTTCCTCCTTGACGGAGTGGTTTTTAATCCCGGGGAGAAAAAACTGAGCAACCTCTTTCAGCTGGAAGCGATTATCAGAACCTTCCGCCCCACCCTAATACCTCAATAAAAAGAGATTGTTTCGGGCTTGCGCCCTCGCAATGACACTAAGAAAATGGTTGGTTTTGACTGCTTGGTTTAATCGGTTATTTTTATTAATTATGGCAACCAAGAATTCCCCTTCACCAGCAGACCAGTCACTTGAACGTTCTGCTGAGTTAATTCAACTGTTTCGCAAGCAATTGGGCAAGAAACAGTTTAATGAGATTGAAAACACCTGGCTAGAACTGATTGAAACGGAGATGCCTTTAAATGAACTGCTCGGTGTCGTTGAATTAGTGGTAAAATGGGCACCACCAGATGTTGCCTCCATTATGCTATCACTCTTAGCCACCCGCCTTTGGGAAAAGGGTCGCTATGAGGAGGAACTGCTCGTGTTGCGCCAATTGATCACTAACCTACCCCAACCGGCGGAGGAAACGAAACGAACCCTGCAACTGACTAACTGCCTCAAACTACTCTATAAAGATGAATCACTATTGGAAAGGATTCTCCAGAAGTCGGGACTGGGGTACGGAATACCACTCCGCGAGGCTTTGGTGCGATTTGACCAGCTCATTAATCTTACTCCTAACAGGTTAGTTTACGACCAGGAATACGGTCTTGGAAAAGTAAAAAATCTTGACCTTCTCCTTGACCGAGTAACAATCCTATTTAGTTCTGGTGCGGAAATTACTTTTGACATTGTTACCGCAAATCAAAGGTTTCATTTCCCACTTAAAGATGATTTCTTTTTTCTCCTCACTCAAAATCAGGCGGAAATTTTGGAGTTAATCCAAAAGGATTCGGGCGGGGTGGTGGCGATGTTGCTTCGTGGTCTTAATCGACCGATGACACCGACTGAAATTCAAAAAGTGTTTGAACCATTGGTCGGCAGAGAAAATTACGCTCGGTTCTGGGAGAAGGCAAAGAAGGAACTTTCCCGTAACCCCAATATAAAAATTCAATCAAAACCAATTTCCACTTACCAATGGACTAAAGCAGCGGCGGAAAAGATAACGGGAAGGGCCAGGGGAAAAGAGAAAGCAGGAAGAGAGGGAGGAAGGTTTAATCCCTTAATCACTCAATCACTCAATTGCTATTCTAATTCTATGGATGAAGTGGTAGAACAGATTAAATCTCTCCGTAATTACCCAGCGCGGAAAAAATATCTTCAGGAATTGCCAGAACTCCGTCCGGGAGATTGGGCAGAAATTTTTCAAAGATTGTTCCTCGCCGAGATTGATACCCGCACTCGGGTTTTTATTGCCAATTTTTTACAAAAAGAAAAACCAGAAATGTGGGAGAAAATCGTTAACACAATTTTAAATGAGTATCGTTTTTACCCCTCCGCTTTTCTATTCGTAATAGAAAATTTCCCCTTACTCGCTCCGGTTCAATGCCTCTGGCGACTCCTTGACCTATCGGAAAACCCCTCTTTTCGCAACCGAATTAAGAAAATTTTGGTAAAAGAAAACTACCACCTCATCCGTTCGGTACTAAAGGAGGGACAGAAGCCTGATACGGAAAGACTTCTTGCTCGGATTAAGCGGCTCCGGGTGTTAGAAAAGTTTCAGGAGGATGAAATTACCACACTGATGCCATCTGATAGTCAAACGGAATCGGAGAAGAACCAAGTAATCTGGAGTTCCATTGAAGGAATTGAAAAAGCCCGTGCGGAACTAAAGCGGTTGCTTCGGGAAGAACTGCCGCGCACTGCTGAGGAGATTGCCCGCGCCCGTGCGCAGGGCGACCTTTCGGAAAATTATGAATACAAAGCAGCAAAAGAGAAACAAGCACGCCTGATGGAGAGGATAAATCGCCTTCGTGAGGATTTGGCTCGGGCTCGACCGCTTCGAAAAGAAGCGATTGACTTAACCCAAGTAGTAATCGGTTGTCGGGTCCAACTCGCTGGAGAAGAAGAGAAAATCTATGAGTACGCAATCTTAGGACCTTGGGATTCCGACCCGGAGCGAGGTATCATTTCGTATCAATCACCCCTCGGCCAGAGCCTCCTCGGGAAGAAAGTGGGCGAGGTGATCGAGATGAATGGTAAAAAGTGGACCATTACCGAAATAGCCTGGAGCCTGGAGCATTGAGGAAATTATGTCCAAGTATGGGGTGGGTAATATCGGCGGCGGATAAAGAAGTTCTCAAAATAGCGGTTGAGATATTAAGTAATGGCGGGGTGATTATTTTCCCTACGGAAACGGTTTATGGTATTGGCGCTGACATCCTGAATTCCTCCGCAGTTGAAAGGGTGGGTAAAATTAAAAGAAGAAGCCTTCCCCAACCGCTCCTTATTCATTGCGGTTCTCTGAGCCAGGTAATTCCATTAGTAAAGGAGATTCCCAAATGGGTAATACCGCTGATAAACAAGTTCTGGCCTGGGCCACTTGCCCTAATCTTTTTCCGAAGCGAAGTGGTTCCTACTGGTGTAACCGCTGGTAGAGAGAGTGTGGGTATTAGAATGGTTAATAATCCGATTTTTATTGCTATCACTAAGGAACTGGGAAGACCATTGGTGGGAAGTAGCGCCAATATTCATAATCACCCGCCAACCAATCGGTTTTCTGAAATTGCGCCAGAAGTAATTAATGAAGTTGATTTGGCGATTGATGCCGGGACATTTGGGAGTGGCAAACCATCAACCATCCTTGATGTAACCAGTTACCCGCCTCGGTTATTAAGAGCGGGGGATATAAGTAAAGAAGAAATTGAATTTGTCTTTAATAGCGATATTCCAATTTAATTAAAAACTCCAGCTCAACCGTATTTTGGTTTATAACCCCACCTTTATTAAAGTAAAATGCCGGGGTAAACCTCCCGGTGATATAAAGCTCAGGTAGTAAAGAAAGCTCCAGTTCCGGTCCGATCAGGAGTGCCCGTTCCACCTCTTCTGTGATATTACCGAGAGAGTCTCGCCCCCGGGCGGGAAATTGATAATAATGCCGGAGAAATACCGTATCAACCGCTTCATCAAAGCACTTTCGGTCGTAGTCACCGCGATTATAGTAACCCCGGCGGGTCCAACTTGTGAATAAAGCAAAATGGAACGTGCCGGACGGACTCGGCGTGAAACGCAACTTCGCCCAAATCTGGTCTGCATCCGGACCAATCTCGTGTCCGAGTGGAAGTGAGTAATTTTCAAACATTATCTCCCGGATTCGGTGATAGTAGGTAAATGCGGTAACCAAACTATACTCAACTTTAATATCTATTGGTATTATTTGCGGCACCCAAAACGTCCCAATCTGAAACCCAACACAATTAGGCGCACTTTTTCGGTTATTAAACTCAAAATTGTCTATTAAGAGTTGCCCATAAATCTTGGTTTGAGGTAAATAAAGCACCGCATCTCCTCCTAATAGGAGGTTGTCAGTATGTCCAGCGTTCGCCATGGTCCAATACACCGGTAATAGCGGGTTGAACATCCCGGATATATCCTGGCTCAATTCCCAAGAGTAGACATTAAACATTGCACCCGCCAGGGTTAAGCGGTTAAAGAGTGAAACCTCTAACCTCTGAGCGGAGATAAAGCGGTGCTTGCCATTCCAACGGGAGGGCATCGCGGTAAACCCTATGAATTTAAAGTTGCGATATGTGGTAGAAAACTGAATCTGGTCGAGCGCCGGTGCTTTGTCCGAAAGGAGCACTGAAGAAACCTCTCCTGGTCCCCAGAACAACTTGTTCCGACCAACCTCCAAGCGAACCCAAGGCAATTCCCAACCAAAATATGCCCTTTCCATATCCAGGACCACCCGGTCCTGCCAGGTTACCGCCCGAAAACCGGGAATATGCCAGCCCGAAGAGTCAAAGATTCGTGGGCTCCTCGGGTTTAAGCCAATTAACTCAAACTGGTCGTAAAAAAAGAAATTGCCTTCAGAGCGGTTGTAGGCTCGCGCACCAACTGAAATCTGCTGGGTGTCTTTTTTGAAATTAGCCCGCGAGAAAAAGTCAAGAATTAACCAGCCATCTGGAGTTGAGATAACGATAGGCGCTTTAGGCTTAAGGCGTTCGTCGCCAGGTGTCAATGCCCGACGCAAACAGCTAATTGCTGACTTTTGTGCCGGATTCACCCGCCTTAGCCGGCTCGCTGAATCCGCCTCAAGATAGAGAGCAAGACACTCATTTTTGGTCCAAGGGCGGCTGCTGGAAGGTAAGGTTTGAATTAAGCCGCTGGTCTTGAGCAGATCTAAGTGTTGATAAATTCGGGAGTCGGTAGGAATATACTCTAAACCGCTACTGGCAAAGGCAAGGGTCAAAATAGGGATAAAAGAGTATCGGGGTATGCCGAAGGCGATTTTGCTCACTTTATCACCCCGAGCCAGTCCCGGAGGAGAAATTGGAATCGACCAATCAAAAGCGACATTCGGGCCATTACTGTGTAACCAAATGAAGCGCCAAAGCCAATCATTAAAAATATGATGCCCGTTTCGGATGCGAGTTTGAGCACCCCTTTGTGCTCCCGGGAGAAGAAGAAATATAAGACTGAGCAGATAACGCCAATAAAGGATATTAATGCCCAAAGGAAAATGTCCCACCGGGTAAATATCGCCGGGGTAAGGAGTGTCCCTTGAATCTGTTTAATGATGTTAGTCTGGAAAAAAGCCGGAATCGCTACCCCTGAAGCCCATCCGAGGACAAATGCCATTGGCAACCTCACTAACCAGGAGACCTTTGGGATGAACCGGCAGAAGTAGCAAAGACCAAGAATAAACGGCAGGATGTAGAGCGGTCTCCCCTGGCGGAATAATGGGGTAATCAGGTCGGGGTAGACCGAGTTATACCAGGTGAGGGCGATAGTATAACCGACTGAGACACCAACGAAAATGTGCTCACAAAATTTATAAAACGGGTTATCTTTCCAGAGAAAGGAAAAGATACCAAAGGTTAAAATTGCCGCCACCCAAGTCCAGATGTCAGTTGAAATGTGCATAATATTACCTCCTCCTTCTGGTGGCAAAAAAGGCGATATTGCCGATTATTACCAAAACCATAATCACCACATGAGCGAGCGACTGAGAGTCCATTGCGGCAACTGCGGGCATATAGGCTTTACTATACCCTTTCTTTTGGAGCATTACCTCATACTCCGCTGCCCCTTTCATACCTGCCAATAGTCCGGTCAGTTGTCCGCTCTGGAGATAGGGATAGGCATCGGCAGCCGAGACGGCAGTAACACCAGCACCCACCCGCAACCCATATCGGGACTGACCGTATAGAAGCCAATCACCAAAACCCGGTGTCCCGGCGGAAAGGGCAACCATAAAGGGGATGTCTTTTAGTTTCGAGACCCCTCGCATCATCGGCAGAGAATCCAAGGGGTGACCATAATAGTCAACCGGAAACACATTTTTAATATTCTCACCCATCCCTAAGATTACCGCATCCACCCCCGCCTTCCATCCAAGATATACCACATCCTTGCCGTAACTCTTATTATACTCAGGTGGTATTTCCGTAATCGCCTTGTCCGCAAGTCCAGCACCGGTTATCCATAAACCACACAATAAGACTTGAACATCTCGGGCAAAAGCATGGCGCATCAGGGCTACGAGCATCGGGTAAAGTTCAGGCATTGATGCTGGGTCAAAGTCAACCGATATTAAAAGCACCTTACCCGGGGGGATTGCCTCCACCGCATCAAAAATCGCTTTCGCCCTTGGACCCGAACTTACCCCCAGCCCTAATGGTCTCAAAAGCGGGAAGAGAACCAACACCGCCATAAGAATGAAGATGATTTTCCGGTCAATCTTTAAAAGTGTCTCAAAGAGTCTCATTTCCCACCTCCTAACCAGCCGCGCTCAATCCCCAAGATTACTTTGAGGGAGGTGGCAATTGCGCCTAAGGCGACACCAAAAAGAATCGCCCGTTTTGCCGCCATATTCGGCACGGAAAGAATCCATTCTGCCACCTCAGGCAGTTTGCCCCAAATTGCTGCACCTACCGGTACCATCCCTAACATCACGACGAAACTCGCGATTAATAGTAACGCCGCCTCCTTTGTCCTCGCCCGGAACGCCCGGTAGGCAGCTGATGCCATATAAAACGCCAAAATGGCAAACATTGAGGCGTTCAATGGCACCAAGATATTCTTAAACAAAACTTCTTGTAAAGGGGAACCGGGCTTCACCCCCCAGGCTAACCCAATCACGGCGGTGATTAGAAGGGCGGCTAAGGTAACAATTGAGTAGCCCCAACCCGGGCGTTTGCGCTGGAGTCGGTCAATGTGATAGAGAGTTAGACTGCCAACCCCCAGAACTAAGGCAAAGGCAGAAATAATCCGAATCCATTTGGTGGTAAGGTCGTAAAAACTGACCGAAATCGGATGGGGGATAAAAAACTGGACCATCATTATAATCCCCATCACCAAGCAAACCACTAATGGTAAAGTTCTCCGCATCTCTCCTCCCCTAACTCACATTGAAAAAATTAATTAAAGTCTTAATGGTTCCCAGCGCCGGAATCTTAGATAAAAGGAGCAGAACGGAACTAATCACAATTACCATTAAAATCACCATTTTGCCAAAGTCTTGCCCTTTGAGTGAGCCCAAGAGTAGCGGTTCACGGGAAAGATAGGCGCTCGCCGCATAAAGTTCCTCGCCAATCAGTGTATAGTCGCAGGCGGTAATGAAAAAGGGTAACTGAAAGACCGAATCGGTTCCGGCAATCTGAATTGCTCCGGTAGTCGCACCGGTCTCGGCAAGTATCAATGACTCGGCCCAGAATGTTCCTAAGAAGAAGTTGGTTGCCGGTTTCTCGCGCACCATCAGCCCATCAACCGCCGCCGCATAAGCGAACTGCTCGGAAGTAACAAAAAAGATGTTGTCCGGTTTGAACGCATCCGGTCTCCCCGCCTTGGTATAAGCCTCCTTTACCACCTCGCGGGCGACGGTATAGACTATCGGGTCCCGATTAGGAACAATTAGCGCCGAATCATACTGCGCGGTCTTCTTCGCCACCTCCCCTAAGATATTCAGGGAAGCAATGGTTGCGATATCAGCCACCGAACCCAGTCCGGGAACATAAACAATCGGCTTCCCCATCTCCGTTGCTCTGCCCACCGCCTCCTCAACCGCATCCAATCCAGCAATTCGACGAACAAAAAGGGGTCTTCCTGATTTTGCGTGTTCAATGAAATAAATTACTAAGGCAAAGAATATCACCATTGATATGAGAATGTTTACCCGTGCCCAGTTGAACCACTGCGGTGCACTCCTCACCCCTACCGACCATTCACCCCACACCGTATCTCTCCCGGCAACTGCGCCCAACCGGTAGCGGTATGTTACAAAGTCACTGACCCCTTCATCGACAAACCCCGATTCCTCAGGTTTAAGTGCGGTAATTAACTGTTTTTCCCCTTTCTCATCAATTCGTTCTAGGAGTAAACCTTCACATTCCATCTTCCCCATCCACCGCCAATTAACTGTTATGCTCTTTCCGGCATCGTTAGGGGTGTCACAAACGGAAAGTAGTGGCGGCGACAACTGACTGACAAAAATAAAAAAACAGATACCTAATTCGCTCATACCGCTCCTTTATCATTGCAATTACCTTTTCTTTCTTCCGGGCATTGGCACGGTACCAAACGACACCTTGGACAACCATTTTGGTATTTATTGCATGCCTGTTCCAGTGCAACCCCTTCCAAACTTGCCAGACTCACCAGCCAGGCGAAAACATCAGCAAACTCCTCCTCCTTTTTCTTTTGGTCTCGATACTTAAGCGCCCGCGCCAGCTCGCCCACCTCTTCTACAAACCAACGAAATGTGCCATCTACTCCGCGGCGACTGTCCCGCTCAAAGTATATTGCCTTAATCAAACTTTGAAATTCACCGATTTTCACCATCCAAGTATTACCAAAAACTAACCACCAGTCAAAGTCGCTCCCCGACACCCACTCGCAATGACACCCCTTCTTCTGTCATTCCGAGCCGAATCCGATTCGGCGAAGGAATCTCATCTCAAAGTCGCTCCCCGACACCCGCCGCTTGACGCTTGCGGATAGCGTATTTTGCTACATCTCCCGTCGCCCCTCAAGGGCTCGGGAAAGGGTCTCTTGGTCAGCAAGCACTATGTCACTGCCAACCGGCAGACCATGGGCAATTCGGGTAACCCGGATGCCCAATGGTTTAAGGTGATTGGCAAGGTAAATTGCGGAAGCCTCGCCTTCGGTTGTAGGATTGGTTGCGACAATTACCTCGGTGATTTTCTCTTCTTTAACGCGGGTAATAAGCCCTTTAATGCGGAGGTCATCTGGGCCAATGTTATCAACCGGGGAGAGAACGCCCCCCAAAACATAATAAGTCCCGCGGTGTTTGCCGGTCTGCTCAACCGCTAAGATATCCGCCGGTTCTTCGACAACGCATATTACCGACCGCTCCCGCCTCGGGTCAGCACAGATGGCACATATCTCCCCTTCGGTGAGGTTAAAACAGTGGGGGCAAAGTCTTAGACGAGCTAAGGCTTCGGACAGAACCTGGTTCAACTCCTTACCCAATTCAGGGTTGGTTAAAATATGAAAAGCGATCCGCTGGGCAGTTTTACGACCGATGTTAGGCAGCAGAGTCAGGAGATTAATTAATCTTTGCAAGGAATTATTAGCGGGAGATTCCTTATTCCCCATTAACACTCTTCAATGTCACCAAGATACTCTTGGAGTTTCTCCATAATCGGGTCGGATTCGGGTCGTTGGTTGCTTTCCTTTATATGTGGAGGGGTAACCTTCGTCTCAACCACCGCGTTAAACTTCACATTACATCCGGCGATTTCGCTTAAAATGGACTCAATCAGTCGCCGTTTTTTCTCTAATTGTAGAATAAGACCTTTGTGTTCTTGAGCAAAGGCGACGGTAAAAGTATTACCCTCCCAAGAAACCGGTTTGGCAAAATCCATAATACTCGCCACAACTGACTTTTGGGCGGTAAGACCATTTTTTAGGCAAAGCCAGAGTTCGCTGGCGGTCAAATCTCCCCTTCGGTTATTGCCAGCCTCTATTTTGTCATTGTGAGGGCGTGGGCTCGGAGTAATCTCCTCTGGCGCTCTCTTGTCATTGCGAGGGCGCAAATCCGAAGCAATCTCCTCAATAAGCTCCAAGGAAACCAGTTCTAAAAGAACTCGCGGTAAAAGGGAATATTTTGCCGCTGCCTCATTCTTACTGAGGGTGGAAAGGATTTTCAAAAGCCTTTTAACCTCAAACCGCTCCGCCTGCTTTTTCAACTGTGCGAGCTCTTCTGAAGAAAGACCCACCTCCCGGCTTTGGTTTTCCAGCTTCAATAACAGAAGGGTACGGAAATGAGCAATCGCGCCGGTGAGAAACTCAACAATGTCATATCCGCCAGCGAATAGCCGGTCAACAAGTTCAATCAGCCCCTTGGCATTGCCATCAGCAACCAATTCCGCATATTCAAAGAAAATTCTCGCCGGGACTAACCCCAGCAGCTCTTCCACATGAGAGAGTTCAATACCTTCCGGGCTGTAGGTAGCAAGTTGGTCCAGTAGCCCCTCCGCATCCCGGATTGCCCCTTGAGCAAAGCGGGCGATAGCGGTGAGCGCTTGAGGGGATATTTTAATATCTTCCTTTTTTGCAATCCAGGTTAATCTTTGGACTATCTCCGCCGGCGTCGCTTTACGGAAATCAAAACGTTGGCAGCGGGAGATAATTGTCAACGGCACCTTGTGCACCGTGGTGGTAGCAAAAATAAACTTAGCATGGGGAGGGGGCTCCTCCAGGGTCTTCAGGAGGGCATTGAACGCCTCGGTGGTGAGCATATGAACTTCGTCAATAATATAGACTTTATACCGGCAGTGCGTGGGCGCATACTTAATACTTTCCCGCAACTCCCGCACCTGGTCAATCCCCCGATTAGAAGCACCGTCAATCTCAAGGACATCCATACTCCGGGATTCGGCAATTTCCCGACACACCGAGCAAGTGTTGCAAGGCGTTATTGTCGGCCTCTCGTAAGAGAGACAATTCAGACATTTTGACAAAATCCGGGCGGTGGTTGTCTTACCCACCCCGCGGGGACCGGCAAAAAGATAGGCGTTCGCTAAACGGTTGCTTTCAATCGCCCGAATCAAAGTATCCCGAACATGGTCCTGAAATAAAAGCTCAGCGAAAGATTGCGGACGATATTTAAGCGTAAAGACCTGCCGATTCACAATGAAATATTTAAGCACTTACCGGTCGTGCCAGGGACTTCGCCCACCCAGTGGAAGGGTTCGGGTGTCGATAGCTCCAGCCAGGCACCCCGGCGACTGGGCGTCGCACTGTTTACCGTTGCTACCTTCCGGTCCTGGCGGGGTTCACAGGGATGCCCATCGTCGGACCCGACCTTCATCACTACCGGACAAACAGAACTTAACTTACACCGGGATGGACTCAGGTCCCTTTTCGACCCCGCTTGGGCGGGTTTCGGGTTACAGGGGACCGCCAACCCCCCGTCTAGCACGACCGGAAATGGCGCATAATGCTCCCCGCCCACCGCCATAACTCTCTCACCGCATCATCTGCGAAGGTTCAACGAACATCCCCTTAGTATCAACAGTGTCTTTAATAACCCCTCGGGCAAGTAAAAGACTCGCCAGCGCCTGAACCATCGGTTTGTTGATTTCAGCCAAGCGCTGGAACTCCGGGAGCCGAACTTGCCCACAATCAAAGAGAGAAGAAAAGAAAAATCTGCCCAAGGTGGTTTTTGCCGCTGCTGGGTTGGCATCAATACGGTCAACCGCGGCATCCAAAGCAATCTTTAACCGCATCCGCTGAGTTTTTGATGTTTTCCTTAGATAGCCCGGACTCACCACTACCGCAAAACACGGGCAGGGGCTGGTAACATATTTCGTGAGAACCCCGGTAATGGTATCAAACCTGCTAAAATCAACCGCACAAAGATAAGGCTCAAGTAACCAGGCCGCATCCAGCTCGCCCATTTTCAACCGGGTGGTAAGCTCAGGAATAGGGGCTTCCACGAGTTTCACATCGGTTGGTGCCAGATTGATGGTGCTCAGGAATACGGGAAGATAGTGCCGGAGGGTAGTGGGATAGCCAAAACGTTTGCCCTTTATATTCATTATTGTTTTAGCCCTTTTACTCTTTGCCAAGACGATGGCGTCAATCGGCAGCGCCGGACGAACCTCAACCGCCATAAAAGCCTTGAGTGTTTCGCCTTTACCTATCTGGGTGAAAATATTACTCCAGGGCACAACACCTACATCCACTACACCAAGACGTAAATCTTCAACCATTTTATCCGGGTCGGAATAAAAAATTAGCTCGGGGGTAATCCGGTTTTTTACAAAAAGGGTATCCTCTACCGCGACCACAAAGGGAAGGGCAACGACGGAACTATCGCTGGCAAACCTTAGCGGTTGATGACGATTCTCCTGGATTGTGGGATAAAGAATTACCCCGATCAAAACTCCAGCAAGGATAATAATTATAACTGTCAGAATTCTAATCATTTCTGCCTCCGGCTCCTACCGTCCTATATTTTCCTTCAACTTCTTATACATCTCATACGCCCAAGTTGCCTTATTTTTATCCCCGGTCTCCCGATAGCAATGAACAAGGTTTTGATATGCCTCGGCGTTCTTGGGATTAAGTCTTGTTACCATCCTCAGATTACCAATCGCCTCGCTCAAAATTGCCTTACCCCGCGCCACCTCTTTCCTCTCAATGAGCGAAAGTCCAAATCCAGTCTGGGTTATCCCTAAAAGGAAGTAAACATTCTCTAATTGCCCACGGGGGTGAGAACTTAAAAAAATTCCAGCGGTATCTCCACTTTCCTCGTTCCCGGTTGGGAAGTATAACCAGGGATAACTCCCACCAAGGTAACCAAGGGCAAACACGGTGCTATCAACGGTTTTAAGCAGGTTGCCGGCCAATTCCAGATATCCGGGATTTGTTGGCTCGCCAATTTCAGCAATAAGCCGGGTCCGCAGGTCTGAAGGTAAAACCGAAATTGGAATCACCGTGTTGGTAATCACCCGGCGGAAAGACTCCATCGCCAAACTATCCTTACGCCCTTGATATTGAGTAATCCCCAAGTTAAAGAGCGAACCCCAATCTGTTGGGTCATATCTCAAAGCCTGAACAAAAAGGCTCTCAGCAAGAACCCGATAACGCTCGGCGGTATCACCCCTGGCTTCAGCTCCCGCACGGAGCATCGCAGAACCCAATCGGGCTGATGTGACATTAATATTATTTGCCGCATAGAAAAGGCGCGACGCAACCTGGGCGAGCTGTTGAAGTTGCTTACCCTGACCGAGCTCCTTTTCTATGTAAAGTTTCAACTCCTCGGGCGGGTAAAACCGCTGCTTCTCAATCAGCCTCATAGCCACTGAACGCACCCGGTCCGTATCACCAGCCTTCAGCAAACTTCCCAGCTCCCTCTCGGCACTATCCATTCTTGCTCGGTAGATTTTCAGCGCCTCCTCATAATAGTAGCGGCAAGAATCCCACCGGCTTATTTTCAGGGCTGGTGTCGTCCAGAGCGAATCTGGTTTCTGAAGAAAATAAAGACCAATAAGTGAGAACGCCTCGGCACTACCGCTATTAAGGGAAAGCATCTTATGGGCAATATTGCGCATCTCCTCATATTGACCAAGAGCGCTATAGGCATTGGCGATAATGGAATAGGTCTGCGATTTGGTCGGCTCAACCCTCAGGGCACCTTGAGCATAACTTATCGCCTTCTCAAACTCACTTAAACTATAACTCTCGCGCGCGGTCGTAATAAGGGCGGTCCAAACCCAGTATACCTGCTGTTCATCTGCCCGGATATCGGTAACGACAGTAGAATCCTTTTCCATCGCCAAAAGAAAATGCTCACCAGCGGACCGCCATCGTTTCAACTGTGCCTCGCAAAGTCCAACCCAAAGATGAATCCTGGCAAGCGTTCCATTATCCGCGGTTGAACCATACTGCTCTAACGCCTTCTGAAACTGCTCTAATGCCCGTTCATAACGACCACCCTGATAATGAATCCTTCCACCCCGCAATAGCGCGTCCAACGGGACGCTCTGCGCAAAGAGCGCGGTGGTGAGGACCAGAAAAATAATCCAGAACGACCCGAGACGGAGAAATAAACACCGGTCCTCGGGTTTCTCTCTTTTAACACACATTTATCCTCCTGTGAAATAATTTAACAAACAATCATAACCATTTTATTGTCAGAGTCAACTGGCTCTTTCCTGTCATTGCTTCGGGCTTGCGCCCTCGCAATGACAAAGTGGAGAAGAAGGGCAGGGCGCCAGTGACTAACTCTTTATATTTCATCACTCTTTCGGTTCGCCCCTCCAGCACTTTCCTCAACCTTAACCTCAGCTGCCGAAGTACAGAAGAAAAAATAGCGGGTTTTGCGTAGTTTTTACACAAGCCTCTCTTCTTCATATCGTTATAAAATTGAACTCGGTCGGGGAGAGTGTGGAGTGGAGACTTCCCATAGGGGTCACATAGAAAATAGAAAAGAAGGGTTTAAGTGCTTGAAGGATTGAGCCTTTCCCTTATACTACTATTCCCCTTTTATCCCTTCATTTTGGCGTGATTTTTACCGGGGTAGCCATCTTTCTTTAATAAAGTGCCTTTTATAAGAAACTGCTTCTGCTTCACAGTTTTTATTTCTTTGTGTTCACCTTGCTGACTGGGAAATGGGTAAGGGGGTGTCGTTTCTACCTAGGTTTTTCCCGGATGAGAGGCAGTTTGGGTTTTGTCATTGCGAGCCCTTGCCTTTTGTCATTGCGAGCCCCCAAGGGGCGTGGTAATCCCTTCGGCAGGAGAGAAGATGAGATTGCTTCGGGCTTGCGCCCTCGCAATGACAAAGTGGAGAAGAAGGGTTTGTAAGTGTAGATTGACAGTATAATATTAGTGGATAAGAATTATGCTTGTGAGGATTTAGTATTATGGATGAAACTATTTCACTTCAAACTGGACCCCTTTGGTATGTAACCCTTGCCACCGTCTTTAACAGCTTAATAACTTTCGGTGCTCAGGTTACCGCCGCCCGCTCCCTGGGCGTAGAGGGGTTTGGACTTCTTTCTTTGGCGATTGCGATTGTATTTCTAACCGAAACGGTTGGTGACTTTGGGGTCGGGGTCACCTTGGTGCGGTTATTCAATAAAAAGGCTTGCCCCGAGCGTAGTCAAGGGCAAGCCGGTCCTATTCCTGCACTCAGTTCCATCAAGGGAACCACAATCAACGAAGAGCAAAGGCTCCTCCTCGGCTCGGTATTGCTGTTCAGAATCCTCCTAATCGCCTTACTATTTCTTTTCTCAATACCCCTGGGTTATCTTTTAGTTTATGGATTTGGAGTTGGGCGCCCTGTACTCCGGGCAAGTGGCTTTGCCAATAGTGGTTTGATGCTATTTGCCCTCGCATTTATTACCGGTGGGCTAATTTTACTCTGGACATACCTTTTGTGTTTTTTTCAATGCCTGCGGAGTTTTGGGAAATTGGCGGTTTGGACAATAGCCTATGCGGTTTTGAGACTGGTCTCGGTGGCATTGGTCTATCTTCTGGGACAATTATCGGCGATAAGATGGTTACTCTGGGTTTATACCATTCCGGTGTTTCTTCTGATTGTGGTTCAGTTGCCCAAGTTTTGGGCTATTTTGAAACCAGCGATTGAGCGCCTCCAGCCCAGCTGGCAACCCCTAAGAGATGTCTTCGCTTATAGTAAATGGGTTGCCCTCTCAGTTGGCGCCTATACCGCTATGCCCTATTTAGTTAGATTTATTCTCGCCCAGCGTTCATCAATAGCAGCGGTGGGGATTTTTTCTGCTGGTATGACATTTGCTTTAGCGTTCACTACCTTGAACACCGCGGTGCGAACGGTGTTATTTCCTCAAGTAACCGCCTTAAATAGCGCCGAGAAAATGAAACGGTATCTCCGAAAATTAAAAAATTTCGCCCCTAAATATTTAGTGGTAGCATTGCTCGGAATTGGGTTGTTGAGTTTCCTTCAATGGGTTCTCTTGGGCGAAAGGTATCGGGAGGCATTGCCGGTATTCTTGGTAACTGTTCCTTCCTTTGCCATGGTGCTTTTCATCGGGATGGAAACAATGCTGCTTCATACTATGATGCGACCGGAACTGGATGCTTATGTGGATATTACCCGTCTTTTAATAGTGGTATTATTGAGCCTATTGGTTGCTCCCTTGGGCGCGACCGCGGTGGCGGTGGTTTATGCGGGGTCTCTCTTAGGGGGTGCTATTGTTAAATTGAAGATTCTGAAAAAGCTTCTGAAACAAGTTGAAAAGGTTTCTAATGACAATGGATAAGGGCAAAGTAATGATAGTTAATGCCTGGTCTGACCTCAACCGAGGAGATAGCGCAATCCTTTTAGGGATGCTCGCCTTGTTAAAAAAGCATTTCCCTTCCTGGAAAATCGCCATAATGTCAGAATTTGATAAAAAAGACTCGAGGTACAAATCGGGCTATAATGTGATTAAATCGACCTATCCCGAGGTTGGTGTTGCCCCAGCGCTTTTCCCTTATCCCCGTCCCTTCCTTAAACCGGTAATAAGGAAAATCCACTGGTTTAAAACCCTCGCTAAATCAATTTTACTCTTAATCTGCCCGTTTTTACATAAACTATTTTTGAGGGGAGAAGAACGGTCGTCCTGGCGTAGTTTAAAAGAAAGCGCGGTAGTCATAAGTAAAGGGGGGCACATCTTCCACTGTTCCAATCCCACACTTTTGGGAGCGATTGGGCTTTTTAAGCACGCCTATCCATTAATCCTGGGGAAAAGGTTGGGGAAAAAGACCGCTCTTTACGCCCAGTCTTTTGGTCCTTTTTTGGGAAAGATGAACCGCCTCTTTGCTCGTTGGTTCTTTAATCACATTGATGGACTATCAGCCCGTGAGGAGGCTTCAATTCAAGTATTAAGGGGGCTGGGGGTGGAAAAACCCATTCAGTTAGTTCCCGACCCGGCATTTGTTTTGGCAGAGGGGAGGGGAGTTCAATTGAACCCGCTTGCTACGGGCTCAGAGTTCATCCCTGATATAATAATAACCCCCAGGCAATGGGTGGGCCCGGAACCCAATTCATTTGAGCGGTATATTAAATCACTGAGCGAGGTTATCAGTTGGCTTGTGGCAAAAGAGCAAAAAGTTGCAATAGTCTCTCACACCATCGGTCCAACACCAGAAGAGGATGACCGAATCGCGGTAAAGGTGCTTTACGAAACCGTCCGCTCTCTCCTCCCTCCCACTTGTTCTCTCATCCGGGTAATTGATACTACCAAAATGAACACCTTGGAGGTTCTAAACCTTTATTCTTCTGCCCAATTATTGATTGGCACCAGATTCCATTCGGTAATTTTCGCTTTGTTGAACTGCGTGCCGGTAATAGCCATCTCTTACTTTGGTCCAAAGGCGAAAGGTATGATGGAGCTATTTGGATTAAAAGACTTTGTCGTAGATATTGAGCGAATCGAGGCATCCGAACTCAAAGAGAAGATTGATTATATCTTGGCGCATAAGGAGGGGTTAAAAGCACAAATAAAGGCGAAAATAACCGAGTTCCCCCAACAGGCAGAAGAAAATGGAGCGATGTTCTTCGCCCAACTGCAAAATGGTAATTAACATGGCGACTCCGGGCTCCCTACTACCCGTTAAGAGGCATTAATGTTTTTATTCGGGCTTTTGGTTTTAATTGGCTTGATAGGAATATCCCTTTGGTCTTTTCGCCTGGGCCTTGTCCTTTATCTTATAACCGCGCTAATTTTCCCAACACTACCCTTAGGTAAAACCGCCTTCCGGATAGAATTGGTTTACTCTTTGTGGCTAATAATACTTAAAATAATTCGTAGTTCTAAGTTCAAACTAAAAACTGAGAACCAAGGGCTATTTATCCCTTCTTTGTATGCCTTATTATTTGTAATAATGACCTTCTCAACACTTCTCGCTTGGAAGTTCAATTCTGGCTTACCCATTGGCGCGGCACCCAGTGGCTCGGTACTAAAAGTGTTTGCTGTCGGTTACGGCTTTCTCCGCCCCTTAATTGTAATGTTGCTCTTCCTAAACACGCCTTTTGATGAAAGATGGAAAGAACTGCTCTTAACCACATTGTTGTTATTAAGCATCCCGATTTCGGTTTTGAGTATTGGGCAGAGCACTAATCTCCCTATTGCCCAGCAAATTACCCAAAATTGGTTCACATCGCCCTATCGGACCGCTATGCCCGTAGTTCAAAAACAGTGGGGTTTTATCCTTCGGAGCACCGGTGTCTTTGAATACCATGGCTATAACGCAATTTTCTCATTAACCGTAATCCTAATAGCGGGTTACCTCCTGATAAACGGGTTGGAGAAAAAGACAAAACTAATCCTCTTATATCTCTCCCTGGCGCTTAGTGCCGGTGCCGGTGTTCTTTCGGTCTCGGTCACCTTTCTCTTAGGAATCCCGATAGTAGTTTTACTCCTTCTCTTTTCCGCGCGGAACGTGCCTCAGGGGCTCCCCCGGTTTTTGAGAACGGTTGCTGTGATTTTGGGCGTGATTATCTTACTCCTCCTCCCGATAATTACGAGAAACCCCGATATCGGTCAAGGGCTACGAAACCAAATGGGACGCATTCTCGATGGTGACTTTCTGCGAGGTCGTTATCACCCAAAAACCGGTAAACTCGCACAAGCCTACCAGGCGATTGCTCAAAGACCGCTATTGGGATGGGGGTTTGTGAGAAAGGACACATTTGTTGGTGATTCTCTCTATGTCAGCCTGCTTTATCACAGCGGAATAATTGGTTTGGGGCTCTGGGTGATATTTATCGGGTTGGTTTTGGTCTATAGTTGGGGGAAACGAAAAAAGCCTTTTTTAAATGGGAAGTTTTCTTGTTTGATTTTTTTAATTACATTATTATATTCTGTAGTTGGGTTCGGCAGTCCCAGTTTTTTTATCCTCCGGCTTGAGGAGTGGTATTGGGCTCTCCTGGGGTTAAGTTTAGTCCGCCTTCCCTCCTCAAAGCAGGAGTATAAACTATAAACCTCCAATATGAAAGTGCGGGTTTTGCATATAATTCCTGACTTTAGAACCGGCGGTGCTGAGAGGCTGGTTGTAAACCTTCTCTCCCGCTTTGACCCAGACCGGTTTGAAGTCGCCGGGGTAAGCCTTTATCCGCCCCGAGACACTATCTTAGAAAAAGAGATTGGTGAAAAATGTCTCAAGGTCTTCTTCCTTAACAAACGATTGGGTCTGGACTTAGGAATAGTCCCTCAGATTCTTCAGGTCTTACGAGAGTTTCGCCCTGATGTGGTACATACCCACCTTCATGTGTTACCTTATCCGCTTCCGGCAGTAATTCTGAGTAAGGTTCCGGTCCGTATCCACACCGTGCATAATATCGCCCAAAAAGAGGTAAATAAACCTAAAAGTCTTACCCATCACCTTGCCTTCAGATTGGGCGGGTTTCTTCCAGTGAGCGTATCCCATTTTGTCGCTGACACGGTGCGGGCGGTATATGGGATAGACACACCGGTGATTTACAATGGCGTTCCCACCGGTGATTTTACCCCTGCCACAATCCTCAAACCCGAACTCTCCCGAAACCCAAAAATATTGGTTAATATCGCCAGACTCGTCCCCCAAAAGAACCAGTTATTATTAATAGAAGCCTTTTCTTTAGTAATTAAGGAGTATCCCAATGCCATCCTCTGGCTGGTGGGTGAAGGTTCTCTCCGTCCCCTGTTAGAAGAAAGGGTGAAACAGTTGGGGTTACAAGAGAAGGTTTTCTTCTTAGGAATCAGAACCGATATCCCCAAAATTTTGGCGGAAGCTGGGCTCTTCGTCCTCTCCTCAGACTGGGAAGGATTGCCTTTAACGGTTCTTGAAGCGATGGCAAGTGGTAAACCGGTGGTTGCTACCAAGGCAGGTGGTATTCCCGAGGCGGTTGAAAATCGCGTAACCGGGATTTTGGTTCCACCTAAGGACGCAAAGGCGTTAGCGCAAGCGATCTTGGAATTGCTCACCGACTCCGACCTTTGTCTCCGACTAGGTGAAGCTGGACAGAAAAGAGTCCGGAACTGTTTTGATATAAAAAAAACGGTCAAAGAATATGAGTCGTTATATTTGAAGCTCCTATCTGCAAAAAAGGGGGCGAAGCATATTTGATTTATGAAGCTCGCCTACATCACCGCCCATACCCCATTTGGCAAAAAGGAGACCTTTATCTTACAGGAGATGCTCGCCCTCTTAGAGCTGGGGGTTGACCTTTTGATTGTTCCCCGCAACCCACCCAGGGAGGTTTTCCATATAGAAGGGGAGAAACTCCTCAATCGGACCATCGGGCTTCCCTTATTGAACTGGCAAATTTTTGCCCATTTCCTGAAAAATATTTTTTTAAGACATTATTTATGGCTCATCATTACAACTATTTTCCACCACTCGCGCTCATTAAAAATCGCCTTAAAGAACCTTACTGTCCTTCCCAAGGCGGTGTTTATTGCCGATTTGCTGGGTAAAATGGGGGTAGCACATATCCACGCCCATTGGGGTTCAACAACCGCCACACTCGGATGGATAGTTTCTCGCCTCACTAAAATCCCCTGGAGTATGACTCTCCATCGCTTGGATATCACCGAAAATAACCTTCTCAAACTGAAGGTCCAGTGCGCCTCTTTTGTTCGCTGTATTTCTGAAGATGGACGAAAAGATTTATTACAAATTATTGGGCGGGAATACGAGGACAAAGTAAAAGTAGTCCATATGGGGGTGAGGGTAAAGGAGGCGGAGGAGAAGGTTAAGGAGAGAAAAACCATCTCACCCTCGGCATTTCTCATCGCTTGCCCTGGTGATTTTGTGCCTAAAAAGGGGCAAAGATTTCTCATCACCGCCTGCAATTTACTGGTAAAAAGTGGTGTTAATAACATCCGCTGTCTCCTCATTGGCGATGGTCCAATGGAAATAGAACTACGACAACAGGTTGCTCAAATGGGGTTGTCGGAGATAGTAACATTTACCGGGCGTCTCCCCCACTCCGAACTCTTAGAAATCTACGAAAAAGGGGAGGTGGCGCTGGTCGTTTTGCCGAGCGTGGTCACAAGTAAAGGTGATAAGGAAGGGATACCGGTAAGTTTGATGGAAGCAATGGCTTATAAAATCCCGGTTATCTCCACTAACACCGGTGGAATCTATGAGTTATTATCGGACGGCGCCGGGTTAATGGTCGCCGAAAAGTCTCCCGAACAGTTGGCAGAAGCGATTTTGAGGGTAATGAGCGATGAGCGGGTTAGAAAAGCGCTCTCGGAAAAAGGGTTTATGAGGGTAAAAGAGGAGTTTGAAATCGGTAAGATAGCAAAGAGTTTGCTCCAATTAATAAAAACAAAAGGCAAAAGTTAGAATGGTTCATAGTTCAAACCAAGAACTCTTCGTCTCGGTGATTATTCCTTGCCGAAACGAAGAGCGGTTTATCGGTGAGTGTTTGAACTCAATTATTGCCCAGGACTATCCCAAAGAGAAAATGGAAATATTGGTGGTAGACGGAAGGGGCGAAGACAAAACCCGGGAAATTATTGCCGAATACCACCAAAAGTTTCCTTTTATCAGAGTCTTAGACAACCCGAAAAGGTGGACCCCTTCAGCATTGAATATTGGCATCAAAAACGCCAAGGGCGAAGTTATCATTCGGATTGATGCCCACGCCACCTACAAACAAGATTATATCTCTAAGTGCGTTCAATACCTTCACGATTACGACGCGGACAATGTTGGTGGCATCTGGAACATTCTCCCCCAAAAGAACACATTAATCAACAAATCCATCTGCCTTGCCTTAGCAAGTGGGTTTGGAGCCGGTGATGCTTACTACCGCCGGGGTTATTCCGGAAAGCCAAAATGGGTTGATACGGTATTTTGTGGCTGTTATAAAAGAGAGGTCTTTGATAAAATTGGGCTCTTCAATGAGAACTTAATAAGAGCACAAGACTTAGAGTTCAATTTGAGATTAAGAAAAGCTGGAGGTAGAATTCTCTTAGTTCCGGAAATCGTCGCTTTTTATTACCCTCGAGCCACCTTAAGAGACTTCTTCTGGCACAACTTTCAAGAAGGTGTCTGGGTGACTCTATCTCTTAAATTCGCGAAAAGCTTATTTAGATTAAGGCACTACCTTCCCCTACTATTTGTGGGCTGTTTATTCACCTCCCTTGCTTTCTCCTTCCTCCATTCCTGCCGCCGCTTATTTTTATTGATGCTCGGAATGTATCTTTTGATTTCTCTCCTCTTTTCCGCTAAAATTGCTCTTAAAAAGTGTGACATCAGGCTCTTTTTTATTATGCCCTTAGTATTCGCCGCTCGCCACTTTGCTTATGGAATTGGTTCAATCTGGGGATTAATCCGTGGTCTAACCTGGAAATCAGAACCTAAAGACCAATTTTGAGTTTTTTCGGTTCTATGACCTGGGACGAGATAAAAAAAGAGAAAGATGTCCAAGATTACATTAAATTTCTAAAAAGAACTCAAGAGGTCTATTACACCGGCGATTTCCCCTGGGTGAAATATCAAGGCTTCCTCCGACCGGCAATCGTCCTGCCTTATGAACCTCCGTTATTCTCTCCCGAAGAGTTAAAAAGTTTACTTCACCAGACCGGGGTGCCGTTCTTAAGATGGTGGGAGAACTTCACTGAACAACCAACCGAGTGGTGGTGGGTAGTAAAACGCTCACCAGTGGCAATATCCGAAGTAAGTAAAAAAACGAGAAACGAGATTAGAAGAGGGCTGGAAAGGTGCGTAGTGAAAAAAATCACCGCCACCTTCCTTAAAGAAAATGGTTATGATTGTTACTATTCTGCTCATAGAAGATACCGCTACGCCCGACCGGTTGATAGAAAAACCTTTTCTTTCTCATTATCTCAAAAGGAAGAATACCCCATTTTTGAGTTCTGGGGTGTCTTTCCTTCCCTTAGCAATAATCTCCAAAGATTAATTGGCTATTGTGAATGTTTAATACTGGCTAATACTGTTACCACGACGGTTATAAAATACCACCCTCACTAGATCGGACGAAAGTTTTGTCCCGGTTACGCTCTCACCTGGACACTCCTCAACCATTACCTTAACGAAATTGGTTTTTCTCAATTAATTAATGGCGAACGCTCAATCGCCCACAAGAGTAATATCCAACCCTTCTTAGAGAAAAAGTTCGGCTTTATCAAACAATTTTGCCGGCTAAATGTGGTTTACTCCTCTTCGTTCAAACTGTTTATCACGCTCCTTTACCCTTGCCGAAACTTTATAAACATTGCCCAAACCGCTTTTCCCAATCAAATCACCCATAAACTAAATGTTATCTTAGAGCAAGAAAGAATAAGAAGGTCATTAAATCCAATATCACCTATGAAACCCAGAAACTATGCTGAAACGTCTCTTTGATATTATTTTATCCCTATTAGGCTTAATTTTGACCTCACCACTATTAGGGTTGGTGGCTTTGATTCTAAAACTCACCTCCCGGGGACCGATTTTTTATACCGGCGAAAGAGTAGGCAAAGGAGAAAAGACCTTCAAAATTCTAAAATTCCGGACGATGGTGCCTGATGCGGAAAAATTGGGCGGTGGAGTAACGACCAACAAAGACCCGCGATTAACTAAAATTGGCAGATTCCTGCGCAAATCAAAACTTGATGAACTCCCCCAGCTATTGAACATCCTCAAAGGCGACATGAGTTTTGTTGGTCCCCGTCCAGAAATAAAACGGTATGTTGAATTAATACCGCCCGAATGCCGTAGCATTATCTACAGTATCCGCCCCGGGTTAACTGACCTGGCGACATTATACAGCCGGGAGGTTGAAACCTTAGAAAAAAGCCCCAACCCAGAAAAGACCTATTTAGAACAACTCCTACCATTAAAAATAAAACTTCAGATAGAGTATGTAAAAACTCATTCGTTCTTAGGCGACATCAAGCTTATCTTCAAAACAATTTTCCGAATGTTCTTTGACCGAAACTCCCCAATTTAATACTTCCCCTTTTTCGTCATTGCGAGGGCGCAAGCCCGAAGCAATCTCCTCCCAAGAGACTCCTCACCTCTTTCGGAATGGTGCTTAAAAGAGAAAATTTTTACTACTCGTTAATTCTTTTTTGTGGTTGGTAGTCAATGCCCGGCACCCAGATGTCTTGGGTGGTAGCAGGTTTTACTTTTGTCAGGCAGCCGCGGTAAGTTGAGCAAAACCGCAGACCAAGCCAAATGACCACCGCCAAAAAAATTAATAAGACCGCAATATTGCCAACGGGATGAGGGCGTCTCTTGACCCGCTCCAGTTCTTCAAATTCAATTCGGGTTATCTTCTCCTCGGGTCGGCGCGGTGGTTTTGTCGTATCCAGCATAATGTTTGGTTAAAAATATTATCAGTTTTATTGAGTTTGTCAATAGTTGCAGATGGGTTAGGTGGAAAATTGACTTCAGCGATAGTTGCTCTAAAATTTTTTATGCGGGAAAGAATTCGTCGTCTCCAGGAATTGCTCCGGAAAGAAAGATTAGATGGATTTTTAGTAACCAGTTTGACCAATATTCGCTATTTGTGTGGCTTTACCGGTTCCAATGGGATGATGCTGGTTACTCCGGATAAGGTTTCTTTTTACACCGATTTCCGATATCAAGAACAAACAAAGCACGAGGTGAAATGGTGCCGGAAAAGGATTCTGGAACGAGACCTTTATGCCGAATTTCCGGTGGAGGATTTAAAGGGAATTCACCGTCTTGGCGTTGAAGAGAACCACCTCACCTTGAACCGTTTTAAACTCCTACGGAAACAATTAAAGGCGGTCAAAATTATTCCCACCCGAGATTTAGTCTTGGAACTCCGTCGGGAAAAGAGTTCCGCCGAGGTCCACTTGATTCAAAAGGCGCAACAGGTTACTGAAAAGACCTTCAAGACGATTCTTGATTTAGTCCGTCCGGGGGTCGAAGAAAGGGATTTAGCATTAGAGATTGAGTTCCACTTTCGGAAAGTAGGGGAACCGGCATTCAGTCCGATTGTCGCCTCGGGAGAAAACGGGGCAAAACCCCATCACCGCGCCGGTCGCCGTCGACTCAAAAAGGGGGATTGCATAACCTTTGACATCGGCTGTCGGATTGATGGCTACTGCTCTGATATGACAAGAACGGTATTTTTAGGCAAAGCGGATGAAGAGTTAAAACAGGTTTATCAAGAGGTGCTTTGCGCTCAGGAAAAGGCGATAGACTTGATTAAACCGGAGCTACCTTGCAAAGAAGCGGATTTAATCGCGCGGAAATGGCTAGAAAATGCTGGTTTGGGTTCATACTTCGGACACAGTTTGGGACATGGGGTTGGGCTGGATATCCATGAACAACCAACCCTCTCCAAAACAAGCACCCAGGTTCTTAAAAAGGGTGATATCGTTACCGTTGAACCCGGGGTTTATTTACCAGGGAAAGGCGGGGTGCGGATTGAGGATATGATTCTGGTTACCAAAGACGGTCATTGTAACCTAACCAGGATGACAAAGAAACTTTTAATTATTTAAGGAGTGGGAATGGTTACCCCAAATGATTTTCGCACTGGACTTTTAATAAAATATCACGACGAAATCTATGAAGTAATGAGCTACTCCCGGACCCGGACCGCTCAGCGTCGGGCCAGGGTGCTTACCCGTCTTCGCAACCTCCGTACCGGGGCAATAATTGAAGAAAGCTTTGAATCCGAGATTAAGTTAGAGACCGTGGAGATGGAACAACATCGTGGGCAGTTTCTCTATGAAGACCAAACCGGATTTCACTTTATGGATTTGGAGAACTACGAGCAGTTTGTCCTCCCCAAAGAAGCGCTTGGTGAGAAAGTCTATTATCTCACTGAAGGGTTGGAAGTAGAAATTGGCTATATTGAAGATGTTCCATTACTTATTACTCCACCGATGTTTATCGTCCTTGAGGTCGTTGAGACTGAACCCGACTATCGCGGTGACACCGCCACCGGCGGTGGCAAACCCGCTCGGCTTTCCACCGGACTGGTAGTTGATGTGCCATTTTTCATCAGGGTTGGAGACCGAGTTAAGATTGACACCCGCACCAACACCTATGTTGCCCGGGTGTAGGGGAAATCCATTATGCGTGATGCATTACGCATTATGCTCTTATGTTTAAGAAGGTCTTAATTGCCGACCGAGGAAACTCGGCATTAAGGGTTCTACGCACCTGTCGGGAAATGGGTATTAAAACCGTTGTTCCTTATTCCCGCGCCGACCAGGGCTCCCTACCGGTGCTTTTTGCCGACGAAGCCATTTGCATTGGACCAGAACCGGCCCGGGATAGTTATTTTAACATCTCTCGGTTACTTTCTGCTGCCGAGGTTACTCGCTGTGACGCCTGCCATCCTGGCTATGGACCTCTTTCTATGGACCCGGACTTTGCCGATGCTACTCAGACCTCGGGCATCACCTTTATTGGACCAGACCCTGAGACCCTTCGTCTCCTTAACAACCGCCTGGCGGTTCGTAGGAGTATGAAAAAGGCGGGCGTCCCGATTTTACCTGGCTCTGAAGGGGCAATCAATACTCCCCAGGAGGGGATAGACATCGCTTTAAAAATAGGTCTGCCGGTGGCGGTAAGACCGGTAATTGAAGAATGTTACCCCTGGATAAGTGGGGATTATCGGGAAAAGAACATTATCACTAAGGAAAAGGACATTGAGACGAAAATCCGAATGTGTCAGGCGGAGACCGGTATCACGGGAAAAATGGGTTTTGGGGGGAAGTCAGTAAATGGTAGTAGCGAGGTTTATTTGGAAAAATTCATCCCCAACGCCCGGCGCATTGAGGTGCAAGTAGTAGCTCATACCCCGATTACAGAACCGGGGCAAGAACCAAGAACTATTGCCTTTTGTCATTGCGAGCCCCGAAGGGGCGTGGCAATCCCCTCTTTGGTCTTAGATGAAAGGGAGATTATCCTTCAAGAGAAAGGTCGGGGTGCAATTGCGATATCCCCACCGGATGGTCTTAACTCAAAACTCCGCCAGCAACTCCAAGAATGGGCTTACTCCGCACTACGGTCAGTGAAACTTTATGGGGTGGCGAGCGTGGAGTTTCTTATCTCTCCAGAAGGGGTTCCATATTTCTCTAAAATCAACCCGTCGCTTTCTCGCTATCATCTCCTTACCGAAATCCGGTTTGGGGTTGATTTAGTTAAGGAACAGATAATGTCCGCCCTCCCAATACCACCGGGCAAAACCAAAGACTACGAACCAGCAACTACCAACCAAAACCGGCTAACCCCTCTCTACGCGAAATGGTCCGCGGTTGCCTGTGCGCTCTTCGCCGAAAATCCGGGTGCGGACTTTGCGCCCACCCCGGGAATCGTAACCGAATTATATCTGCCAAAAAGCCCTTGGATTAGGGTAGACTCCGACCTCATCCCTGGGGGAGAAGTCTCCGCTTATTACGACTTGGAGGTCGGCACCATTGCCGCCTGGGCGCCGGAACGAAAATTGGCAATCCTCCGGATAAGGAATGCACTTCGGCAGATAAAAGTCAAAGGGATTGCCATCAACACCCAATTCAATCTTCATCTTCTATCTGGGGCTCATAAGGGAAAAGCCCAACCGGTTCTGGAATAAGCTCCAATTCAATACCCCTTTGCCGCAACTTCTCCCGCAAATTCGCGGTGATAAACATCATTCGAAAGTTCTGCCAGCGTTTAAACTCTTGGGGAAAGTCTTGGAGAATTGTCCGGAACCGACTAAAACATCGCCGCTCATCTAACACCGAAAAAAGTCTGGCTTTTAACTCCGGATTCCGCACCGTCTCCATGAATCGTTCCATCATCACCCGCCCTTGTCGCCGCGGCTGAGGCACGAGCCGGATAAACCGCTCGGGATTTTTTTTAATCCGGGCTAAAATTTCGTCGCGGTTAAAGTTGAAAACGGGAATCACATCACCGGTTTCAAGGTCAAGGTAATGAGTATTATCTTGCATCTGATTGGTTAAAGCAAAAAGCAAATCTCTTTCCAAAACCGGCAATTTCCGCATTGGATAATTTTAAATCACGCTTAAATTAGAGTCAAAGCCCGGCGTAATGGATAAACGCATAATGCATCACGCAAACCCGATTTAGCAGATAAAAAAAGAGCCCCCGATTGGGGGCTCGGTATTTTAATTTGCTCTTAGTGCTTAATCAACCTCAGCCCCTTAACCAACTGGAACCAGGTAGTAACTTCATAAGTCTTATTTTGAGGATTGAACCCGTCTAATTTCACAAGGGCGTAATACCCATCAGCATTAGTGTATACTGCAGCGAGGAAGGGTGTTTGAGTAATATCTTGATAGTTAAAATAGACGGTGGTACTATGAACAGGCAACGGCGCAGTTTCACTCGTGAGAGGACCGGCAATACCGTTAATGCGCCAAGAGCCAGAAGGAACTACTCCTCCTGGGTCGCTTGGACCGAGGTTGGGGCTGGCTATTGAATAGACTGCTGGGGAAGTCTGGAAGTCAGTAATGTAGAAGTCAACATTGGCAACATTGGCAGCCTCCGCCATTGAGTAAGTAGTGCCGGTTCCGTTTTCTCTGCTCCAGCCATAGCCAGAATTGCCGGCAGCGTTGAGTTCCGCGACTGTCTTTGCCGAAGTAGCAATTGGGACGGTAGAAACCGTGTTCACACACTCATACTCCTCAGAACCAAACTGAGCAGAAACCTTATAGGTCCCAGTCGCCCCACTTGGATTATGAACATATTGGGTAGTGGTTACATTGTTAGCAACCATCGTAAAACTGGTGGCCGAGACATCCCTAAAATAGACGATATACTTATCGGGCGTGCCTTCAGTTGGCGCGGTCCAGGTCAGTTTCACCGTGCTGTCGGTATCCATTTCCACCTTCAGGTTAGTGGGTGCGCCTCCAGTAATTCCCGGACACCGGACAAATATAACGGTCAGGACTATCAGTCCCAAGACGCCTATAAATGTCAGCAACTTTTTCATAGTTTACCCCTCTTTCTACTGACCCACTTTGGGCGGCTTACCTGCTGGCTTTGGGGCAGGTTGAGGCTGAGGTGTTGGTGCTGGCGCCTTCACCGTTTCTGCCGGCGGTGCTGCTGCACCGGTTTCCGCTGCCGGTGCTTGCATTGTCGTTTCCGGCGTAGCCGGCTTTGCCTCTTCCTTAGCCTTCTTCTGCGGACAGCCGAACGCAAAAATCAGTGCTACGATTGCACATGCGGCGATTAGTTTTTTCACAGATTCCTCCTTTTTAGTTTTTATCCCTTATCCTTAGATGAGACAGTTCGCCGCTCTGACTACCTGCCTCACTGTTAAAATAATTTTCAGTTTTAATTATATTTAAAAATTTGCATTTGTCAATAAATCGCAGTTCACCAAAATAATCTTATCGAAATGGGGTATTGCGAGTGCACTGCCCGTGTCATTGAATTTCTTTTCCATTTTGAGTTTTGCACTCTGATTTTTATTGGACTATTAAGATATTTCTATTAAAATAGCCAGAGTTTATCTAAACTGAAAGGAGATAAAGACAATGGTCAAATCCCATCTTAACATGCTCGATAAAATAAAAAGAGAAAATGTTCGGTTTGTACAATTATGGTTCACCGATGTCTTAGGTTTTCTTAAAGGCATCACAATCTCGGAAAAGGAACTGGACCGGGCGCTAAAACACGGAATGGCGTTTGATGGCTCCTCAATTGAAGGATTTGCCCGGATTGAAGAGTCGGATATGGTGGTAAAGCCGGATTTGACTACCTATGCGGTTCTCCCTTGGGAAATACAAGGTGAACGAGCCGCAAGAATGTTTTGTGATGTGTTCACCCCTGATGGCGAACCAGTGAAATTTGACCCCCGCCAGGTTCTCCGCCGTGTTTTGGCAAAGGCAAAAGAGATGGGCTTTACCTGCTACATTGGTTGCGAACTGGAGTCATTCTACTTCAAAACGAATGAACGCCCCGAACTCTTGGACTACGGAAGCTATTTTGACCTAACACCAACCGCCCTTGCCGAGCAGGTGCGCGGTGCCACTATCGCCGCCTTAGAAAAATTAGGCATCAAAATTGAGTATAGCCACCACGAAGTATCACCCAGCCAGCACGAAGTCGACCTTCGCTACGCTGATGCTTTAACAATGGCAGACAATGTGATGACCTATCGTTTTGTCGCTCGCCAAATCGCTCAGGCGCATGGCATCCATTGCAGTTTTATGCCGAAACCGGTGTATGGGATTAATGGGTCCGGTATGCACACTCACATCTCTTTGTTCCGCAACGGGAAAAACGCCTTCTTCTCCGCCCGGGATGAGATGAATCTTTCGGCGGTCTCTCGGCACTTCATTGCCGGGCTATTAAAATACGCGCCAGAAATCACCGCGGTTACCAACCAGTGGGTCAACTCTTACAAACGGCTCGTTCCTGGCTATGAGGCACCAGTCTATGTTTCATGGGCAAGAATGAACCGCTCTGCGCTCATCCGCGTCCCCGCCTTCTCCAAAGAACGTCCTGAATCCGCCCGGATCGAGTTCCGTTCGCCTGACCCGGCTTGCAACCCGTATTTAGCCTTTGCGGTCATCTTATCGGCGGGGTTAAAAGGGATTGCGGAAAAACTTCCGCTTGTTCCACCCACCTCAGACAATATCTACCGCATGACCGAAGAGGAACGGATAAGAGCAAAAATCACCTGTCTCCCTACTGACCTGGCGGATGCGATTCGCCTATCGGAGAAAAGTGAATTAGTGCGCTCAACTCTTGGAGAAGAACTATTCACCTTCTTCTTGAGAAACAAAAAACAGGAGTGGGACGAATATAAGGCGCAGGTAACTGAATTTGAAATAAAGCGCTATTTGCCGATACTGTAACCCTAAATAGCCAATTTCGCCTTAGACGAAGTCCATTATCCAACCTTTTGCTCATCTTTCAATCTCTTTTTAGATGAGCCCTTTAGACTACACTCAATAAGGTGATGTAAAACTTGACAGCAACATTAATAAATGTTATAAATAAAACAGAGCCGTGCAGCATTAGAAGTACGGCAAAATAGAAACAGCATCAGATAAATAAAAAGGAGGGGAATAATGCGTTTCTATGCTCTGATTTTCGGTTTGCTGATTTTGGTGAGGATTGGATTAGCCGACCCGCTCTGGGTGCGGACCTACAACGGGCCGTTCGACGACTACGATGAGCTTCGTGCCATCGGCGTTGATGACTCGGGGAATGTCATCGTTTCAGGCAAAAGCTGTGCCTCCGATAATGACGATGAGTTCGTGACCATCAAGTACCGTCCGAACGGCGATACGGTCTGGCTGCGGCGTTTCAACCCGGGTTCCGGTCTTGATGGCGCGACCGCCCTCGCAGTTGACCGCTCCGGCAATATCATCGTCACCGGCTATCAGGGCGACGCTTCATCGGAATTCGGGGACTGGGTGACGATCAAGTACTCAGCGGCGGGCGAGTCGCTCTGGGCTTTGGTTTACGACCTCGGCAGCGATGACAAACCTTCGTGCGTGATGGTGGATTCTGCGGGCAACAGTTATGTTGCGGGCATCGCCGGGTCAATCAATGATTACCGGTCGGTTGTAGTCAAGTATACATCCGACGGCGAGGAGGCCTGGGTCTTTGGTGGTGAGGTCGCCGGTTTCTATGATGGCACCGCGCTGGCGGTTGACACGCAAGGTTATGTCTATCTGACCGGCGCCCAATTTGAGCCGGGAAGCTCTGGCCGCGACATTGTAACCTGGAAGGTATCTCCGGAGGGTGATTCGGTCTGGGCCCGGACCTATGGCAGCCCGACGGATTCCACAACCGAGCGTCCGGTTGCCAGTGCCGTTGACCATCAGGGCAACCTTGTGGTATTGGGCGAGAGTTACTATGCCACCCCGCGTGTCAGCAGTTATCTCCTTATCAAATACCGCCCGGACGGCGAGACCCTCTGGACCCGCCGCTATGCCCGCGGGACAAGGAAATCATACTCCACGCCCGTCGCGATGGTCATTGATCGGGCGGCCAATAGCTATGTTACCGGCGTCGTCTATCTTGATACGAACCAGAACTACCCCACCTATGCGACCGTAAAATACCGCCCCGATGGAACTCAGTGCTGGGCGATTCTACATCAGGAAACTTTTCCGGCCTTTGACCGGGCTTACGACATCGCCCTTGACAGTTCCGGCAGTATCTATGTCACCGGCAGATCCTACGATTTGTCTTCGGACTGGGATGTTTTGACGATAAGGTACGATTCAGCCGGCAACCGGCGCGGCATGGAGCGCTATGACCGTGCCAGTGTCTTTGACGTAGGCTACTGTATGGCGGTGGCCGCTTCTGGAAATGTCTTTGTTGGCGGAGAGACTGAAGTCACCAGTATTGATTACCTCACATTATGTTATACCGCCATCGGCGGTTTTCAGGAATCTCTGGTTTCGCAACCAGTCAAGACAAAATCCATCCCGACGATTGCCCGAGGCACTCTCTATCTCTCTTTACCCGAGAAAGCTGAGTTGCTGGATATCACCGGCCGCAAGGTGATGGAACTTCTGCCCCGAAAAAATAACCTTGCTCATCTGGCGCCGGGTGTATATTTTCTCTACACCAGCACAGAGAACAGTATTCAAAAGGTCATAGTGACCAAATAAAAGGAGGAGAAAATGAAACGGTTGTTAATAAGCGTTTTTATTCCAGTTGGAGTAATTTTGCTTTTGTCTCTAACGACAGTATTATTTCAATTATCCGGATGTAAGAAGGTTGTCTCTTCAGTGGTCTCACCGTTAGATTCGGTGCCGTTACCCTCTCGGGGTTTTTATTTAGGGATGTTACCCACACCCGCTCAGGGGCAAATACTGGACTCGGCTTATGCTGAGGCGAGGCGTTTTTGCGAGTTCGTTCCGGTCTGGGGACGCCCAACCCGTTTCTACGAGTTAGCTGATGACCTTGGTGGTTGGTGGGGAGAAACATTTGTCACTAAGTTAATCCGGGACAACGGGATGTTTCCGTTGATTCATATGTCCTTTATTGATACCGGGTTGACCTTGGTTACACCGCCGAATTTACCCAATGCTACCCTAAAAGACCATAATTGGCGGAAGGCTTATCTTCAGGCAGCAGTAACAGTAGTCCGAACGATTCGTCCGCGTTTTCTCTCCTTGGGTAACGAGGTGAATCGCTGGTATGAACGTTATGGCGCGGATAGCGGTAATCCGAACGGTTTTATCCATTATGTAACGCTTTATAATGAGATTTATGATTCAGTAAAAGCGGTTTCTCCCCAGACCGAGGTTTTTTGTGTCTTTTCTCGGGAGATCGTCAGCGAAAACCGAACCGCCGATATGACGGTGTTAGACTTGTTTGACCCGGAACGGCTTGATATGCTTATTTTCACGACTTATCCGTATGTTTTGCCCGAGATAAACCGCCCCGAAGAGGTTCCGAATGATTACTACTACCAGATTGCAAAGAGAATGCCGGGTAAAAGGTTTGGATTTAGTGAGGCAGGTTGGTCTTCTCATCTGGCGTTTGGCGGTGAGTCGGCTCAGGCGGATTTCGTTCGGGATTTAGTCCACCGTCTCACCCGTGACCAAGGAGTCAACCTCTACTTTTTAGGCTGGGCTTGGCTTACAGATTTGTCAAACACAGATTATATCGGTCTAAAGCGTATTGACGGCTCCGCAAAACCCGCCTTTTATGTATGGCAGGAAATCTCCGGGCGTTAAGATAAAAGAATCTAACTCAGGTTTAATGAATTATGGGTCGGGTTTATTTTGACCACGCCGCCGCGACTCCACTTTTGCCAGAGGCGATGGAGGCGATGATGCCATTTCTAAGAGATAACTTTGGTAACCCTCAAAGTTTTCATCAATTCGGCACTCTCGCCAGGAAAGCGATTGCCAAAGCGAGAGAACAGGTAGCCAGTCTTATCAACGCACCGGTGGAATCAATCACCTTCACCGCCTCAGCTTCGGAAAGCAACAATCTGGCAATAAAAGGGTTGGCTTTAGCCAATCGGGCGAAAGGAAATCATATTATCATCTCCGCGATTGAGCATTTCTCCGTCCTTGAGCCAGTAAAAACCTTAAAACGGTTGGGGTTTGATTTTACGATAGTAAAGGTTGACCATAATGGCCAAGTCAACTTTAACGAGTTCGCTCAATCAATTAGAAAGGAGACGATTCTCGTTTCAATAATGCACGCCAATAACGAAATCGGAACGATTCAACCACTGGCGGAAATAGTTAAAATTTGCCACGATAAAGGGGTCTCAATTCATTCTGATGGCACCGCGACGGTAGGTAGAATACCAGTTGATGTTACTGCCCTTGATATTGACGCCTACACCTTTTCTGCTCAATCTTTTTATGGTCCTAAGGGCGCCGGTGCTCTTTACTTAAAACCGAAGACCCGGCTTCAGCCTTTGATTGAAGGTGGAGTTCAAGAAAACGGAAGAAGGGCTGGAACTGAAAATGTCCCTGCAATTGTCGGAATGGGTGCGGCTGCCGAAATCGCTCAGAAAAAACTCCTCCAATGGTCAGCGGATATGAGGCGTCTGAGCCAAAAGCTTATCACTGAGTTGCCCAAAAGAATAGAACGGCTGGTCTTCACCGGGCATCCCACTGAGCGTTTACCGGGAAATGTGAGTTTTTGCGTGGAGTTTGTTGAGGGCGAGGCACTGCTGCTTTCACTTGACGAAGAAGGGATTGCGGTCGCCTCCGGCTCTGCTTGCACCGCAAGAAATCTCAAAGCCTCCCATGTCCTGCTGGCGCTTGGTCTTGACCATGCCGTGGCGCAGTCTTCGCTGGTTTTAACCTTAGGTAAAGACAACACTGATAGTGATGTAGATTTCTTTTTGGAAAAGTTTCCGCCAATTGTCCAAAGGTTGCGCAACCTTTCTCCTCTTTATGCCCGCTATCTCAAGGGCGAAAACCCGTATCAATTCAACACTGGACAAAGTGCCAATCACAAAGAAAATAATAATAACCAGGAGCATTAATGTATTCAGAAAAGGTGATGGAACACTTCCGCAATCCCCGCAATGTCGGCGAAATTCCGGATGCAGACGGAATCGGGGAAGTGGGCAACCCCGTGTGCGGCGATATGATGACATTTTATATTAAGGTGAAAGACGGGGTATTAACCGATGTCAAATTTAAGACCTTCGGTTGTGGTGCGGCAATTGCGGTTTCTTCAATGGTGAGTGAGTTGGCAAAAGGGAAAACTATTGAAGAGGCGCTCCAGATTACCAACGACCAGGTCGCCAGAGAACTGGGTGGTCTCCCTCCAAATAAACTCCACTGCTCTAATCTTGGTGCCGATGCGCTCCACGCCGCAATAGCCGACTATCTCAGAAAACAAAAAGAAAAGGACAAAAAATCTGCTGAATGCCATTGCCCATACTGTCATAAACCTCTACCCTTAGGTGTTAACTTTTGCCAACCCTGTGGTGTCGCCATCGCCCTTTGCCCAAAATGTAAGAAACCATTACCGAAAAATGCTGAAATCTGCCCGGAATGCGGTGTTAACATAAATTCATAGTAGGAGGAAATATGAAATTTCAAAAAGTGGCTGGGAGTAATAATAAACACCGAGTAACCCTTTTCGCCCTTTCCACCTGCGGTTGGTGCCGGAAAACAAAAGATTTGCTTGATAGTAATCACATTGAGTATCAGTTTGTTGATGTTGACCTCGTAACCGGAAAGGAGCGAGAGGAGTTAATCACCCAGGTGCGGGAATTAAACCCGCGCGGTTCATTCCCAACTATTGTGATTGACGATAATGTTGTGATTGGATTTGACGAGAAAAAGATAAGCGAACTGCTTGAGATTTAATATAAAATGGGTCTTGAGTTTTCTTTGGAAGTGGTTAGACTTTATGAACAGCTGAAAAAGGAAGCAGAGGAAGGTGGGTATCAACTTAACCCGGACAAAGAGTTCACCTTGAGATTGATTGATGGACTTTTAACCAATGAACAGCGATATGGGTATCGAGCCTGCCCCTGCAGGCTTTCTTTCGGGGAGAAGTCTAAGGATATAGACATCGTTTGCCCTTGTTATTATCGGGATGCGGATATTGAAGAGTATGGGACCTGCTATTGTGGGCTTTATGTTAGCGATGCTTGGGTTAAAAATAAAATCCCACACCAATCAATACCCGACCGTCGCCCGGCAAAGTTTGTCGCCGAGGGCTACTCTGAAACCGAAGGAGAGGAAAAGAAGATTTCATTAACTGGACTTACCTATCCAGTTTGGCGCTGTAAGGTTTGCGGGTATCTCTGCGCCCGCACGGAACCACCCGGGAAATGTCCGGTGTGTAAAGCGGATAAAGACCGATTTGAGCGCTTTATTTAAGGAGGAGGTAAGAATGATAATCGCTGAAATCAGCGTCGTGCCGGTGGGCACCGGTTCTACCAGCGTGAGTCAGTTTGTTAAACTAGCATTAGAAGTGTTAAAAAAAGGCGGGTTAAAATTTTCGGTGAACCCGATGGGCACTTGCATTGAAGGCGAATGGAACATGGTTTTTTCGGTTATAAAAGAGATTCATGAGACACTTTTTCAGCACGGGTGTGGGCGGATAGTAACTACAATAAAAATTGACGACCGAAGAGATAAACCTCAAACAATGGAAATGAAGGTGGCCAAAGTCACCACTGAAAAGTGACTTGGCAACCTTCCCTCTCGACATCTTAATCACTTGGTAACCGCCATTCCTATCCAACAAAAAAACTGCCTATGAAAACAATTATTTTTCTACAAGTAGAAAGTAATTTCTCTGTCCCAAAATGTCTATAAATTAAGTTACTTATTCACTGTATTACTCTCCAAAACCTTAAAATGCTTATCTCATAAAAAGAGACAAAAATAATTATATAACCGACCAGAATTAAAAAATCTAACAATTACAAATTTTAACTCTCTCCATTAATGAGATGAACTCTTTAGTAAACGAGATGGCAAAACCATTACACAGATTGGGAGGATTGACTACACATTAATTATTATCTATTCTTAAATAGATATTTGGAGATTAATATGAGATTAAAGAAAAAATACCAGCTTGAAGGTATGGTAGCGCTTGGGAACCGACTCAGGGACTTACGGACCAAGGCGGGCATCTCTCAGATGAAATTAGCGGAGCTGGTAGGGATGAAACCTCCTCATGGGTATAAGTATATACTCCGTTTGGAAAAAGGTTTAGTACCTAATCCTACGATAAGAACTATTACTATGTTTCTTTCCGCTTGCGGGGCAACCTGGAAGGACATCGTTGATGTGTTGCCAATAATTAAACCCTTGGATAGCTCCCCGATTGAACCGGAACTATTAGAGACGCCGGTTACGGTGGAACCAATTATCGCCCCCTCTTCTTATTCGGCTTCGGGAACCGGCGATGAAAAGTTAGAAGAGTTTTATAAGCGGATGAAAAAGGTCCAACAGCGGGCTTGGTCGTTATTTAGTTTGTTCCATCAGAGTAGCCTCACCCGACGCGGCTATATCTCCTTTCTTAGAGCGACCTGTACAATAATCCGTCTTACCCCACCGCAATCTATTTCTTCTGAACTCGCTCGGTTATTAGAACAGGCAAAAGGTCAGGGGCTTGACCAAAAAATACTTTCGGAATTGCAGAAAATCTGCCTGGAGTTTTTCTCTTCCTAAAAAGAAAAGATGCTCACCCACCTCGTTTTTCTCCTTTCCTCCCTTACCCCTTGCTATGAAATAGATGCGCACATCAACCCAAGGACCAACACCATATCAGGCAAGAGCCTAATTCTTATCCGGAATTATACCTCAGAGACCCTTTTTTCTCTCCGTTTCTTCCTTTATCCGAATGCCTTCAAGAGCAGAAACACCGAACTCGCCAAAGAACTTGAACAGACTGGAAAGTTTGACTTCGCCCGGATGGGCAAGGATGGGTTAGGCGGGATTACAATTGAAGAAGTAAAATCCGCTGGTACCCCATCACCTTTTTCCATCCAAAAAACCGAGATGGAACTCTTCTTACCTCACCCACTCTTCCCGAAGGATTCAATAGTTATTGAAATTACTTTTACCACCCGTCTACCCGGATTAATCCTTAAGTTAGGAAGAAAAGGCAAAACTTTCGTTCTTACCCATTGGTTTCCCCAACTATATACCCCCACCCATCAATTGGCATTTGGCGATTACCTAATATCTTTGCACCTTCCCCCTACCTTCTCCCTCGCAGCCACTGGTCAGCCTCTTTCCCATGGGGACTCCTCGCCATTGAAGTTTTATGCTGAAAATGTTCAGGACTTCGGTGTTGTTATCGGGTCCCAATTTCTCCGATTAAGTGACTCCTCGGCTACCCCTCGCATCAATCTTCTTCTTTCGCGTTCACTTGCTTTTCGCGCCTCAGAAATTCTCGCCTATGCCCGTCTAGGCCTTACCTTTTTTACCCGCTGGTTCGGTCCCTACCCTTTTCCTGAATTAACAATTGTTGATGTAGCTGGTAGCGCATCAACAGAAATCTCGGCTCCAGGGTTAGTTTTCCTCACTCAAAAACCAACCCCATTTACCCGACTATTTGAGCGCCACCTAATTACTGAAATTGCCCGGCAATGGTTCTGTCAGGCGGTAGCACCTGATGAACGCATGGACCCGGCACTCGGGTACGGACTTGCTACCTATGCGGCAATGCGCTATCTTGAGACTCTTTATGGAACCGAGAACATTCTTAGCCTACCGATAACCATCCCTTTTCTTTCTAAGTTTTCCGACCATTATTTCCACGAGATTTATAATTACTTATTGATAACAAATCACCTCGTCGGTAACGGACCGAAGACCGAAGAGCGCAAAGTGGTTCCCCGGCTCCCCAGTCCCGTCAGTGATGGTCTCGCATCCCGAACCGCCCTTATTTTGAAAGTCATTGAAAATAAGTTTGGCCCTGCCCTTCTTGACTCTGCCATTCGCCATTATCTCACTTTATTTCGTGGTAAACACCCGACAATCTCTGATTTTCTTACTTGTCTCAGCGAGTATATTGGACCAAAAAATGATGCTTTTATCGATCGCCTCTTTTTCCAAAAAAACAACACCGACATCGCCATCACCCGAATAAAACAACGGCCAAACCAGGTGCATATTTCCATTCAAGAAAAAAATCCACCTGGGCTACCATTAACGGTAAAAACCGTGTTTTCCGATGGCTCAGTTCGGATTGACACTGTTACCTCCGCTCCTCAAACCACACTCACCTTCTATACTACCAAGAAATTAAAAATGGTGGTGGTCAATCCGGAACGGAAAGTTCTTGAGGTTAACCGTTGGAACAACTTTTATCCCCGCCGGTTGACAATTCATCCACTATTCGCTTTGCCCGATTTTGAATCCTATCAAATATTTTATGGACCTTGGTTCTGGTATGATAATTATCGCGGATTTCAACCGGGAATTTGGTTTCAGGGGAGAAAACTATTTGACGCCGGATTCCTCCGCGGTGAACACCAATGGACATTAATTGAGAACTATGCTACCAATAAATGCGACTGGCATACCGGAATCAGTTATCAGACCCCACTAATTTTTTATCCCTGCCGTTTAAGAATCTTTTTTACTGGTGACAACTCCTTTCGTGACCGTGGGTTTCGGGTCTACTTTAACGGTGAATTTGGAGAACCATTTCGGTCTTCCCGAACCGAAATCAACCTCGGTTATCGCTTTTACCAACTTCTTGATACAGTTGGCAGAGACGCCCGGGCTTGGACAAAAGCCCACACCGGCGAGATAAAGTTTACCTGGGGCAATTGGAGCGAGAACCGGCTCTTCCAGACCAAACACCGCTTTACATTTAGCCAAGCACTCAAACCATTTCTTTCCCAATATCAGTATTCCAAAATTAGTATTGAAGAAAACTGCACCATCTTCATTCCCGAATTCATTCCTGTCTATCTCCGCCTGTTTATCGGTTTTATTTCAGGCACCGCCCCACCTCAAGAGGAGTTTTACCTATCAGGTGGATTAACCTATACCCCGGCAGAACCGGTCTCTTGGGCCTACGAAGGGGTTGCCTCTGGCCAGGAACACTGGCATTATGACGGCGATGCTAACTGTCGGGGGTACTACGGACTTTACCGCCATGGTCGATACGCCTACAGTATAAACCTCCATTTCCTTCCACTCAAATATCTCCAACCATTTTTTGACCTCGGCAATGTTAGTGGCACTCTTGCCCAACCCAGCTTATTTCGCCCAGTCTTTGATGCCGGCATTCGGTTAAAATACGGCCCATTTTATGTGGACTTTCCTATCTGGAAAAGCCACCCGGAAGAAAATGAAAGCCATGTCTCCTTTCGCTGGTCAGTTGGATTCAAGCTATTTGAGCCATTGGGCGAGTTTTAAGAACCCTTCTGTTTTTCCAATTAATACCATCGTCCCCCCAACCCTTTCCGGCGTAGTTTTGAAATTTTCTTAATCTGTCCGCCTCTCCCCTGTCTTTTACTTTTCCAAGATAAAATCTTTCGGAGAACTGCAGTTTAAAATTTAATGTTATAAGATTGACTTTTCTCTCTCCCAGTTTATCCTTCAGTGTTGATAACCACTCTTATATTGACCTTTATCCTTCCTTTTCAATTAGTAATATCTGAGGTAATGGCAAACCCACAAGGTAAAACTGGTATTCATATGCCGGAAGACCGGAATGAGTTTGTGGAGGTTTATAATGGGGGAGCGGACTCGGTTGACCTGGCTGAGTATACACTTGCCGACGGCGATGCGGTTGACCATATTGTCCCTTGGCAAGATTCAAGCCTACTTATTCATAACCCAAGTCTAATAATCAACACCACATGGCTTAAACCTAACTGTTATGCGGTTATCCTTGACCCGGAATATACCGACACCTCAGCAACCGGAGGATTCATCCAACCTTATGAATTTGGTGATTCGGCGCTGATTTTAACTGTAGGTAACACTACTATTGGCGATGAGTTGCAAAACAACGACCCGGTCACCCTCGTATCCCCTGAGGGCGACACTTCAACCTATGGCACCCCTTGGGACCCAACCGATAGTCTACCCGCCGATGCTGGCGACGGTTTTTCCTGGGAAAGGATAGACCTTTTTGGTTCTGATGCGGGTGAGAACTGGGCGGTCAGCCCTTCCCTCAATGGGACCCCGGGTAGACCCAATGCGATTGTTTCTTACTTTGACCTTGGGATTGTGGACCTTCCTCTCTTAGAAGCCGAGCCCGAGAACGGATTAAAGATAAAGATTAAAGTGAAAAATTATGGTTATATCGCCAGCCCTGCCTGGTCTCTTGCGACCTGGCTCTCACCCAATGATACTTTCGCCCGAATTGAGAATTCCTCGTTACCAGCAAAAAGTGAAACTATACTGGTTGTTACTACCTCCTATCCCCGCGTGAAGTCCGAAATAGGGGTCAAACTTTTTTGCAATGGTGACCGGGACACAACCAACAATTATGCTCGCCTATTTATCTCACCTAAAGGCAAAAGCCACTTTTTAAGCCTTGCCTATCCAATCTTCAGTCCGGATAATGATGGGTTTGAGGATAGTTTGCCGATTATCTTCTCTCTGCCCGAAGCGGGTGGTAAATTGACGGTTAAGATTTTTGACCTTAAAGGCAAATGTATCAGAACCCTCTGTGCCGACCTTTCTATAGAGGAGAGTGATGGGGTTGTTTACTGGGATGGGAGAAGAAATGGAACCCAGCCGATAGTCCCTTCAGGGATTTATGCGGTTTATTTAGAGTATCGTTATTCGGGAAAGAGGTTAATCGGAAAATTGCCGGTAGCGGTCGCCCGAAGGTAGTGAACTCTTATTCGTAACTCTTGGCTAAAGGAAAGGGTTATCTCCCCCTTGGGGTGAGGATGTAGTCTGCGGGGTTAACCCATTTGTTGTTGAGTTGAACCCCGTAGTGGAGATGGTTACCAGTTGTAACTCCAGAAGAGCCGATAGTGGCTATTACTTGCCCCCGTTTTACTTGTTGACCTGGGCTTACTTTGATTGTCTGGCAGTGGGCATAAAATGTCCTTATACCCCAACCATGGTCAATCTCCACCGTCCGTCCATAACCCGCTTTCCATCCGGCAAAAACAACTTTGCCATCGGCAGTAGCCACGATAGGCGTTCCCCGGGGTGCGACGATGTCCATGCCTTCATGCATCTCCCTTCTCCCGGAGAACGGATTCTGGCGGTAGCCGTAGCCAGAGGTAACCCAGCCCTGAACTGGCCAGATTGAAGGAAGATAGCGCAAACGGGTTTGCTGTTGAGTGACCGCTCGTTCAATCTCAGATCGCGAACGCTGGGCAAAATTTGCTCTCCGCAAAAGCTCGTCTACCTCCGGTGCTGGACCTCTCGGCTGCTTTCCGCCCACCCCCATTAGCCGAACATCTTTGGGAACAAGACCGAGGTTTACCGCGGCACGGAGTTTATTATCCATCTCCTCAGTAAATAAAAGAAACTGGCGAAAACTGTCTACCGCCGTCGCATAGGCAGAAAGTTTCTGATTTAGAATGGCGTTTTCGGCTCTCAGCCGGTTAAGCATACCCCGGTCGGTAAACCGATTAACAATAAAACGGGTAAGTGCACCGCTAAAAACAAAAAAGCCTAACAGGATGGCAATCCCAACATATGTATAATATAGGGGGAGGGAAAGGTTCAACACTTTATTACGGCGGGGCAGGTGAACCAGAACCTGGAGCCTTTCCACAGAAAAAATTTAACATTTTAATTCTCCCTGTCAAGAAAATTATCGGCGGTTGTGGCTCCACTTTTCCCTTCCCCTTTTTTAAAATGTTTAACTTCCTCAATCAAACATCCCAATCTGCCATCAGCCACCCGCACCGAGACCTTTTCACCAGGTTG
>FWPV01000639.1_pt1 | contig 109185 bp, 80 predicted proteins | sample 2228371 | NCBI WGS metagenome assembly FWPV01 (sample SAMEA103939776, study PRJEB20133) | metagenome
CTGAGTTCCATGGCTCACCTCGCGATTGTTAGTCAATGGTTTGGCTATGGGATATTTATCCCTTTCAATTCGTCTTTTAGAATTTTGTTTCTTTCGATTATAATATAGTAATCTAATAATGGAAATCCAATAACCATGAATATTAAAGTTAATCAGGAACCGTTACCCGAGCTAACAACCGGAGATATTGCAATGGATGATGAGGGAAAATTTATTGTTGTATGGGCAGGAAAAGGCAATAAAAATAAGGTTATATTGGGGCAGCGATTTTCGGAAGTTGGTTCTCCTATAGGAAAGAACTTTATGATTACGATGGAGTCAAATAAATTTTATAAAACATCACCTCGGACATTGCTTCGAAATAATAAAATCTATAATGTTTGGAAGACGGAACCTCCCCCAGGAATTAGGGGCCCAAGCTTTATTCAGGCAAATATTTTAGATTTTAATAATCCAGCAGGAGTCTCAAATCGAAACGATATTAAGACTCATAAACATTTTCATCTTCATCTTTTTCAAAATTACCCTAATCCATTCAATTCAGAAACAATCATTAGCTATGAGTTGGCAAAAAAGAGACATATAAGAATCGATATTTATGATATTTCTGGAAGAAAGGTAATCACCATATTGGATGAGGCTCAGGTTGCTGGCTATCACCAGGTATTATGGAATGGAAAAGACGAACAACAAAATGATCTGCCCAGCGGAGTTTATATTGTCTGTCTAAAATTCGATGATGTTATTCAAACAAAAAAAATTGTGATCGTTAGATAATATTCAACAAAGAAAATTTTTAACATAATAAGAGGCCTACCATGCGTTTAATGCAAAATTTTTCGTCTTCTGCTATTCAACATTTTTTAATCATGTTATGCAGCCTCGTGATTTTATTCTCTGGAAGCAACTCGGCTGGTGAAAGCAAGATTTTCTCTGAAGCTCCTCTGGTAATTAAAGATGGTGTCACATATTCTACGATGCTGTATGTAAAATTCAATGATTGCGTGATCGATTTAGCTAAAGGGATTAAGCAAGCCACCATTACCGACATCAATCCCGCTTTTCCCTATACGATTCAATTTTTTAAAAATCTTGAAGCCGTTTATGATACTTTTGCAATTTATAATGCCATTCCCTCGGCTGTTTGGAATGAAAATATAATTATCAATCGTAGAACTGGTAAGGCAGTTATGCTGATTGACATGTCGCAACTGTTTATTATCAGGTTTCCTCAACTGGTTCCCATTAGTCAAATTATTTGCGATCTTGAATTGTTGCCAGAGGTGGCCTATGCTCATCCAGCTATTCAAGGCATGGAGCTATTAACACCGAATGATTCTTATTATGGCAATCAATGGAATCTATCCAAAATCGATGCGCCAAAAGCTTGGGAGATTACCACTGGCAGTTCTGATGTATGGATTGGAATTATTGAGGCGCATGGCGTCAAACGCGATCATGAAGATTTTTTTAATTTAGATCAAACCAGTAAGTTTGTGGCTGGTAAGGGCGATAACACTTATGATCTGGATTTTGACCACGGTACGATGGTGGCTGGAATCGTCGGTGCGGGAACCAATAATAACAAAGGGATTGCCAGCTTGGGCTGGAATATTAAAATGATTCCTTATCATTGGACAGGGTGGAATCCTGCAAACATGGGAAATCTTCCGCAAAAGATTCATCAAGCTGCAATAGATGATCAAGTGAACGTCTTAAATTTTAGTTTCGAAACGCTCGAACTGTGTGAGTCAGATCTTGATTGCATTATACCATCAGACTACCAGTCTGTAAAGGAGGAAATATTGAATGCGCTTAAAGCCGGTGTGGTTATTGTAGCTGCAGTGGGAAATTTAAGTATTAATAATAATAATCCAGATTTTAATACTGTGCTATGCCCGGAAATAAATGTACCTTACATACCTTTTCCAGCCAGCTATTATTTTAGTAAGCAACAGTATCCTGATCTAGATGAAGACGTTGAAGTGATTGGCGTAAGCGCTACTGATCAATCGGATGTTTTTACGCCTGGCTACAACTACGGAAATTTTGTTGATTTGTCAGCACCAGGCATGTTTATTTGGACAACCAGGCACGACGCCAATGGTAGGCCCTATTATGACAACACAGGCACCGGAACTTCGTTAGCAACGCCCCATGTAGCAGCGTTAGCGGGATTAATTTTATCCGTAAATCCTGGCCTCTCAATTCGACAGGTTCAAGATATCATGGAAAGTTCTGCAAAGGATTTAGGCACTTTAGGCTGGGATCCATATTATGGTTACGGTCGCATCAACGCCTACCAGTCACTGCTGTTAGCCCTGGCTTACGCCAACAAAACGCCCAACATCTCGCCTACCATTTACAACAACCAGCGCATTTTAGCGCGAGGGCAGAATGATCCTGGCAGCGTGCTCCACGAGGTGTTTACGGCTGGAGTGAATGAAAATGATGAGATATACTATCGCCGTTCCAATAACAATGGCGCAAGCTGGGAGCTCACGGCACGACTGAGCGCGGGAGCGGAAGACAACCGACAGCCCTGTGTTACCATTACCGATGAAGGGACAAGCGATGGTGTTCATGTGGTATGGCAAACCAAGAAAACCAATGGCAAATATAAAGTTTATTACCGCAAAAGTAGCGACACTGGAGCTTCCTGGGGCGCTCCTGTGCTGCTGGCTGATGAGATTAGCTGTTCCAGCTATTAGAGCGCTGGGCCAATGCCCGTCATCACGTCCATCTCCTCCGCCAGCGGTTACAAATTGCTTGTGGTCTGGGTGAGCAACACTGGGCTAAAGTACCGCACTGCCATCAATGGAGACTGGTCAAGTATCGGGTCTCTGGATGATTCGAGCGACAATAATAAAGTGTGGTTCCCTTCGCTTATGGGCAAAGATACTTGGGCCAGCTTAACTTATGATACGCGAAACAATGTCTATTCCCGCATCTATAACAGTGCCTGGTCGTCAAGAACGGTGGTCGATAAAACCACGACCATAAATGATCGCGCCTCCCAGATCGACATTACCGTGGGCAGTGAAACCGCGGCGGTATGGTATGCGCGACCCAGCGCTGGCGGCAATTATCGCATCTGTTTTCGCATGGGCTATGGCAATAACAGCTGGAGCAACCAATATAGTGAATTTGGCCATGCTAATTTGGATGCCTTGTATCCTGCGGTTGCTGTTTATGGTCCGGCGCAAGATTATTGTTACACTCTAGTCTATCATACTTCAGATAATGAGATTCGATTACAGTTGAAAGTGGGCGACGATGGCAATTGGACGGCCTACTCGCTGGGCAGCAATAATCGCTTTGCCAATATTACCCACGCGTCCTGGAATACGCCGAAGATGATCTGGACGGGCAATCAAAGCAGCGCCACTGGGCCTTATACTATTGAGCTAAGTTAGCAATATTTGCCCAAGGTGGCGTCAAGCAATAACTGGGTTTATCATCGTCGCGCCGATTTAGAAAGCGCATCGGAAAGCACCGCGCTGTCTCTTGAATGGGGCAAGATCGAGGTCATCACCAACAGCGGAGAATGCCTGGCATTAGCATTTGTGCCCTGCAATCAACACCTTAAGCTGAGTCTTGATGCTGCGAATCTGATGGAATACCTGGCGACCCTGCCGATCACGCTTCCTACCGCTGGAGAACAGTTGCGGTTTTGCTATCACGTATTCACCAGTTGTGAGCGGGACAGTTTGAATGAGAAGCTGACCACGGTCTTTAGCGATTTTGAAGTCACCTTTCGCTTAACGGATCAAACCTCTGGTCAGAGTTATGTCATTAAAAAGCCTTATTCGGATGCCAATGGTGCCATTGATGATGAGCAGCTTGTCATGGCTGCGGTAACGCTAGCAGCCGGGGCTTCGATAATGGTAAAGCCGGAGCTTGGTGGTCCCTCCGTTGCGGGAAGGGAATTCAACTACAGCCTGGGTCACATTTATCTTGAGACAGCCAAAGCGTTGCCTAAGCCGATGGCTTGGCCATTGAGGGTGCTTGAGCCTGAAACGTTTGGCTTGTTCCAGAATTATCCCAATCCGTTCAATACGGACACAGAGATCCGATATCAGTTACCTCAGGTGGCACATATCACATTGAGGATTGTGAATCTTATGGGACAGGAGGTCAGGACTCTGGTGGATCGCGAGCAATCGCCCGGTGTTCATGCGGTACGCTGGGATGGCAAAGATGCTAAGGGACAGGACTTAGCCAGTGGCATTTATATTTATCGGTTCGAGGCTGGTTCGTTTGTTGCCAGCAAAAAGCTGGTGCTAATTCGATAAGAATACAACCGCCTTCAAAAAGTCTTTATTAGCGCACTGGATCTTTATACCTACTTCGAGCGCTTAGCCCAGGGCTTGCGGCAATTGATGACGGGCAACCGCAAGTTCACGCTGGATCACATCGAGCGAGATGATATTGCTTCGCTGACCAAAGAGGTGGCGGAGATCAGCGGTATTCCGTATGTGATGGATGTGGATAGAGAAGAGGTGGAGAAAATATTGGAGAGTTGAGTTGAATTTTATCGTGAAAACTGTTGTGAATATGAGACACCCCATTGAAGAGATGGGGCTTTTTTTTGTGATCAGGAAAAATTGCTTGATATTTCTAAGAGATCCCTGTATATTTACATCGCAGAGCTAATTTCAGCCAGGGAGGAGGAAATTGGTTGTGCCGGCTATTACCGATTTGGTGGACGTGAATATCTGATATGGCTAAAATAAGGGAAGCGCAAAAAATGTGATTGGCCATTTGTTGATTATTTGATCCATGGAATTTTGGCGACAATGTGATTTGAACAGAGCGAGAACGGAGCAGGGGAGCATGGGAATGATAAAATTTCCTCTGCACCGATCAAGAAGTAGCGCATTATTCATTTAAGGACGATGTAAAAATGATTCTCATGAGAAGCATTTGCGGCTGATGATCATTGCCTGGCTCGCATTCAGATTCTCCATGGCGGCGAGGTCTGCTTGGCACGATCGGTAAGCAAGGCTGGTGTCTTTTTTCACATTAATCTATTTCATTGACTGGTATGAGTGTTTCGATTGTCGAAAAAGTTGGCGATGTCAAAATTTATGGCAATGGTTTGTTGGGCGGCAAGGGCCAGGGGTTGGTGAAGATCAATGAATGTACCATTGCCCGGGCGCATAAATTGAGCACGCGGATTTTAACCACTACCTTTTATGATCGCTACATTGATCGCGGTGGAAAATTCAATGAGGAAGAGTTAGCCCCGATCCGCGGCATTCTTGAAGCCATGGGCAGCATGCCGATCAGTGTGCGCTCATCTGCAACGAACGAGGCCTGGGTGACACCGGGCAGTCCCGGTTCTGTTCATGCTGGGGAGAACACCTCATTTATGTTGCCCAATAATCACCCGGACTTTTCCGTTCGGTTCGAGCAATTGGTTCAAGCCATTGGTTTCATTTATAAGGATTTTGTGCAAAAGCAACCACCAGATAGTCAGGAAAAAATGGCCATAGTGATTAATCCTATTCCCGGGCTCCACGATCGATCCGATGTGGGCGATATCTATTATCCGCTTGTCTCTGGTGTTGCCAATTCCTTTTTCCCCTATGCGCTAAAATCTCAGGACCCTCAAGAAGGTTTCGCTCGGATTGCGCTGGGGCATGGATATGCCACAGTGCTGGACGATTTTCCAGTGATCTCTATGGCCACCATAAGGAATCCAATCCCGCTCAAGCTATTGGGACCTGGCCAGAGCTTTTTCTACGCGATCGACATGACCAAAAACTGTGGTCTCCGTGGCGAGGAATTGGAAACGATGAAGAAGCTGAATATCCGTTTTGCCAGAGCAGATTTCTGTCACTTGTTGGGGATGGAAAAAAATTATGTGACTCTGGAAGCGCTGGTTCAGCATGATCAATTTGGATTTCGCCAGGGGCTGATCGAAATCATGGAAACCATTTCCAGTCGCATCGCTTCGCATTTTCAGATTGAATTTGTGTTCAATATCGTGAAAATGAGCGATGGCAAATTAGCCGGACAATTCTATGTTGTTCAATTGACCCTTCTGCCAGCGATGAAATTCGAGGCCATTGAGATTCCAGAGCATTTTGTGAATCGCTATCTTTCCATCACCAATTTGCAGGGCCATGGGATCGTGCCGGAGGTTCGTTATGCAGTGGTTGTTTCGCCATTTCTTTATTCCATCGAACAGCATGACGAGGTGCGCTGGCAGATGTCAGAAATGAATCGGAAACTGAAGGCCGAACGTGCCCGGTATATTGTGATCGCGCCAGGCCGATTGGGCAGCAAAAATCGGCAATGGGGGATTCAGATTGAATACAGCGATGTCGATGGCGCTGTGGGATTATTCGAGTATGGCGTGGACGTGGCAGGTCGCTCCGAGCCGCTGCCAGAATCGGATGACTTAACTGGAGGCGTCTATGGGAGCCATTTCCTTTATATGCTCCAGGGCGGCCATGATGAACAGCAACGTCGCTTGCAAACGCGCATGTACGGCACGCAAGGAACGCATTTTCTTACCAATCTGGTCGCCAATAATATTATTTATGGATTCATCGCCCCAACGCAGGACTATATCGATCCCTGGTTTTTCGCTGGACCGGGAGAGGATGCGCCGCTTTACCTGTTGCAATTTCCGACGCCAGTGACCCTCTTTGCGGACTCGATGAATCAGCGCTGCGAAATTCTGGCGCTCTCTGAACCCACATCTGGTTGATCGGTTATTGAAAAAAGAGGCTATTTGATAGCAATCTAAATTTTTGGGTCTCTTCTGACGCGTTCTTTCGCAAGGGAAGAATCGGGCTGATTTCAAAGATCGAGCTTTTATTTCGAACGAAGGCGGATTCTCTTCGCAGCGTACCTGGAATTCTAAAATGAAAATCTATATTTTCAGGAGCTCCCGAGCCACATGAAAATACACTTAAAGCATTTTATGTCACCTGAATTTCTAATTTCAGGTTATCGAAAACAGATAATTGATGCTGGTTAAATCGTATCTGTTTTTTGGATGCAGAGATGAGGAAGAATCACTGAGCATACAGAGAAATGAATCAGAATCACTTGCTCTGTGATCTCTGAGATTGCTTGGTGTGCTCTGCGACCCCAAAAAAATTTTAATAAGGGATCAGTTCATTTTAGAATTTTAGATGTCATTTTGAATTTCGATTCATTCGGCTTATTTCGTGGGCAAAGGGTTTTTCTTTTCAATCCTCATGGTTCATTTTAGAAATTTGAGTAATACGTGAAGTCAATTATCATGAAATTGATCAAAGAAAGCTGGGGCCAAATGGCGAATGTCATGCTGATGGAATTTGGCTTGAGCCAGAAGCCATGAAACCGATTGGCGAGGCACTTTGAGACGATCGAATATACCAAGATAGCAAAATGATGGGCCAGAGAGATGGAAACAATGCGCTTTTACATCAATCCCAATCGGAGGAGGGAATTTGAATTCGTTCCTCGGATTATCAACCCGGTGAGGATCCATCAAGCAGCGATTTTCTCAGCAGATGAGGAACTCCGAAAAGCTGGGAAAATACTCCAAGAAAACATGCCCTGGGTCAAGGTGATCTGGTTGCGCGATCCGATCTCTTCGTCTAATTACCGATCCGATGCTCCATCGGTATTGATCTTCGATGATGTTGGGATGAACCTGGTTAATACTGAAAAAATTCGGCGCAATGGGGACGATCTGGTTCTGGTTCTGGCAACTGCCAATACGACGCTCCATTGTTCTCCACCGGCCCTGGCTCAGGAAAAATTTCCCTACTCAGCGAAAGCCGATCTGGTATTTGCCTACAATCAAAGCGATTTGAGGCCAGAGGCCGTTTTGCCTGCGATCGTGCGGTGCGCTGAGGATAAGTTGAATATCGAAAAATATTCCAAAGAGCGGCGATTCATATTTCTGATCGTTGATGATGAACCCCGCTGGTTCTCCCAATTTCTGCCAGTGCTTTATGACATTATCGGCCAGCGCGCGGATGTGATGCTAACCCGTACATACGAGGAAACGCTGAAATTTTTGTTCGGTGTGGAAACCGAGGCTGAGATCTATGGTACCTCCTATCATCTCCAGGGCCATGGGGATGATGTCGTCTGCGTGATATCGGATTTTTTCTTCCCCAAGGGGGAAGATCTGAATGCAGAGGCTGGCCGGGACCTGTGTCGCCTGTTGAAGCGCTATTACCCCCGCATCCCAATCATTATTGCATCCAAAGCTCAAGAGGGGGAGGAATTGAAAAACTGGGCTTTGATTATGCCCAAAGGCGATATCGGCAGTCTTGACATCCTCAAACAATACATCCACGATTACACTGGAATGGGTGATTTCGTGATTCAGAATGAGCAACGAACCATCTACTACCGGGTGAAGAACATTCATCAATTGTATGAAGTGCTGCTGAAGGCGGAAGTCGATGATCAATTGAGAAAGCTGTTAGAGATTTATGGGGAAAAAGACTTCTTCTCAACCTGGTTGTATATGCATGGCTTCCGAGAATTGGGGGATAAACTGCGGCCCAAGCGTGACCGGGGCCAGCGATTGGTCTCAGTCCTTCAGCGCTATATTCGAAGAGAGATCTTGCGCATGAATTATACGCCGCTCTTGATCGATGATATAAAGATTGTTACCCTATCCGATCTATTGAACACGCTTCGGACCGTGAGCCCAGAAAAGATCCAGTATTTTTCAGACAACGATTTCTTTTCCATCTGGCTGGACCGCAAGGGGTATAACGAAATTGCTGAGGAATTCAGGCCAATCCATGGCAGTGGGCCAAAACTGGCCCAGAAGTTAGCCAGCATCGTGGAGAAATGGATCGATATCTATCGCGGTAATGCCTGAAATGGTGCTTCGATCTATTGGGAGAGGCCGGATCATAAAATCGATGTGCATTTCAAACCGACAATGCGTGCTGCAAATGAAGCGACAGTTCCCTGCTTGATCTGCCAACCTGATTTTCTAAATCATATCAGAATAGCTTCTCGAGATGATATTCCCCGTCTTCGAAATAGATTTCGGCCGAATAGTCGCTGTAAAATGAAAACAACACCAGGACGCCGTGCCGACCAGTATTTTTCGATTCTGTGAGCGCTACTGGAGGCACGAACAGCTTTTGCAAGTAGTAGCGCCGAATTCCTTGCTCAGTGTTCTCAAAAATGGCGACAAAGTATGGCGCTTTTTCCCCCCGATCCAACATGGTTGTCGATACCCCACAGATGACATATTCGGGTACGCCATTCATGTTCAAATCATAAAGCAATTGAAGCTTTCCTCCCGCTTCATCAAAAAATTGTCGTGAATGCTCGGGAATATCGGCTTTCGTCATCAATCGTGCCTCAGGAAATTCTGGAACATGGTTTGCAAAAAATTCCGCGTTGAATTCCGCTAATTTTTTCTCAGCAGATCGCTGGCAGTTGATTCCAAGAAGAAGCAGGACTATAATTATTAGATAGCTATAATTGAAAGTACGCATCGCTACTCCGTAATGTGAATCGCTCACGATGAACCACCAGTTACCAGGATGAAATGAGATTCATCGAAAATGTTATTGAATGGCTAATGCTTTTTTTGCGGGCAATATAATAAAAACTCAAACAAAAGTCAAAGCATTTGTTCTGGCCAAAGCAAAAAAATCAATCGTGAGATAAAATTTTAAGCAACTCGGACGCCTTGCAGTTATTTATCAGTGCAAATTTGTAAGCCGAGCCTGGGAGGCAGGTGATCCTTCTCATACCGTTGCATTGATCAACGCTGGGCAATTACTCAGGTGTCTTGTGATTGTATAGTAAATTGCTGGGATGGCATGACGAAGATCGAGGTTATATTTTCGAATGAAGCGATCGACGATCTCTGATCAATCGATCGGAATGACAGCAGATGCAACAAATCAATTTTTAAGAGCGCAGCGTCGGTCAATGGATTTCTTTCTCGGTAGATCAGTGATCTTTTTTACTCTGTGCGCCAGAATGAAGATAATTTGTCCAGCAGCATTTCTCAGCTATTATCAAATTCAATTGAAAAGTTCAAGTTGAATAATTTAGATTAACCATTTCTCTTTTTAGATACAGCAACACGAAACAGCAACAGGGGAGAGACATCATGGACGACAACAAAGGGATTTTTGAGACAATTATCGATGTGCTAAGAAAAGCGAATATCGGCTTTTCGATCAACGAAGTGAAAGACATATTAATTGATCAGAACAAAGATGATCAGAAACCAAAAACTGATGACCAGGATTATAGCACACCGAAAAAATATGATTATTGATCTTCGGGAAATATGGTGAGCAGTTGTCAGTGAGCAGCACGCCCAGGTTCAGGGGTGGAGTGTGGCCTTTCGCACAGCTTTGAGCGAGCACTGATAACTGACTCTCCTTTCCAATCAAAACCTCCCGTGTTGGATTTGAGCTTATCTGAATTCTCCCATCCATTTCTTGCATCCCCCAGTGGCATTTCTCGATGATGAACATCGGATATTTGACCCCTGAAAATCGTTGCTAAAGCGGGCCTGTGATTGGTCAGGTCTCAGGGTTATCGTTGATCATCGGAATCGTGCGCTATAAAACTGCTTTTGCCTGCTCATGGGATCATTTTCCTTCCCGAAAAAATATTAGTTGATTTTTTAAGTAGATTTCATTAGATTATTTCCAGGCTTTAAATTTTGAAGAAATGGCTTTCTGAAGATCGAACCTTGTTGGATGAGTGGATGATCTCACCGCGTAAAAGTGATCGCATCGAATCAACGAGGTGGCCAATAACTTTTTCGTCTTGCTGCATCATTCAAAGAGCCAATAGCTGGTTATCATGTCGGTGCTGCTGCTTTTAATAAGCAGCGGCAAGGAGGATACTATGAAAAAAATATGCTGCCTGACTATATTTATCGCGCTGGGCTTTTCATTGAGCATGGCTCAGATCAATCGGCCGTATGAGCCCATCGTCGTCAAAGGGGAGGTTCTAACGCAATTTTTAAACCATGAAATTAATCGGCTCTATTTATATCGCTATGAAGCCAGCGGGGACAAATGGCAGATGATGCCGTTTCAGATCGATGAGGTGAATGCGAGCGATCAGGATTCCATGTATTTCAAGCCCGATGATTCCTTTGGTCGGCTTGACAACGATGATGAACTGGTGTTTCTTTTGAACGATCTTGGCGATCCAGCGCCGGTTTCGTCCTGGCTTTCTGGGGCGGATTCCCAGCGCTGCGAGATCAGCATCTATGATCCGCTTGATGGCAACCGAGGTTATGCTTATCTTTATTCGGTTCCGATGAATTCAGAGCCGATACCGGATCCCTATCGCATGCGCTATGATGCAGCCAACGATCGAGTCCACTCATTCAATTACGAGGTCGGCTTCAATCGGACTGGTCAATTGGCCGATGTATTGATCAAATCAGGCAGCAATGTGGATATTTTCGATCGGCTCAAAATCCGGGTGCTGGGCTGGTTTCTGGTGGTCCCGGTATTTTTACATGAAGATTATGTTGAAATGCAATATGCCTATGCCAAAGTTGGTCCGGTCCGGGTGATCCGAAATTTATATGGTCGCTTTCATTGGAAACAACTGAACGTCGATGAGAAATTTACCCAGACGTCGTTCTTCTATCCCTGGAACGGTTCGTTTAAGTTGGTCGAAATTCCGATTGATGACGCCATCGATGTTGGCGCAAAGGTCGATCTGATCCGAATTTCATGGGATTTCAACCGCAATAGCGCTGGCATGCGATTCTTTAGCGAGAGAAATCGCAGCGGAGCAGTGATCGATGCGAATCCAGATAACATAGATCTGACCTGCACCCCTGATGCGCTGAATTGGACCATGGGCACAGGCGATCCCGGGACTATGCTGAACATCTTCTATGTTCCGCCGCTCGGGGATAAGATTCAGCTTTATTATTATGACAATGATGATGGCAAGACAGCGGATCCTGGCTTGAAATATGATACAGGGGACAGCCTATCGTATGGAGATAATGGTTTTTCACTGCAAAACCATATTGAGCAGTACGCAGTGGCAGAATCGACCCTGGATGTGATTTATTACAATTTCTTCCTGCCGCCCAAATTTAGCCCGGATGCGGCGTCTCAATTATGCGCGCAGCTCAGCGCTCCGGTGGAAGTTGCGACAAAATTCGACACGCTTTTCCGTCCAGCGAGTATCGCGCAAATGGAGTCATTTGCTCCCGATGAGTTCTCTCTATTGCAGAATTACCCCAATCCTTTTAATGCTTCTACGAGTATCCGCATCCATCTGCCTCAAGACGCGAAAATCACCTTACAAATTTTCGATGCAATGGGCAGGTCAGTGACCACGCTGAGCGACGCACATCTTCCCCCGGGAAGACATGAATTTATCTGGAATGGGGCCGATCGCGATGGTACAGCATTGCCCTCTGGGATCTATTTCTGCCAATTGGCTAGCCGGGATTTTCGATCAATCATAAAATTACTGTTGATTAAATAAGAAATCACCCATGCATAAAATCATCATTGGAATTTTAATACTCGCATTATCGCTTTCGTTATGGCTCGGTTGTGAGATTGATCATGGGCTCTATCCAATCCGCTATGCCATCAAAGGCAAGGTGATTTTTTTGAAAGGTGAGCCTCCTGCGAATACGGATCGAATTGAGGTATTTGCCCTGAAAGAATTTCCTCCTAAAGATCCTCAAAATTTTCTCTACCTGGGACAGTCCGGCCCTCTGGATTATCAACGTGGGAATGAGGTTGAATACGAAGTTCAGGTGTCATGCACCAGCTATCAATTGATCGGCGTGCTTTGGAAGGAAAAGGGCCAGGATTGGAGCTTGACGGGCCTGCTTGGATTTTATACCGGGGGATTTCAATCGCTGTTTCCAGACTCTGTGGTTATCACCAAAGAGCATCCAGTGGCCGAGAACGTGGATATTTATGCCAATTGGGAAGTTGTTTCGAAAGATGCCAGCATCTCGGGTAACATTTACTATGAGGGTGCCTGGCCTGAGGATACTCAACTTTTGCTATTGGCAATTTATCCGAAAAAGCCAACCGGCGAATTTCAATATCTATTATTCGAGAATGTGGACTACGGTCAACCGATTGGCGTTGCATCATCTTCTTATCGCCTCATGGTCAATGGAGGCATTTATAATTATGTGGTGCTCTATTGGGTGGGCAAACGCATCAAAAAGTTGACCGATTTGGTGGAACTGGGCTTCTACGAGTCACCGCAAAATCCGGGACAGCCAGGGCGAGTGGAAGTTAATGCGGGTGGAAAAGCAGAGCATATCGATATCCATGTCGATTTCAATAAAATTCAATTTCCAAAACCGTAAAAAATCGAGAATCTATGTTTAAGAGTTTGACCCCAAAAAGTACACTATCCTTCATTGTCCTATATTTGAATTTGGTCTCTATTGCAGGTGCGGTTGAGAAGGGTAAAATCGTTGGCGTTGTAACCGAGGCAAACTCCGGCAAAAAGCTGCCCGGGGTTAATGTCCAGGTCGAAGGAACTGTATTGGGAGCGAGCACCGATATCCAGGGAAATTTCGTCATCCGCAATGTGCCAGTTGGCCGATATGCGGTGAAAGCGACGATGATTGGGCATCGAGCCAGCCGCTTGACGAACGTTTCGGTGCTGCCGCAGCAGGAGACCAGAATCGAGTTCCAATTGGAGGAAATCCCCATCAATTTTGATCCATTGGTCGTTACTGCCAATAAGGTTCAGAAGGAATTGGATCTGACGGCGAATAGCATTTCTGTGGTCTCGGCCCCGGAGATACGCGCTCGGAATGCGCTGCGCGTCGATCAGGTGCTGGAGGCTGTGCCTGGCGTGAATTTCATTCGGGAGCAGGTCAATATTCGGGGCTCCACGGGGTTCACGATTGGGGCGGCCAATCGAACCCTGCTGTTGCTGGATGGGGTTCCAGTTATGGCCAGCGATACGGGCGAGTTCAACTGGGACCTCCTGCCGGTGTTGGATATCGAGCAGATCGAAGTGGTGAAAGGGGCGGGATCAGCCCTGTGGGGGACAGCGGCATTGGGCGGTGTGATAAATATTATTACCAAAGCACCCACTGAGCGCGGTAAGACTCAGGTGCGGATTCTGGCTGGCGAATATGATCAGCCGCGCTATGAGGAATGGCGGTGGACGAAGGCGCCCCAGGGGTACGGCCGAGTCGATGTCAGCCACAGCCGTAAAATTGGCCCCTTGGGATTCCGCTTTTCTTTGGGCCGTCATGTGTCTACGGGCTACACTGAGGTAGATGACTTCAAGCGGTTCAATGCTACCGGGAAATTGGTTTATCATTTTAAAAATGGCTCGAGCTGGACGATTTATACGGCCTACAATTATAATGCTGGTGGCATTTTTGTGGGCTGGGATGATCCCCAAAAGCCATTTCAAGTGCGGCCGTCCAATCGAAATAGCCGTGGCGAAATCAAAATGGCCAATTTCTACACCCATTACAATTGGATCCTCTCCCCTCGGGCTGCGCTCAAATTCCGAGTTTCTTATTTGATGACGCTGATGGGAAATCAGTTTGTTCGCTCAGCCGACTTTAACCCGGCCAGAGGCCTGGGGGGTGAAGTGCAAGGGCTGGTTATGCCTTCTTCAAATGCGGAAGTTACTTACGGCTGCGAATTCAAGTGGGATACCGGCAGCACCAAATATTTCGGTGATCACCAGGGCTATACCATCGGACTTTACAGCCAGCTTGAATATCGCTTCTGGCCCAATCTTCGCGTTACGCCAGGGCTTCGCTACGATCGTTATAAATTGATCGGCGGCCTATCACAGGACTTGCTGAGCCCCCGATTTGGGGTCAATTACAAGCCGTTCGAGAGCACGGTGCTGCGGTCCTCTGCCGGCAGTGGTTTCCGTGCCGCCACCATTGCGGAACGCTATCTCGATTTCGAGAACCGCAGTGTCATCATCGAGGCCAACCCTCAGTTGAAAGCGGAAACATCATGGTCGTATGACATCGGCTGGCGCCAATATGTGATGCCCAATTGGTATGTTGAGCTCGGTGCCTTCCGTAATGACTTTGACAACCTGATCGAGATCGACCTCCGGCAAAGCGAGATGCAATTTGCAAAAGATATCCGCGTGGCCGTAAAATTCAAAAACCTCTTGCAAGCCAGAATCCAGGGCTTCGAATTCGCCACCTCAGGGCATTGGTGGCAAGATAGGCTGCGGTTGAACGCCTCGGCCACAATCATCGATCCGAAAGACCTGACCACCGGGGCGACATTGACCTATCGACCCAGGGTAATCGCTTATGTCAATCCTTCTATTCAATTAGGCAATTGGGAATTTCATGCCGATTACCGATATGCCAGCCGCATCGAGGCGGTGAAATTGTTCCAATACGATGAGCGGGTGCCACAGAAGGTCTGGAATTTCCGATTGATCTATCATTACAACAAATTGGATTTCCAACTGGCAGTGAACAATGCGCTGGATTATTATTATACCCAGATCGAACGAACGCTCGGAGAGATCCGAAATTTTAGCATTGGAATGACTGGGGAATTTTAATGATTGAAGGATCAGCGAATTCAGAACATGTTATAATTGAGAAATCGAAATGGGGGGCGATCAGCACTTGGTTCGATGGCATAAAAGCAGACCTCTTACATGTCGCCGATTTATCTGAGAGGGCACCAAGAAGCTACTGCTGGGACCTGCAAAATTCACGTTGGCTTTCTGCTCAATAGCGTGTGGGAAGAAGATTTTCATTCGGATGAAGAGAGCTCAGCCTGGCCCGCTCTCGAGAGAAAAGGAAGAATGCAGGGGCTGATTCTTTTTCAGGTGTTGTTTGCAGGTGTGAGAAGGGGGGATGGGAAGCGATTTAAAAGAAAAGGTGAGAGCAGTATTATCTATTGACCTGTCTATGATAGACGCATTCAAATTTTCCACTGATCTTGATGTTCGCATTAACGATATCAATTATGGCGGGCATCTGGGCAACGATCGCTACCTATCGCTGTTTCATGAAGCGCGGCTTCGCTATTTGAAGCAGTTCTGCTGCTCGGAGCTGGATATTGGCGATCAAACAAGCCTGATCATGAGCCAGGCGCATATCGATTTTAAGGCCCAGGCCTTTTGGGGCGATCGCCTAACCGTATTTGTTCGTATTGCTCAGATCACGCCAATTAAATTTCGAATGGAATACCTGATAGTCTCCAGTGAAGATCATGCGAAGCAAGTCGCCTCTGGCTACACGGTTCTGGCCGGTTTTGATTATCGCAATCAGCAGGTGAAAAAGCTGCCTGTCAGATTTATTCAGGACATCCAGCAATTTGAACAAACGGAGCCGAAAAAGGATTGAAATATCGGGAGAGGGAGCAATATGAGCAAATTTGAATTCAAGCCTCTGGTGCTAGCATTTATCTTTCTCATTGTCTTTATCATCATTATCCTCTTCGAAATGACCATCCAGGATAAACACCACGGAACGCTTCTGGTGCCGATGCTATTTTGGCTGGCGCTGGCGCAGGGCAGCGTGACCCTGGTAGCGGCGGCCGACCTGGCCAAAGGGCAATGGATCACGCCGTTAAAAAAGCATCTGCTGTCAGTTTATCCATTCATCCTCTTGATCGCGGTGCTGTTCCTGCTATTGGGACGACAGATGCACATCTACCATTGGACTGAAGAGAAGGGCGGCTTGTGGTTCAATGAGTGGTCATTCCTGATCCGCAATTTCGTCCTGCTGGTTGCATCCTTCATTTTGGCGAACAAATTTGCGATCGCCTCTCTGGCCGAGCACCCCAAAAAGAATCTCTGGGCAGCGCTCTATGTGCTGAGCTTCGTTGTGTCGCAATCGTTGGTGGGCTTCGACTGGGTGATGTCGCTGGAGTATCCCTGGATCAGTACGCTGTTTGGAGGCTACTTTTTTATCGAAGCCACTTATTTGGGGCTTGCTACTGCTGCGATCATCTGTTTCTTTTTGTCTCGCGGGCTCGGAGGGACTGAGGCTGATGTCATGAAAAAAACTTTGCGCGATGTGGCCACCTTCATGTTCGGGTTCAGCTTGTTTTGGGTGGGTATGTTTTTCGCCCAGTTCCTCACGATCTGGTATGGAAATATCCCAGAGGAAGTCTCTTTCACCACCCGACGGTTGGCCTCTCCTGTGCTTAAACAAATGGCTCGATATGTGCTGGGGGCCTTATTTTTTGTGCCTTTCATTACACTGCTATCTCGAAAAATTAAGAGCAATGCCCCTATGGTGGCTATTCTCGCGCTGATCATCATGTCAGGCGTGTTGGTCGAGCGATTGTTTTTTCTCATGCCTCATATTTCGATCCATCCAGGAATCGCTCTGTTGGAGTTTATTTTGCTCATGGGGCTGGTTGTTCTGCTGATCAGGCAAAGAGAACATGTGTTCACGTTCAAGATATGAAGGCAAACAGGATCGTTTTAAAGGAGGAGGTGGGTTCATATCTGCCAGCTCAGATGGATCCGCCAAAGATGTATCAAGTTAAAACAAAAGTGTATTCTTTGCGTATTTGTTTCGTGTCTTAAAATCCAGGATAGAACCATAGGAAGACCAAGATAGAGCAAGCACCAACTCTGATGAAAATCGGACGAGCTGAGGAGAAACTTGGTAAGCCTTTGGCATCATAATTGTATTTAATTGAGCTGGAGTTGATACTGTTGTTCTGTCAGATTGAGTTGTATGGATTCCTCAATGCTCGAGCGGTTGGAGCGGGAATTGACCTGCGTATCCTGCGATATTTGAAACAGATTCAGGAGGGATGCTATCGGATTTGAAATTGACTATTGTTTTGGTTTTGCTGTCGAGCAACAACAATCAAAGCGGTAGTACGGAATGGGTTTTCTGTGAATGGCCTAATTAGATAGGAGTTGAAATGCAGCCGATTTATAAATCATCAGCGCTGACTTTAGTTGTACTGGTCGTGCTATTTATCTTGCGGTCTATGGACCTGGAGTCGCAGCGGACGGCTTATCAGTTTTTCGTCTTGCTTTCCATTGCCATGGCCACGGTATTAATGGGCTACTGGGCGATCCAATATTTAGCTTCGATTTTGGGATCGAAAAAGACGAAAAGAAGGCGAAACACTATTTTAGAAAGGTGATATCGCGATGCGACACCACCGAAAGCGATTTTTTATCTCGGCCGTAGCGATCGTCCTTGCTATTTCTTTATTTGTCGTTTTATTTCGGTTGAGTAGACATATCGACATGTTTAAGGAAGACGCTCCTATCATCGGTAATTTCATCGAATGGTTCGGCGTCCTGTACGGGGTCTTATTGGCGCTGGTAGTGGTAGAGGTGTGGCAGAAAAATTCGTTATTAAATAGCGAGATCGACCGCGAGGCCGATGCATTGGTGCTGATGCTAAAAACATCGCGCTACGTGGATGACAAGCGAAGCGCGAAAGCGCTCGCGTCCAAGGCTTTGCAATACGCCGAAATGATCCTGCAAGAGAAGAACGCCGATGCCTTCGAAAGCGAGGAGGCCGGTGAGAAGCTGGATGAAATCCATCGAGCGGTTGGACAATTGATCAACAGCGTCCAATGTCCCGCGCCATTCGCCAATCAGCTCATCTATCATATCAATGATGCATTTGATACCCGCGGCGATTGGATTGCCCGGGCGAAGATCAGAATGCCAAAACCCCTAAAATTTTTGGTGTTTTTCACTTCGCTCGTATGGGTGATTGGGTATTTTGGATTGAATATTCAAAGCGACATAGTGGCTGGCATTTTATGCGGTTCGGCCGCGATGACGGTTTCAACGATTTTGTTTCTCATTATTGATCTTGATGACCCCAAAGGCGGCGTATGGAAAGCGGAATTCGACTCGTTCGAGGTGCTGAAAAAAACAGCCACGGAAATTATTGAGGAAGACCCAGGTCAAAAATCCACGGAACAAAGATCGTGAAAACCTTTTTGGTCATATTCACCTGCTGCTTGCTGGCATATCTGATTTTCTTCGGCATGCAATCCAACAGTCAGCCGACAGCGAACGTTTGGAAATTGCCGCTGATGACGCCGGACAGACAGGATTGGTCAACGCTATTTTTTGAACCGGACGCCCATTTCAAAGCACTCCGCGCGCCCTTTGGTCCGGTGAAGCTCCATTATCACACAGGTATTGACCTGCAAAATAGCGAACCTCAAATTCCAGGTGTTCCAATTTATCCCATTGCCGCAGGCAAAGTGATCGCCATCGAAGACCCATTGCCGCAGCGAAGAATCACCATCGAGCATAATTTGCCAGATGGCAGCAAAGTCTGGAGCGTCTATATCCATGTGAGCAACGAGCAGGTTGCCGTAGGCGACATGGTGGACACCGAAACCGTTATCGCTTATCTCATGTCTGGATCCGAATTGGCGGTCTATGGCAAAGAATTTGACCATGTCCATCTGGAAATCATGAAACAGATGCCAGACCTTGTCTCTGAATATCACCAACGCAAGACCTTCACCTGCTACACCGAAAACGAGGTGGATGAATATTTCTATAATCCAGAAGAGTTTTTAAAGCGTCAATTAGCCCAATAGATCTCTGCTGTGCTTCATCGAAATTCGCATCTGATAAAAAAAATCGAATGTGAGCCTCGAAGATGTTTCGAATCCAGGCGACCAATCATCAGTCCTATTTGAACAGATTGAAGTGATCCAGCCCTTCGGTTCATTTTGTCAAATGGTGGACGCAATACTGCAAATTCCCCCTTGAAATTGGCGGGGAAATGAAGGAAAAGCAGAACCCAAAGGCCTGCTCCATCGATACTTCTGATCGGATTTGGTAATGCGAAATGAAATCGTGCATATTGGTCATCAGGCAGCCCTTGGTTTACATTTATCCTGATTGCATCCGAAATCATTGAAGCCATTCATTCAAAGAGAATAAGCAAGCATGCAAGCATTCCAAAAAATTTTGATGATCAATGAACCTGTCAATCGGTGAAACGTTAAAATAGCATTATTCCCCTCAAACTCACCTGACTCATTTTGGAGGATTATATGAAGAGATTGTTGCCGCTGTTTTTGGCTCTTTTTATTATTTCATCCATAACCGATACGATTGCCGAGCAAAAGAGCCCAGCCAAAAATAACACCAAATATGTCCCGGGTATGCTACTGATCAAATTTAAAGACGTGGGGCAGACGATCCAAATGACCAACGCCGTATCAGATATCGCCCAGGCGATTCGCGCTTATCGAACTGAGCCGCTTTTCGAGGATATTGGCAAAGGATTTAAAAAGAAATCGGATTATGATCTATCGGGCATTTATCGGTTTTATGTGGACGAATCGACCGACATCCAAGCCCTTTGCAATGATCTGAACCGCAGGTCCACGATTGCATACGCTGAACCGGTTCATATTTTCCCCATTGAGCGCATGATAGAACCGAATGATCCTTTTTACTCCCAACAATCTTATTTGCCTCAGATCAAAGCATCCCAGGCATGGGATATCCTTCAGGGCGATTCGACCGTGATCGTATCGATTATGGATTCTGGGGTCGATTGGGACCATCCAGATCTGGCCGCCAATATCTGGATAAACAAAAATGAGGTCCTTGATGGTCGGGACAACGATGGTAACGGCAAAATTGACGACATTCGCGGCTGGGATTGGGTGACAGGGATCAGCGATGTGGCTCCCGGTGAGGATGGAGATATCGCTGATAATGACCCGATGGATTTCGATGGGCATGGCACGCATCTGGCTGGAATTGTGGCGGCGGTAACCAACAATAATACCGGGATTGCTTCGATCACGTGGCGTTGCAAGATCATGGCGTTGCGAGTGGGCTGGCGTTCGAAGGATGGGTTGGGCTATATTCGCATGGACTGGCTGGCGCAGGCGTTGCGCTACGCTGCCGACAATGGCGCAGCAATCGCGAATATCAGCACCGGCTCGAACCAGACGGTAGTGGAGGCTGCTCGATATGCCCAGGCGGCTGGGATGGTGATTACTAAAAGCGCTGGGAATGCCAACAACGAGGAGGCTGATCCATTGGAGCTGGAGCCATGGATCATGACAGTGGCAGCAGTGGATGATCGGGACCTGAAAACCAGCTATTCAACGTATGGCATTTGGGTCAAAATCGCGGCGCCCGGCGGAGATCTCAATCGTGGAAGGCCAGGCATCCTCAGCACCTATTTCAATGATCGCTACGCCTCTCTGCAAGGCACTTCCTTTTCGGCACCCATCGCTGCTGGCATTGCTGCGTTGATCAAATCGCAACATCCAGATTGGGGACCAAAGCAGATCGTCCGACAGATCGCACTGACCGCTGACTATATCGATGACATCAATCCAGCCTATGCTGGTAAACTCGGTGCTGGTCGGGTAAACGCCTATCGCGCAGTCACCGAATCAAATCCAGCCGAAATAGCGCCGAAAATTGAGCTGCTCAAAGCTGGATCGATCGTTGATGCCAATGGGGATCATCTATTCGAACGCGGCGAAACCGGCAGGGCTGAGGGCAATTTCATTTACCGTAACTTCTCGGTGAGCCCTGGCTATAACGTACAATTCTTCATCACCAGCCACGATACTGATCTCACCATCATCGATGGCGTTTACAATTTCGGCTACTTTCCAGCCGATACCGTGATTGAGATCCCCATTTCGTTCACCTATAAAATAAACGACAACGCTCGCGGCAAAATGGTCGACCTCTCTTTGGGCTGGCAGGCCGATGGCGGATATGGTGGGATCAACGCCACTTTTCGGATCATTGTGGGCAAACTGCCTGTCCTTGTTGTCGACGATGATTCGGATGATGATGATGTCACCTTTCCGCTGTGCGAGCAGTTTTATACCAATATTCTGGATCGTATGGATGTCAATTATGCGGTTTGGGATCGCTATCGCCTCGGAAAATTGGATCCGAATGCGATTACCAATTTCCCAGTTGTGATCTGGTTGACTGCCTGGTGTTTCCCCTCCCTGGATGTGGACGATCAGAAAGCAATCGCCAAATTTCTCGATAACGGCGGTAGCCTTTTCATCAGCGGCCAGGATATCGGCTGGGATTTTAACGATCCCGCTGGTTTCGGTTATCCGCAGCGCGATTTCTATACGAAATATCTCCACGCGGTTTATTATGAAGATGATAGCCCTGTGAATCGTGTTATCGGAATTGTTGGCGATCCCATTGGGGATGGACTGCAGTTTAACGCCTGGCAACCCGGATTGCCGGAAGATAATCAATACCCTGATGAAATTGAGCCGGCCGCAGGGGCAACCGCGGTGTTCGAGTATGCTGGCGGCGCGAATCATAAATTCGGCATTAAATATGAAGGTGACCATAAGGTTGTTTATTTCGGAATGGGTCTTGAGGCAATCGATTCTCAGGAAAATACTCCACCCGATAACATCTCGCCAATTCGGACCGAGGTGTTGCGCCGCGTATTGCATTGGCTGAATTTTGTGGATCATACTCCGCTTAAGGATACTGAGAATCTCAGCGATCCCATTGCGGTAACTGCTCGCATCACCAATAAGGCTGCCAGCAGCGATCTCGTGGCGATGGAATTGCACTGGCGCAAACAGGGTGAGGCTTCCTTTCAGATTATTCTGATGGACCCTGATAGCAACCACATCTATCACGCTGAGATCCCTAATCCCGGCCAAAAAACCACCATTGAGTATTTCTTAAAGGCGTTGAATTCATATTATGATTGGACGAGCCCCCCAATGGTGCCGGCCAATGTCTACCGTTTCGATATTGGACCTGATGTCACGGCCCCCACGTTCCGTCATCTGCCGCTGAAATCGACGTTTACCGAAAAACAGCCTCGCGCTGTTGCTGTTGCTGTGAGCGACAATGTGGCTGTTGACCCAAACACGGTGTTCGTCCATTATCAGACTCGCACCGTTTCCGATAGTAGCCAATTGGTATTGGAGAGCAGTGGTCAGCGGTTCATAGGGTATTTGCCAGCCAGATTTGCTTATGGAGATACCGTGCGATACTATTTTTCGGCTCGAGATATGGCAATCAGTCCAAATTTGGGCAAATCTGCCACCTTCTGGTATGTGCTTGGCGTCGAGGACTTTGAATCTGGGCTAGGCTACTGGACGGTCACCCCCGATGGGTGGGGGTTGGATATGGCCAGACCTAATTCAGGACTCTATGCGATCAACGATAGCCCCAATCAATCCCCATATCCCAATAACCGCGATGTGAGCATCACCACGGCATCGGGATTCGACCTGTCGGCTGCCTCCAGCGCGACTTTGAAATTTTACACCCGTATCTTCCTGGAAACGAATCGGGATTTCGGCTATGTGGAGGTGAGCAAGGATGCTGGCAAGACCTGGGAACTGGTCGGAAAGCCAGTCACCGGCTTTTTTGGTGTGTGGTCATTGCAAAGGGTTTCATTGAACGCGTACTGCGGCCCAGGCAATACCGATGTGCGACTGCGGTTTCGCATGACCTCGGATGATCACCAAGGCCCCCCTGTTCCCGGCTGGTATATCGACGATATTCAGCTCATCGAAGGGATTGACGTGAGCGAGATCGCAACACGGCAATTGCCAGCAGTGCCAGATCGCTTCGCCCTGCATCAGAATTATCCCAATCCGTTTAATCCGACCACCACCATTCGGTTTGATCTGCCGGTCGCCGGTAAAATCACACTTCAGATCTTCAATATCAAGGGCGAATTGGTCCGAAGTTTGGTCGCTGGAACATATTCGGCAGGAAGCTATACCGTGACCTGGGATGGTCGCGACGATCGCGGCATTAGCCTGGCATCTGGTGTCTATTTTTACCAATTAACAGCAAAAGATTTTATGGCGACTAAAAAGCTATTGATGATCAAATAGCTTTAAATCAAAAATTGCACCATTGACCAGTTGCCCATTGTGACTGGTCGATGGTGCAACTAAGAACCCCTGTGGCCATTCACAAAAAAGCCACCGATTAACCATTCAATGGCGAAGATACTGCTAATCGGACTTGAGACAGTTTAGATCAATGAGGGTCACAATTTTTCATGCGGGTCCTTGCTGTAATGAAGATAAGAGAATGGATAAGTGGCGATATCGGTACCAGGCGTGGAGATTGCCCGGATTTTTTTCATCACCTGCCTACCCAATTGCATTAGCTGCAGAAATAATGGCCGATCGCTATGGGATCGATCATTTTAGCGCATCCTTTCCCCACCAGTAAAGCATGATCCAGTTGCCCGTCGGATGATGACTCTAAGAATTTCACTTGTCGAATGGTTCTCATTATATATCATCGCGAGCGAAGCAAACTCTTTATAGATTAGGAGAATGCTTCATCGCATCCCTCCTTGCGATAATGGCGGAGGCGGCAACATTGATTCGGATATCTTCTGAAAGCGTTTTAGAAGCTCATGAAAAAGATCATTGCTTTTAAAATGAAAGGCTATCGAATGCTGGGACCATCACCGGCTCAACAGCATTTTGAAAGTCATCTGTCTGCGGCCGAACGCTAACCGGCCAAAATAAATGCCATTTGGCAGACTCATCCCCTGGTCATTGGTGCCATTCCAGTTCACTTCATGGAATCCAGAATTTTGATGCGCGCTCACCAACCGGTTCACCAACTGGCCTGTTGTGTTATATATCTCCAACGTCACTTCGGCATCCCGATCAATTTTGTAACTGATAGTAGTGCTTCGATGGAATGGATTGGGATAGTTCTGCGGCAATTGAAATTGAGTGACTGGATTGATCAGAACCTCTAAAATCTTCGAGTAACAGAATCCACCGTCCAGATCGATTTGTTTGAGGCGATAAAAATATCGGCCGGGAATTGTTACATGATCCTGGAACTCATAGCGCTGCTCTCGCTGGGTCGTCCCACTCCCTGGTATAAAACCGATGCGATAGAAGCTGATTTTATCCACGCTCTTTTCGATTTCGAAGCCATAGTTGTTGGACTCCGAGGCCGTCTGCCAGATGAGTTTCACCTGATCGGCCATGAGGTCGAACGCAAACCATGCCAGTTCTACGGGATGAGCGATGTTCCGGGGCGCGAGCCGAAAAGCATCTCGCAGTTGTCCTTCAGATTGAAAGATTTTGACCCGAACACTATCGTGGGACACGGTGAAATAGGCGATGGAGATGTGATGGTCGAGTTCGCCACATTGTGCCAGGTTTAGCTGCCAGACGTTTTGAATATATTGCTTGAAATAGGAGTGGGTGTGTCCACAGATATAGGCAGTCACCTGATGCTGAGCCAGCACCTCCCAGAACCGATCGCGATCTTCTGGACTGCGATCCAGGCAATCGCCATAATTGCGTTGCCAGCTCTGCGGATAGGCTGGCTCATGACCGATCACAAACACAAACGGATAGGTGTTGTGCTTGAGTTGGTCTTCCAGCCATTGCAGTTGCTGGTCAATTACGCGACCGTAGTTGCGATAAGGAACGTGGAAATATTGATCGAGCACGATGAAATAGCAATTCTGGTAGGCGAATGAGTAAAACAATGCTTCAGGCCCATGAGGCTTAATAAAGCTGGTGTCGACCAAATTGGGAAGCCGATTCTTTTTGAAGTATGATTCATAAAAGTGAGCCCGGTCAGGATCTTTGTCGTGATTTCCCATCGAAGGGTAGAATGGTTTGTTGAAATATTGCGTCACGATCCCCTCGGTCCTCGCCATCGGCTCCTGATCTCCTGCATGAATCAGAAAAGAGGGTGCAGGAGACAATAAATTGTCCGAAGCCCATTGGAGCATCAGTGGAAACCCCTCCCCGCTATGCGTGTCGGCAACTCCGATGAACGACCAATCTTGGGCGTGCAATTTTTCAGTAGCAAGATAAGTTAAGAGCAAGAACGTTACACTGATCCAAAACAAATCCCGCTTCATCCCGCTGTTCCCCGCAATCTTATCCTGTATTTGCTGTTTTCCGTATGAATCGATTTCACAATTAGCCGCAGTTCCACGATCGAATTTCATTTTTGAATATCAAAGGATATTTGCCAATTATAGATCTCTGGTGCGTGGTCAACTTTAATAATTTTTGTTTATCCGACCCGAATGAGAATGATTTTTGCAAATTGCTTATACTGAAAATTTATGGGATTAAAAGCCAGGTAACAACTCTTTGCTAACCTTGGCTGAATGTCCAAGATGCTCCGCCGCTGGAGCGTTCTCTGAGCCACGCGGATGAAAATACAATTCCCGTGCCCCTGAAGGCGATTGAGTAAAAAATATCATTTTTGAATACAGCAAGCTGATTTCGATCACCTCACCCAATCAAATGAAGATTCGAGTGGGTGATTCAGGCGATGATTTCGCTCGTTAGAGAAAATGTCAATTCCGAATCCTTAAATTGCCTTGAATTGTCAACATCCCTGAAGATTTCCAGCATGAGCCTGATCCGTATTTCAGGGAAGAGAAACTGGTTCAGCTATAAAAAGCTGGCGCTATGGCTTCGAAACAAATCTGCAATTGAGCCAGCGAAAGTGCATCATTGATCAGATCGAAACAAGCAATATAACACAAGGGGAAATGATTTGCAAGCAGAAATTCTGCGAAATAACACAATTCAAAGGTGGGCTAACTTTGAGAGATGCAACGGCCATAGCTCTCCTTTGACGATAGTTCAATCTGAGTACAGCGACAGGGATCGCTTGCCGTGGGGATGGACTCTATCTGGATGGCTGGTGATCGCTGGTGTTTTACTGCTGCTGAGCCTCGGTTCGCTGAGCGCTCAGATAGTCTGGATTGATGAAGAGCCGATTTTCTCCCATCCCAGCGGCTTTTATTCTGATTCGCTGAGACTAACGCTCAGCTCAGCCTCGCCTGGCGGTGTGGTTCACTATACGCTGGATTGCTCCGAGCCGACGATCTCCAGTCCAATCTATTCCACTCCAATTATGATCCGTACGACAACGGTGGTTCGTGCGCAAGTTTTCCGCAACAATAGTCCGTCTGGTCGGATCGTTTCCCATAGCTATTTCATTAATCAAAAATATTCACTGCCGACGCTGTCGGTTATCACCGCGCCTTCGAATCTGTGGGGGGACCAGGGTATTTATACGAATTTCGACCAACGGGGCATCGAGTGGGAGCGACCAGCCACCATCGAATTCTTTGAGGCGGATGGAACCATTGCTTTTTCTGCCGATGTCGGGATCAGGATCCACGGCGGCACAAGTCGCGTCTTTGCCAAGAAATCATTGCGCTATTACTTCCGCGATGAATATGACCAGAGCGCCCTCTACTATCGCTTGTTCCCCTCAAAGCCTATCGGCAAGTTCAAACGTTTTACGACCACCGCCATGTTTCAAGACGCGCCCGGCAACAGTGCCTATGGCAATGGGACGCTATTGCGAGATGCCGTGGTCCACGAACTGGGCCGGCGCATTGAACCAGCCATCGCGCTTGGCAATCGGCCAGTGGTGCTATACTTGACCGGCAAGCTTTGGGGGATCTATAATCTGATCGAACGGATCGATGAGCATTTTTTGGAAACGAATTTCGGAATTCAAGCTGGCGACATTGTCGAAAATAGTTCTGAGGCCAGAGTGGGCACAATGAAGCGCTGGGACCAATTAATGGCGCTGTTTCAATCCAACGATTTCAGCCAGCAAGAGCCATATCAAATGGCGCAAAACTTGATCGATCTTCAGAACTTCACCCGCTATCATCTAATTGAGATTTACAGCGGCAATATGGATTGGCCCGATTACAATAACTTTGCCTTCTGCGGTTATGAGCTGGGGGACAAATGGCACTGGTTGCTCTGGGACCTCGAGAATTCCTTCGCCTTTATCACGGCTAACACTTTAGAGCTTGCGACCGATGAAACAATTCGCGGAACGCTGATGCTGCGAAAGCTGCTACAAAATGAGCAATATCGGAATTACTTTTTGAACGAGTGCGCTGATCTGTTTAATACCGTTTTGCTGCCCGAGCGAGTCTGTGCGATCATCGATTCGTTAGCAGCTATCATCAGGCCCGACATCGGGCTCGAAATCGATCGTTGGGGCGGAAGCAGAGAAGAGTGGGAGGCTGGGGTGCAATATCTGAAATATTTCGCCAATCAACGGCTGGAACGGCTCTGGCAATACGTTTTGTGGGAGCTGGACGCGGAGGGAACCCATCGTCTCGACCTTGCAGTTCCTCCGATCACAAACGGCTGGGTAAAAGTGAATAGCGTTTTGGTGACCTCATATCCCTGGCACGGATTATACTTTCATGACGTTCCGATAACGCTGGAGGCGATTCCCAGTTTGGGATTTCGATTCGATGGCTGGAGCCAGAACATCGGTTCATTCAATAATAAAATCGTAGTGAGGCTAAAATCTGATCTGTCCCTCTACCCGATATTTGCTGTTGACTCACAATCCGTTGAAGTAGTGATCAACGAGATCAACTATAATAGCGCTCCAGAATTCGATCCAGAAGATTGGGTGGAATTGTTCAATCCAACAGATCGCGCGCTGGATTTGAGCGGCTGGCATTTCAAAGACGAGGAGAATTCCCACGATTTTCAATTCCCTCCGGGCACGATGATTGAGGCCAATGGGTTTTTGATCGTGAGTCGTAATCGGGCGGCTTTTCAGCGCTGCTTTCCCGAGGTGGCGAATGTGATTGGTGATTTTCCTTTCGGGCTCGGCCGCGACGGGGATGCTGTACGGATCTATCATGTTGATGGCACCTTAATGGATTCGGTCCGCTATCTGGGAAAGGCTCCCTGGCCAGAACGAGCCAATGGAAGAGGGGCCAGCCTGGAATTAATCGATCCCACATGGGATAATAGCGTGCCTGAACATTGGCGGGCCAGCCCTGGTTATGGCTCCCCAGGCAAGCCCAATCGCTATCCGCCGCAAGTCCTCGGTCTAATTGTTAAAAGCCATGATGACTCCACGACCTACACCAACAGCCGTGAGGTTCGCATCGAAATGTCGGATGATGATCCAGATGGTTACGTGGTCAAATGGCTTATCACCGAAACCCCGGAGCCGCCACAGACGGATGATTTCGTTTTGACTGCTCGACCAAGCCAATATTTTATTCAGGGACAGAATGGCATGGTAACGATCTATGCCTGGGTCCAGGATAATGATGGACTGGTGAGTGAGTTGACAGATCGATCTCATGCCACCATTAGACTGGAATTGTTGGAACCGCAACAATCGCAATCACCAATTGCCGAACCAGCTCAAGCTGCCTGGGATGAGACATTGATTTGTTATCCCAATCCGTTTAATCAGCAAATAACCATTTTGATTAAAAATTTTGATAACGGGCCCATCAACGTTACCATCTTCAATTTGGCCGGAGAACGCATTAAGCAAATAATAGTTAGGCAGCCGCTTTCAGGGCAATATCAAATTACATGGGATGGAACGGACACGAATGGTCGAATATTACCCTCAGGAATCTACCTGGTACAGGTTCTATCGAAGTCGGTTCAGCGGACAATTAAAGTTGCCATGACCAAATAGCTAAATTCCCCTTTTGAACATTCAAAGATCGCCAAAGAGCACTTGAGAATGATCAGTTTAATGGTCAATAGCAGAACTCCTCTTCTGGACATTTTCTCATGCCCAAGCAATTAATCGATCACCTAATCACTGTCACCAGCAAAGATATTTCTCTGGTTTCAGGGAGTGAATTATCCCATTGATCCAAACTAAGGCTAAGATTTCTATTTTGTCGTTCCCTGGTGGTCATAGCTCGGGCGATTCAAGCTACGAAGATGATGGAGCTATGATAGCTTCTTTTGTGAAAAGTGACAATTAGCATGTAGAAGGAGAGCGGAACTGGAAATGAAGTTTTGACCAAAAGGCAGCATCTGACGCCGGAAGGCTGTCAAATTCTTTTGTTAAAAACTCCCGGTTTTTGAGACCATCAGAAATCGCATTGAATTGGTGAAGCTCGATTCATCGAAAAGTTGTTGGGGATAATTAAAGCAGAATCCGCACAAAGAAATTGAAGCTTAGTTGATCCAAATTTCCTGGAGGCCCTTAGCTGCGCCATACGATTTTCGAACCTCCAATTTGAAAATCATGCATCTATTGCAAAATTTACTCTTGACATTCTGTCACAAGAATGCTATATTTGACAGATAATTTTTTTCGTGAGACAAAAAAAATGGCGCAGTTTGAGTTAGTTTCAGATTATCGGCCTACTGGCGATCAGCCTCAGGCGATCCGAGAGTTAACCGAAGGTGTATTGAGAGGCGAGCGGTTTCAAACGCTATTGGGCGTTACCGGGAGCGGGAAGACCTACACCATGGCTAACGTGATCGCCAACGTCCAGAAGCCGACTTTGGTTTTATCGCACAACAAGACGCTCGCAGCGCAATTGTACGGTGAGTTCAAGAGCTTTTTCCCCAACAACGCTGTAGAGTATTTCATTAGCTATTACGATTATTATCAGCCTGAGGCGTATGTTCCAACGACTGATACTTACATCGCTAAAGACACATCGATCAACGATGAGATCGATCGCCTGCGGTTGAAGGCCACCAGTTCATTGTTGGAGCGCGACGATGTCATTATTGTGGCATCCGTGTCCTGCATTTACGGGTTGGGTTCGCCTGAGGATTACAAGCAATTGCTACTCATCCTTCATAAGGGGGATCGAATTGAGCGGAATAGGATTCTGCAGAAGTTGGTGGACATTCATTATAGCCGCAATGATTTTGAATTCAGCCGGGGCACATTTCGGGTACGCGGGGACGTGATTGAGCTCATCCCTGCCTATGAAGAGGAAGGCGTTCGAATTGAACTTTTCGGCAATGAGATTGAAAATATCTCGATCATCGATACTCTAACTGGAAAAGTCAAGTCCCAAAGGGATACCATTGCGATTTATCCGGCCAAGCATTATGTGACAACCCAACCCCGGTTAGAGGAAGCGATTCGGAACATCAAAATTGAATTGGAAGAGCGGCTGGAATGGTTTCGGAAGCATAACAAGCTTCTGGAAGCTCAGCGGCTGGAAATGCGCACCAATTATGATCTGGAGATGATGCAGGAGATCGGCTATTGCTCTGGCATCGAAAATTATTCACGTCATCTGACCGGTCGCAAGCCTGGGGAGCGGCCATTTACGCTGCTTGACTTTTTTCCCAGGGACTTCTTGATGTTCATCGATGAATCTCACCAGACCATTCCGCAGGTTCAGGGCATGTATCATGGCGATCGTGCGCGCAAGGAGACTCTGGTGGAATATGGCTTTCGGCTCCCTTCAGCCCTGGACAATCGGCCGCTTAATTTCGAGGAATTTGAGTCCATGATCAACCAGGTGATCTTCGTTTCGGCTACGCCTGGTCCTTATGAATTGGAGAAAAGCGGCGGTGTCGTGGTCGAACAAATTATCCGACCCACAGGATTGATGGATCCAGAGATTGAGGTGCGACCGATCAAAGGCCAGATCGATGATTTGATCGCTGAGATTCGGGAGCGGGTTTCACGAGGTGAACGCACCCTGGTGACCACCCTCACCAAGCGCATGGCCGAGGACCTGAGCGATTACCTGGCCGATATGGGGATCAAGGTGCGATATTTGCATTCAGAGATCGCAGCGCTGGATCGCGTCGAAATTCTCCGCGATCTGCGATTGGCAGAATTCGATGTGCTGGTGGGGATAAATTTGTTGAGAGAGGGGCTGGATTTGCCGGAGGTGTCGCTGGTGGCCGTGCTGGATGCTGATAAAGAGGGCTTTTTGCGATCAGAGACCTCGCTAATGCAGATCGCCGGCCGCGCTGCAAGAAATGTCAGCGGCAAAGTCATTTTTTATGCGGATCATATTACCCAGTCCATGCAAAAGACAATCGACGAAACCAATCGTCGGCGCAAGGTGCAGCAAAAATACAACGAAGAACATGGCATTACGCCAACGACCATTTACAAAACGGTCGAGGATGTCTTGCGGACGACCCGGGTTGCCGACGAAAAGGTGGATAAATGGGGGACCAAAAAGAGGCGTCGCGATCGGCGCGAGTTGCGGCTATCTCGTTTGGAACGCGATGAATTGATCGAGCAATACGAACGGGAGATGTTGGCTGCTGCCAAAAATTTGGAGTTCGAGCGTGCGGCAGAGCTGCGTGATGAAATCGAGTGGCTGAGAAACAGTTGAGCGAATCAACGGAAAATGCGAGGATGGATCGAATGAACGTTTTGGTGGTTGGTGGAGGGGGACGTGAGCACACCCTGGTGTGGAAGATCGCCCAAAGTCCCCTGGTCGAAAAAATTTATTGTGCTCCTGGGAATGCTGGTATTAGCCAATTGGCTGAATGTGTATCGATCAGCGATACGGATGTTGACGAGCTGCTGAGCTTTGCTGACCGAAAGCGGATCGATCTCACTGTGGTCGGTCCTGAGGCGCCTCTGGCAGCAGGAATTGTGGATGCGTTCCAGAGCCAGGGATTGACGATTTTTGGGCCAACCAGAAAAGCTGCGGAGATCGAAAGTAGCAAGATCTTCGCAAAATACTTGATGGAGAAGTATCAAATTCCGACTGCCCACTATCGCGCTTTTGATCAATATGAGGAGGCAAAGAATTATTTGGCCTCGATGCCTGCGCCCATCGTGATCAAAGCCGATGGTTTGGCTGCCGGTAAGGGCGCAATCGTGTGCTTCAGCCAGGATGAGGCTCAGGAGGCCCTACACAAAATGATGGTACAGGGCATCTTTGGCGCTGCTGGAAAGAAGGTCGTCATCGAAGAATATTTGAGAGGCCAGGAAGCTTCGGTTTTGGCGGTTAGTGATGGCGAAAATTTGGCTGTGTTGCTGCCAGCGCAAGATCATAAACCAATTTTTGATAACGATAAGGGGCCAAATACCGGGGGAATGGGCGCTTATGCCCCAGCAGTTCAAATCGATGCCGAGATGTTACAACAGATTCGACAGCAAATTTTAGAACCAGCGATCAAAGGCATGGCGTTGGAGGATCGACCCTATCGTGGCGTGCTCTACGCTGGTTTGATGATCACCAGACAGGGGCCAAAAGTGATCGAGTTCAATTGTCGGTTTGGAGATCCAGAAACGCAGGTGATTTTGCCGCTATTGGATGGCGATATTGTGCCGCTTCTGATGGGCTGCTGCCAGGGGAATTTGCAACACCAGCAGGTTGATTTCAAAAATAAATTTGCGGTATGCGTGGTGATGGCTTCTGGAGGCTATCCTGGCAAGTATGAAAAGGGCAAGGAGATCATTGGCCTGGAACGAAACTTCGGCAATGATGTGATCATATTTCACGCAGGGACCAGGTTTGCCAACGGCAAAATTGTGACCAATGGTGGTCGCGTTTTGGGGATCACGGCGCTGGGAAATGATGTGGCGGAAGCGATCAAGCGCGCTTATAAGGCTGTTGGAAAAATCACCTTTGATGGTGCTTATTATCGAAAGGATATTGGTTATAAAGCGTTGTGAAGCAACTTTGAACCTTCAACTGAGGAGAACAACGAAATGAAGATTTTAGTGACTGGCGGAGCAGGATTTATTGGATCGCATGTGGCAGACGCGTTGATTGATCAGGGACATGAAGTGGTAATTGTTGACAATTTATCCATGGGACGCATTGAAAATGTCAATCCCCGAGCGCGATTTGTGAAAATGAATATTCAAGATGACCAGATTTTGAAGCTGTTTGAAGATGAGCGTTTCGATGTCGTGGATCATCATGCAGCCCAAATGGACGTTCGGCTTTCAGTCGCCGACCCGATTTATGATGCGAATAACAACATTATCGGCACGATTAATCTTTTGCAGGCTGCGGTGAAGACCGGGGTGAAGAAATTTATCTTCATATCCAGCGGAGGGGCGATTTACGGGGAGCAGGACTATTTTCCGGCTGATGAAGAGCATCCGACCCGTCCAGTATCCCCTTATGGCATCACGAAATTGAGCGGGGAAAAATATCTCTATTTCTATCACCATGTTTATGGCATCCAATTCGTGGTATTGCGTTATAGCAATGTTTACGGCCCTCGGCAGAACCCCAAAGGCGAAGCCGGGGTGGTGGCAATTTTCACCAGTCGCATGCTAAATGGTGGTCAGCCGATCATCAATGGCGACGGATTGCAGACCCGAGATTATGTTTTCGTGGGGGATGTGGTATCTGCCAATCTCAAGGCATTGAGCTATGACCAATGCGATTATTTTAATATCGGTACCGGGATTGAAACCAATGTGAATGAACTTTTTCACAAACTCCGTCATTTAACCAATGCGAATGTCGAGGAGGTCCATGGTCCAGCGCAACCAGGGGAACAGTTGCGGAGCGTCCTCAATATCGACAAAGCGCAACGACTATTGCAGTGGCGGCCGCAAGTTTCTTTGGAACAAGGGCTGGCGATCACGGTGGACTATTTTAAGAACGAATACCCAAAATTATGAAAGCAAAAATCGCAAACAATCTATCTGATAAAAGTTTTGAGCAGTTTCAACTCGAGTCAGGGCTGATTGGTCAGTCCCCGGGGATGCGGCAAATATTTGAGACCATTCAACAGGTTGCCCCGGTGGATATATCGGTATTGATCATTGGTGAGAGTGGCACGGGCAAGGAATTGGTCGCCCGCGCCATTCACCAGCGCAGTCGTCGCGCCGCAAAACCATTGATCATCGTCAATTGCGGCGCGATTCCAGAAGGGATCATGGAATCAGAATTGTTCGGCCATGAACGCGGTGCCTTTACTGGCGCGGTCAGCCAGCGCAAGGGATTTTTCGAAATGGCCGATGGGGGCACCATTTTTCTCGATGAAATTGGTGAGATGCCATTAAATGCCCAGGTCAAAATCCTTCGTGTGCTGGAGGGCAAGGAGTTCTCGAGAATTGGCAGCGCCGAACCCAAAAAGGTTGATGTCCGAATCATCGCTGCCACCAATCGGGAGCTTGATCAGGAGGTCCAGAACGGCAGCTTTCGTCAGGATCTTTATTTCCGGCTTCACGCTGTGACCATTTCAGTGCCGCCGCTTCGCGCCAGAAAAGAAGACATTCCGCTATTGGTGAAAAGCTTTGCTGAATTGTTTTGCATACAGAATCGCATTGATTTCCGTGGATTCGATGACTCAGCTTTTGAAGCGTTGATGGAGTATCATTGGCCAGGCAATGTTCGAGAACTGAAAAATCTGATCGAAAGCATGATCGTTCTCGAAAAAGGTGGAAGGATTGATCGAGCTGTCGTCATGCGGTATCTTCACCTAGAGGATAACGTCCCGCGAAACCTGCCCATTGCCTTGCATCGGCCAACAGAGCAGGTCGAGCGGGAGTTCATCTATCGGGCATTGCTGGACCTGAAATCGGAGATCTCGCAATTGCGGGAAATCATCCTGACGCGACTCTTCCCGCCGCGCCGGCTCAAAGGCTGGGAACCCGAGGAGACGATCGTCATCCCGCCAGAAAATGGCGAGATCGTTTACAACGAGCCAGCGACTGAATCGCGCAACATTCCCTCACTGGAAGAAATGGAGAAAAAGTTAATCGAAGAGACGCTGAATCGGTTCGATGGCAATAAACGAAAAACTGCCAAGAGTCTGAAAATCAGCGAACGGACCTTGTATCGAAAGATCAAAGAATATAATTTGCCCTATTGATTATGAAAATACGTCATCATTTGCTGCAACGTCTGCCGCATTGGATTTGGATCCTCACGGTAATGGGGTCTATGCTATTGCGCTGCGGTTATTATTCCTTCTCTGGTTCAGCGCTGCCGCCCCATTTAAAGACGATTGCGATCCCGATCTTTGCGAATAATACCACTGAATTCGGTGTGCCAGAGGACCTCACCGATGCACTGATCTATGAATTCACGCGGGATAATACGCTGAAGGTTGTTGATCGGCGCGTGGCTGATGCTATGATCGAAGGAACGATCCTGAACATTCGCGATCAAGCTGGTGCATATAATCAACAAGAACAGGTCAGAGAGATTCGTGTTTATCTCCGCGTCAAGGCCAAGTTTGAAGATTTGAAAAAGAACAAAGTGATTTGGGAGGAGGACATCAGTCAATGGGGGACTTACAGTCCTGATGCGACAGGGGACGTCAACACCACCCGGCAGCAAGCGATCGACGAAGCTGTGAAGAAGATCGTGACCGATATTTTCAATAAGACGATCTCAAACTGGTAGGCCATCGCAAATTTTCCTGTTTACAAAAATATTGTTTGTATTTTATCGGAAAAAATATTATAATTGAAGGGCAAAATTCCAATCGATAGTTTGTTATATTGGTCTGAAACAAGCATTACCAGGCAGCGGAGTGAATATCTGTTTATTTGAAGCAAATAAAATTCCTCATTGAATTGAACCACAATAACTGCGCCATGGGAATGAGGAGGGTTCGTTCTCGGGCATCGATAATAGGGAGTGAACAAAATGCAAAGATCAATCAAAGATGAAGTGAAGTATTTGGAGGGCAAAATGAGCAAGAATGAGAATTCGATGCTTTTTGCCCGGCTTGCCGATGCTTACCTTCAGATGGATCGCGTGGATGAGGCGATTGCCTTATGCGAAAAAGGAATCAAAAAACATCCCTATTATGTGACTGGGCATTATGTATTGGGTAAATGCTATCTCAGGAAAAAGCTTTTTGACCAGGCAGAAAAGGAGTTGAAGCGCGTTTTGCTGTTTGATCCGAAATATATTGCAGCGCATCGTGACTATGCAGAACTAATGGCCCAGATAGGGTGGTTGAACACCAGCGAAATGAGCTATGAAGAGATCGTTCGGATCGATCCGTTGAACCAGGCTGCGAAGAAGCGACTGGAGGAAATAAGATCAAACAAAGCCCGAGTTCCAGACGTCGCGGTAGGATCTGCGGAGCAAGAAATTAAGTCAATGGAGGCGGACTTGCTCAGCGAACTCGAGCAGGAGCCTGAGCCGGCTGGCGCTGAGCAGGTGCCCCCGAAAGCGTATGGAGATTATTACCGCGATCAAGCAGCGGAGCCCTCGTTCGAGCATGAATTGGATATCGAACCCGGTTCCGAAGAGGAAATTGGATTTGAGCCCCCTGCCAGGGCTACATCAGGTGCTGGAACCAAGGAATTTCCATCATCACAAAAAGAGATACCAAAGCAACAGCCCGCTCCACAACCGAAAGCTCCAACGAGTTCCGGAAGTTATTTCAAAGAGGACGAGCCGATTTTTGAAGAGGAAAATGCAAATCTCGATTTGTTAGAGGATATCTTCCGGGATGACGAACTGACGGATCTATTAGGGGAAGACGAAGAACTCATGGGCCAATTCGATCAACCAGAAGTCGATTCATTTGGTGTTGGGTTCGGTGAAGCTGACCGAATAGAAGAACCGCGTGACCTTGGCGACAACGGCGAATTTGAGAGCACCGAGCTCGATGGTTTAGCGGATGAGGATGTTTTTGCATTAATGACAAGCGATGAGGATCGAAGTCACCGCTCTCCGAAATCACACCTGGATATCGAAGAACCGTCACGTCAATTTCCGGATGAACCAGCTCCCAAAAAGGAATTGGAACCCAAGCCCCCTGCGAAAGATGAATATGTTTCGCCGTTGAAGAAGACCCTGGAAGAAATTCAAAAGCAGACACGTCCGAGATTCGAACCGCCTGCTGAACCTCCCAAGCCAGCACCGCAACAATCGGAGGAGCCGGAGCCAATGGATAAAAGTGACTCGCTCCGGAGAAAGGAAAAGATTGTCACTCCAACGCTTGGTGAGATTTATGCCGCTCAGCACCAATACGCCAAGGCGATCGGTGTATATGAAATTCTGAGGAAGAAGGACCCCAATAACGAGTTCTACAAGCAAAAAATTGAGTACCTCCAGAAGAAGCTCGAGGAGTCACAGTCTGAATAAATCTTCAGATGACCACCAAGGCAGTTTTTGGGCAAGTGGATTTTAAAATCGGATTGACACAGGCTTAGTTTTATCTTTGTAGATCTCAAAAATCCACGGGGGAAAATGATCCCAATAGGATGTTATGCCACTGCGATTTCCCATTATGTGGGAATGCGGATTATCAATTGCTTGATGCGTTCACGCTGATTACCTGCCCCCAAAATTGAGCTCACTTTTTCTCACATCAAGAAAATCCAGGCAATGTTTCCCGAACCAAGAAAATGTGCGATGATGCAAAATTGGGTTTCGCCAGAGGGAAAAAAAAGCCCTCTGTCTTAATGAGACAGAGGGCGTCCCGAGGAGATTGTATGGATCAATTCTTTCCAGGAGAGAGGAAAGTGAACCATAAGGAAAAAGCATGAGTGTGCGTTAATCAGTCTGCTTGCAGCTAAGGCATCATGCTGCGACTTTAGTTGTTTTCTGTTGATCGGTCAATTCCTCAATGCGATTTTCGAGGATCTCCTGAATTTCGATCATCTCCATCGACATGAGGACTCGGCCAAGCGAATTGCGGACTTCTTCATAGAGTTTATCGATATGATTGAGTGAGCGCTGCAATGCAATTAGATCGGTTGATTGTTTTAGCTGTTTTTTCCATTCAGCGAAATTTTTGAATTGTCGTTTCATGACACTTTCTCCTTGCATCGGGTAATTTTGTACCCTATTTAAAATTTATGGAAGACGGCAATGACTTTTCCCAGGATTTTGAAGTAAAGATCGTTTTTGCTGATGATGATCGGCGGATAAGCTGGATTTTCTGGTTGAAGTCGGATATGATCTTTTTCTAAAAAATATCGTTTGACTGTTGCCTCCTCATCAAGCAGCGCAACGATGATATCATTGTTGTTGGGGAAATTCAGCTTTTTGACAAAGATCAGGTCGTTGTCGTTGATAAAAGCATCCTTCATGCTATCCCCAGAGACCCGCAGGATAAAGTCTGCCCGAATACCCAAAATTTCTGGGTCAAAACCTAAATAACCCTCGATATTTTCCTGAGCTAAAAGCGGCGTTCCAGCAGCCACCTTCCCTAAAATCGGGATCTTATTGCTGGTGCTCAGCGCCAGATCCTGAGGCTTCACAACTTCGATACATCGCGCTCCCCCTCTCAAGTTCCGATTGATATATCCCTTTGCCTCCAGGATATTCAAGATGCGCTGAACATTGTACACAGAGGAATATCCCATCAGGTTCATAATTTCCCTGATGGTTGGCGGATAACCCCGTTCCTCTACAAAACTGAGGATGGCTTGATAGACCTTTCTCTGTGTGTCGGTAATCGCCGTTTGCATAAAAAACCTTTGCACGGGTATTTATGTACCCTGAATATAAGAAAAAATTTTGGAATTGTCAAGCTTTTTTACCAACTATTCAAAAATAAGAGTGAAAAATAACATTCGTCACAGGTAAATTTCAGACGCGCTGACGCATCGTTGGATATGTTGAATGGCATATATCAATCTCGATGCAGCCAATTGAAAACGAATCGTCGTGCCAGCGCCATAGCTCAAATTTTGAGCAAACGAATTTTATTCGATGAAAATTGATCGTGCGAAACCTTTTCGCCCCATCAACAACAGGGGATATTAGATCAAAACACCCCCCCGCGCTGGTTCTGGAACCTGCCTTCATATCTTGCTTCCCCAATGGTTCGTTGAAAAATGAACTGGCAGATTGCAGTGCCTGGATGAATCCGAAGCGGCATCGGACTGAAATTGGTCATCTCGAGCACTTGCTGGTTATTGATACCAGGATGCATGAAGCTTGCGGAAATATGGACCAGCAGCCCGATCCGCGCGAAACGGCTTCTTCCCTCTAACCAACCGCAGAGATTTGGAGCTAATCGGATTGTCTCCACTGTAATGCCCAGCACTGTCTCGCCCGGCATCAAAACGATCCCGGATGGGGCATGGATCAATTCGGTCACCAGTTCGTAATTGATTGCATCGTCGACATCCACGATATCATGAACCTTCTTAAAAATTCGAAAGTCCTCTCCCAGATGCAGATCGACCGAGCCAGGACCTACTTTGGATGGATCAAAAGGCGAGATCGCTATTTCTCCTGCAGCGATAGCCTTCAAAATTTCATCTTTGGTTAAAATGCTCATATTGGCCCCTTGCTGTTTTGAAATTTTCATTTGCGCCAAAAAATGGGATGAAAAATAAGGATTTTTTTCGACGCAAGCAAGGGAAATTAAAATTGCCTCAATGATCCAAGTTGTGTGACGTAAAAGTGCTTGATTTATTATCCAGTTTTAGCTATATTGAGAGGGCAAATTCCGATGTGGAAATCGGCGATTCGAGCCACGCGCAGCCTGGATTCTAAACGAACCGGATTTTGATATCAATTCAATTTCTAAAATGAACCATGGCAGCGAAAAAACATTTTGCCGATAGAATACACGGATTCCCATAAAAGCTAAGAAGATAACAGATTCTCTCAGCATCTTTTCGTGAGCGTCTTGGGCGACTCAAAATTCAAGTTCTCATTTTAGAATTTCAGCTATTACTTTTTGCGCTCATATATAGAATTCGAACGAAAGGAGCAAACTCGGGCTGGATTTCCTGCTGGATATGTGGCTCTATGCCCCATGATAAATTGGATAAAATTAGCTGAGGACAATTGATAAGGAGATGCGATGAAAACAAAAGATCAATCATTGTGTTTCTGGAGCGGTTATTTTCATCTTTTATTGGTCGCGTCACTGCTATTCTTTTATGGTTTAAACGGTTGTCAGAGGATCGAACGAATGAAACCACAGGCACAAGCAACAGGACAGGGACTGAACACAGAAGAGGTGATCAAACGATTGAATGACAAATTCGGTCCGTCATCGGCCGAGCGAATTCGGCGGGGGGTGCAACAGGTCGCCAATTTATGGACGGAAGCGGACGGCAGTCAGGAAGAGTTTGCGCAATTTTGCGAGGAACAATTCATTGCTGATTCGGCAAAATTGCACGAGACACTGTTGCGCTACGAAAAGAATTTGGAGCAAATTTACGGTTTGAATAATCGGATGCAACTGGTTCTCCAAGAGGCAATTCAGGTCGATATAGGTCCGATCCTGCCAGTGGATCTGCTGTTCGCTAATTTCGACCCGTTTGCCCATTTGGATGATGATTTCTTCAAGACAAAACTCGCCATGACTGCGCTACTCAATTTTCCGCTATACACATTAGAGCAGCGTTTGCAATTGGGGAAAGGCTGGACTCGTGAACAATGGGCTGAAGCGCGATTGGTGCAGCGGTTTGCGCAGCGGGTGCCAGCCGAGGTCCAGCAACGAATTTCCGAGGCATTTGTCTCTGCCGATCATTACATCAGCAATTATAATATCCACATGCACCGGCTGGTAACTCCTGAGGGAGAGCGGCTATTTCCCGATGGCCTGAAATTGATCAGTCATTGGGGGATTCGCGACGAACTTAAAGCGCAATACGCCAACCCCGATGGCTTTCGGCGACAAAAAATGATCCAACAGGTAATGGAACGGATCATCCGACAGGATATTCCGCAGGTGGTGGTGGATAATCCCAATGTGGTATGGGATCCGATAAATAATACTGTAAAACCAATTGAGGGGGATGCCTCTAAGATCAGCAATGCGCCAGAGCCGAATACGCGATATTCTCATTTGCTGCGAATTTTTCAGGCGGAGAAGTTGGCGGATCCCTATTGCCCCAATTTCCCCACGTATATCGATCGAAAATTTAACCAGCAGCGGGAAATCCCAGAGCGGCAATTCGAGCAGTTGTTGATCTCCGTGCTATCCAATCCTGTGGCAAAGGATGTGGCCAGTTTGATCGAGCGGAGGCTGGGTCGGAAATTAGAACCGTTTGACATCTGGTATAACGGATTTAAGCCGCGGGGCAAGTACGATGAGTCGTTTTTGGATTCGTTAGTGATGAAGCGCTATCCAACAATCGCTTCTTTTCAAAAGGATTTACCCAATATTCTGAAGCAATTGGGGTTTTCAGCCGAAAAAGCAACGTTTCTCAGTCAAAAGATCACAATTGATCCTGCTCGGGGATCTGGTCATGCGGCTGGTGCTGCGATGCGATCGGACAATGCGCACCTGCGCACCCGTATCACGCCGAAAGGCATGAACTATAAGGGCTTCAATATCGCCATCCACGAACTCGGCCACAATGTTGAGCAGGTGTTTTCGCTGAATGAAGTTGATTATACCCTATTGCAAGGCGTTCCTAATACCGCTTTCACCGAGGCATTTGCCTTCACCTTTCAATCCCGTGATCTATCGCTATTGGGGCTGAAACATGAAGATCCAACAGCCGAACATCTGAAGGCATTGGATACTTACTGGTCGACTTTCGAAATTGCTGGTGTGGCTTTGGTGGACATGTATATCTGGCGATGGATGTACGATCATCCGTCGGCGCGACCAGAGCAGTTGAATATCGCCATGCAAACGATCGCCAAAGAAGTTTGGAACAAATATTATGCGCCGGTTTTGGGAGTGAATGATCAGATCATACTGGCCATTTATTCCCATATCATCGATGCGGGGCTGTATGTGCCCGACTATCCGCTCGGTCACATCATTTCGTTTCAGATCGAGCAGTATCTGAAGGACAAAAATCTGGCGACCGAGATGGAGCGCATGTGTCGGTTGGGCGCGCTTACGCCTGAGGCATGGATGATGGCGGCCGTCGGACAGCCGATCTCGACCGAGCCGCTGATTCGCGCCACTGAATTAGCATTGAAAGCGCTGAAATAGCCTGACGGAAAGCGAGTGATGAGATCGCTTTCATTATTGCGTGATTGAATGGTTCGTGGGGATAATTTTTTAATCTGAAATTGTAAAATGCAAATGCTCATCAATGAATGTCCCACCGAACACACGAAGATAAACAAAAATCGCTTTTGTTTTTTGAATTTGGTACCAATTTCGTGGGCATAGAATTTTCATTTTCAATCATCATGGTTCATTTCACAATTTAGGTTCATTTTAATTCTCATCACGAAAAATTTCTGGTACTGAGATAAAATTGTCTTCGCAGCAGTGGCTGGGTGATGATACTTGATTATAGACGCCGAATCAATTGAATGGTCGGAAGGCAAAACTGAAGCTAAAAACTGGAGGAGCGAAAATGGCAGGTTTCGAGGGGATCAAATGGGCTAATACCCAGATGCGTTACAAGCTGATGGATAAAAGTTTCGATACCATGGGAGCTGATGGCAAGGTCTTCGCGGTTTCTCGCTCGATTCATTATGGATTATTCCTGGCTTTTGAGGGCATTCGGTTCTTCTGTAAAAAAAATGATCGCGGCAAATATGAGGTCATTTTTCTGAATTGGCATAAAAATTTGGAGCGATTCCAGCGTGGTATTGCGTTCAACTTGGGACAGAAACAGCAATGGATGGTCCCGACAATTGAGGAGTTGGTGGCAATTTTCATGCGCTATTTCCAAACGTCGGCGATGGCAGAGTTTTTTGAAGAAATGTCCCAGTTAAAGGCGCAGGGGTATCTCAGACCTTTTACCGTCGATGAAGAGCAATCCATTGGAGTCACTTTTCCTGGTGATCCCTCGATTCGGGCGGTGGTCTGTCGTTACGATCGTTATTTAGGCGAGCCGTTCAGCGGAGTGGTGGTGCCAAATTTTGTGCGAGCCTGCCATATCAATGGGACTGGATGCCTCAAGTTGGGGATCAATTATCTGATCAGTGTGAAAGCGGTCGATGAGGCGAAAAGGGTATTGCCAGAGGCTGGTTCGGCGCTATTTTTGGACGATCGGCCGTACGATCCCATTGATGCCCGCAAAATCACTGAATGGGATTCATCTTGCTGTTTGTTTGCATTGAAAGATGGCACTGTGATCAAAATCCCAGAGAGCAACTTGATTCTGCCTTCTGTAACAATTCAGGGGATCTGTGCGATCTTACGCCAGATGGGGGTGCGGGTGATCGAGCGCGATTTGACCTATGGGGAATTAATCGATCGTTCGCGAAAAAACGAGGTCGTCGCCATTTGTAGCATTGGAACAGCAGGCATCCTCAATCGCGCGCAGCGGCTGGTCTTAGTGGATCAATCTGGCAAGATAATTGCAGAACAGCACGCCGATGAAAGCCATCCAATCTATCAAAAATTGGGAGAGGCCAAGCGATATTATTGGGATATCTATCAAGAAAAAGTCCCGGTGCCGGATGGTTTGCGCCTGGATAAGTATGAAATTTAACCAGTGAGCGTCAAAAAACCGAGCACTGAATCTGAGGCACGGCGTTGAGGTTGGCTGGATGAAAAAGTTTATCTAGTGTAGGACAATTTATTCAACTCACGTTAAAAGCAGCATAGGAGATGGCGCATGAACAAGCAGGGAGCGATTCTAACGTTATTGAATGTTACAGCGATGGCAGATGGTAAAGTGACCGATGAAGAGAAACAGATGATTTTCGATGTACTCCAAAATGAACTGGACTGTACTGAGGAGGAAATCCAGCGCGGACTGGAAGAAAACACTTTGCTGTTAAAGGAAAATACCCCAAAAATGGTCAAAGAGGCTGTGATGGTGCTGCGGAATCAGTGCACGGTGAACGAGATGAAAAAGATCATCAAGCTGGTTAAGGATATGACCATGGCGGATAAAGAGCTGGATTCGCGTGAGGTTCTGATCGTGGAACTCTTAACCCAGCTTACATCTTGAGAGAATGATTGGACCTGAGTGGTGTTTGAGTGGAGGTTGCTGGATTGTTTTTTTTGATGTCATTGCGAAGTTTTTATCCCGAAGCAATCTCAATCCGCAAAAAGACAGAGATTGCTTCGGTTCGATCGCAAACAGAACGCTAAAGAGAGAGCAACTGTTCATTCGGATATTCGATGGAATCAGGTAAAAAACAAGTTTGATTGAGAAATGATTATCATTGAGAGCGAGCAGCATGGGTAATAGTTTTGGGACCATATTTCGGATCACGACTTGGGGGGAGTCGCATGGCAATAGCATTGGTGTGGTGATTGATGGTTGTCCGCCGGGGATCGAGATCCCTGTGGATTATATTCAGCAGGAGCTGAATCGTCGCCGGCCAGGGCAAAGCAGGGTGTCCACCGCTCGAAATGAACGGGATCAGGTGCACTTACGTTCTGGCGTGATTGATGGAGTTTCGACAGGGATGCCGATTACCTTGGAGCTATTCAACGAGGATGTGGATAGTTCCAGTTACGAACCGTTCAGGCATAAATGGCGGCCTGGTCATGCCGATTTTACCTATGAGATGAAATATGGGATTCGGGATTATCGCGGTTCAGGTCGTGCTTCTGGACGCGAAACAGCAGCTCGTGTGGCGGCTGGGGCGATCGCCAAATTGATTTTGAAACGATTTGATATCGACATTTACGCTTTTACCCGGGCGATCGGCCATGTGGTCGCCCAAAAAGTAGATCGCGCTGTCATCGAGACGAATATCGTTCGATCTCCCGATCCCGAGGTGACGGATAAAATGATCGAATTGATCCAACGGGTTAAAGATAACAATGATTCGATCGGCGGAATTGTCGAACTGCGCATTTTGAATTTACCAGCAGGGCTGGGTGAGCCAGTGTTTGACAAATTTCATGCTGTGATGGCGTTCGCCATCATGGGCCTGGGCGCAGTGCGCGGGGTGGAAATCGGTGATGGTTTTGCGGTCTCTGGCTATACTGGGTCTTATAATAACGATATTTTCGAAAAAAGAGAAGGGAGAATTGGGACTCAAACCAATCATTGTGGCGGCGTATTGGGCGGTATCACTACGGGAGAAGAATTTATCTTGCGTGCTGCCGTAAAACCGCCTGCTTCAATTGGGATCGAACAACCCACGCTGGATAATCAGGGCAACTCTACAACGATTAAAATTCAGGGGCGGCATGATCCAACGATTGTCCCGCGCATCGTGCCAGTAGTGGAAGCCATGGCAGCAATTGTGACTGTGGATTTTTTGTTGCGCCAACAGAGCGTCAGGTTGTTCGAGAAATAATTGATTTGCTATCAAAAGGCCGATTGTGCCTGACGAGCGGCAATAATGCCCAACAATGCCCATTTTGCCCTTCATTGGCAACTCAAATTTCATTCACCCATCCGGCTTTTCCGCAGGTACTTCGAGTTTTCCCTCTCTATCTATAACTATTCCTGGTTAGATAGCTGCCGAATTATCCCTCGGTCATGCGGTATCTCAGGGCTCAAAAAATTAGCGCTTGACTTTTACTAAAATTTGGTTTACTTTAGGCTAAAATTTTGTCACCTAATTGTTGAGCGCGGCAGCTTTGCCGAGAGGTTATAATCATCTTTTTTTTCTGCATGGCGTTCCAATGGCCCCTGCTAACGCAGATCGATGAGTTTGATCTGACGCATGGTGGTCGATCAGTACGCTGTTTCTACACAAACCTTACTCAAGATTTATCGATGGAGGCAATTGATGATGCGGCGATCCACACCTGATATCCAAGGATTTTTCTTACTCGTGTTCATTAGTTTGGCTGTTTTCTCCAATTTTGGGTTTGCCCAGGTTCCATTACCTGCGAACAATGATTATGATGATTGGGTTGACGGTCGGCCCGATGGCTGTACGACCATTACCGTTGGGAAAATGGCATCAGCCGAGGGATGGGTGACCACATCACATACATGCGATAGCCATCGTAGCCGAGCGTGGCTGGATATTATCCCTGCTAAGACCCATCCGAAAGGGGCAACGGTGATGTTGATGAAGCGCACCAATGAGGATTCATTAGCCATGCCAGCCTATAAATATATCCCTACTGGCGAAATACCCCAGGCAGAATACACCTATGGCTATATCAACACTGCCTATCCCTGCATGAACGATCAGCAGTTGGCGATCGGGGAATCGACATTTGGCGGTCGCGCGTCCCTTAGATCGGAGAAGGGCTTAATCGACTGTCAACAATTGGTCCGACTGATGATTGAGCGATGCCGGACAGCGCGGCAGGCAATTCAATTGGCGGGGGAATTGACCAAGAAATATGGCTATAATGATGCTGGGGAATGTCTGACAATTGCCGATACGCGTGAGGTATGGCATCTGGAGATTGTAGGGCCAGGCAAGGATAAGATCGGTTCGATTTGGGTGGCCCAGCGTGTCCCCGATGATCATGTTTCGGTTAATGCCAATGCCAGCCGCATTCGGCAGATCGATCTGAAGAACCGTGACTATTTTATGGCCTCGGAGAATGTGTTTAAGGTCGCCCAGGATAGTGGCTGGTGGAATCCTAAACAGGGACCGTTTGAGTTTTGCTATGCTTACGATCCTGATGGTCGCACTTCTTTGGCCGCACGGCGGCGCGAATGGCGAGTGCTCGATCTGCTGGCACCATCGCTCAAACTCCATCCCGAATCGGAAAACTATCCTTTTTCCGTCAAGCCGGACACCTTAGTGACCCTATCGAAACTTGTTTCGGTCTTCCAAGATTACTATGAAGGCACAGACTACAATTTTATAAAGAACATCACCACGACTGATGCCCAAGGTAAGACCGTTATTTCACCGCTGGCCAATCCGTTTATGCCTTATGACATGAATTTGATTTTCAAAATCAATGGAGGTTGGGGCTGGCGCGGTGAACGAACCATTGCTCGGTGGTATACGATGTATGCTACCATCACACAATCGCGCGAGAATCTCCCAAATCCAATCGGCGGTGTTGTTTGGCTGGCATTGGATAATGTGGCAACTTCTATTTATGTGCCATTTTATTGCGGCATCACCGATGTCCCAGCATCCTATAAAGTCGACGGTCGAGCCATTGGCTTCTCTCGAGATTGTGCCTGGTGGGCGTTTAATTATACAGGCACGCTGGCGGCACAACGGTGGGGAGATATGCGGAAAGATGTGGCCAACGTGTGGCAGCCACTTCAGAACGAACTATTCAGGCAGCAGAGAGATATTGAGGCGCAAGCACTCGCCCTATTTAATAAAAATCCCGAAGACGCCCGTCTTTTCTTGACCCAATATACCATGAGCTGGGGCGAGCGGGTCGTAAAAACGGCATGGAAATTGGGCGATGATCTCTGGACAAAGTACGATGAAAAATTTTAGTTGAAAATCGAAAGGTCAATTGCCTAATGATTTTTCTCTGATATCCGATACCACGAACAATTCGGATTGAGCTGTCATGAAATAATGGCCGAAAATTTCGTTTTCGCGTTCATCCATCAATGTCATGGGTTTTTGATGATGGATGTTAATTTTAATCTATCGTATCTGATCGAAATTGGCATCGCTTAAAGCATGAACATAGAAGTGCTATGTTTAGGGATGCTAATAATAATTTTCAAACAAAACGAAGGAGAACCGCATGACAAAAAAACTGATCTTCATCTCGTTATTGCTGATCATGAGCATCACCAGCAGCTTGCTGGCTCAAGAACAGCAGATTATTATTCCGAAACCTGTTCCGGGAAGCCCGTTTGTTGTTGACGACACCGATGACCTGTTTGGCAAATCCTGGCGATTCTATCGGGATGGGTATGCTGATTGGGCCGCCGACAGCTTGAGAAAGCTGTTGGATCTTTCTGGTTTTACGATGAACAAGAATAATTATTACATCGTGGTCGCCAATTATAATGTTGCCGAGACGGTCATCGGGATGTTCCATGGCACGGATTCATTCCTCTCGACCCGTCTCTATGGACTTAGGGCAGATTCGCTGTATTACATCTTCATCAGCCGCGATGACACAGCGCGTCATTATCTTTCCACCGTAATTACCCGAAAGGGATCCTATTTCGAGGAAAATTTATTGAATTTTCTATTGCTGTTTCCAATTATTGGGGTGCGAGCTGAGGTTAGAGGTGAAAATCTTACCTGGATCGATGTTCGAAAATTTGAAATCCCCAGAAAATTTCAAAAGTATTGTGACATTTCCATTATTGTCAAGAAAAATTTTTACGATGATCGTTTCCTGGCCCGGGCGAAATTCGATAATTCATCTTTGGAGAAATGGAGCTACGGCGTTGCCACGGCGATTACGACCATCAATGATGTCGATATTATTGTGGATGGCGGGAGGATTGTGGTGCGGCCGAAACCTCGTGGGGATCTGGCCACATTCGGCGTGATTAATTACCATTTCAAAGCAGTGGACACCAAGGCAAAATCGATGGCAACCTCCCTGCATCTATTGGGTGGGCTGCGTATTTCAACCACTATCGAGCCGATATTGGGTATCGGTTTCGGTCTGCCAGCGGGATTTATCGATATCCATTTTTTCGGCGGGTATAGCGTCGAATTTGCCCAGGCATTGAAAGCGGGTTATACGATTGGTCAGAGTATTCCCAGCGATGTCGATCCATTCAAGCTGAAAATCCGAGGAAAGCCACGGTTTGGCATCGAGGTCAAATTCCCATAGAGGTGGGATTGATAAAAATAAGATTTCAGCTCGCCCATAGAATTAGACGCGAATATTTCTATGGGCGAAATTTTTTTGTTTGAAATTGCCTTTTTTATGATTCCGAATAATGCCAATTAAGGTTCAAAAGGTTAGATCTTTGAAGTTCGAAGTGATCTGGGCGATTGCTTCAAACTTGGATTTCACCTTGCTCAACTCTTCTCCCCGGCGATAAACATCCTTATCTAACCGGCCAGAGGGATCTAATTCAGTCAGCACATTCGGTTGGTTGAGGTTGGGATGCTGTTTGGCATACGGCCAGAGCCGCAACGAACCGCCGGTGATCTCATCGATGAGCAAGACTTCGCCTTCCACGATCCCGTATTCAAGCTTAAAATCGACCAACTGGATGTTAAACTGGGCGAACGCTCGTTCCAACAACAAAAAAATCTGGCCGTTTGTAGCTCGCATCATCGCGAATTCCCGTCCCCCTTTGTCGCGAACAAGGTGATCGATGAAGCTGTTGTCCAGCATCGGATCATGCAAAAAGTCATCTTTATAGTAGAATTGAGTGATGGGGGGATCGAACCGGGTGCCTTCTTCAATTGTGCTCCACTTCAGAATCGAACCGGTTGCTACTCTTCGAGTCACGACTTCGAGGTTGATTTTGGTATCGAGCTTTTTTACCAGGCTTACCTTTGGTTCTGGGCTGGAAATGTAATGCGTGGTCACCCCCATTCGATTGAGGAACTCAAAAATATCCCGATTGGTCTGCCAATCTAACAAAGCCTTGCCCTGGATCACGTCGTGCTTGGCTCCATCGCCAGCCGTGATATCGTCCTTGAAAACCATAAAAACCGTTTTGGGATCTGCTGGGTTTTCATAGATGATTTTTGTTTTGCCCTCGGCAATTTTTTTTAATTGAGAGAAATTCATCGTTGTGCTCCCTTGCAAAACAAGTTTGAGTTTTCATAGTTGCATAATCAATTAAGCCGCTCACTGATTAAATTGAGCAATATTGACTCTCTATATGAGATGAAGCATGGTCATTTTACGGAATTTCAATTAAAAAAGCAAGATGAAAAATTTTGTCATTGAAAAATTTTATGCAGAACTTGCGCTGATTTAGCGTTTAAGATAATACCTGATGCGATCAATGTGTATTATTGATTATCATGAATTGTGCATGATAAATAGGTATTGTGCACATCAATTTTAGGATGTCGGCAGGGGACAAGATAAAAGGTACTCGTTTGCGTGAGTGTGGGAACAAAATCTATTTGATGAGCAAAAAGCAAGATTGATAAATAATACCAGCGGCACAACCCTGCTGGATGAATTTCAGGTTGAATTGGATTTTCAAGCAGCATGTTGAGGGAAGTACTATGGTGATTCGATATAGCAGATGGCTGAACAATTTGTGGTTTTTGCTTGCACTCATTTTCATCATGATCCTGCTGGTGCTGGTGGACGTGACTGGAAAATTACGTTTTGCAGCCGGCTCGGTTGTAGTTTGGGTAGGGATAGCCTGCTTGGTCCTATTGATGTCATTGGTATTTTTGGAACCTGGGATGCTATTTGGGCGGAGGAAGATTACAGGCGAGCAAATGATCCAAATGATCGGTGAACGAGCGGGTAATGGTGAAGGTTGGGCGTTAATTCGCATTAGCAGCGTTCCATGTGAGGTTTATGACCGTTTGTCCCAAATACTTAAGCATCATGGTGAAATGGAAATTGCACTATATACGGCGACCAATCGATCGACAGATTGGGAGCAGTTAACTGAGCAAATCGAGCGGCTTTATTTATCGCGACCGATTTCAAACACGGTGTTTGGGGTGATTGAAGCAGGTTGGTCCTGGCAAAAGGATGTGGTCATTTTGGCCAAATTGCAGTCATCAGCAGGGGAGGAGGCATTCAAATCCTGGCCTTGGCCCAAATTAGAGCTGCGGCTTGAGCCTCCTGAGAATAACCTGGTTGTATTTGAAGCGAATTGGAACTGGCTGGATTGCCGTGATTCAGATGGATTGAAACAGACCTGGAAGATTTACGAGACCCCCAAAGGGATGATTTGGCTAATGAAAAAGTTAGAAAAGGAATTGAAGCAAGCCAAAATTGTCACCTGGTATGTCGGCTCGGAAAAGGATTGGCATTCGTTGGATATCAATTCAATTCGAGATTATTTAGCAAAGCGATCGAACAGTCCCTTTCGAAAGTTTAGTTGGGATGGTCTGCGGCGTTGGTTTCGCTCTGCGAATAAACTGGCAATTGCTGTGGGATTCATTGGTTATATGCTTTCGCCATTCTCCCCATACAATGATCTGATTGTGAATGTTCTTCCGTCGTTCATTCTAGCCTCGATCACGGTTCATTTCATTAACGTATCTTTAACAACTGCTATGTTGTTCTATTACATCGGGAGTAATGTGCTCGGCATTCTGCTGCTGATGTGGGCGGTTGAACGGCTGTCGCTGGATTTCGCCACTCGATTATCGAAATTGCAGAAGATAGTTATTGCTACTTACATCGTGGGTATTACTTTGATGATGTCGCTATTAGACGTGGAGTCGGCGATTCAAAAAATCTATCAATTTATTGGACAGTGATTCGGCTGAGAGAGAATATTAAGCTTTTTTGAATAGGAGATTGGTTAATTTAGCCTGGTTAGTTTGTAGAAATGGTCTGAAGTGGAAATCCTGATCAACGGGAATGGTCATTCGAATTAGCGTGGATGATTAGAAGATGTTTATTGAAAAAGACAAATTATTTAGTATATTTGAATAGTAAAGGAAAACAGATTGGTGGTTGGTGTTTTGGGAGAGATGGATGGACGGGATGGACTGGATGGACTGGATGGACAGGATGGACGGGATGGACAGGATGGACGGGATGGACGGGATGGACAGGATGGACGGGATGGACAGAATGGACTAAATGGACTGAAAGGGGGAAGAGGAATTTAGGGGGATGGTGGTTGTTTGGGAGTTGTAGAGTTATAGTTTATCGGATTAAAAGGAGAGAGGAGGAGAACGATGGATGGTAAAGGAAAGGATGGACTGGATGGGCGGGATGGACTGGATGGACGTAATGGACAAAATGGACGGGAGGAACGGGATGGACAGGGGGAGAGTTTGATTCCGAAGCATGGGGGGTATCGGAAGTTAAAAAGTTTTCAGATTGCGCAGCTTATCTATGATGTGACGGTGAGGTTTTGTGATCGCTATATTGACAAGAGGAGTCGAACTCATGATCAGATGGTCCAAGCGGCGCGATCTGGGGTACAGAATATTGCCGAGGGAAGCGTTGCTAGCGGAACATCGAAGAAGATGGAGATGAAACTTACAAATGTTGCCAAGTCCAGTCTTGAAGAGCTTCGTCGAGATTATGAGGATTTTTTACGTCAGAGAGGGCTTAGGTGCTGGGATGATGATGATCCGCTTCGGGAGGCGTTAGTTGATCGGCGGTGTGGGAGTGCTGATGAGGTGGCTAAATGGGTGGTTGAGGTCGCTAGGAATTATGGACGGGATGGACGGGATGGACAGGATGGACAGGATGGACAGGATGGACGGGATGGACGGGATGGACAGGTTGGAAGGGATGTAAAGAGGGGAAGGGGGATGAGAGATAAGCAGGTTGTTTATGCTGAGATTTCGGCGAATGCGGTGTTGGTGTTGATTGGAGTGGCGGTGTCGTTGTTGAGTAGGCAATTGGATGCGCAAGCAGCAGCTTTTGAGAGGGAAGGGGGGTTTACGGAGAGGTTATATCGGTTTCGGCAAGCGAAAAGAAAAAGGGATTAAGTCTGTCTTCAGGCAGAACGATTTTTTTAACAGTTTTGCGGGGGAGCAATCGCCCCAGGTTTAGAATTTATTATATTGTGAAGACGAAGTTATCGGGCGCTCGGCAGGTCTGATGTGGGTGGAATTGTGTAGTATATATGCTGAAAACCAGCTATTCGATAGCGATTTTATGCATGGAGAGCAACGTTTTTGGCACGGAAAAATGGCAAGGCTCAATTTGAAATTGGTAGGGAATGATAAATTTCATTTTTGCAGATCGCCCCGATCCAACTCAACTCGGTCAAATCGGGGCAGATAGCCTATCAATATACAGTTATGCATTCAGTTATCAGATTCGATCAGGGTAGAAAAAGCTTCTCAACAGGGACAAAAAAGAAAAGGGGGAACATCCTAGATTAAAAACTGATGAAGTAGATCCTCAAGTTTGCAAGATAACGAGAATTTTCTAGATGTATTTTCATTTGATCTTTTAATGATTATGCCACGCAAAAGACGCTTGTTGTAAAACACAAAATGTGATGTGTCAGGCATTTCCGCGCCACAATTTTTGGATTTCAAGTTGTTAGCGAAGCTCAAAGTCTCCCACCAATCTAATATCCTTTGATGATGAGCCAAGCAATACTTTAAATCTTCCTGGTTCTACTATCCAATTTTTTGTGACGATATCGTAGAAGGATAAGGCTGATCGATCCAAGCTGAATTGAACGTTTTGCTGTTGCTTTGGCTTTAGAAAGATCTTTTTGAAGGCCTTCAATTCTTTCATGGGACGAGGAACGCTGCATTCTAAATCTTGCACATAGAGTTGTACCACCTCTGCGCCGGGTCGATTTCCATTATTGGTGATCGTCAGACTTATTTTGAGCTGATTGTCCTGGGAAAGAACTGTTGGCGAAATCTGTAAGTTCTCATAGGAGAAGGTGGTGTATGTTAGACCATGACCGAATGGAAATAGCGGGTCAATATCCATCTTATCGAAATGGCGATACCCGACGAAAATACCCTCGGCATAGTTGACGATGCCGTCTGTGCCTGGGTAGTTGCCAAAGGCGGGAGCGTCTTCCCAGTGCATTGGAAAAGTGGTTGGTAATTTGCCTGAAGGATTAACATCACCGAAAATGATATCAGCAAGGGCATTGCCAGCCTCTTGACCAGCGAACCAAACTTCAAGAAGCGCAGGGACATGGTCAATCCATTCGTTCATTAGCACCGCAGCGCCTGAATTCAATGCCACGATGGTTCTATGATTGGCCTGGCTTACGGCTAAGATCAATTCCACCTGGTCTTTTGGCAAATTGAGGTTGTCTCGATCTTTGCCCTCGGTCTCAATTTCGGCGGTGTTTCCAACGCAGAGCAGAACAACGTCGGAATTTTGGGCTAGGGATATAGCCTTTTGCCGCTCAGCAACGAAAAGCCTGGTGGCCTGATCGGGATCGATCTTCTCCCAACCCAGTATAGCAGCAGCACCCCCGCCGTGCTCATAAAATTCGACGCGCAAATCATATTCTTTCCCAGCCTGTAATTGGAGGGTGTCGGTTTTTGTGACAATGGCATGGTCGCCCCAATTATCCACCCTCAATTGTCCGTCCAGATAGAGCCTTGTCCCATCGTCACTGGACAACCCGATTGCATAGAGGCCGCTTTCCTTAGGAACCAACCGTCCGGTCCATCGGATGGAGATTTTATCTTCGTTCATTCGTTCGTCCACTTTTCCCTCGCCGACGTTGAAATTGATCTGCGGATCGATGCGCCGAATGACTGGATCGCCAGAGAAGGTCATGTTATTAAAATATTCGGCTAGTAGACCGTATTTCCCTTCGACTCCCTTGGGCGGACGAAAATATTCAGTGGGAATAGGGGTCAGGTTGGTTTCTTGTAGAATACCTCGGGCATAGCGAACGGTGATTCGCTTACCGACCTTTGCTTGAATGCCTTGTAACGGGCTGACCGAATAGAATGGGGTGACAAATGAGCTGCCCCCGCCCCCGGTAATTGCGACAGCGGCGTTCGGGCCAATAACAGCAATGGATTTGATCTTATTCTTATTCAAAGGAAGCAGGTTATTTTGGTTTTTGAGCAGGACGATCCCTTCTTGGGCCACAGTTCGTGCTAATTGGCGATGCGCTGGTGTGTCTAATGCCCCCTGGTCAATTGGTTGTTGATCAAAATATCCCATCGCAAACATGGCGCGAAGCATGCGACGAATTTTGTCGTTCAGTTTGGATTCCTTAATGGAGCCCTTATGAATCGCCGCCACAACCTCCTGCACAGTAAAATACTGATCGGTAGGCATTTCGATATCGGTGCCAGCATACAAGTCCGGTATGGTGCTATGCACTGCCCCCCAATCGGACATGACAAACCCCTGAAAGCCCCAGCGGTTTTTCAGGACATCAGTAAGGAGATAAGTATTGCCGCTGCAATAGTGGCCATTGAGGCGATTGTATGCGGACATCACTGCCCATGCACCACCTTCCTGAACCGCGGCTTTAAAGGCTGGAAAATAAATTTCGTGCAAAGCCCGCTCGTCGATACGAACATCGACGCTCGTTCGCTCGAATTCCTGATTATTAACTGCAAAATGCTTGGCGGTAGCAATTACTCGTTCACTTTGTACGCCCTGAACATACGCAACCGCCATTCTCGCTGCCAAATAGGGGTCTTCACCAAAGCTTTCGAAATTGCGTCCTCCATGGGGGACGCGATGGATATTTAAGCAGGGGCCGAGGAGCACATTTTTTCCTTTAGATTTCGCCTGTTGGCCCAAAGCCTGACCAACTTGCTTGATCAAATCCGGATTCCAGGTGGCTGCCATTGCTACGCTGACCGGGAACGCCGTTGCATTGCCAGAGCGAACGCCAACTGGTCCGTCGGTCATTCGCAACGCTGGAATTCCCAATCGTTCCAATGGTTTCGAGTCGAAGCCAGTTCCGCTCACCATCGCTGCTTTTTCTTCCAGGGTCATTTGTTCAATGATATGATCTATTCTTGCTTCAATAACGGGATCGAGATGCAGATTGGTCGGTGCAGTGACCTCTTGGCTAAACAATTGCTCATTGGTGTGGGTTAAAAAACAAACCAAAACGCCGCATAGAAATGTTTTTTTCATGACAAAGCTCCCTCCAACTAGTTCACGGAATTGATTGAAATGGCGAATTAAGCTCTAGCGAAATACTTCTTGCTTGGCAAAAAGATAATTTAGCAGACGATTGCCCTATTTTGAGATCAAAACAGCCATGATAAGAAAGCCTTGAAAATAATTTTTGATGAAACCGAAAAACCAAATGCATGAGTCGAAATTTCATTTCTTCTCAAAAGAAGAATGGGCCTTAATACACGCATTTCCTCGCTTCATCCGCATAAGCCATGATCAACTCCAGTTCGGCATCGAAAAAATGATCGGATGGGGAGAGGATATACCCACCATTTGCTCCCGCGGCTTCAAAGCAGCGACGCACTTCGGCGCGAGTTTGTTCTACAGTGCAATCCTTGAAAAAGTGGTATTGGTCGAAGCCGCCGATCATACACACTTTATCGCCAATGCGCTTTTTCGCCTCCGCCAAATCCACGTCACCGCCCATTGCTGGTGGAGTGAAAGTCTCCATAGCATCTGGCTGCATGGCAGCAATGTCTTCCAGAATTGGCATCATCCCGCCACAGGTGTGATAGACAATGCGTTGTCCTGCCTCATGCGCCAGTTGGATTAGCACGCTATCATACGGTGCGACAAATTCATTGAACAGCTTCGGGGAAATCACTGTCGTTGAAGCATCACCACCACCAAGTTCCAGGATATCGTAATTTGCACCTTTTAGGGATTTAATAAAAGTGATTTTCCTTTTCTGAAGGATTTGTAAAAAGGAATGTACCCAATAGGGATCATCAAAGGCTTCCATGATCATTTTCTCCGTGCCATATAAGCAGCAGGCATCCTGCCAGCAGCCTGGTTGACCATAGATATCGAAGCAGCAGATATGGCCGCGAACTAAGCCCCGCTCTCCAAATTCAGCGGCGATTTTGTTCACAGCATCCACATCGCAAAGCGGTTCGGTGGCAAATTCGGCGATAATATCGATATCGGACTTTTCTTTGACCAAATGTTCTGCCACCCAGGTGGTATGGACGTTGGATTGTGTTACCATGGTCAATGTCTTCTTGGGTGTTTTAATGAAATAGCGGATGGTCTGATATTGATCATCAGGCACTGGTTCGAAACTAATTTGCCATTGATCCGAAATGATTCGCCGGCTATCCCAAAAATCGACCTGCGGCTGATTGATATCGTAATAATGGCCTTTGCTTTCATCGGGTTTGTGTGGCACCGCCCACCGAATGGGATCCAGCCCGAAATAATCGAAAAACTCATCATAAGAGATGCCATTCATATAGCGATCCAAAAAATACTGCATCACATGATGCGTGGTGACAGGGAGACGGTCAGGAATGTTTCTGGTGATTGCTGCTAACATGCGCTGTTTGGATGTCATGGCGGCTTTCCTTCGAATTGATCATTCAGGTGATGGTGTTCGATTTTATCGTGAATTGATTATAGGATTGTGACTAGCTAAACCACAAGCATGGCTGAAAATTAATTGAAAAGAGACAAGGCAAATGTGAAACCACTTTGCTTTTTTGAGGGATTAAGATAACGAAAATTTATCCAAAAATCAAGCGCAAAGAAAGGAGGCGATAATTAAAGAATAGACCCCGACCTATTTGTCAGGAAGCTCGGTTGTATTCGAAATAGACCGCCGGTTGTCTTATCAGCAGGCTCATGGAGAAATTCGACGATTGAATTTTTCAGAAGCAGAGAAAATAGATTTCGTGGCAGGATGGCAATTGTTCATCATTGGCTGTAATGAGAATTTCATCGCTGGCCGAAATTATTTGGATACTGATATCGGTATTATTTTTTGGGGAACAAATTGAAGCTGTGGGCAGAATAACAGGCAGTTCTTTTGGGTTGCCCTTTCGAGTAAAATCGAATATTTTTTGGTTGAGGAACATATTTTGAAAACGGGCTGGTGACAGTTTTTTGCAGCTACTAAAGATCATCAGTTGAGGATATTACCGTCATGATCATTTTTCCATCGAATTTCACCTGGGGTTGTGCTACGGCGAGTTATCAGATCGAGGGCGCCTGGTTAGAAGGCGGCAAAGGGCTTTCTATCTGGGATGCATTTTGTCATACACCTGGGAAGATCCTTCATGACCATACTGGCGACGTGGCCTGTGATCATTATCACCGATTCAAGGAGGATGTAGCGCTCATGGCTTCTATGGGACTGCCAGCTTATCGTTTTTCTATTTCCTGGCCTCGGATTCAACCCACAGGTTATGGAAAACCGAATTGGGATGGGATTAAATTTTATTCGGACTTGATCGATGAGTTACTGAAGCACCAGATCACTCCCTGGGTGACGTTGTATCATTGGGATTTGCCATTGGCGCTGCAATTGGAGTTTGATGGCTGGCTCAATCCTAGAATAGCCGATTTCTTCGTCGCTTATGCTGATATTTGTTTTTCTCATTTCGGAGATCGGGTGAAAAACTGGATCACTTTGAATGAGCCGTGGGTAACGGCTGTTTTGGGTTATGGACAGGGCATGTTTGCACCAGGAAGGAAATCGAACAGCGAGCCGTATCAGGCCGCTCACCAGATGCTGCGCAGCCATGGCAAAGTGGTGGATTTATATCGAAACAAATATCACCATCAAAAAGGTCGCATCGGCATCACCAATAACTGTGACTGGCGTGAGCCAAAAACCGATAGTGAGGAAGATCGCGCCGCAGCCCAGCGATCCATGGAGTTTTTCCTTGGTTGGTTCGCTGATCCGATTTATTTTGGAGATTATCCAGATGTCATGCTCGCGAGACTACGAGATCGGCTGCCGAAATTTGCTGCTGATGACCGACGTCTGATCCAAGGAAGCAATGATTTTTTTGGGTTGAATCATTACACCACGATGTATGCCGCCGATGCGTCGTTAGGAACGCAGGACCAAATCGTACATGCCAGTGGAGACATGGCCGATGATCAGAGTGTTAGTCTCTCTTTTGATCCGAGCTGGCCAAAGACAGAGATGGGCTGGGCCGTTGTCCCCTGGGGCTGTCGCAAGCTGCTGCAATGGATCGATGGCCGGTACAACCATCCAGAGATTGTAATAACGGAAAACGGTTGTGCGTGCCATGATCGGTTGTTCGATGGTCGGGTTGAAGATCCGGAGCGGATTGCTTTTCTGGAAGGGTATCTACGAGAATGCCATCAGGCAATTCAGCATGGTGTGAATCTGACTGGCTATTTCGTTTGGTCATTCATGGATAATTTTGAATGGACATCCGGTTACACCAAGCGGTTCGGCATCCATTATGTGGATTTTACAACTGGTCAAAGGATCCCAAAAAGCTCGGCTCGCTGGTACCAGCAGGTTATTCAGCAAAATGGCTTTTAAAATTTGCAATAACGCTGAGGGGCAAATGCCCTTTGTCGGATAATTATAAGCTCATCTCATTTGGGCAGATCAGGATCAAGATTTCTAAGCTGGTTCTATAGTGCTTATCTCACATGAATTTCGAATCCTATGATAATCTTTAATGTCGGTCATTGCGGTTTTGAGAATGAATAGATGGATGGCAAATGGCATCGGCCAAAAAATTGAATGTATAATGCTGGGAGCGAATGGAAACTAAATCGAAAATCAGTGTAATAGAGAAAGTTGGCTACGGATTAGGTGATACAGCAGCCAACTTAGTGTGGCGAACGCTTATGGTGTTTCTGCCTATTTTCTATACCGATGTTTTTGGTCTATCTGCAGCGGCGGTGGGCACGCTATTGCTCGTTTGTCGCTATTGGGATGGGGTGAGCGATTTTATTATGGGGGTGATCGCCGACCGAACCAATACACGATGGGGCAAATTTCGACCATGGATTCTATGGACAGCGATCCCGTTTGGTATTGTAACGGTTCTAACCTTCACCACGCCTTCATTAAGCCAAACCGGAAAACTGTGGTATGCCTATATCACTTATAGCTTGTTGATCTTAGTTTACACAGCCAATAATATCCCTTACGCCGCGCTCACTGGGGTAATATCTCCTGATCCCCAAGAGCGAACCAGCCTTTCCTCCTATCGATTTGTATTCGCTTTTTTGGGCGGCCTGATCACCCAAGGGTTAAATGTCTATCTGGTAAACCTATTCGGCAAAGGCGATCAAGTGAAGGGCTTTCGTATTACCATGACGGTGTTTGCCTTTATCAGCGTGATGCTATTTATCATTACTTTTTTAACGACCAAAGAGCGGGTTCAACCAAGCCAGCAGCACAGGAACACAATTCGCCAGGATGCCAGGGATCTATTGCACAATCGGCCGTGGACGGTGTTGTTCTTTTTGGGGGTCTTTTTCGTGGCCTTTGCTACCCTGAAGCAAGGGGTTACCATGTATTACTTCAAATATTTCATTGGCGATACCCAATTGGCTGCATGGTTCATGGTAGCTGGCCTGGTAGCTGGCATGATGGGTGCGGGTCTGACTCAAAAAATGACAGCAAAATTTGGAAAAAACCGGGTGATGAATGCCGCTTTGCTACTGGCTTTGGTGACCAGTGCTGGGCTCTATCTGCCTGGCCCCAAGAACTTGATCGCAATCTTCGTTTTAAGCAGCATAACTGAATTTGCCACCGGTCCGATCGTTGTATTATTTTTCGCCATGCTCGGCGACGCGGCCGATTATTCTGAGTGGCAAAGCGGGCGCAGAGCTACCGGTTTAATTTTCTCGGCTGGTACACTTTCCATGAAATTTGGAACTGGCGTTGCCGGAGCACTAACCGGGTGGTTGCTCAACCTGTTCGGATATATTCCTAATGCGGTGCAATCCGAAACCGCCTTGCAGGGTATTCGATTGCTCATAAGTGTGATCCCGGCTATCGCCGCTATTCTGCTCATTATTGTTTTTCGTTTTTACCCACTTAATGAGCTCTTGTTAAATAGGATTCAGGTTGAACTTGACCAACGTCGAAAGAGATAAAGTTTTGGTCATTGCTACCTCGCCAGGTTTTACCCTGGATTGAGATTAAGGCGTAGAAAACTAATCATGTGAGGAGAGACCTATGGCAGCGAAGACCCGATCGATCAATCGAAGGGAATTTTTGGGAGCTGGGGCAGTCATGGCGGCGGCTGCAACTTTCCATTTTGATCGGCCACCTATCCAGCAATCGATTTCAACCGAAATCGATCCGAAAAAAATATTGAACTATCAACCAGAAATGCGCTATCGCAGGCTTGGGAATAGCGAGATCTATCTTTCAGTGATCAGCCTTGGGGGGATCGGCTTAAAGAAAGAAATCGCCCTGTACGCCATCGATCATGGGGTGAATTTGATCCACATGTCTTCTACTTACAATTTCGGAAGTTCCATCAAGGTACTGGGCACTGTGCTCAAAGAACGCAGAGAGAAGGTGTATATCGCTTTGAAAGATTCTTTTTATCATGGATCACTCAGTGATATTGACAAGCCATTAAAGACGATGAACACCGATTATGTGGACTTTTTGATGTTCAATCGTCACAATGCAGCGGCAGTGAATGATCCGAGGATTCGAGAAGTCTATGAGAAATGGCATGCCCAAGGAAAAGTGCGCTTTCCTGGGTTGACAACGCATGAGGATGTTAAGGAATGCCTCCAGGTGGCACTTCAGAGCGGCTTTTATGCGATCATTCAGCCGGCCATCAATCAGCCGAATTTGGAATTGCTCCAGCCGGAACTGCAACTGGCCAATCAAAAAGGGATCGGCATCATGGCGATGAAGACCATGAAGGGCATTGCGGATGAACTACAAGTCCCATTTTTGAAAAAAATACTCCTGAATCCAGCAATAACGACAGTGAATAAAGGATTCGATCGATTCGATCGGTTCGATCTGTTTTTGAAAGCGAGTCAAGAGGCGCTCAGCAGCCAGGAGGATTTTGAGCTGTATCGTTATGCACAAAGCAATCGATCCAATAATTGCATGATGTGCGGTCGTTGCAAGCAAGCCTGTCCGCAGCAGATTGAAATCCCTACCGTGCTGCGATGCAAAGATTATTACTACGACCAACTGAAGGACATTGCGCTGGCGATTGAATCGTACAGGTCCATCCCGATGACAAGGCGCTGGAATAGCTGCATTCAGTGTGGCCGTTGCGAGCTGGCTTGCCCCAACAAAATTTCAATCCAGCAGCGACTGCAGCAGGCCTCAGAAGTATTAGATCCCATGCCGGCATGATAGAAGTAATAATACTGCCTAAAATTCTATATCGAATTTATCACGAAATAGCTAATGAGGGTGGGTTACTCCAATATGCTTCTGGGCACAGATAAGCCATAGGGGCACCGAGTTCGCTGAACTATGAGTTATTATCGCTTGCTTTGAGATCTCGGCGTTCAAAAAAATAGTGAGTTCATTTTAGAATTCCAGGTGAAATTATAGCCTGTGTGAGAAAATATAATCGATTCCTGGAATGTGAAGTATAATAGGCGAGGAGGGTTTTTCAATTGTTGATGATTCTATAGCAACCTAATTTTTGAAAGGACCATGAAAAAGGCGCTCAGAACAATCATCGTCGATGATGAATGGCTGGTTCGCGAAGAGCTCAAAATGCTACTTGGGGATTATCCAGAGCTAATTGTGGTCGGCGAGGCAGCGAATGTGCCCCAGGCTGTCGAACTGATTCATCGAACCGCCCCTGAGGTGATCTTTCTGGACATACAGATGCCAGGGGCCAGCGGATTTGATCTGCTGGAACGCGCGGAGATCAACGCCAAAATCGTCTTTGTGACAGCTTACGACCAATATGCCTTGAAGGCGTTCGAGGTGAACGCATTGGACTATCTGCTCAAACCAATTCAGAAAGATCGACTGGCGAAAACTATTCAACGATTGGTCAGCAGCGATATTTCAGGTGCCGGGCCCAGGAAAAAAGTGAGCTATGATGATGTGATTTACATCGTGGTGAACGGCTCGCTGAAATTCATCAAGCTGCCGCTATTGCGCTGTATCGTGGCTGAAGGGAATTACTCTTACATCTACTACAAAGGGCGCACGAGGGATCTGGTGAGCAAGACCCTCCAGGAGTGGGAGGAAATTCTTCCCGATGATTATTTCGTCCGCATCCATCGCTCGACCATCGTGAATTTTGAATATGTGGAGCAGGTGAAAAAATGCCGCAACTACACACATCTGGTGTATGTGCGGGATATCGAAAAGCCGTTCGTCATGAGCCGACGGTATGCGGCGAGGCTAAAAAAGACAATGGCGTGGTGAGTTTTTGGCTGGACGAAAGAGTTTGTTGCCTGATATTTCTGTGGGTATACGCGTATGAGAAATTTCAAAATCAAAAATTCAATTCAATTTCTATATTCAAAATAAAATGCCATGCAAATTCAGCAACAAGCAAAATGAGAAGATGATTTTGAAGAAGTGGTTTGCCAGGAGAATGATGATAAAATTCTTGATTTTGAAAAATAACCTGGTTATATTTGAAATGGATTAAATAATAACCTGGTTCTTTTTAGGGATAATAGGTGAGGCGAATTTTATCACGCTAAACTGGCGCATTATTGAGCTGTAAAATTCCTGGCGACAGGGAAGACCTCTTTTTGATGAAAGCGGCTATATTCCTCGCCAGATTTTTGCTCAAATGCAACGATGGCTTGATGAACAGGACATTTTAGTACTTTTAGGTCCCAGACAAACGGGCAAGTCGACGTTAATCTAAAAGACCATATTAGAATTGCTGACCCGACAGATCAATCTTGCCGAAACCGAACGATATTAGCTCAAGGATCAGTAAGAATGATAACACGTGATACAATAATCAACAAAATCCTGCAGATGCCTGAACCGGATTTGGTTGAGCTTTATCAAATCATCAAGAATTTTGAAGCCACCAGAAAGAAAGATCAGCCACAACAAAGCCTGATGGCTAAATTGAGGAGCATAAAGATTTCTGCCCCTAGTGATTTTTCGCAGACTGCTGATCTATATATCGCTGGAGAAGAGACTCATGAATAGAGTCTTTATCGATACGGTTTTTGTTGTGGCATTGATCAACCAAAAAGATCAATATCACTATCAGGCGTTGGAATTGTCCAGGAAGTATGAAAATGTACCATTGCTCATCACGGAAGCTATTCTACTTGAAATCGGCAATGCCCTGGCTAAAGATTTCAAGCAAGAAGCTATCGAGACGATTAAAGCGTTTCGTACCTCTAATGAAGTTTTGATTGTAGAGTTAAATGCTCAATTGTTTAACAGAGGATTTGAACTTTACGAGAAGTATCAGGACAAAGCCTGGAGTCTGGTGGATTGCATTTCATTTGTGGTGATGAATGATCATAAGATTACTGATGTGCTGACCACTGATGATCATTTTAAGCAAGCAGGTTTCAATATCTTGATGTGAAAGTAAAAAAGATTCTCAATTAGACCTTCTCAGTACCAGGAATTCATTCATTTCAGCTCCTATTGTACCATCTCCTCAGACCATCGAGGCTTTATTCCTGTAGACCGAGCCTGGCGAATCATTTCCTGAATCGAAAGATCAGCCATTTCTGCGGCTCGTTCAAAAGAGATGATTCCCCGTTTATATAGGGTAAGTGCTTCTTGAATTTTCAACTGTTGCCAGCCGAGCTGAATGAGCTCACTCAATTTGTCTCGATAACGAGCTAATTTTAGACCCAATTCATCGGGTACTTCGATTAGTATTTTTTTCATGATTTTTCTCATGCATTGAAACAAGGCATGCTTGATCCCAACAAATTTATTCCCCACTAACCCTCCACATCTTCTTTCTCTGCAAAAAATCTTTTTTCCCTCGGCTCACACCGAATCAAAATCTTCGCATGCACCCAGCCATCCTGTTCAAATAGATTAAATGAGAAACGATTGGGAAACATGATTTGCAATCGTTGTTTGATGTTATCCAGCGATGTGCCGTGGGCGTCCCTTTTTTCTTGAACGCCAGGCTTCGAATCGATCAATTGACCGGTGTTGGAGACATCGATGGCTAACTCATCCTGCTGATAGGAGATGGCGATATCCACCTTCAACGGCAGCGGGCTGGTCTGCATGCCGTATTTGATGGCGTTTTCCACCAGCGGTTGACAGATGAAGGCGGGCACCAGGCACTGACGAGCAGCGTCGTCGATCTCGAACGTTACCTGGAGCGTGTCTTTGTAGCGCACCTTTTCAATATTGAGATAGTTGTTCACCGCATTGATCTCGTCGTCGAGCAGGGCTTCGACCTTATTGAAATTGATCATGGTATAGCGGTAAAATTCGGATAGCTCGGACACCATGTCCCAGGCTTTCTCTTTGCTAATGAGGATCATGGAACGGATCGAGCCCAGGGCATTGAACAGAAAATGGGGGTTCATCTGGTTGCGCAACAGCTTCAGTTGGGCCAGGTTGGCTAAGGCCTTCGCCTTCAGCAAATTCCGCTTCTGGCGGAGATAGTTGACGAAATGGTTGATGGTCAACAGGATGAGGACGGCCAGGATGATTTTGAACCATAATGTTTTCCAGAACGGCGGAGCGATCGTAATGTCAATCGACGTTCCCGCTTCGTTCCAGACGCCATCGTTATTGGCGGCTTTGACCCGAAAGGTATACGTCCCTGGGTCCAGGTTGGTATAGGTGGCAAAGCGCCGATTGCCGACGTAGTTCCAATCGCTGTCGAAACCCTCCATTTTGTAAGCGTACTGGTTCTGCTCGGGAATGGCATAGTTCAGCGCCACGAACTCGAACGAAAAGACCGAATGCTTATGCGATAGCTTGATCGACCTGGTTTGGCTGATGTCCTGAGTCAGAATGGGCTGTTCGCCGCCAATGGGAACGGGTTTGTTGAAAATCTTAAAATCGGTGATAACTACTTGAGGAACGAACGTGTTCTGTCGGATCTGCTGAGGGTAGAACGCAGTCACGCCATTGATGCCGCCGAAAAGCATCTGCCCGTCACGGGCTTTTAAATAGGCATTATAATTGAATTGATCGCTTTGCAGCCCATTTTCTTTGTAATAGTTTTTGATTTGCCCTGTCTGAGGATTGAATTTGCAAAGCCCATTGGTGGTGCTCAGCCATAGATTATTGAAGTCATCTTCGAGAATGCCATAGACGATATTGCTCGGCAGGCCATCTTTTTGAGTATAGGCCCGAAATGATGAATCTGAGGCGTTAAAGAGATAGAGTCCTGCTCCCACCGTCCCAAACCACAAATTGCCTGCCCGATCCTGATAGATCGCCCTGACATCGACGTTGTTGACCCGATGATTGAGCCGAAAAGGGGTAAATTTTTTGGTCTTGAGATCGATGGCAGCGACTCTGCTCTGACCTGCGCCCAGCCACAGTTGACCCTGATGATCCAGCCAGAAGCAGTAGACATTGTTGAAACCCAGATGGTGCCAGTCGGTTAGCAGATGCTCAAAGCGCTGGTTTCTGCGATGGAAGCGATCCAATCCAGCGCCATACGTTCCCACCCAGATGTTGCCGTCACTGTCTTCAAATAGCGCCATGACGTTGTCGCTCGCCAGACTTGCGGGATCGTTTGCGTTGTGGACATAGTGGCTGAATCGCTCTCTGGTTCGGTCCAGGACATTCAAGCCGCCGTTAAACGTGCCGATCCAGATCTTGCCCTCCCGATCCTCCAGCAGCGCTTTGATGTTGTTCACGCTAAGGCTATTGGGATTACGATTGTCATGCACATAATAAGTGAACAATCCTGTTTTGCGATGGAGATGGTTCAGGCCGCCATGTTCGGTACCGAACCAGAGATCGCCGTGACGGTCTTCAAGAATGGCATACACCGCTTGTCGGTTCAGGCAGCGGGGATTATTGACATCGGCTCGGTAATGAATGAATGGCAGATTCGAGGTGTTCAAAAAGCTAATGCCGCCACGGGTGCCGATCCACAGGTCACCTTTCGCATCTTTGAAAATGGTCTGGACCGAGTTCTGGACCAGGCTGTAGGGATTATTGGGATCATGGCTGTAATAACTGAAGCGGCAATTTCGGCGATCGAAGTTATAAAGCCCGCTGCGATTGCCCACCCACAAATTGCCACGGCCATCATCCAGTATCGCTCGAATGGTGGTGCTTTCGGAATTATCTGGGCCAGGGTAATAGCGAAAGAAGCGCTGGGTTGCCCGATCGAAGCGATTCAATCCGCCGTTCAAAGTGCCGATCCAGAGTTCGCCTTTGGTATCTTCACAAATCGAATAGATCTCATTATCGCCGAGGCTGAAGCGATTTTTCGGATCATGTCGATAGTGGGTGAATTGCTGTGTTTGGCGATCAAAGGCGCATAGACCGCCGCCCAGCGTGCCGACCCAGAGGAGGCCCTCCTGATCTTCCAGCAACGCCATAATCTCATTCGAAAGGCGCAGCGATTGGTCGGGCGGATAGGGAAGATAATGCCATGCCTGTTGATGCTCAAAATCGAGCCGATCGATACCATATTCGGTGCCCAGCCAGAGATTGCCATCCCTGTCTTCGATGATGGCATTGACATTATTGCCGCTGAGAATGATTGGCGAAGAAGAATCGGCTGTGAAATGCGTGAATTTTCGTTGATAGCGATCAAATCGGTTCAGCCCGCCTGCCTCAGTGCCGATCCAGAAATTGCCTCTGCTGTCCTCCAGAATGCAGCGAATGAGACTGGCCGAGATGCTGTGGGGATCATCGGGATCAGGCTGGTAGACCGTGAAAGCATAGCCATCGAATTTGTTCAACCCTTCGTTCGTGCCGAACCACAGGAATCCCTGGCGGTCCTGATAAATGCAATTCACTTTGCTATGGGATAGGCCGTTGTCGATGGTGATGTTGGTGAATTTGAGGTCCTGGGTTTGGGCCAATAGCGGCCTGGAGTAAATGAGGAGCATCGAGCAGATCAATAGCAATAGGGACGATCGCAGTAAAGATTTTCTCGAACAAATTGGGATCATCATGCAAATGACAGATCAATGTTAAGAGGGCTCATTGGGATTCAACTTAAGATAAGTTTTCAGAATGAAAATGTCAACTCATTTTTCACCTAAAATTCTAAAAGGCGGACAGGCCACACGAAAAGAAACCAACCGCGCTTTTTGTTCATTGAATTTCGTGTCATTCCGTGTTTTTCGTGGGCAAAGAGTTATTACTTTCGAGCTTCTCGGCTTATTTTAGAAATTTGGGTTTAATTTAATTTTGCCATTTGTCATTTTATTCAGCCGCTGAAATATTTTAGCTTGAAAATTTTCATTTTTATTTTCTAATTGGTGGTGCGAGATTTCAATCGGCCCATTGGGTGGTCTCAACAGACCCAACTAAAGGCTGAACCCAGCAGCGGATATATGATGTTTAGCCCAATACCCTTTCGATTTTACTGTCCAACTTCGATTTCGGTCATCAATGATTAATCGCAGCGATTGTAACGAAGGGATCTTAAATTTACATCGCCATGAATACATATAAGACGCTCATCATTGAAGATGAATGGCTTATTCGAGCCGAGCTCAAGAGCATGCTATCGCACTATCCTCATATTCAGGTGGTCGGCGAAGCGGCCAGCATGGCGGAAGCCATCAAATTGTACAATCAATTAAAACCTGATCTGGTGTTGCTGGACATCCAATTGCCAGGCGGATCAGGTTTTGATTTTTTGGACCGAGTCAATGGTCATTTTAAGCTGGTGTTCATTACCGCATTTGATCAATATCTTGAGGAGGCCAAACGCTATCAAGCCTTAGAGTATTTAATGAAACCGATTAGCAAACGGAAATTATCAAAGGTTATCCAAAAATTATAAATCAAGGAGCCTGGTCATGAAAAAGAAAGGCTATCAATTATTCCTATCCATGCTGCTGCTCCTGTCTCCGATGATCGTTTTTGGGCAGGGGAGCATTCGGGGGGTTATCAGCGATGCAGTGAATTCAAAACCTTTGGCTGGTGCGAATGTGTTCATTGTTGGGACTTCTTTGGGCAGCGCGACAGATTTAGAAGGAGTTTATCGGATTCCGCGCGTGCCAGTTGGGCGTTACACGCTCAGGGTGACCTACATCGGCTATCAGTCGAAGGATGTCGAAATCGAAATCCAGCAGAATAAGACGCTGGAGCTCAACGTAGCGCTGGTTTATGAAGTCATCAGAGGCAGAATGGTGGAGGTGACTGCACAGGCAGAGGGACAAGTGGCTGCAATCAACAAGCAAATCACTTCGAATACGATCGTGAATATTGTCTCTGAAGAGAAAATTCAAGAGTTGCCCGACGCCAATGCTGCGGAGGCCATCGGACGATTGCCTGGGGTTTCGATCATCAGGTCTGGTGGAGAGGCGAATAAAGTTATCTTGCGAGGGCTTGAGGATAAATTTACCAATGTGACGATTGACGGGGTCAAAATTCCACCCACAGATGCCACCAGCCGTGGCGTCGATTTGAGCACCCTGTCGCAGAGCTCGTTGGCAGGGATTGAGCTTTTCAAAGCGGTGACTCCTGACAAGGATGGCGATGCTCTGGCTGGCAGCATAAATCTCGTGACCAAAAAGGCGCCCGATACTCGAAAATTTAGGCTCGATTTGAAGGGCGATTATAATCGACTGATGAATTCGGCCAACCAATATGATCTCGCACTGCGCTATGGCGAGCGGTTTTTCAATGATCTGCTGGGCATTCAATTGGCAGGAAATCTGGAAAAGCGGATTCGAAGTAATGAACGAATCAATGTCGATTATAACCAGGATCCCAAGCGATCGGAGGCTGGGTACTTCATCGATGATTTCCTGCTTGAATTTACTGATGAGATCAGGAAGAGAGACGGGCTCAGCGTGCTATTGGATTGGGATACCCCGGACAAAGGGACAATTCGCTTCAACACCGTCTATGGGAGAACCAAAAGGGATTACATCTGGTCGACTCGCGATTATCCGTCCAACGGTGGTGGGAATCAGGAGGGCAATCCGGTCTATAACTACCGAGATCGCGAACAAGAAATTCATACGTTGAACAGCTCAATTCGCGGGGATAATACATTGCTGGGGCTCAAATTGAATTGGGGGCTTTCGCTGGCCCAATCAGAATCGAAATTTCCGTTTGATTACGAGACCATTTTTGTTGAGCCATCTGGAATGTTACCCTCACCGATGGTGCAAAGCAATCCAGCGCAGTTGATCAATTATGCGGTCAACAATTTCGCCAATGCTTCGATGTATTGGGCCTATTACCGGTCTCAGCACAATTTCGATAAAGAGCGGACCGCATTTTTGGACATCGGGGCGCCTTATTTGCTGGGAAGCAAGATCTCTGGGGAATTCAAATTTGGTGGAAAATACAAAATCAAAGACCGGAGCAACGAGCGCAGCGAGGATTTCACGCCTTATTACCTGGGCAAATGGCAGCCGTATGAACTGCTGCCCGATGGGACGTTCCAGAAAAAAGATTTCACTGGGACCTATTTTGAAGATTGGCTCAAAGCTGGCGGGGGGTTCATTGCAATTAACCAATTCTTCAGCGAACCAGCTTCGCGATCTGTCTATGGGACTTATCAATTATACCCGCTGGTCGAGAGAGCTCGGCTGCGACAGTGGTGGCAATTGAATCGATATGGTATCGACGCGACTGGCAACCAGCGCGAGGTCTGGCCCAATCCTCTGATCCGCTATGATGATCATGATGTCACGGAGCGGGTGAGTGCTGCCTATCTGATGAATACCCTAAATTTTGGGCGAAGGGTAACCGTCATTGCTGGGGTGAGAGTCGAGCAGGAGAATAACGATTATATCGCCTCGTACATGCCCAAACCGGTCGCCGGATTCCCGGTCCCAGCAAATTCGATTCGAGATACGAGCTCGGCTGCTGATCAAACCGTGGTGCTGCCGAATTTGAATATTGCCTATTCGCCTTTTGATTTCATGAAGGTTCGGCTGGCCGCTTATAAGGCGCTTGCTCGTCCTGACTTTAATATGAGATTGGATCGCTACATCGCCGGTCGGCCGGCCGAAGTCGGTACCCAATTTCAGGTCTATGTTGGCAACCCGCGGCTGAAGACCGCCCAGGCCTGGAATTTCGAGGCCAATACCTCATTTTTCAGTCGATCAATCGGGCTCATCTCCGTCTCTGGATACTACAAAGAGATCCAGGACATGTATCACATGCTGAACCGTTTCAATACGGTGGGTGATTCGCTCCTTCGCTTTTTGGGGATAAAATGGGCCAGTCAGATGAAGACCACACCATATAATTTGACGCTGCCCTATAATTCGCCCAAACCTGCTAAGGTCTGGGGGCTCGAGTTCGAACATCAAATCAATTTTCATTTTCTGCCCGGCTTATTGAAGCATATCGTGCTCTCGTATAATGCCTCACTCGTTCGATCAGAAGCAGTCCTTTATGGTTCGCGGACGATTACCTACATCGACTCTTCTGGGCTATTCCCGCTGATTAAATCTAAAAACATTTTGATTGAACGAAAACAGAAATTAGAGGGCATGCCAGAGTTCTTTGGCAATATTGCTCTGGGGTATGATATTGGCAATTTTTCGGGGCGGATATCTGTGTTTCATCAGGGAGAGCATAATGTCTCCTATTCTGCCTCAGGGCTGAGCGATGAAATCACCAATGCGTTTACACGAATCGATCTGGCTCTGCGCCAGAAAATTACAAATTACCTCACGCTGGTGTTCAACGTCAGCAATTTAACCAATGTGGAGGATGGGAGCTCAATCTATAACAGAATCTATGATCGGCGATTGTTCAACAAAAGCGAAAAGTATGGGCTGACGGCTGATTTTGGGGCTATTGTCCAGTTCTAAAAATGGAAGTTGCTGAGTCCAGGGGCGCTTTCTTGATCCGGATATGCAAGAATAATTGAATAATCAGATCTGGTTGGAATGCGGATGCAGCAACCAGGGAAATGCTACGTTTCCTGATCGCTGTGCGAAAGCATGGCGGGCAGTTTGAAATGAATACAAAAGCTGGCAGCAAAGCGGGAGTCGTTAGTTCCGCGTCTTGCTGAGAAAATGCAAGCATAATTATCGATTGTAAGGAGGTGATGAGGGCAAAATTTCAGTTGATATTCCGAGCTTCGCAGAACACAGTGAAACATCAATTGGCGCCCCGTGATGGATTTACGCGGGGGAGTACTAAATTGATTGCTTGAAGGAGGTTCAAATGGGTTACCGGGGTATCGTTACAATGACTGCCATCTTCGTTCTGGTCATGGTTCTTTCTGTATCTGGCCAGGAAGTGGTGGTAAAGCTAAAGCCTTATGATGGGACCGCAGAGAGCTTTGTGAATGCGCAGATCGTTGCCGATACTGCTGCTGCGGGAGGTTTGCAGGCGAACCGCGTGTACGAGCTGGCTCGCGGTAAATATTATCTCCATAATGCGATCTTTACTGTTCCGAATGGGAAATGGCTTCGCATGAGGGCCGAAGCAGGTACTGGTCCAAAGCCGGTCATCTATTTATGGGAAACTGGAACAGGATCGACCCCAACCCGTCCGCCAGGCAATTTTGTGGTGCTCAATGGCGGGAATGTGGAACTGAGGGATATTTGTATCGCTGGATTTTATGAGCCGGAGCCAGAACGTGTCGGTGGTGTGCAAGGTGGATTGATCAATACGACAGCGGTGGGTTCAACGATTATCTTGGACGGGGTCATTATGTCCAATATCAATGGTCAGCATGTTCGAACCGGGCAAAACACGGTAAAAGTGCAGATCACCAACTCGATTTTCGCTAATATGGGTGCGCTGACGACGTCCAATCTTGGTGCCGGCAAAGGAATTGATCTGCGAGAAGCAGCATGCGATAGTTTCATTGTTGTGAATAACACCTTTGTGAATTATCAGGACCGTGCGATTCGGCATTATAATTTCAGCAATCCACAAGCGGGGACTGGGGAGATTAAATATGGCAGGATCGAGCACAATACTTTCGTGAACGGGATGGGTTTCCATGGTTTGTTCTCTTTGGGCAATGTGGGGCCGGAGATCATCATCACCAATAACCTGTTTGTGGATGCCTTTGCCCTGGGCGAAGATTCCACCGATGTGACTCGCGCGGCGGAATGGGCCAATACCGGTGAATTCTACCCCAATGGATTGAATCGGATCACCTGGATTTTTACCGCGCCGAATGAGGTCACCCAATGGACGGTCCGCAATAATTATTACACGATCAGTGACTCTGGATGGGCGTTTTTGAATGACTTCAAGTTTGGTGTGGGATCTCCGCTCTCGTATCACATCAACAAGCGTTTGGGAGCCGATTCGGTCAACGCATTCACCTATCTCAATCTCAGCCTGGCAAAAATACCGAGATTAATGACCAATATGATGCGCTGGTACGAGAGCCCAACCGGCGGTGGCAGAAAGAAAGATCAAACCAATTTCGTCAAAGAGCGCGATGATTATGACCGCCGGCGCATCGAATTTTACCGCGATACGTTGGATTGCTCCTATCCGATGACCTCGGTGGCGTATACGGGTGCACAGGGCGGCTTCCCAGTCGGCGATCTCAATTGGTTCCCGGACAAAAAAGCAGAATGGGAACAATGGGTGACCGGGGTTCATTCCGCGAAAGATCGTATGCCAGCACAATTCGCGTTGCATCAAAATTATCCCAATCCGTTCAATCCAGTCACAACGATCGCATTCAGAATCGACCAGGCTGGCCCCGTGAGATTGACTGTTTACAATATGCTCGGCCAACAGATGGCTACCCTGGTGGATCAGAAACTTTCCGCTGGATACCATCAAGTCAATTTCAATGCATCGCATCTGGCAAATGGAGTTTATTTCTATAAATTGGAATCTGGCGGCAAAACGAGTATCCGTAAAATGCTTTTGCTGAAGTAACGCCCATGCATCTCATCGATCAGCTTGCGGGTCGATGATCATAGGGACAGACGGATGAATCGGGAGGGCAAAGCTGCTCCGTTGCCCTCCCGATCTCGGTTATTTTGAAAAGCGGTAAGGCGAGCACGATTTTCTAGGTTAAAAATCATCATTAATCGCTGTCGACATGAAATGTTAGGATCAGATCAGGCAAAGGATGTTCAGGTGAAAAAATTGTTCTGCATGCTTCATGGCAACGAATCGTTCAAGAAAGGCATCATGCTGCTATTGCTCGCTCTCGTCATCCAGCTTTCATGGTGTCATCCTGGATCGCAGCGGTGGGCTGTTCGCATGGCCGATTCGGAGATAAAACGGAACCCCGAGCCATGGATGATCGATTTTCGGGAAACTCCCAAATGGGAATATACTCAAGGCCTGGTATTAAAAGCCATTCTGCACGTGTGGCAGGCGACCGGGGATGAGAAATACTTCCAATATGTGCATGGTTATTATGACCAGTTCATCGACAGCAGTGGCAATATTTTGACCTATCGGTCGGATGAGTACAATATCGATCGGATCAATCCGGGCAAACCGTTGTTCCTGCTTTATCAAAAGACTGGCGATGAAAAATTCAAGAAGGCGATCTTTTTGCTCAGAGAGCAGATGCGAACCCATCCGCGGACCCGCGATGGAGGCTTCTGGCATAAGAAAATCTACCCACATCAGATGTGGCTTGATGGCATTTATATGGCCAGTCCATTTTTGGCTGAATTCGCCCAGAAATTCGATGAGCCTGCGCTGTTTGATGATGTGGCCAATCAGATCATTTTAATGGAGCAACATGCCCGGGATGAAAGAACAGGTCTTTTATATCATGGCTGGGACGAAAGTCGGCAACAGCGCTGGGCTGATCAAGAGAGTGGGCGCTCACCGAACTTCTGGGGTCGTGCGATGGGGTGGTATGCCATGGCGCTGGTGGATGTGCTCGATTTCTTTCCGAAGAATCATCCCCAGCGGGACAAAATCATCGCCATTTTTCAACGGTTGGCAACGGCGATCGTGGCCTATCAAGATGCCAAGACTGGTGTCTGGTATCAGGTCGTCGATCAAGCCGGGCGCAGCGGCAATTATCTTGAATCGTCGGCTTCGTGCATGTTCGTCTATGCGCTGCTGAAGGGTATTCGCCAAGGCTATCTCGATCCTGCTTTCAAGTCGGCGGCGAGACAGGGGTATGAGGGCATTATCAAGCAGTTCATTACCGTTGATCGAGATGGCACGGTCGATATTCATCATGCCTGCTCGGTCGCGGGCTTAGGAGGAAATCCATATCGGGACGGCTCTTTCGAGTATTATATTCGCGAGCCAATTCGAAGCAATGATCCGAAAGCGGTTGGCCCGTTTATCCTCGCCAGTCTCGAATATGATGCGGCTAATAGATGATCGTGAAGCACCTTCGACCAGTCTCATTCGACCTGGATCTAAGCCGCATGATGGGGGATGAGAACGCGTATGATAAAAACGCGCTGATCGCTTCGCATGTATTTCCATTGGTAAATCATCGTATGGATGGAAGGCAAAAACAAAGTTATGGATGATTCGGCCCATCAACGGTTAATCTATCGAAACGCATCCCGACCGATGTCGCGAAGGGAGGGGTGCTTGCGATCAGAGAGATTTCTGGTAATTATAAAATAGTTGTCTTTCAATTGGAGGAATCATGACAGCGGCAAATCGCCAGAAATGGGTAAACAAAAGGAGAATTGATTGTCTATTCCCAATACTTCCTCGGATCAGATTGCTTGGGTTTGGAATGATCGCGATCAGTGTGATGTTGATCTGGAGTGGTTTGCTCTATGGTCAGAATGTGGGCAAAATTGCTGGATCAGTGAGAGATGCCAAGACCGGGAGTCCGCTGCCCGGGGCAAATGTTGTCCTGGTCGGTACCACTTTGGGCGCGGCCGCGGATGTGAATGGCGAATATTATATATTGAATGTGCCCCCAGGGAAATATGAGCTTCGCGCCAGCATGATGGGTTACGAGAAGATGAAGGTGGTTGATGTGATTGTTCATATCAACCGCACAACCCGGGTGGATTTCAAAATGCAAGAGGCGGTGCTCGAATTTGGTGAAGTGGTGGTGCAGGCGACCCGGCCCGATGTAGAACGGGATAAAACTTCCACGAGCTCGATCGTCCGTTTCGATGATGTGCAGCTATTGCCTGGGATTCGAGATATTGGCGATATCATCAATCTGGCGGTGGATGTGATCGACGGCCATTTTAGAGGCGGACGCGAGGGAGAGGAGTATTACTTGCTGCAGGGCATGGGGATCGTAAATCCGTTGGACCGGTCAACGGCGTTTCAGCCGATCATGAGCGGCGTCGAGGAAGTGGAGGTGATCACCAGCGGTTTTGGGGCACAGTATGGTAATGCGCAGTCTGGGGTGGTAAATATTTCGATGAAAGAGGGGGATCCGAACCGGTGGCGCAGCCGGTTGGAATCGCGACTACGCGCCCCTGGCCGCAAGCATTTCGGGCCCAGCGTATTTGATCCGAACGCTAACGATTATATCCGATTGTTGCTCGATGAGAGGGTCTGGTTGCGCGGGGACCCCAGTGCCGATCTGCCACAACCATACTATGGCTCGATGGCATCCGGACTGACTGGCAGCTTTGCTGGCGATACCTTGGTACAGCTTGCCGTGGCGCAGGCGCTGTGGAACCAGACCAGGAGGGATATTGGTCGAAAGTATGGCGATGAGATCGACAATTCTGTGGAGCTGGCGACCGGAGGGCCGATCAATCCGCGCATGCGGCTGTTCGTGGCTGCACGCTCGAACCGTCGCTGGAGCGTATTTCCGACTGAAGCGCCCAACGTCGAAAATCAAGTAATGGGGAACATCGTGACAGATCTGGGCTCAGGCACAACATTTCGGCTCAGCAGCGGGATGAACCATTTGCATGATATGGTATTTCCTGGTGCCAACAGTGTTGGAGGCTACCAGCGCTGGTTGTGGGATCGCATCACCGGGGTTAGGGAACGTAAGAAAGTCAATACCCAGCTCGGCGTCCGTCTCACAAAGGCTATCAGTCAGAGCACGTATTACGAGATCAAATTGAATTCCTTGTTTACTCGGAATCGATCGGGCGCCACGCCAGTGCCAGCCACGCTCCCTGATTCCGTGGATTTCAACTGGGTGGTCGGGACGATCGCATTTCCCAATAACAATTCACCAGACCGGCTGAATTATCAATTGGGGTACGACAGCTTCACGGATGAGCAGACCCAGACAATTTCGCTGGATGGGGCATGGACCAGCCAGATCACGAAAGCGCACCTGCTCAATGCTGGCTTACAAATCAATTCCTACCATATCGGTGTCTCGAATTTTCTCAACATTCGTTCCAGTCGGCAGCTTGAACATTACAGTGCCAACCCATTCGAGGCGGCGATCTATATGCAGGACAAAATGGAGTTCGAAGGTCTCATCGCCAATGTCGGTTTGCGATTCGATATTTGGTACTCTGGCAAGGATTATTATCCTGATCTCTATACGCCTTTCGGAAAGCCAGACTCGCTGGGTCGATTTCACCCATCAAAAGCGATCACCAAGAAACCGCCAGTTTACGGTCGTTTGCAACCGCGATTGGGATTTTCATTTCCAATTTCGGCCAATACGGTATTTCATTTGAACTACGGGGCCTTCATGCAGCGGCCTGCATTTCAATATATCGTTTCCACCAGGCTGGGACAACGATTGAATGACCCGGTCATTCTGGGCAATCCGCGCCTCGAACCAGAAACCACCAACAGCTACGATGTCGGCGTCGTCCAGGCCCTGGGCGAGGGCTTTACCCTTGACCTCAGCGGCTACTATAAAGATGTCAAAAACCTCATCCAGCAATCCAATTTTATTGACGAACGCGCCGGCTATCTGGTGAGCTCATATTTCAACCTCGATTATGCCGATATTCGTGGATTTCGGATCGCGCTCAACAAACGCCGCGGAAGCCTCACCGGTTCGATCAATTACCAGTTCAGCTATGCCACGGGGAAAAGTGCTACAGCTACCGCCGCTACGCCGATTTTCAATCGTGACACGCTCGGCGTTGTAACTACCGATCTCACAAACGTGCCAACGCGCGACATTCTGTTGGATTTCGATCGGACTCATAATCTCATTGTCACGGTGAGCTACGCGACAGGACGCGAATGGGGGCCTGCGCTATTCGGTTGGAAGCCTTTCGCGGATCTCGCTTTCTCCATATATTCGACGCTACAAAGTGGCCGACCCTATACCTCGCCGTTCGATATCAGGTTGATCAATGTGAAACGTACCCCAATGGAATATAATACCGATTTAAGGATGACCAAGTCGTTACGGAGATTTTTCGGTCTCTCGGCAAGTTTGTATGGCGAAGTGTATAATGTGTTCAACAATAAGATTCTCAACTACAATTATCTGTTTCAGCGGCCCACGGCCACGAACCCTAACCTTCCTTTGCAGTACTATGAGCAATATCCCATTAATGATCGGCAGAACGGCATCCGCTACTGGTGGGATAAAGGAAGGCAAGGTCCGTTTAGCGTGGATCAATCGTTTTTGATTTACAGCAATCAACCGCGGTCCTATAATTTCGGCCTGGTTGTCGAATTTTAACCTCAGCCACATCATATTTTTGAGCGAAAAGGATATGAAACGAATTGGATTTTGCCTGTTACTCATCGTCATTTGGCTTGGTGATAGCCATTCTCAGGTAAGAGATTGGCGGGTCCATCGCAGGGGGATGCTGCATCAGACTGTGTATAATACGGGTGAATTGGGGCGAGCTTATAATGCGGGAGGGACCATCACGCCTGGCAGCCCATCGATGGAATGGCCGCCGTACTCCAGTATGGTATTGGATCGGAGGAACTATCCAGGTCAGCACAACTCGTTCGGAAGCGGCATTTGGATCGCTGGGACGCTTCCCTCGGGACGGAAATATGCCTTCTGTGGCGCGGTCTCTAATACCAATGGAGAGCCAGTCCCGGTGGTAGGAGTGTACAGCATTCCTCTCGAACTGCAACGAATTGAGAATTACCCGGTCCTGGAAAGCGGTGAATTGAACTCCAATTTCAATCCGGATGAAGCCGAGGAGATCATCATTTCCGCTTGGGATACGCCGGTGGGAATCCGCGTGACGCGCACCAGTCGTGCCTGGAGCTATCCTGGCTACGATAGTTTCATCATTTACGAGTACCAATTTGAGAACGTCACCGGGGACACGATCACGGATCTATTCATTACCTTTGCCAATACCTTTGCGCCGTCGATGTTCGGTTACCAGCGCAATCATGGCAATTGGTCCGAGTCCGCGTTTCGGGGCCAGCCGCCAGCCGGGTTGGGGGATCACTTTGCGCGGTTCGACCTGAAACGCTGGATGAGCTATAATCATGAGCGAGATGGCCTGCCAGACCCGGTATTTTTTGAGCAATGGTCCGGCCCAGGAGATCGGGGTGGGTTAAATTCGCCGCAGGCTGTGGGAATTATGGTGCTGCATTATGATTACGAACATTTGAGTCGCAAAAATCAGACGAAGCAGGTGTTCCTGGCGGCCAGTGATAGTGCGGGAATGTGGGATGAAAATGGCAAGGCCAAACAGCCGTTTCTGTTGCGCTATGAGAACGGCAATCTCCCACCAGAGGCAAAGACAATGACCTGGATGGACCCATCGCTGGCGCGCAAGACCGGGGTCTGGCAAGGAAAGAGCGATTCGACGCGGTTTCATGACCAATTCGAGCCAGCTCTCTGGCCATATTGGAAGGGCAGGACCAAGAGTTCGGTCAATCTTTCCTGGTGGCAGCCTGTTTCGCGCGCCTATGGTTTCTACCCCTATATTCTTCCACCTGGGGATAAATTGCGCTTTTCCGTGGCTGAACTGGTTGGCTACGGTCCCGGCGTGGCGAGCGATCGAAAGTATAAAGATCTCGGAGGCGCGGTGCGCGCTGGCGTCGATGCCGGCGCCTATTTCCATCCAGTACCCAGTTGGTACGATACGCTTCAGTATCCGAATTTGGGCAACAAAAATTATATTGGCAGCACGTATTTGCGCGATCATCCTCTGCCCTGGTATGTGACGCCTGGGGTCGTGTCGATTCGGGATGTGGCTGACCGTGCAATCGAGCTATATACTGGACGGCCCCTGATCAAATATGACACGCTGCAATATAAGCCCGAGGAGGCTCCTGCCACCGGTCGCTATAACACCATCCCGATCCCATTTCCAGCGCCAGCAATTCGTATTGAGGATACGCGAGCTGCAGCCAACCGAATTGTATGGGGACCTCAGGTGGAAAAGTTCAATGCGCCGCGGCTGCGGGCACGGCTCAGCCATTATGAAGTCCTGCGAGCTCCCCATCCCCTGGGACCGTGGAAGGTCATCGCCACAGTTACTCCTGGTGATCCGGAATACTTTAAAGACGGCGAATATTCGGTGATCGATCCGGAGAGCAATTTGGGCGATAATGTTGCCTACGCTGTGGTATCTGTCGATGCACTCGGCGGGAGAAGCGGCATGACCAACCTGACGCTGCATGAGATCCAGGCGCCGCCAGCTCAAACGCTCGGCCATGTCTATGTTGTGCCCAATCCACTTGTCGTCTCGAGCGGATTGACGGGCTCCGATCCAGGGGGCGAAATTAACGACCGGATCCAGTTTATGGGCTTGACCAGGCAGTGTACCATTAGAATTTTTTCGTACACTGGACAACTGATCATGACCATCGAGCATGATCGGGAAACTTACGGCGACCCGTGGTATCAGCTTAGCTTCAATAATCAGATCATCGCTTCGGGGATTTATTATTTTGTGGTTGAAGATCTGGAGACGCGGGCTAAATCCAAAGGCAAATTTATCGTCATTCATTGATGATCATGAAAGGTGGAATTGAGATGCGTTCGATGAGATTCATTGTCCCGCTGTGTATGATTGCAGCGCTTCTCTTGATGGCTTCCGCTTCTGATGCACAGAAGGTAGGGAGCACATCGATGCAATTTCTAAAAGTGATGCCGGGTGCGCGCGCTACGGCACTGGGGGAGGCCTATGCTGCCTGGGCCACCGGACCAGAAGCGGTGTTCTGGAATCCCGCAGGCCTGGCGCGGCTCGAGAAAATGGGGATCTCGACCTCCTATGTCAACTGGCTGTTTGATGCGCAACAAGGAGCGCTTGCTGGCGCTTTGGCCCTCAGACGGCTCGGTGTCATTGGATTCCAGGTGCAATACGCTGATTTCGGCCAGTTCGAAGAGACCAGCACCCAACGCCCTTACATCAGCAATCCCGATAATCCCGGCTTCACGGGACGAACATTTCATCCGTTCAGTTTCCTGGTTGGGGTCTGTTATGCCCGAGACCTCACCGATAAGTTCTCCGTGGGGATCGGGGTGAAATATGCCTATGAATCGCTTTTTGGGGGTGAGCGAGTGATGGCAATGGTCAGGCAGGGGGTATATGAAAAGGTTAAAACATGGGCCAGCGTGGTGCTGTTCGATTTTGGCATCCGATACAACACCGGCTATCGATCGATCCATCTCGGTTCGTCAGTCCAAAATTTTGGACCCGATGGAAAATATGCCTGGGAATCGCACCCAGTGCCGCTGCTTTTTCGAATCGGCATTGGAGCGGATCTGATCGGCCCGGATGGGCTGTTGTCCCGCAACAATAGCAGCAACCGATTGAGTCTGGCCGGCGATATCTTTCATCCCAATGATTACGACCAGCAGGTTCATCTCGGCATGGAATATGAGTTCGCCGCAAAGCTCGCGCTGCGCGCTGGCTACAAATTCAATTACGATTTTGATGGGCTAACTTTTGGCGCTGGAATTAAACACCAGCTCGAAGGGGTTCGGCTCACATTAGATTACAGTTACGGAGATATGGGGGATTACCTCGGATATGTTCAACGAATCAGTATAGGGATTGCTTTGCCATGAGAGACTCAAAGCTTCTGGTGTTGATCATTGTTTTTTTCCTTGCCCGATCACTTTATGCCCAGGGATACGGCGGCCCGCTCACTTTTCAGGGATTAGACCGTGTGGTCTTACACTCTGCTGCGGCCAGAGCCATGGCCGGAATCAGCTTCGGGGCGAAATCCGATATCGGTGTGATGTTCCAGCATCCCGCCAGCCTTTATTCGCTTCAGAAGATGCAACTTTCTGTTGCTGGAGCGAGACAATCGCAACGGTTGCAGCAGGAGCAGCAATATGCCCCGGTGCGCTATTATCCGAATCTGAGCCTCCTGCTGGAAGGGTTGACCGCCCAGATTCCAGATCCAGATACCAGTTTGTTCGGTTTTAGCGCGAAAGATACGGTGCAACGGCCGTTCGATGACATCGGTCCGAACTGGTCTCGAACAAAGAAGCGGCAGCAGCCGATCCAGGCTTTGATCGCCATTCCAATTGCGATCGGCAATTTGAAATTCGTTGCTGGAATGGGGGTATTGAGCCATGCAGACCTGAACCATTATTATCAGAACAACAATGTCCTTTCCCCCTCGATTTTATCGCAGCGACCGCTGCCGACATTGCGGCCGACCGATGACAAGCCCCTACAGGTGGATTGGTTTCAGTCGATTCGATCCCGAGATGGCTGGATCAAGGGCTATGGTTTGGCGCTTGCCAGCGGTGTCGAAAAATATCACCTCTGGTTCGGTGTGAGCGGGATAGTATTAAAAGGAACCAGTGACGACCTGGAGCAGCAGATCGCTCGAGGAAAACTCACGTTCTTTTCCAATGCCTTCCGCATTGATTCGGTGTTCCATCGCACATTAAAGAGCGGTACTTCGGAGTTCAACGGTCACGAATTGACGATCAGCAGCCAGTGGGTTGGTCGTTACGCCACTCTCGGAGTGTCCCTTCGCCCGGCCACAACGATCTCCAGAGCATATCGCCTCACGCTCCAAACCGAATCAGACGCTGGGTTTCAATTTGAGGCAATTGTAGGGAAAGATAAATTAAAGCTTCCATGGCGCGGAGCCATTGGCCTGATGCTTGCTCCCAGAGACAATTTGTCCTTCGGGCTCGAATACGAAGTTCGCCCCTATAAATCGCTTCGCTATATCGCGCCCAGTGGAGAGGAGGCAAAACCATGGCTGCCAGCCTCCCTGGTTCGCGTTGGGGCTGAATATTTTATTACCCCCTGGATGGCGCTTCGGGCCGGAGTTCGCGGTGAGGCTGAAGTGTTCGAGCCTGAAGGAAATCAACTTCCCGGCACGCCCGTAACCTATGAGGTCTATTGTGCGGGCATTGGAATTTTCTTTGATCAATTTCAATTGAACCTGTGCTATGAAAACTCGCTAATGAAATACCAAGATGTGTGGTCCAGTGCGATCAGCAAAAATAGCGAGCGACGTCAGACATGGGCGATGCAGCTATCATACGAGCTGCCGTGGCGAATTGGAGCCTTAAATCCTCAAAGATAAGATGAAAACCATCAGTTCGAAAGCGCGATTGATAGCAAATTCGCGAAGCTGAGATCGAATATCTGGATTTTGGGGAGTTGAGATAATAGCGAAATTGGCTAAAACAAAGTCTCATTGCATTTTTCGATCGAACCAAGGAGGTGGCTCATGAAAAAAATTGTTACACCGAGCGTTGCGATAGCGGCGATACTGCTCCTCATTTCAAGCCTATGGGCGCAAAAAATTGGCGATTATCGAACGCGCGCCAGTGGCGATTGGAACAAGGCGCAGAATTGGGAGAGATTTAACGGTTCAACCTGGTTGGCAACGGGCACCCCGCCGACCGGCGCGGAGACCATCACTGTTCGCTCGGCTGATTCGATTTTCGTCAATGTGCCGGTTGTTATTACCGGGATCCTTGTGAACCAGGGGATCTTGGAGGCTAATTCGATGCTCACCATCGCCAATAATGGTACCTATCAGCATGATCGCGATGGCGGCAGAATTCCAATTGCTACCTGGGATCAAGGTTCAATCATGTTGCTTACTGGGGTGACTTCGACCGCGCCAGGCGATCGGGATCAGGATTATTACCATCTCATCTTCAACACGCCCGGTTTGTCGTCCAACCTGAATATGAACCTGAAAGGCAAGACCATTCGGGGCGATGTGAAAGTGATCAATACCGGATTGGCGCGGTGGTATCTGACAACGGCCCTGGCTACCGACACTTCTATCGTCACGATTATGGGGGATGTAATCGTGGAAAACGGCGCCTTTTCGGTTCACGGTACCAGCAATGCCCAGACCACCTTTGTCGTTCATCATTACGGCAATATTATCGTGACCGGCGGCAATTTCTCCATCAGTCGCGGCTCACAGGCCGGCGGAACGACGACCTGGTATTTATATGAAGGCAATTTTTCAATGGCGAATGCAACCACCCAGAGTTCTACCATCACACCGGGTGGGGCGAGGTTTGTCTTTAAAAAGCCAGGGACACAAATTCTAACGCTTGGGGAAGGAAATACACTGACTGCCCTTCCCATCGAGGTCAGTAGCGGGACGACCCTGGACATGGGCTCCAGCAAGCTTTCGGGCAATGGCATCTTCGTTTTAAATGAAGGTGCAACCTTGATGACTGCGTTGGCGAGTGGCGTGGCCGAAGCGATCGCCGGTATTGCTGCTGAGGTGACGCTCATGGATGGTTCCAGCTACGGTTTCAACGGCACCACCAGTCAGATCACCAGTGATCGAATGCCCGCTATCGTGACAGATTTGATCATCAATAATCCCGCTGGGGTGGTTCTCTCAAAACCTACCACCATCAATGGGATGCTGCGGCTGATGGCCGGGGAGTTCGATAATACGATCCCCTTTACCCTGGGGCCAAATGGCTCCATCTCCTATGAAGGCGGAAGCCTTAAAATCCTAGTCTCTGTCGAAATGGAGCTGATCAGCTTACCCCGGACTTTTTTTGTCGAGCAGAACTACCCAAATCCGTTCAATTCGGCTACGACCATCAGGTTCGGGCTGCCCTTTAGCAGTCATGTGACAGCGAAGGTGTTCGATGTATTGGGACATGAAGTGGCGGTCTTGCTGGACAGCCGACAAGAGGCTGGTATCCATATTTTGCAATTCGATGGTTCGAACCTCAGTGCTGGTATTTACTTTTATCAGATCCAGGCAGGCAATTTTGTTGATGTGAAACGAATGGTGCTCTTAAAGTGAAGTTCCGACCTGAATGGACAGATTAGATTGAGGCAATTGAGTAGATCGTTTCAAAACTAACATTGCAATATATAATGTCGTTGCGAGGAGCGAAGCGTCGAAGCAATCCTTTGTGCCTAAGGAATTATGAATTTCCTCGTTTCGCTCGAGATGACAGGTTTCGCTATTTTGAAATGGGCTTTGAAAAATTAACCTAAGGAGGAGGACGTTATGCAAATGATACGAGCAATTTTGATCTTTGCGTGCATTGGAGTTCTCATCGCAGGGACAGGATATCCGCAGGTCCTCGGAGATTATCGTTCTGCCATATCTGGGGACTGGAGCAATGCTGTAACCTGGGAGACATTCGATGGAACAAATTGGGTTCCTGCCAGCAATCCGCCAACTGGGGCCGAAAATATCGTTTTGAAGGGAAAGGATACGGTGCGGGTCGATATCCCCGTTGCGATCACTGGCTCCATTAAGGTGACCGAGACCAGCCTTCTGACGGTGACGGCTGGCGCTTTGACGTTCGAAGATGGGAGCAGCTACGAGCATGCCCGCGATGCTGGAGCATTACCCATTGCCACATGGGGAACCGGCTCGACCTTGCTTTTAACCGGGACGGTGCAGGATGCCCCAGCGAATCGAAATCAGAATTTCTATCATGTCGTCTTCAATACCCCGAATTTGGGACGGAACCGGGATATGGGATGGAATAATATCACGATTGGAGGCGACATCAGAGTCATCAACACTGGGGCGTATCGCTGGCAGATGAGCTCGATCGCTGCTGGGGATACTGCGCGCATTACTATTCTGGGAGATGTGATTATGGATAACGGGCAATTTACCGTGCAGGGAACAAGCAATGCCCTGACCGTTTTTCTTGTGCATCATTATGGCAACCTCATCGTCAACGGGGGGAATTTCTCGATTGCTCGCGGGTCGCAAGGAAATGGTTCTGGCAAGACGCTTTGGTACTTATATGGGGGCGATTTCTCCATGTCCAACGCCACGACCCAGAATTCCAATCCGACGCCGGGAAATGCCAAACTCATCTTTGCCAATCCGGGTGGGGTTCAAAAGCTACAACTTTCTAATGTCACCTATGGTGGTGGGGGCCTGCCGATCCAGGTGGATAGCATGGCGACATTGGATATGGATACCACCGCGGTTGCCGGCAACGGAATTTTTGAACTTTCACCTGGGGCAACCTTGATGAGCGCGCATCCCAGCGGATTGGACGGTAATTTGAAGACCACGGGTGCTATTTCCCTCAGCAAACTGGCAAACTTCACCTTTCATGGCATTGTCGATCAGGTGCCTGGCGCGCTGCTGCCCGACTCGGTGGCCATTCTGACCATATCCAATCCCGTGGGCGTGACCTTTAACGATACGTTATGGAGCGCTGCATTAAAAGTATCGCCTGGTGGGATCATGAAGATCGATCCGTTGGGGAATGTCATGGCCGATTCAGGCGCCATCGCTGGAACGATCATCAATCAAGGGATGATTGGTTCTACGAATCCATTGGTCTTTACAGATGGTTCGGTCTACGAGCATGCTCGCAACGCCGGGAGTATCCCCACGGGGATCTGGCAACCTGGATCGACCACCGTCCTCACTGGGATTACGAGCACTGCGCCCGATAATCGGGGCCAGGACTATTATCATCTCATCCTCAATACGCCGGGGCTTTCTTCGAACCGCGATTTGAATTTGAACGGTCATACCATTGGAGGCGATCTGAAGGTCATCAATACCGGTTCTGCGCGCTGGCAACTGGTCGGAGGCTCCTCTGGAACCGTGACGATCATGGGCGACGTCATCGTGGAAGCAGGTCAATTGGCGACGCAGGGCACCAGCAGCGCTACGGATGTCGTTGTCGAGCATTACGGTCATATTCATGTCACGGCCGGGAATTTCTCCATCAGCCGCGGTTCGCAGGGAAGCGGCGCTGGCTCGACGACCTGGTGGTTGAGAAAAGGCGATTTCATAATGTCGAACGCGACCACGCAGAATTCCAACCCAACGCCAGGCAAGGCGAAATTCGTGTTTGCCAATGCCGGTGGCGTCCAAAATCTGAAACTTGAAAATATCACCTACGCTGGTGGTGGGCTGCCCATTCAGGTCGATAGTCTGGTCACATTGAACATGGACACCACCTCCATCGCTGGCAATGGCAGTTTTACCCTATCGGCCGGGGCAACCCTGATGAGCGCTCATCCAGAAGGCGCTGATGGCAATCTGAAAACCACCGGGGTGATCACCCTCAGCAAGGCGTCCAGCTTCATTTTTAATGGTACCGTGGCCCAGTCCGCCGGGTTGCTGTTGCCCGACACTTTAGCCACGTTGACCATCACCAATCCTGCCGGTGTCTCGTTCAGCGATACGCTGCTCTGCCAGGAATTAAGCGTCACCCCTGGAGCGATCATGACCATCGATTCGCTCGGGAGTGTCACAGCAACTACAGGCCTCATCGAAGGAACCGTGGTGAACAAGGGCGCTCTGGATGCTATCACTCCGCTGGTTTTCGGGATGAGTTCTATTTACGAACACGCCCGGAATGGCGGCAGTATTCCCACCGGCGTCTGGAATGAAGGCTCTACTTTATTGTTGACCGGGATCGTGAATTCAGCACCAGCCAATCGAAACCAAAGCTATTACCATCTCGTGTTCAATACGCCCAAGATGACATCCAACCTTGACATGGCATTAAACGGCGTCACGATTGGTGGGGATATTCGGGTCGAGAACACTGGGCTGGCCCGCTGGCGATTGACCTCAGCCCTGGCCGGGGACAGTTCCATTGTCACCATCATGGGCGATGTCATTGTCCAGAACGGTTCTTTTGAAACCCAGGGCACGAGCAATGCCTTGACGGTTTTCAAGGTCCATCACTACGGCAATGTGATTGTGACCGGAGGAAATTTTTCAGTGGCCCGTGGCTCCCAGGGCAATGGCTCTGGATCGACGCGTTGGTATCTGCATCAGGGGGATTTCATGATGTCCAATGCCACGACCCAGAATTCCAATCCGACTAACGCGCGGTTTGTATTTGACCGTCAAGATAGTGTTCAATATCTAATGCTGAGCCAGATCACCTATGGCGGAGGCGGATTGGCCATCGAAGTGGCAAGCGGCGCAACGCTGGATTTTGGGCTGAGCGAGTTGGCGGGCAATGGCCAATTTATCTTAAATGAAAATGCGACCCTGGTCACAGCGCATGAGGGTGGCGTCGCTGGCGCAATTCAATCCACTGGAACCCTCTCCTTCGACGAGGGGGCAAATTATATGTTCAATGGCACAACGCCACAAGTGACCAGCACCCTGATGCCCAAAGTCGTCAATGGATTGGCGATCAATAATGAGGCCGGGGTAAAGCTATCGCAAGAGACGACTATCAACGGCGTGCTCAGATTGATGGCCGGTGAGTTCGATAATACCATCCCGTTCACCTTGGGACCGAACGGATCGATTTCATTCGAGGGCGGTCGACTCAAAGTCGGGACCGCGGTTGAAGTTCCCATTGAGACCGCTCCAACAGATTTCGCCCTCATGCAGAACTATCCCAATCCATTCAATCCATCTACGACGATCCGTTATGCCGTTCCTCAGCCGATTCACGTCGAGCTGAAGATCTTCGACATTCGGGGACACGAGGTAGCAGAGCTGGTGAATGGCCGAACCGCGGCGGGCATTCATCAGGTGGTTTGGGACGCTACGAACATGCCGAGCGGGGTGTATTTCTGTAAGATCATCGCTGGCGAATTTAAGTCAGTTCGCAAGCTCATTTTGATGAAGTAAGCGGTTCGTGAACAGATGCGCGTTGCCGGCCGCTTCATTCAGCGGCCGGCATTTTATTATTTGCATGGAGAGGAAAGGCAGGCAGCAGTGAAAAAAGCGATTTGGGTGCTATTGTTTCAGGTTGTTTGTATCAATATTTTGCTCGCGCAAAGGTATGTTTCCCCTGATGGCGACGATGCCAATCCCGGTACTTTCGATCAGCCGTATGGAACGTTCGCGAAAGCGATCTCTGTGGTGATGCCGGGGGATACCATTTACGTTCGCGGTGGAACCTACATGCTCACCAGCACCATTACGATCAGCCCGGCGAAAAGTGGCACCGCAGAGAGCCCAATTACGATGACCGCATACAAGGACGAAATCCCCCTGTTGGATTTCTCGCAGCAACCGTTTGGAAGCAAAGGGATAAGTCTGCGCGCCAATTGCTGGCATATTATCGGCCTTCAGATCAAAGGCGCCGGGGATAATGGCATGGAGATCAATTTCGGTTCGAATAATGTGATTGAGCGATGTGCTTTCTTCGAAAATCGCGATTCAGGGCTGCAATTGAGCAACGGCGCGGCCAATAATCGCATTATCAATTGCGACTCTTATCACAACGCAGATCCTCCAGATTACGGTGATGCCGATGGCTTTGCACCCAAACTCACGGTCGGCAGCGGCAATTATTTTTACGGTTGCCGATCCTGGGGCAATTGTGATGATGGATGGGATGGCTATTTGCGCGGTGCCACTGATGTGACCACCACGCTGGAAAATTGCTGGACCTGGGGCAATGGGTATTTAAAAGATGGGACCGATCCGGGGCCCCAGGCAAACGGCAATGGTTTCAAAATGGGCGGCGGCGATAACAGCAATAGCGAAGGGTTGATGCACCATCAAATCCTCATTCGATGTGTGGCGTTCAGTAACAAAAATAAAGGATTCGATCAGAATAACAACGTCGGTTCAATGACTCTGCTCAATTGCACCGGCTACAATAGCAAGGCAGCTAATTACCGAATCCAGCGGTCGTTGAATCCTGGGCAAAGCCTCACGATCAAAAATTGTGTTTCGTTTCAAGGGTTGGTCCAATTGGGAAGTTTCGCCATGCAAGAGGCCAATAGCTGGTTGCCGCCTTTTCTTGTAACGGCGGAGGATTTTTTAAGTCTCGATGCCGATTTAGCCGCAGCAGCGCGGAAGCCAGATGGCAGTTTGCCAGATATCGATTTTTTGCATCTGGCGGTTGGGAGCGATCTCATCGATGCCGGCGTGGATGTGGGCCTGCCGTTCAATGGGAAGGCGCCCGATCTGGGTGCATTTGAGACCGAAACGCCAAGTTTAATTGAAATGGTCAATCCGAATACTCCAGCTCAATTTGAACTGTCCCAGAATTTTCCCAATCCATTCAACTCGACCACAGAGATTCGATTTTCGCTATCGAAATTTAGCCATGTTCAACTCCGGATTTTCAATACTGCAGGACAACTGATCCGGACCATTGCCGATCGGGATTACGAGGCTGGAACTCATACGGTCTTCTGGAATGGCGCGGATGACGCCGGTCAAACCATCGCCTCGGGCGTTTATTTTTATCAATTGCAGATCGGACATCAAACAATCACCCGGAAGCTGATGGTCCTGAGATGAGGTCCAGAATCCTTGATGTTCCATTAAAAAATATCTTGGTCTTAAATGTACACCTGATCAATAAGAATTCACCTTGCATCGCTCCGTACGGACTGTTTCCAGCTATTTGAATGGCATTTACGAAGGTGTCGATGATTAATGATGCGATCGAAAAATTGAGAATGAAAATTGATATTTCAGATCGCCCACGAAAGGCTTCCGATGATCGTTTTCGGGCAGGAATTGCAAAGGTTGCCTGCGCAAGTCTGCGATGGATTCAAGGGGATATTTGATTCAAGCATAACAAGCAGAAATATTGGTGTCATGAATTTGATTCAGCAGTCCGATTGGGATCGGAAGGATGATATGTGATAGCGAACGTGGATTGCCTGTCGATCAAACTCGTGTGCTATAATTTTTGAAAGCCGTCTAACGGATATGGGATGGGAAGTTTTATGGAAGATCATCGATCAAGATTAGCGAGAGCAGCTACTATTGGATTGCTTGTTCTCTCGGTTTTGCTGTTTAATTTTTCCAAGGATTCGCCCCAGGATGATCTGTGGCGTCAGAAAGCGGAGATTCTGCGCCGCATCGATCCCCCATCATTTCCTGCCAGATCTTTTAACCTTACCGCCTATGGTGCAATTGGCGATGGGGAGATGGATTGTACCGAAGCGTTTCGGAGCGCAATACAAGCCTGCCACGACGCTGGCGGCGGAAAAGTGATTGTCCCGGCTGGCGTGTGGTCGACCGGGGCCATTCATCTCAAAAGCAATGTCCAACTTCATCTTGAAAAGAACGCAACGATTCGCTTCATCCCCGATCCAAAAAGATATTTGCCGGTGGTTTACACGCGATTTGAAGGCATTGAGTGCATGAATTATTCGCCGTTGGTCTATGCCTTCGAGCAGGAAAATATTGCTATCACTGGGAAAGGGGTGCTGGATGGCGGCGCCAGGGCCAATGTATGGTGGGATTGGAAGGGACCATGGGACGACGCAGAATCGACGCCGACTGGCTGGCAGCCAGGGATGGTGGATCAACGGAAAGACGTGGCTGAGCTTCAGCGGATGGCAGAGGAGAACGTGCCAGTGGAACAGCGGATCTTTGGGGAAGGGTATTACTTGCGCCCCAATTTCATTCAACCCTATCGCTGCAAAAATATCCTGATCCAGGGTATTACCATTAAAAATTCACCGATGTGGGTCATCCATCCTGTGCTGTGTACCAATGTAACGATCAAGGAAGTGACGATCGAAAGTCTAGGGCCGAACAATGACGGCTGCAATCCTGAATCCTGTCGCGATGTATTGATCACGGATTGCCATTTTAATTGTGGCGATGATTGTATCGCCATTAAATCTGGCCGCAATGCAGATGGCCGGCGTATCAATGTCCCCTGCGAAAATATCGTGATTCAACGCTGTCGGATGAAGAACGGCCATGGCGGCGTGACCATTGGGAGTGAGGTTTCTGGGAGTGTCCGGAATATTTTTGCTGAAAATTGTGTGATGGATAGCCCAGAACTTGACCGTGCGGTGCGAATCAAGACCAATTCGCTTCGCGGGGGCGTGATCGAAAATATCTTTGTGAGAAACATTACCGTGGGTCAGGTGAAAGAAGCCGCCATCCATATCGATATGTTTTACGGCAAAGATCTCGGTCAGTATCCTCCAATCATTCGGAACATCCAGGTCGATCGCATGACCTGTCATAACGCACCCTACGCCTACGTGATCAAAGGCGATAAGACTTCCCCTGTTTTGCTGTTGCGCCTGGAAAATTGTCGCATCAATGGGGTGACCAAGGGTTTTGATCAGCACCATGTAAAGGAATTGATCTTGCGCAATGTGTGCATCAATGTCAACAAGCTGTAAGACCACACGCCAATTAATTGGCCAGCTCATCATTTTGTTCAGCCTCGCTTCTCTGTACTCCCTTCATGCGCAGCAGTTAGCTTTCCCAGGTGCCGAAGGATTCGGGCGTTTCACTACCGGGGGACGCGGAGGTCAGGTCATCGAAGTGACCAATCTCAATGACGATGGTCCTGGCAGCCTGCGCGCCGCCATCGAATCGGATCAAGTTCGGACCGTGGTGTTTCGAATTTCAGGAACAATTGAATTGGAATCGGAGCTGATAATCGCGCATGGAAACATCACCATTGCTGGGCAAACGGCTCCGGGTGATGGGATCTGTCTCAAAAATTATCCATTGATCGTTGCCGCCAATAATGTGATCATTCGATTTATTCGCATTCGGCTCGGGGACGAGAAAGGGTTTGAGGGAGATGCAATCAGCGCCATTGGGAACCGAGATCTCATGATCGACCATTGCTCGTTCAGTTGGGGGATCGATGAGGTTGCCTCTTGTTATGATAATGAATATTTCACCATGCAATGGTGTTTGATCAGCGAGAGTTTGCATCATTCATTGCATCACAAAGGGGATCACGGTTATGGGGGCATTTGGGGAGGAAAAGGCGCCTCATTTCATCATAATTTGCTGGCGCATCATACCAGCCGCAACCCGCGATTCAATGGCGGTCGCACCCATGGACAGCCGGAGCTGGAGTTGGTCGATTTTCGCAACAACGTGATCTATAATTGGGGGGCGAATAGCAGCTACGGCGGAGAAGGCGGCTATTACAATTTGATCGCCAACTATTATAAGCCTGGTCCAGCAACCCAAAAGAAGGATCGGATCGTTGAACCCTGGGACAATACCGGGCGATGGTATGTGGCAGATAATTATGTTGTCGGCTCGCCCGCCATCACTCGTGATAATTGGGCCGGTGGGGTTCAAGGCAAATATTGGAACAAGATCCGACTCGATTCGCCAGTCCCAGTCGCACCAGTGATCACTCAGCCGGCTGAGCAAGCGTACGAAATGGTGTTGAAAAACGTCGGTGTTATATTCCCCAGGCGGGATGCGGTGGATTGTCGGATAATCGAAGAAGTGAGGACGGGAACTGCAACCTACGGGGGCATCTGGGGGCCTGGTACTGGGATCATCGATTCTCAACAGCAAGTTGGCGGCTGGCCAGAACTGAAGACCGGTGAGGTCCCGATCGATAGCGATCACGATGGGATGCCAGATGCGTGGGAAATCGCGCATGGCCTTGATCCATACGACCCATCAGATCGAAATGGCGATCTGAATGGCGATGGTTACACCAATCTGGAAGATTATTTGAACCGCATTTTTCGTTGAAATCGGCCCGTCCCATGGAGAACCGTGGGGCAAAAATGTGGAAGGATGCTAAAGCATCCTGTTTTTTATTCAACTGATGCCATCCCTTAGAGCGATGGCATCAGTATAGCATGGTTCACCATGCTTTCACCTCTCAGCCTTTCGGCTTTGGCCACAGGCTCGGCTTGCCGCAAATTACCATGCGACAGGGACGCCGCAATCCAAATTTTTATCTGGGAGAATTATCAGGTTTGCTGCGTAAGAGAATTGGTACAAAAAAGGACGTAAGTTTTTCAGCGGCATGGTGTCTAATCAAAAGGGAGCAATACGAGAAATTTAGCGAGAGGCGCTGGTGCAGGATTACGAGCTGATCGAAAAAATAAGAACTGGCGACATGGCCGCTTTTCATGCGCTGTTCGAGCGATATAAAAAACTGGTCATCAATATCTGCTATCGGTTGGTGAGAAATAGGGATGAAGCAGAGGATTTAACCCAGGATGTGTTTCTCAAAATCTTCACCAGTGCGAAACATTTCAAGCATCGTTCCAGCGTAAAGACATGGATCTACCGCATTGCCATCAATCGCTCGTTGAATCATCTTCGCAAGAAGAAGTATCAGCAATGGCTTTCATTTGACGCCGAGGCAAGTTCAATAGAGCTGCTGGCACTCGAGCTGGTTTCCAGCGATTGCCCGGAAACTGCTTTCGATGTGAAAGAGCAGGAAAAAGCTGTGCTCCAGGCGATTAACCAGCTCCCAACGGACCAGCGGATCGCGGTGATGTTGCAGCGTTATGAGGGGCTATCCTGCCAGGAGATCGCCGCGGTCTTAGACTGCTCGGTTGGCGCGGTTCAAGCGCGCTTGCATCGAGCGAAGAAAAACCTGTACCAGAAGCTGCTGCCATTTTTCAAACAAAGTTGACCATATCGCATAAGTTTTTTATCAAAGCTGTGTCTAAATGAATAGAGGTGAAAGCAATGCAATGTCATCATATTCGAAAGCAACTATTACTGTATCTGGATGATGAACTGCCGACCCCTGATCGGCAGGAAATTGAGAGGCATCTGTCAACGTGCGCGCATTGTGCTGAACATCTGAACGAGCTCCGCAAGATTTGGTGCAACGCTGCGCGGGTTGAAACCATCGAGCCGTCGCCGGGGCTTTGGACCCGACTCCTGTCCCGGCTTTCTGAAGCCAAAGCGGCTGGCTGGAGTTTCGCTGGAGTTCGCGGCTGGGTTGCCGACCATGCTGTGCCGCTGGTTGCGACGGTGCTGTTCGCCATTGGCATGCTGATCGGGGTGTATCTGGGTATGCCACCGCAGACCCGCATCGCCGATAAGCCGGTGGCATCAACATCAGCCGATGCCCGAGCAGATTTCATCAAAACCACTTACCTGGATGCCTTTGATGATCTGCCGGCCAGCACACTTGGTGGCGCTTTCCTGGCGCTGGAAATCAATCAACCTTAAGGAGTGGCGATTATGAAGACAATGTATGGCCTCATTGCCCTGCTGTTGATTATCAATCTGTCGGCGTTGGCGACTTTTGGCTACCATCGGTTCGTTGCTGGCAAAGCTGAGACCATGCCATGCTGCCAATCGGGTGAAGAATATCTCGCTCAGCAGTTGAAATTATCGAGCTCGCAGATCGAACAGATGAGGGCGATCATCGCCTCGTTTCAGGAGCGAACAAGCGGAATCTCCCAGCAACTCTTTCCGAAACGGATGGAACTGGTCGACCAGTTGAAGAGCACGACACCAGATAGCCAGCGGATTCACCAGTTGCTCCAGGAGATCGGTGCCTTACAAACAGCATTACAGGAACAGGTGATCGGCACGGTATTGCGACAGAAGGCCATTCTGACGCCGGAGCAAGAGGCCCGCTTCTTCGAGTTGATCGGGCAACGCTTGATTGACGAATCACGCTGCCCACATTCCAGCGAACTAAATACAATCGGAGATAATTGTAATAACAAACATAATCCATTGAACTAACATTCTAATCAACGGAGGTACATGATCATGAAGAAATGGAATCAAATCCTGACAGTGCTATTGGCGGTCGCTTTTCTAGCGGTATTTACCACGAACCTGATTGCTCAGGATAAGAAGGACATTAAAAAAGAAGTGACTAAAGTTCTAAAGACGGACACGAAGCACGATTGCGCCAAGGCTTACTCGGAAACAAAAGCGAAGCCGGAATGCAAAGATCCCGCTAAATGCGATCATGAAAAGCATGACGGCCAAAAATCCGACTGTTCGGGGGAGTGCCAGAAGAAACATGCTGCGGGCGAATGCAAAGATCATAAGCCTGGCGAATGCTGCAAAGGCGATCAAGTGAAAAAGCAATCAGAAAAGAAGGATCAAAAATAACGCGGTTTGTGAATTAATTCAGATGGAGCAGGAGGTGGCAGTCGTGCCATCTCCTGCTTTTTTATTTATGGATTCCGTAAAGTCCCTCCTCCAACCTGCATCTGCTTCACTGAAGGGCTTCCGCGCGTGAACTGATTTGATTAAAAATGAGATCACGCCTTCTCTCCCAATAATTCAAAAGCGCACGAACGAACCAAGAATTTGGATGTTGTCGATATCTCAGATCTTGCTGAAATGAAGAGAATGGTCGAAGCCATGTGCAGCCATGCGATGCAGAAGATATCGAATCGAAACCATCTTTCTGAATCGCGAAACAGGTGAAATTTCGATTTTCCCTGTAACGCAAGATTGAAGATGGTTATCAAAAACCGTCCTTCGAAAGGCACGAAAATATGCTGGAAGCATCCTTTGCCATTTGAATGTCTGGTCACTTTGTGCATTTCATGGGCCAAGGGTTCTCGTCATGGTTCGTTCGAGAAATCCTGGCTGAACATAAATCGAAGAAATGTTCACAAAAAAATCGCTTGAGATTTTTGTAGAAAGTGACTATATTGTCGCCAAATCATTTGGAAAATGATGCCTCAATCCATAGAATCCAGATGAGAGAATTGAATCGGTTATTCTACCCAAATCATGCGGAGGGAGCAAATGATCAAGAATTCCACGTTGATGACCTTAATCTCTCTTCTTTTTCTGCTGAGTTGCACTTCTGAAATGGATCAAGCCATTAAAAATGAGTATCCGCTGGCGCTGAAAATTGCTGCGAAAAATGAGAGCGGGCTATCCCGAACGGATGAGCCGGTGGTGATGAACGTAGCTGACCTGAAGTCCAGGGCCAGTGATTTCAACCCCAGCGCTTTTGTTATTTTTTGCCAGGGGACTGAGGTTCCCAGCCAGGCAATCGATCGAGATGGCGATGGTCGTATCGATCAGATCGCTACGGTGCTGAATTTCAAGCCAGGGGAGAAGAAAAAGCTAACGGTTCGATATTCGCCACTTGGAGAGAAAATTCGAAATTACCCCAAGCGGACTCAAGCAGAGCTCTCTGTTAAAACAGGTGGAGCGTTCGTCAACCGAAAATATCAGGGCGGGACCTTTCAAAATGTGACGTATTTGAGAGTGCCAGCAGAACATACCGACCATTCGTTTTACATCCGTTATGAGGGACCAGGCTGGGAATCGGATAAAGTGGGCTATCGCTTTTATCTGGATTGGCGCAATGCTGTGGACATTTTCGGCAAGAAAGTGCCGGACATGGTGTTGCAGAAAGTGGGGTTAGATGGATTCGAGTCCTATCATCAGATGTCGGATTGGGGCGCGGACATTTTTAAGGTTGGTGAATCACTGGGGCTGGGCTCCATCGCCAGTTGGCATCAGGGCAAGGCCAACCGGGTTGCGCAGACCGATAGCGTCACCTGTGCAATTGTGGCCAATGGCCCAATTTACTCGCAAATTCGAACCATCTATTATGGCTGGCAGGTGGGTTCGCAGAAGGTCAATCTCACCGCTGATCTTTCGATCTGGGCGGGCTCGCGCCTGACAAAAACAGACCTGAGCATCGATGGCGAGCTGGACAATATCTGCACCGGATTGGCGAAGCATGCTAACACGACGTTTTTCAGCCAGGAACCAGCGCAAACCGACGAATGGGGCTATATTGCGCTCTGGGGAAAACAGAGTCTCGCCAGTGATGAGGACGAACTGGGAATTGCCGTGCTATATCCCAAAGCTCAGATGCTTCAATTGACCGAGGATGACCTCAATCACGTCATTGTTTTGAAGCCTGAAAATGGAAAAGTCAGCTACTATTTTCTGGCAGCCTGGATTCAAGAGCCGAATGGCATCAAAACCAGCCAGGACTTTGTGGACTATCTTAATGTAACGGTGCAGCAAATAAATCAGCCTGTCACGGTTAAATTGACCCGATGAAATTGTTCATCCCGTTTTACATTTAAGGTTCTGTGATATACAAATTGGTGTCATTCGGAGCGAAGCGAGGAGTCCCATGTTTCTTAAAGCACCATGGATTGTTTCGTTGCCTCGCTCCTCACAATGACTCGGTTTTTGCTATTTTAGCGAGTTCTAAAATGATTATCTGAAAGGCGCACCGCGCGCTGTTTGTTGATTTTAGAGGGGCAAATTTTTTCCGCCGCTTATCATTTCTATTCGCCAATTAAAAATTTTAGCTTGCCAATCAGGGTAAATTTGCTATTATCTGAAATGATGAATGGCGGCCGGAAGATCAAATAGATAGAGAAAGTCAAAATTTCGGAATATGGAGTGAGCAGATGGAAATACGCTATTTGGCCGATCCGATTCGGTTTCAGCGGATGACTACAGATGAGATCCGAGCGACATTTTTGGTTGACCGACTTTTCCAGCCTGAGAAGATTTATTTGCTCTATGCCGATGTGGATCGAGCGATTATCGGTTCGGCAGTTCCTGGGAAAAAGGCATTGGCGCTTGAGGTCGCGAAAGAACTGGGGACGGAATATTTTTGTGAGCGTCGCGAGATCGGTGTGCTGAATATTGGCGGAACAGGCGTGATCTCGGTCGATGGAAAGGATTATCAGCTTGGCAATCGGGATGGGCTTTATATCGGCAGCGGTTCAAGGGAGATTCGCTTCAGCAGCAATGATCCCAAAGTTCCCGCTGCTTTTTATTTGTTGAGTTTTCCTGCCCATCAAAGCTATCCCACCCGGTCGGCGAAACTATCTGATGCCGAAGCGGTTCATCTCGGGTCACCTGAAACAGCAAACCAGAGAACGATCTACAAATACATTCATCCTCGTGGTATTCCCAGTTGTCAGGTGGTCATGGGATTCACGGTATTGGCGCAGGGTTCGGTATGGAATACGATGCCTCCGCATACGCATGGCCGTCGCATGGAGGTTTATCTTTATTTCGATATGGCGCCAGATACCCGGGTTTTTCATCTGATGGGCCCAGCCGACGAGACACGACATATCGTCATCGCAGATCGCCAGGCAGTGATTTCCCCGAGTTGGTCGATCCACTCAGGCGTTGGCACCGGGGCCTACACGTTCTGTTGGGGCATGGGCGGTGAGAATCAGACGTTCGAAGATATGGACGCAGTGGGGATTGAGGAGATTCGATGACATCGAATAAAAATTCCTGATCACAAAATCCGAATTCTAAATGAATTTCAATTCTCATGTTCCATCGACACAGGCATACGGTGGGAGAGATTTGGGATTTGATTGTTGAATTTTATTTGGAAATTGTTATTTGGTGCCTGGCATTTTTTGAGGAGAAAATCGAATGATTTTAGACAAATTCACGCTGAATGGAAAGGTCGCGATCGTTACTGGGGCCGCTCGCGGATTGGGGCAGGGCATGGCCTTGGGGCTGGCAGAAGCTGGAGCGGATCTGGTGTTAGTAGATATTCTGGATATGTCGGACACAAAACAGCAAATTGAGCGATTGGGCAGGCGCTGCGAAGCGATCCAAGCCGATCTTTCGAACAAGGAAAGCGTTGATCCAATCATCCAGAGAACGCTGGATGTTTTTGGTTCGCTCGATATCTTAGTCAATTGTGCAGGGATAATCCGACGGGCGCCGCTACTGGAATTCAGCGAGAAAGATTGGGATGATGTGATGAATATCAATATTCGGACCCTATTTTTTCTCAGTCAGGCGGCGGCGCGAATGATGGTGAAGCAGGGCAGAGGTGGCAAGATTATCAACGTGGCCTCGATGTTGTCGTTTCAAGGGGGGATTTTGGTGCCATCCTATACGGCCTCCAAAAGCGCAGTGATGGGCCTGACCCGGCTGATGGCCAATGAGTTGGCACCTCATGGCATCAATGTCAACGCCATCGCGCCGGGGTACATGGCCACGGACAATACAGCGCCGCTACGGGCTGATCCAGTGCGGAGCAAGGCCATATTGGACCGTATCCCTGCTGGCCGATGGGGCGAGCCAGAAGATCTGAAGGGAGTCGTGGTGTTTTTGGCATCGGCAGCCTCAGATTATGTGAATGGCTATACCATTGCCGTTGATGGCGGCTGGTTGGCGCGGTAGTTTGTTCGCTGTGTCCGCCACGCTCCAATGCAATCGGAGGGAAAGAGAGATGATTTATTACCAGCGGGGTGGTGTTTCAGATCGGTTGTCCGATAATGATTTGAGAAATGGGCTCTTTGCTGCGCTCGATCAAATCGGGCCTCGAAGACGCGTGCTGGCGCTGCCCCCGGATTTCACCCGCTTTCATTCTCAGGCAGGACAGCTCACCCGATTTGCCTGGGAGTATTACCAAAACGCTTTGACCGATATTTTACCTGCGATCGGAACTCACCATCCCATGTCCGATGCCGAAATCCAGGCCATGTTTCCCGGGGTGCCGCGACAGTTGTTCCGCGTCCACGATTGGCGGCATGGGTTTGTCACCCTGGGAACGGTGCCGAGAGATTTCATTCAATCGATATCAGAACATCGCGTCGATTATCCCTGGCCGGCACAAGTTGCCAGATTGCTGGCTGAGGGCCAGCATGATTTGATTTTATCGTTCGGCCAGGTGGTCCCCCATGAAGTCGCCGGTATGGCCAGCTTCAATAAGAACATCTTTGTGGGCACTGGCGGCGCTGAGGGGATCAATAAGAGCCATTTCCTTGGCGCCGTTTATGGCATGGAGCGCATTATGGGGCGTCCTCATAATCCCGTGCGGCAAGTGCTGAATTACGCCTCTGATCATTTTGCTCGCCATCTGCCGATTATTTACGTTCTAACCGTCGTGGGCCGTGACCAAAATGGACAACTGGCCGTGCGGGGTCTTTTTATCGGTGATGATCTCGAATGTTTCGAACTGGCCAGTGAATTGTCGTTAAAGGTCAATTTTGAACGATTGGATCAACCGCTGAAAAAGGTCATCGTCTATCTGGAGCCGGGTGAATACAAAAGCACCTGGCTGGGCAATAAGAGCATCTATCGCACGCGCATGGCGATTGCTGATGATGGTGAATTGATCGTTCTGGCGCCTGGAGTCAGGTCGTTTGGCGAAGATCCAGGCATCGATCGATTGATTCGTAAATATGGTTACGCGGGAACGCCACGGGTTCTGGAACTGGTTCAGAACTCCGAAGAGTTGCGACAAAATTTGGGAGTGGCCGCGCATTTAATTCATGGTTCATCTGAAGGCCGATTTTCGGTGACCTATTGTCCTGGAAAATTGAACAGAGAAGAGATCGAGGGTGTTGGTTTCAAATATGCCGATTTGAATGAAATGATGACAAGGTACCATCCTGATGAATTGAAAGATGGCTTCAACACCATGGCCGATGGGGAGGAGGTATTTTTTATTTCCAATCCTGCGATTGGTTTGTGGGCGCATCAGTCTCGTTTTATGAAACATCCCAATTTATAATTCACCGTTCACAATCGTCAATTAAATAATTTGGTCAAAAAGGGTAGATAAAATGGAGGACAGAAAACGGCAAGGTTCGGATGCCATTTCACGCCGAACCTTTCTTAAAACTTCCTCGGCAGCCAGCGCTGGCGTCTTTCTGGCAGGCGTTCCCTTCCTGCAATCTAAAAATTCACCCCCAAAGCAGCGCATCGCCATCGTCGGCGTTGGCTCACGATCTCGAATGTATCAGGATGCGGTTCAAACCCAGTATAAAGATTTTTGCCAATTGGTCGGTTTGTGCGATGCAAATTTGGGGCGGCTGAAATTGGCGCAGCAGCGGTCGGTCAAAAATATCGGGGCAAGCGTGCCAATTTTTGATGCCAAAGATTTCGATAAGATGATCCGCGAAACACAGCCGGATCGGGTGATTGTCACCACGGTGGATGGATTCCATCATCAGTACATCATCCGTGCCATGGAGCTGGGATGCGATGTGATTACTGAGAAACCGATGACCATCGATGCGGAAAAATGTCAGGCGATTATCGATGCCCAGGCCAAAACTGGCAGAAAATGCACGGTGACCTTTAACTATCGTTATTCGCCGCCGCGGACACAAGTCAAGGAACTGCTCATGAGCGGGGTCATCGGAGAAGTGCTATCAGTCGATTTCCATTGGATGCTCAATACTTTTCACGGGGCCGATTATTTTCGTCGCTGGCATAGCCAGAAGCGATTTTCTGGCGGATTAATGGTGCATAAAGCCACGCATCATTTCGATCTGGTAAATTGGTGGCTTTCGGCAGTTCCCGTATCGGTTTACGCCACGGGAAAACGAGAGTTTTACACGCCAGAAATGGCAAAGCGTTTTGGTCTGGATAGCCATCATGAACGCTGCCGCACCTGTCCCGAAAAAGGCAAATGCGGTTTTGAGCTGGATCTGGCAGCGGATAAGGGCCTCAAGGCGTTATACCTGGATAACGAGCATTACGATGGCTATTACCGCGATCGGTGCGTGTTTCGCCCAGATATCGATATCGAAGATACAATGAATGTGCTGGTCAAGTACGACAACAACGTCACGCTCTGCTATTCGCTCAATGCGTTCAATTCCTGGGAAGGCTATTCCATTGTCTTCAATGGGACCAAGGGCCGGCTGGAGCATCGCGTGGAGGAGAGCATCTACATCAGCGGCACGGATGCAGTGCAAGGCGGCCTGAAGCCAGGCGGGACATTCACCCGCGTGATCCCGCTGCGCGGACCAGCTCAGGATTTCGAGCCGTGGGCTGGCCTCGGCGGTCATGGCGGAGGCGACCAGGTGTTGCTGGATGATCTGTTCTTGCCAGAGAAGCCAGCAGACAAATACCTTCGAGCTGCGGATTAGCGAGCTGGCGCTTATTCCATCCTTACTGGGATCGCTGCCAATATCTGTTTCCAAACCGGTCAGCCAGTAGCTATTGCCGATTTGGTACATGATATTGGCTATCCCGATTATCCTGCTATGCCATCGCGCACCGAGTCGCTACCAATGCCGGAGAAAATTTAACACGAATGATTCCCCACAAGCATTTGCTCGTTCCTCCAGCAGTTGAAAATGCTTGTTCGCATTTTCGAGGGGTTAAGATGAACAAATCAGAGTGGGAGTAATTAGTTCTGAATCATGAGAAGAGAGACTTATCGGATGAAAAGATTATTATTGCTGGTGGTATTTTGTTCGGGACTGCTCGGCTGCCATTCTCAAAGCCGGGTCCGCGAGCTCAAATTAGCCCATGTGCTCGATCCAACCCATCCAGTCCATTTGGGCATGGTCTACATGGCGGAACGGGTGTACGAGAAATCGGGTGGGCGCATGCGGGTGGATATCTATCCCAGCGGACAGTTGGGTCAGGAACGGGACCTGATCGAATTGCTTCAAATAGGCAGTCTGGCAATGACCAAGGTATCCACCGCGCCGCTTGAAGCGTTTGTCCCAGAAATGAAGATCTTCGGCTTGCCCTATGTCTTTCGGGATGATGAGCATCGGTGGAAGGTGCTCAATGGTGAAATTGGGAAAAAGCTTCTGCTGGCCGGCGAGAAGTTTTTTCTGCGAGGCATGTGCTATTATGACGCGGGTAGCCGGAGCTTTTACACCAAGAATGTCCCCATTTATTCCCCGGCCGATTTGAAAGGGCTTAAAATTCGCGTGATGAACAGCCCCACTTCGTTCGCAATGGTTCAAGCACTGGGCGGCTCGGCCACTCCGATCCCTTGGGGTGAACTTTATACGGCTTTGCAGCAGGGAGTGGTCGACGGAGCGGAGAATAATCCCCCCAGTTTTTACCTGTCGCGACATTATGAGGTCTGCAAATATTACAGCCTCGATGAGCACACTTCGATCCCAGATATTGTGCTGATGAGCACTGTGGTCTGGCAAAGCCTTTCGCCTCAGGAGCAGCAATGGCTGCAAGAAGCGATCGATGAATCAGTTGAATATCAAAAAAAGCTCTGGCAGGAATCTTCAGACCATGCTTTACAGGAGGTTCAAAAAGCTGGGGTCCAAGTGGTTTATCCGGATAAGCGGCCATTCCAGCAGGCAGTGCAAGAAATGCATGCTTCCTATAAGGGAACGCCAATTTACGATCTCATTCAAGCCATACAAAGCATCCATTGAGAGGGGTACAGTTATGGAAAAATTCACTCGAGCGATCAGCAAAATTTTGGGGGGAGTGCTAACGGTTTTGATGGCCGCTATGGTGATCGATGTGACCTGGCAGGTGACAAGTCGATTTGTACTGAAGAACCCCAGTTCTTATACCGAAGAATTAGCCGGTTTCTTATTGATCTGGATTGGATTGTTGGGTGCGAGCTACGCCTACTATACCAAAGCCCACCTCGGCATTGATGTGTTGATCTATAAGCTGACCGGTTTAAAGAGAAGGTTTGTCGAAATTTTGATTAATTTAATTGTGGCAGCTTTCGCCTTTTTCGTGATGGTCCTTGGTGGCATTCGTTTGGTCAAACTCACTTTTACCTTGGGTCAAATTTCTCCCGCGCTGGGGATCGAAATGGGCTACGTCTATCTGGTAATTCCGCTGGCTGGCTTGCTCATCATTTATTTTGCGATCAATTTCATCATCACCAGCATTAGCAACCGTTCCGGCGCTTCTGTTGGGACATCAATATAACTGTCGAGCAAGTGATTGATACTTCTGCTCGAATGCGGCTCACAATGCAGCAGTAAGATCGATATGAGCAAATCGAGTCTCGCTCCTTCAAGGCCGAATGGCCAGATTTGAATCAATTATTGATGGTGCTGATCGATTCGAAATGGAGTTATGCCCAGAGAGGATCCTCGTATTTAAATAGCACAGAACCTCGCACGGTTTATCGTTTTGAAATAGGGAGCTCAATTCATGGATATTTCGGTGCTCGTTCTCATCATCAGTTTCGTCGGTCTCTTGGCGATCAATGTTCCGATTGCTATCAGCATTGGGATTTCAACTATTCTGACTATGCTGTTTACTATTGCACCTGCACCAGCGGTCACCACTGTTGCGCAGCGGATGGCCACCGGAATCAACAGCTTTGCACTGCTGGCCATTCCATTCTTTATACTCTCCGGGCAATTGATGGGAAGAGGGGGCATTGCCAGAAGATTGATCGATTTCGCTAAAGTGTTGGTCGGGATGCTCCCCGGTGGACTGGCTTATGTAAATGTGCTGGCGTGCATGTTTTTTGGCGCGATCTCGGGCTCGGCGGTGGCGGCCACTTCTGCTATTGGCGGCTTTATGATCCCCACCATGAACAAAGAAGGATACGACAAAAATTTTAATACCGCTGTAACCGTGACCGGCTCGACCACCGGCCTTTTGATCCCGCCCTCCAATGTGCTGATCGTCTATTCGCTCGCCAGCGGCGGCGTTTCTATTGCAGCGCTTTTCATCGCAGGGTACCTGCCAGGCATTATCTTGGGCCTGGGGCTCATTTTGGTGGCTGCAGTCATTTCTTTGGTGCGAAAATATCCAGTTGGTGAAAGGATAGGCGCGGTCGAAGCCGCCAAGAAATTTTTAGATGCCATCCCCAGTCTCTCCCTGATCGTCATTGTCATCGGTGGCATTATCGCAGGATATTTCACGGCAACCGAAGCCAGTGCTGTGGCTGTACTGTATGCTCTGCTCCTTTCTGTGGTCATTTATCGCGAGGTCAAGGTCACAGAACTCCCCCAAATATTACTCAAAACAGTAGAAACAACCGCGATCGTCATGCTGTTGATCGGCACTTCCTCTGCGATGTCATGGATCCTCTCCTACGAGAACATTCCGCAGAACATCAGCGCCTACTTGATCGCTTTGACCAATAGCAAAGTCGTTATCCTGTTGATCATCAACTTAATCCTATTGATTGTCGGAACGTTCATGGATATGACGCCAGCGGTATTGATTTTTACCCCAATCTTCCTGCCAGTAATCATGCAGCTTGGCATATCACCGCTGCACTTCGGCATTATTCTGGTGTTAAACCTCTGCATCGGCCTGTGCACGCCACCAGTCGGTTCGGTATTGTTTGTCGGCTGTGGCATTGGGAATACCAATATTGCCACCATGTCTCGTGCGCTCATCCCATTTTATCTGGCGATGATTCTCGTGTTAATGTTGGTCACCTACATTCCATGGATCAGCCTGGTGCTTCCCAGAGCGTTTGGATATTAGTGGTGATGATTGATAAAAAACGTCTTGCCGGATTGTTGACGATGCAATCTCCCTATCCTCGATAACGAACATTTAATGACTCGAGCAGCAAGCTATTGAAAGGAATATTAAAGACTTCAAAAATTAGGTTTCTATATTCAGCCTGAAATTCTAAAATGAAAATGGCTTTCAATAATGATTTCATGAATACGCCAGGAAACAAGGCGGACAGGCCATACGAAAATCCATCAGAAGCGCTTTCTGTTCTTTGAATTTCGTATCCTTCTGGGTATTTCGTGGACAAGCTGTTTTCATGGTCGATCGTCATGGTTCATTTTGAAAATTTGGGTTCAAATTGAGGCTGATTAACGAAAATAATCCGTGAAAAATATTGAGAGCTCCATTTCTTCTCAAAAATTTTCTCGTGTCAGTTCTGATTCCGTGTCCAAGATCATACTGGTCACGGAAAAGAACTGTCACGCAAAGCTACCTCAAAGTTTAGCCCATTATTTTGGGCAACAATATTAGCATGCTATGATCAATTGATTGCATGAAGGATTGTTGCTTCCATCATTCCATTCCGCTTAGTGCTCTATTTCAAAAATCATCATAGGGCTTGAAAACGGTCTATTATTAAAATTAATCTCTCGCTTTATTGCAGTCATTAATGGGACTCTTAAATAATTCCCTCTGGATGAATGGATTTAAAGAAAGTTTTGGTGATCAAATTATGCTGCCAAAAAAGGAAATAGTATACAGAAATCAATAGGCTCGAATCAAGCCATCTTGTTGGAAAAAGCATTATTAACCTTCGTAACAAACGTGCCCCAGCACTCCCAGAACATTATTACATTATCAGGAGTCATACTCAAATTAAAAATAAGCTAATCATGTTCAGCGCTGGTTGATCATAGATGGTTATTAAGGTGAATAAAGTCCCAAGGGTTTGTTCCATTAAATCGGACTTTTGTCATTAAAGGCTATCGGAAGCAACATCGCGTTAAATGAAATTGATTGATGATCGCTCTAACTATTTAAGCGAAGGAGGAGCCATTTTACAAACCTCCGAGAAATTATGAAATGATGTACTTAGCGTCATGGTGCTCTCATAAACCTGATTAACGCTCATTCAAAAATAAACTTATTCTCAAATCGATTGTAGATGAAAAGGCAGTTTCGTTCACGAAAAAAATCGCTTGATTTTAAAACAGATTTGGTTTATATTCAATTCCCAAAAGCCATTTTCAGGTGTGAAAAAATAGGCACAGAATAAAATATATGCTCTGAACCCAATAGAGAGATAGTGAATGAAGATCAAGCAAGAACTCAAGCATGATATCATTGTATTAGGCGCGGGCCTGGCTGGATTGAGCGCGGCGCTGGAAATTTTGGAGCGGGATGAAAAGGCCGATGTGTCTGTCATTTCCAAGGTCCATCCTGTGCGGTCCCATTCGGGCGCAGCCCAGGGCGGCATCAATGCGGCGCTGCGGTTCGATGATAGCTGGCATTCCCATAAGTATGATACCGTGAAAGGCTCGTGGTTTCTGGCTGACCAGGATGCGGTTCGAATTTTGTGCAGCGAAGCCAAAGAGGTGATCGCTCGCTTCGATAAATACGGTGCCCTGTTCGACCGCAATCCCGATGGCACCATTGCCCAGCGGGCGTTCGGCGGCCAGAGCCGCAATCGCACCTGTTACATCGCCGATAAGACGGGACATAATCTGTTGCATACGCTTTACGAGCAATGCATGCGGCGGCAGGTGAAGTTCTATTGGGAACATTTCGTCACTTCGCTGATCATCGAGGATGGCGAGTTCAAAGGGATCATCGCCTTCGATATGCTGATGGGCGAGTTCTATTTCATCCGAGGCAAGGCGCTGATCATCGCCACGGGCGGGGCTGGCCGAATTTACGGCCAGAGCAGCAATGCCCTGATCAATACTGGCGATGGCGGGGCATTGGCCTATCGGGCGGGCATTCCCATCAAAGATATGGAGTTCTTCCAGATCCATCCCACAGGCTTGCTCAACGGCATTCTGATCACCGAAGGCGCACGTGGCGAAGGCGGCTATCTGATCAACAAAGATGGCGAGCGGTTCATGCAGCGCTATGCGCCCAAATTTATGGAACTGGCGCCCAGGGATTTTGTGGCTCGCTCGATCTATTTCGAGATTCGGGCGGGACGGGGCTTCAACAATGAATACGTCTATCTCGATTTGCGCCATCTGGGCGAAGAGAAGATTAAGACCCGACTCCCGCAGATTCGTGAGATCGCCATCCACTTTGCGGGCGTCGATCCCGTGCACGAGCCAATCCCGATTCGCCCGACGGTTCACTATACGATGGGCGGCATCGATGTCAATATTCAGACCGAAACCATGATTCCAGGAATTTATGCAGCGGGCGAATGCAGTTGCGTTAGCGTCCATGGCGCCAATCGGCTCGGCGGCAACTCGCTGCTGGAGACGGTGGTGTTTGGGCCGATCGCTGGCAGGGAGGCACTGAAATTTTCAAAGAGGAATGATTTATTGAATTATTCAAAGGCATCGATTCAGGCGGAAGAGGATCGTTTGAATGAACTGTTGAATCGAGCCAAAGGAGAACGAGCCGCTGCCATTCGGAAGGACATGGAAAAGACCATGGTCAATAGTTTCGGCATTTTCCGCAATGAACAGTTGATGCAGGAAGGCCTGGCGCAACTCACTGAGTTGAAGCATCGGTACCAGAATGTAATCGTAGAGGACAAAGGTCAGGCATATAATCTGGACTTGATTCGGACGCTGGAGTTGGGCTACATGCTCGATCTGGCTGAGGTGATAGCGGTCGGTGCCATCGCTCGAAAAGAGAGCCGAGGCGCTCACTATCGGGAGGATTACCCGAAGATGGATAATCCCAATTTCTTGAAGCACACCATGGTGCGCCGAGATGAAAAGGGTCAGCCCCAGTTGAGCTACAAGCCTGTGGTGATCGAGGATATTGAGCCGCTGGCGGAGATCAAATACTGACTTTAGATTTTAGAGATTGACATAAACATTTTTTTCCAACGGATAGAAGCAACCCAACGGATGAAATTACAAATGACAAAACATAAATCACAAATAAAGTTCAATCTTGAATTGCCAATGACCAAAAAGTTTGGATTTTAAAATTGAGGTTTGTAATTTATTTGGAGTTTGACGGTTGAGATTTGGGATTTTTGTTTATCCGTTGGCTTAAAAAAATCCGTGGCTGTTTTACCATCAGCGGGAAAGTAAATTTTTCCCAGCG